>Ga0136633_1001290_pt1 | contig 18646 bp, 15 predicted proteins | sample AntDrymeUQ832206_2_FD_105494 | JGI IMG/M metagenome (GOLD analysis project Ga0136633, IMG submission 105494) | Polar desert sand microbial communities from Dry Valleys, Antarctica - metaG UQ83 (22.06) | ecosystem: Environmental > Terrestrial > Soil > Desert | place: Antarctica: Dry Valley...
CGCTCAAGACCGCCGACGACTGCATGACCTACCGCATAACGGTGAAGGAATACGCGCTCAAGTACGGCTGGCACGCGACATTCATGCCCAAGCCGCTGTTCGGCGAGAACGGCAGCGGCATGCACACCCACCAGTCGCTCTTCCGCGACGGCCGCAACGCCTTCTTCGACGAGAACGACAAGTTCTTCCTCTCCGACGTCGGCAAGGCGTTCATCGCCGGCCAACTGCGCCATGCGCGCGAGATGTCGAGTGTCTTCGCGCAGTGGGTCAATTCCTACAAGCGCCTCGTGCCGGGTTACGAGGCGCCCGTCTACTGCGCCTGGAGCCGGCGCAACCGCTCCGCGCTCGTACGCGTGCCGATGTACCACCCGGGCAAGGAGGGTGCGACGCGGATGGAGCTGCGCTGCCCGGACCCGGCGTGCAACCCGTACCTGACCTTCGCCGTCCTGCTGCACGCGGGGCTCGAGGGCATCGAGAAGGGCTACGAGCTGCCCGAGCCGATGGAGAAGAACCTCTACCACCTCAGCCCGGACGAGCGCCGGCGCCTGGGCATCGAACAGCTCCCGGAGACGCTCGGGGAGGCGATCGAGCTCACGGCGGAATCCGAACTCGTGTTGCGCGCTTTCGGGGAGCACATCTTCAACCGCTACATCGAGATCAAGCGCCAGGAGTGGGAGGACTACCGCGTGCAGGTGACGCCGTGGGAGCTCGACCGCTACCTGTCGGTCCTCTAGACGCCGGCGCGTCTCGTGCACTCCGAGGTGACGATCCCCGAATGGGCCGCCGAGGTCCTCTGCTGTCCTGCGGATGGCGGCGCCCTCACGATCGCGTCCGAGGGCGCGGCGTGTGAGCGCTGTGATCGCGCGTACGGCGTCACGGACGGAATCCTGCAACTGCTGCCCGACCGGCTGGCCCACCTGGCGACCGCGGGTGCCGCCCCGGAGGAGGCGCACGAGAACCAGGAGCAGGATGTCGCCTGGATCGAGGACGAGATGCGCTGGTGGGACCCGTGGTGGGAGCGCATGCCGACGGACCCCCTGTCACGCCACGCGGGGCTTCGCGGGCGCTCCCGCGAGCGTCACCTGCTGCGCCACGTCCGCCATCGCCTACCGCCCGATCCGCTCGTCGTGGAGATGGGCGCCGGCTCGAGCCGGACCGTCGCCGGCCTCTGGCCCCCGGCCGAGCATGGGCTCCGCTACGTCGCCACCGACATGTCGCTACCGGCCTTGCGCGCCGGCCGGGGGATCGTCGGGCCTGGCTGCGCTTTCGTCCAGTGCGACGCCGTCGAGTGGCCGATTCGCGAGGCCTCTGCCGACCTGGTCATGATCCTCGGCGTCCTGCACCATCTCTCGGACTGGCGGGCGGCGCTCGCTCGCGCGTGCCGGACCGTGCGGCCCGGCGGCCTGATGGTCCTCCACGAGGCAGTGACGAAGCCGCGCCTGCTCGCGAGCCGCCGGCCGCACGGGGTCGACGACGGCTGGGTGAGCCCTCACGAGGGCGACGTGCCCGCGAGCGAGCTGCGCGCTGAGCTGACGCGCCATGGGGACATCCTGAGCTGGCGCGGCGAGGAGTCGCCGCTGCGCTTCGCGCTCAACCGGTACCTGATCGAGCGGCGCCGCAGGTCGGACCTGCTCGAGCGCTCGCGCGCGCTCACCGCCACCTTCGACCTGCTCGACCAGGTGTTCGGCCGCACCGCCGGACGCGTCGCCCCGAGCCTGTCGTTCAACGAGGTCAACGCCGTCTGGCAGCGGCCCGGCCGGTGAGTCTCAGCCTGGTGGCGGTGCGCCGTCCTCCTCGCGCGCGAGGCGCGAGGGCCACCAGATCCGCGGGCCGATGTCCAACGCGAGCGCGGGCACGAGAATGGAGCGCACGATGAAGGTGTCCAGCAGGACGCCGAAGGCGATGATGAAGCCGAGCTCGGTGAGAAAGATGAGAGGTAGTACCGCGAGGGCGCTGAAGGTGCCGGCGAGCACGATGCCCGCGGAGGTGATGACGCCGCCCGTGACCGCCAGGCCGCGCAGCGTCCCCTCCCGCGTCCCGTGGCGCAGGGTCTCCTCCCGCACACGCGCCATCAGGAAGATGTTGTAGTCGATCCCGAGCGCGACGAGGAAGACGAAGGCCAGCAGGGGCAGCGACTGGTCGACGCCGGGGAAGCCGAAGACGTACTCGAAGACGAACATTCCGGTCCCGAGCGCGGCGATGAACGACAGCACGACGGTCGCGATGAGGAGCAGCGGGGCGAGGATCGCGCGCAGCAGCCCAACGAGGACGAGGAACACCACGAGCAGGGCGAGCGGAAGAATCACGCGGTTGTCGCGGATCGCCGCCTGCCCGTAGTCGTAGTTCTCCGCGGTCGCCCCACCCAGGAGGACGTCCTCGCCGCCGGCTTCCTTGACCACGCGGCGCAGGCCAGGGATGTCCGCGAAGGCGTCCGGGTCGAAGGCGTCCTTGATCAGGGTCACCTCCACCCGCGCCCCCGGCGGGCCCTGCTGGACCTCGCCGACGCCGGCGACGAGCTCGCGCTGCGCCTCGAGCGCCGCGATCACGCTCGGCGCGCGCGAGGCGTCTGGGACGATGACCGTCGTCGGGGCGCTCGCCCCCGCCGGGAACGCGGATGCCAGGCGCTCCTGGCCCTGCACCGCCTCGACCTCCCCGCGGAACGAATTGCCCGTCGTCAGGCCGGTGTCGTACTCCACGAGCCCGGCCGCCAGCACGAGCAGGAGCGCCGTGACGCCGATCCAGACGCGACGCGGCCGCCGCGCGACCCGGTCGCCGAGGCGCCGCCAGAAGCCGTGGGTGGCGTCCGCGGCGGTGTCGCCGACGTGCGGGATGGTCTTGAAGAAGGGCGACCAGAAGGCCCGGCGCCCGCAGATCACGAGCAGCCCCGGGAGCACGGTGAGCATCGAGATCATCGCCACGGCCACGCCCATGGCGCCGATCGGGCCGAGCCCGGCGGTGCCGTTGACGTCGGCCAGCGTGAGCGTGAGCAGCGCGACGATCACCGTCAGCCCGGAGGCGAGGATCGCGGGGCCCGCGCTTGCCAGCGCGGCTCGCATGGCGTCGTGCTTGTCCTCATGGCGCCGCAGCTCCTCGCGGTAGCGAGACACGAGCAGGAGCGCGTAGTCCGTCCCGGCGCCGAAGACGAGCACGGGAAGGATGCCGCCGGACTGGCCGTTGATGACCACGCCGCTCTCGGCCAGCAGGTAGCCGAAGCCGCGCGAGGAGAACTCCGCGAGCAGGACGGTGAAGAAGGGGATCGCCCAGAAGATCGGCGACCGGTAGATGACGATCAGCAGAATGAGGACGAGCAGCGCGGTGGACAGCAGCAGCGTCCCGTTGATCTGCTCGAAGATCTTGATCGCGTCGAGGCCGTAGCCCGCCGCGCCGGTCACCTTGACCTCGAGCCCGTCCTCCTCGCGGGTCACGCGGTCGCGGATCTCCTGGACGGCGTCCTTGAAGCGGTCGCCCTCGCCCGTCGAGCGGACGGGTTTGACGATCAGCGCGGCGGTGCCGTTCTCCGCGGGCCGAGGTGGCGAGGCGGCGAGGGTGTCGGGGATCGCGGGCGACTCCAGGCGGCTCCGGTCCTCCGCGATCGCCGTCCGGTCGGCCGCGCTGAGGCCGCCCTTCCGGTAGTACACGACGATGGCGGGCGCGAGCTCCCCGCCCGGATACTGCTTGACCGCCTCGAGGGCCCGGACCGACTCGGTGTCTCCCGGCAGGAACGAGGAGGTCTCGTTCTGCTGGGCCTCCTCGAACTTCGCGCCGAAGCCGCCGCCGATCGAGACGGCGACGAGCAGGCCGACCGCGACGACGACCCACTTGGCCCTGCGGCCTGAGGGGAGGAGAAGAAACCGAGCCATGCCGGGGAAGGTACGGAGCCTCTCACACGGGGGACCACGGCACTCTGAGGCCGGGCGGTAGGTTGACCGCATGTCCCATCATCGTGAAACCGTCACCGCCGCCGGCGCCCCCGCTGCCCTCGGGCCGTACACGCACGCGGTCAAGGCCGGCGGGCTCCTGTTCTGCTCGGGTCAGGTCCCCCTGCATCCCGAATCCGGCGAGATCGTCGGCTCGAACGCCGCCGAGCAGGCCACCCAGTGCCTTGACAACCTCTCCGCCGTCTGCGAGGCCGCCGGCGCGCAGCTCTCCGACGCCGTCCGCTGCACCGTGTGGCTGTTGTCGATGGGCGACTTCGGCGAGGTCAACGAGGTCTATGCGGGCTACTTCGGGGCGGACCCGCCGGCCCGGGTGTGCATCGCGGTGTCCGAGCTGCCGAAGTCCGCACGCGTCGAGATCGACGCGGTGGTCGCCCTGCCGGACTGACCCCGGCTAACCTCAGCTGAGTGGCCACGACCGAGCACGTGACGGTCACCGCCGCGGACATCGAGGCGGCCCGCCCGGCCGTCGAGACGATCGCGCGGCGCACGCCCGTGCTCTCTTCGCGGACGTTCTCCGAACGCGCGGGCGGCACGGTCAGCCTGAAGGCCGAGAACCTTCAGCGGACTGGCTCCTTCAAGGTTCGCGGCGCTGCGGCCAAGCTCGCCGCCCTGGGTGACGCCTGCGCCTCGGGCGTCGTGTGCGCCTCGGCGGGCAACCACGGGCAGGGCGTGGCCACCGCGGCGGCGGCACGGGGCGTGTCGTGTGAGGTCTACGTTCCCGACAACGCCCCGACGGGCAAGGTCGAGGCGATGGTGTCCCAGGGGGCGATCGTCCACATGGCCGGTCCGACCGTCGACGACTGCCTCGTGGCCGCCAAGGCGCGCGCTGCCGAGGACGGCCTCTGCTTCGTCCACCCGTTCGACGATCCCCACGTCATCGCCGGGCAGGGCTCGATCGGGCTCGAGCTGCTCGAGGAGGTCGATGACCTGGCGATGGTGGTCGTCCCCGTCGGCGGTGGCGGTCTGGCGTCCGGCATCGCCATCGCGATCAAATCGGCCCGCCCGGAGGTTCGCGTGATCGGCGTCCAGGCGGCGGCGTGCGCGCCCTTCCAGGCCTCGCTGCGCTCGGGTCGCTCCGAGCCGGTGGACTCCGCGCTGACGATCGCCGACGGCATCGCGGTCAAGTCCCCTGGCGAGCTCACACTGCGCCTCCTGCACGAGTGGCTCGACGACCTCGTGGTGGTGGGCGAGGACGAGATCGCCGAAGCGATGGTCCTCTGCCTCGAGCGAGCCAAGCTCGCCGTCGAGGGTGCCGGCGCGGCCGGGGTCGCCGCGCTGCTGGGCGGCCAGCTCCCGCCCGCGGCACAGGGCACCACGGTCGCGGTGCTCTCGGGCGGCAATGTCGACGCCACGCTGCTGGCCACCGTCGCCCGCCGGTACGAGACGCAGGCGGGCCGGCGGCTCGTGCTCTTCACCAAGCTCCCGGACCGGCCGGGCGCGCTCGCGGACCTGCTCGGCCACGTCGCCGGCATGGGCGCGAACATCCTCGACGTGCAGCACGTGCGCGAGGGCGTCGACCTCCACGTGCGCGAGACCGCGGTCGAGCTCGTCCTGGAGACGCGCGGCCGCGAGCATGCCAAGCACGTGGGTGAGGAGCTCGGCCGGGCGGGCTACGAGGCGCGGGTGGTCCGGTGACCCCATCGGGGCAGGAGGCGGGCTTCGACCTCGACTGGCTCGTCGTCGGGTCGGGATTCGGCGGCAGCGTCAGTGCCCTGCGCCTGGCCGAGAAGGGCTACGACGTCGGCGTCCTCGAGTCGGGACGGCGCTTTGCCGACGACGAGCTCCCGAAGTCGACCTGGGACCTGCGGCGCTACTTCTTCGCCCCCCGGCTCGGCATGCGCGGCATCTTCCGCCTGTCGATCTTCAAGGACGTCGCGGTGGTCAGCGGCGCGGGCGTCGGCGGGGGGAGCCTCGGCTACGCCAACACGCTCTACCGCGCGCCACAGCGCTACTACGACGACCCACAGTGGCGCGGCCTGGAGGCGGACTGGGGCGCGGCGCTCGCCCCGCACTACGAGACGGCGGAGCGGATGCTCGGCGTGGTCGAGGTCATCGCGGACGACCCCGCGGACCAGCTGCTGCGCCGCTTCGGGCGGGAGATCGGCGCCGAGGCCACCTATGCGAAGACGCGTGTCGGCGTCTACTTCGGCGAGGCGGGCGTGACCGCCGACGATCCCTTCTTCGGCGGCGACGGGCCGGCCCGAACCGGCTGCACGGCGTGTGGACGCTGCATGGTCGGTTGCCCGGTCGGCGCAAAGAACACCCTCGTCAAGAACTACCTGTGGCTGGCCGAGGGGCGCGGCGTGACCGTCGAGGCCGATCGCACCGTCACCGACATCCGGCCACTTCCCGGCGGCGGCTACGCGGTGGAGAGCATGCGCACGGGCCGGCTGCTGCGCCGCGACCGGCGCGTACAGCGCACGCGCGGCGTCGTCGTGGCGGCCGGTGCGCTCGGGACGAACAAGCTGCTGCAGCGGTGCAAGCTCAACGGGTCGCTGCCGGGGATCTCGGACCGCCTCGGCGAGCTCGTGCGCACGAACTCCGAGGCGATCCTCGCCGTCACCGTGCCGCGCGGCCACGAGGACCTGTCAAAGCGGGTGGCGATCTCGTCGTCGATCTACCCCGATCCGGACACCCACATCGAGACGGTCACCTACGGCAGGGCCGGGGGTGCGATGAACTCGCTCTACACCCTTATGGTCGGCGACGGCAGCCGGCTCACCCGCCCGCTCAGGCTGCTGGGCGCCCTGGTGCGCCATCCGGTGCGCCTGGCGCGCGCGATGTGGCCCGTCGGCTGGTCGGAGCGCACGATCATTGTGCTCGTGATGCAGACGCTCGACAACGCGATCGCGCTGCGCGGCCGCCGGACGATCTTCGGTGGCGTCCGGCTGCAGACCGAACAGGATCCCGAAAAGCCCAACCCGACCTTCATCCCGGTCGCCAATCGCTTTGCCGAGTGGCTCGCCGAGCAGACGGGTGGCGTGGCCCAGTCCTCGATCATGGAGGCGGCGGCGAACATCCCGTCGACGGCGCACATCCTCGGGGGCGCCGTCATCGGCACGGGCCCTGACACCGGCGTCGTCGATGCCCGCCAGCGCGTGTTCGGCTACGAGGACCTGCTCGTCTGCGACGGCGCCGCCGTGCCTGCGAACGTCGGCGTCAACCCGTCGCTGACCATCACCGCGATGGCCGAGCGCGCGATGTCGCTGATTGCGGACAAGGGCGCGCGCCCACGGGCGGCGGGATCCGAGTCCGAGCCCGCTCCCGTCGCCGCGTAACCTCGCTTCCAGGCGGCTAACTGGCGGGGTCGTGAGGGGCGGCAGCTCCTACTCGGAGTGCCGCGCGACGGATCTTTCCGCTGGCAGTCCTCGGGAGCGCCTCGGCGAAATCGACGATCCGCGGGTACTTGTAGGGCGCGGTCTCGGCCTTGACGTGTTCCTGGAGCTCGCGCGCGAGCGCGTCGGTGGCCACATGGCCGTCGCGCAGGACGACGACGGCGCGGACGACCGAGCCGCGCTCGGGATCCGGTGCGGCGACCACCGCGGCCTCGGCCACCGCTGGGTGCGCCACCAGGGCGCTCTCGACCTCGAAGGGTCCGATGCGGTAGCCGGCCGAGATGATGACGTCGTCCGTGCGACTCTCGAAGAAGAGGTAGCCGTCGGGGTCCTGGCGTACCCGGTCGCCGGTGTGCCAGGGCAGCGCGGGGTCGCGCGGCGGCTCGCCGAGGTAGCCGAGGAAGAACGTCGGATCCGTCCGCGGGTCGAGCACGAGCTCTCCCTCCTCGACCCGCAGCGACACCCCGGGCAGCGGGCGGCCCATCGAGCCCGAGCGCGCGGGCACGCCGGCCAGGTTGCCCGTCAGCTGGCCTGTCTCGGTCTGCCCGTAGCCGTCGCGGATCTCGATCCCCGTCGCCTCGCGCCACACGCTCAGCACCTCCGGGTTCAGCGCCTCGCCCGCGGCGACGAGCTCGCGCAGGGAGGGCAGCGCGCGCAGGCGTACGCGCTTGGCGATCACCCGGTACTCCGTCGGCGCCATGCAAAGCACGTTCACGCCCTCGCGCTCGACGATGTCCAGACGCTTCTCCGGATCGAAGCGCGCGTCGTGCAGCAGCGCGACCGCCCCGCGCAGCCACGGGGCGATGAAGACGTTGCGGGCGGACTTCGACCAGCCCGACGCCGCGGTGCACCAGACGAGGTCGCCGGGCTGCGCGGCCAGCCAGTGCTCGGCCTGGAGGCGCTGTCCAGCGAGGTAGCGGCGCGCGTGCAGGACGCCCTTCGGTTCGCCCGCGGTCCCGCTCGTGAAGGTGATCAGGCACGGGTCGTCGTCGCCGAGCTCCGGCACGGTTCGGGGCGCGGGTGGGAGGGTGGGGTCGAGCTCGAACGGCGCCCAGACCGTCGGTCCGTCCCACCCTGCGGCGCGCAACACGTCCGCGTTGCGGTGATGCGCGACGACGACCTTCGGGCGGGCGATGTCGATGCGCATGCGCAGATCCCTGGCGCGCAGCTGCTCGTTGCACGGCAGCGCGACCAGCCCGCGGCGGAAGCACGCGACCATCGCGACAACCCATTCCACGCGGTTGCCGATCAGCGTCAGCACCACGTCGCCGCGTCCGGCCGGTAGCTCGAGGGCGGCGGCGGCGGCGTCGAGCTGCGCTCCCGTGTACTCGCGGCGCCCGTGCTCGTCGAGCGCGACTACGGCGCCAGCGACCATAGGCGCCAGTCGCCGGGAACGCCGCGCAGCTCGTGCGTGCCGCGGTCCTCGAAGGCCAGCCGCGACCCGACGACGAGGTCGCGCACCGTCGAGGAGACGATCACCTCGCCCGGCCCGCCCTGCGCCATGACGCGCGCAGCGATGTGGACCGCCATGCCGCTGACGTCGTCGCCGAGCAGCTCGATCTCTCCGGTGTGGACCCCGACGCGCAGGTCGACCCCGATGCGCGCCGACTCCTCGACGAGCGCCTCGGCTGCGCGAATCGCGCGCGCCGGCCCGTCGAAGGTGGCGAGGATGCCGTCGCCCATCGACTTGATCAGGCGCCCGTTGAAGGCCTTCACCGCGCGGGCGGACGCCTCGTGGTGCTCGCGCAGCAGGTCGCGCCAGGCGCGGTCGCCGAGCTCTGCGGCCCGCTCGGTCGATCGGCAGATGTCCGAGAGCAGCACGGTTGCGAGCACCCGGTCCGGGTCGGCGTCGCTGCGCGCGCCCGTGAGGAACTCCTCGATCTCGCCGAGCACCGACCGATAGTCGCCGAGAAACGGGAAGTTGTCCTCGCCGGGCAGGATCCGCAGCCGGGCGCCCGGGATCTTCGACGCGAGGAACTCCGAGTGGCGGATGTCGATCCCCACGTCACCTTCGCGGTGCATGACGAGCGTGGGCACCTGGATGGCCGGCAGGATCGGCCGCACGTCGAGGTCCTCGTTGGCCTCGTTGAGCATCCGCGCCGTGCGGGGGCCCATCGCGTAGCGCTGCAGCGTCCCGACCCAGTCGCGCAGGCGGCGGTCGCTGCCGTAGTTCGGCGCCATGCCGTCGAGCAGCGACCCGTCACCCCAGCCCTTCAGCAGAAACTCCTGCCGCGCTCGTCGCTCCTCCGCGGTTTGCGCGAACTCGTAGCCGGGTGCCCGGGTGGTGCGCGCGAAGCTGGCGTACAGGATGAGCGCGCCGGTGCGCTCGGGATGCGTGGCCGCGAACATCATCGCCATCGGCCCGCCCTCGAGCATCGCGTAGATGCCGACGCGCTCGGTGCCGACGGCGTCGAGCACGGCCGTCACGTCGTCCATCTGCTCCTCGAGCGTGGCCGGCCGGCCGAGGCGGTCCGACATACCCGCCTCGCGGCGGTCGAACAGGATCACCCGGGCGAACGTGCCGAGCTGGGTGAAGAAGCGCGCCACGCTCGGGTGCTCCCATAGGTACTCGGCCGCTGAGAACGAGTTCGGCACGTACAGCAGGTCGATCGGCCCATCGCCGAAGACCTGGTAGGCGATGTGGACGTCGCCGTTGCGGGCGTATCGGGTCTGCGGGGGTGCCATCTGCGAGGGAGAGGCTACGGAACAGGCCATATGCTCATGCCATGGCCGTCACATCCAGCGCGTTCTACGAGAAGACCGAGGATCAGCAGGCCATCCTGGAGATGGTCCGCCAGTTCGTCGACGAGCAGATCCTCCCCAACGCCGAGCACTACGACGCCAAGGACGAGTACCCCGAGCCGATCGTGGAGCAGATGAAGGAACTCGGCCTCTTCGGGGTCACGATTCCCGAGGAGTACGGCGGGATGGGGCTCGACCTGACGACCTACACGATGATCGTCGAAGAGCTCTCGCGCGGCTGGATCTCGATCTCCGGAGTCGTCAACACCCACTTCATCGGGTCCTACCTGCTCATGAAGTTCGGGACGGACGAGCAGAAGGAGCGCTTCCTGCCGCGGATGGCCACCGGGGAGATCCGGGCCGCCTTCTCGCTGTCGGAGCCCGAGCTGGGCTCGGACGTGCAGGCGATCAAGACGTCGGCGCGCAAGGATGGCGAGCACTACGAGATCAACGGCCAGAAGATGTGGGTCACCAACGGCCTGATGTCCGGCCTGGTCTTCGTCCTCGCCAAGACCGACCGCGACGCGAAGCCCGCCTACAAGGGCATGACGTGCTTCATCTGCGAGAAGGCGCCGGGCGTCTCGGAGAACACGGGCGAGCACGCCGGCCTCGTCGTCCCGCCCAAGATCAAGAAGATGGGCTACAAGGGCGTCGAGTCGACCGAGCTCGTCTTCGATGGCTACCGCTGCCCCGCGGAGAACATCCTCGCCGGGGAGGAGGACGGCCTCAACAAGGGCTTCGTCCAGATGATGGATGCGCTCGAGGTCGGCCGCGTCAACGTCGCCGCCCGCGGCGTCGGGATCGCGCAGCGCGCGCTCGAGCTCGCGCTGCGCTACTCGCAGGAGCGCAAGACCTTCGGCAAGCCGATCGCCGAGCACCAGGCGATCCAGTTCAAGCTGGCCGACATGGCCACGAAGATCGAGGCCGCGCGCCTTCTCACCCTCAAAGCGGCACGGATGAAGGATGCCGGAGAGCGGTCGGACCTCGAGGCCGGCATGGCCAAGCTGCTCGCGTCGGAGACCGGCAAGGAGTGCGTCGAGGACAGCTTCCGCATCCACGGCGGCTACGGCTATTCCAAGGAGTACGAGATCGAGCGCCTCTACCGGGACGCCCCGCTTCTGCTCATCGGCGAGGGGACATCCGAGATCCAGCGCATGGTCATCGGCAAGAAGCTCCTCCAGCGGCACAAGATCTAGGCCCCCGAGTTGTCGACGACAGACACCAAGGCGCTCATCGAGACGGGCATCGCCGACTTCCTCAAGCAGGTGCCGGCGCTTGCCGGGCTCAAGCTCGTCTGCGAGCTCGAGCTACGCGGCCGCGGCGACGTGCAGCTCTTCCGGGTGGAACTGCCCGGGCCGAAGATCACCAAGGACATCGCCTCCGACGCGAAGGTGCGCCTGTCGGTTCCGCGCTCACACTTCAACGAGCTCGTGGCCGACGGCAGCCGCATCCGTTTCTGGCGCGAGGCTTTTCAGTCGGGCACCGTCAAGGCGTCGGGGCCTGAGCAGATCCTGAAGCTGATCCAGCAGGTCGTCTCCAAGCAGGAGGAGCGCGAGCGGCTGAAGAAGGTCCGCAAGCGGTGAGCGAGGTCCGCGGCCCGCTTGACGCGCTGGCCGTGCCGCGGTTCGCCGGCATCCGCACCTTCGGGCGGTTGCCGTTGCTGGAGGAGGTCGAGAACCCGCGCATCGCGGTCCTCGGTGCGCCCTACGACGGCGGCGTCTCCTTCCGGCCCGGGCCGCGCTTCGGCCCCGCCGCCGTGCGCGACGCGTCGATCCTCCTGCGCCCCTTCCACGAGCCCCTCGGCGTCGACGTGTTCACGGGCGTGCAGTGCGCCGACGCCGGTGACGCGCCCGCAGTTCCCGTCGACGTGCACGAGGCCCACCGGGCGATCACCGAGCGAGCGCTGGAGGTCATGGCAGCGGGCGGGGAGTTCGCGACCCGGGTGATCGGCATCGGCGGCGATCACTCCTGCGCGCTGCCCTTCCTGCGCGCCGCTGCCGAGCGTCACGGGCCGCTGTCGCTGATCCAGCTCGACGCGCACTCGGACACCTGGGACGCCTACTTCGGCGAGAAGGTGACGCACGGCACGATCATGCGCCGCGCGGTCGAGGAGGGCATCGTCGATGCCGCCACCTCCGCCCAGATCGGCATGCGCGGCCCGCTCTACGCGGCGGAGGACCTAGGCGACGCCCGCGACATGGGCTTCGACGTCGTCACCACGAGCCAGCTCTTCGAGCAGGGCCCGGCCGCCGTCGTCGCGCGGGCGATCGAGCGCGCCGGCCCCGCCGTCTACGTCTCGTTCGACGTCGATGTGCTCGATCCCGCGCACGCGCCAGGCACCGGGACGCCCGAGCCCGGCGGCCTCTCCACGCGCGAGGCGCAGGCGATCCTGCGCGGCCTTGCGCCGCTGGCGCCCCGGATCGTCGGAGGCGACGTCGTGGAGGTCTCACCGCCCTACGACGTGGCCGCTCTCACCGCCACCGTCGGCGCGAACATGGCATTCGAGTTGATGGCCCTCATCGCGCTCGGCCTGCGGGCCGTCTAGCGCCGTTCAGTCCTCGATGAGGGCCGCACGCGCGGCGGCGACCCTCAAGGGCTCGAGCGTCTCGCGCTGCTCCCACGCGCGATCGGCAAGCGCCTGGAGGTCCAGGCCCTCGAGCGCAGGGTGATCGAGCGCCGCGAGCGCTTCCCAGAACGCCCCACGGGCATCGGCCGAGAGGCATAGGCCGTCGAGTTCGGTGAGGCGGCTCAGCGGGGAGGGGGAGAGGAGGTGCCCGTTGAGCTTGAGGCGGCCGAGCTTCTCCGCCGCGAGGCCCGTGAGCCATTTGGCCCGGTCCGTGCCGGAGCCGACGCGCCGCAGGACGTCGGCCATGACGGACTTGTCCTCGTCGATCTCCCGGGCGATGCGGTCGGCGACCTCCGCGAGCGGCTCGCCGCGGCTCGCTCCGCGGACGCGCTTGGCGAGCTCGTGCGCGGCGGTGGCGCCGAGCCGGTGGTCGTTGACGTAAATGGGGAGATAGCGGGCGCCCATGGGCGCCCGAGGCTATGGCACTACTCGCCGATGTGCGCGTCGGAGTGGCGCGCGTCCCTGTCCTTGCCCATGCCCCTGCCCTTGACCTTCACCGCGTACTTGCTCGGCGCGCGGCGCACCTTCGGGTTGTCGATCTCGCCGAGGCGGTCGATGAGCTTGATCCACTGCTTGGGCTTGAGCACCGCGTTGAGCTGCCTGGCCGCCTTCGGGCTCGAGCCGTACATGGGCTGCCAGCCGACGTGGATGTGGTCGTGGTGGTCGCCCATCGCGTAGGTGTTGTCAGCGCCCTCGAAGGTCATGAGGGTGATGATCTGCGCCGGCCTGAGCGTCCCCTGGAGGGTCAGCAGGCGCTGGACGGCGAGCTCGGTGATCGAGCCTTCTCCCTGGTGGCCAAGCATCGGGATCCCGTTGATCGCGGCGATGTCGACGGCGTTGCCGGAGGAGTGGTGGGAGACGTTGCCCGACGCGGTGTAGAAGCCGTGGCCGCACTTGAGGCTCGTGACCGTCGGCTTGAGGCCGGAGGCGGCGAGGAACTCGAGCGTCGCGAGCACGCGCCGGTCGATCGTGCCGATGCGGACGTCCTGGCGGCCGCAGCCGTAGATTTCGATGCGCGGGTTGTTGAGGACACGCTCCATCAGCGCTTCCTTGCTCATCAGCAGGATCTGGCCGATCGAGGCGTTGCGGGCATCCGGGCCGAAGAACGGGTTCTTGCCTGCGGCGCGGTAGATCTCCGTGTTCTCGAGCAGCTTCCAGCCGTCGAGAATCGGCTTCGGGTCGATGCGCGGGGCTCCGCGGCCGGCCGGCCGGATCTCGAAGAGGACGTGCGGCGCGGACTCACCGGTCTTGCCCACCCGGCCGAGGATCGTGCCGGCGATGACGCGGGCGCCGATGCGCATCTTCTTGGCCTGGTAGTCGCGGCGGTTGAGGCGCAGGACGGAGCCGGGGGACGGTCTGTAGGCGGCCTCGGCAAGCTGCAGCTCGCCGCCGGCCGCACGGGCGACGGGGCGGGCGGGGTTGGCGAAGAGGCGGACCTTGGTGCCGTCGGCGGCGAGGGGATCGCTCGCGCCGCGGCGTGAGCGGGCCCCAATGCGTTTCTTCGGGGCGATGACCTTTTCGACCTTCGCTCGCGACGCGGCGGGGGCGGCAGCGTCGTCGACTCCGAGCGCCTTCTCGGCCGAGGTCAGGTTGTCCTCGAGGCGCTTGCGCGAGGAGCTCGAGGCGGCGGCGGTGGGGGCCTCGTCGGCCTTCGGCTCGGCGAGCAGCTCCTTGATCTCGCGGGGGTCGACCGTGCGGGCGCGTGGCGCCGGGTAGGTCGTGGCCGTCTTTGCGAGGTGGGCGTAGGTGAAGACGTTGCCGTAGACGTCCTGGAGCTGGATGAACTTCCCGAGGCGCTCGCTCTCGCCGATCTTGGAGATCCGGCCGTCATTGACGGCGATCACCGGGGCGCCGCGGCGGCTGAAGATGTTGATTCCGCGCTTGCCCGTCCCCTCGACCGCGTAGGCCGCGTTCTCGCCCTTCTTGACCCGGCGGGTGGCGTCGCGCGCGCTCAGGCCTCCGGCGTAGCGGGCCCTGGCGGCGACGGGGAAGCGGGCCTGCGTGAGACCGGTCAGCGAGCCGATGAAGTTGCTCGGGAGGCCGCCGATCAGCCGGGCGCGCATGAGCACGGAGTCGACGTACCAGTCGGCGTGGTTGTAGGCGAAGATGCCCTTGCGCAGGTCGGTCTGGGCGCCGGCGGCGCGGAGGTAGCGAGCGGCGGCGAAGATCGCGTCCACCGGGTTGTAGGGATCCTTGAGGCCGTCCCCGTTGGCGTCGACGCCGTACATCTCCCAGGTGGCGGGCATGAACTGCATCCACCCGAGGGCGCCGGCCGAGGAGACGTTGAGATTGCGGCCGTAGTCCGTCTCGATCTCGTTGATCGCCGCGAGGATCTCCCAACGGATGCCGTACTGGATTCCGGCGGCCTGGTAGATCGGGAGCAGGAAGGGCGGGATCCGGAACTTCTCGATCATGAAGTTCGGGACGCCGATCGGGGCGGCACCTGGGACGGCGAGGGTGAAGTCCGGGTTGTCGAGCGTCGGGATCCCGTTTCGTTTGCGCATCGGCGCGGTGTTCTTCGGCGCCCTGGGAGAGCGACACTTGAGGGATCTACCAGAGGTTGAGCCTTTGCGGCCGCTGTCCTTGCCCTTGCCGGACTGAACGAGCACCAGACGATCGGCCTGCTTCTGTCGGTCGGCCTGCTTCTGTCGGTCGGCCTGCTTCTTCGCGAGTGCACGGGCGCGGTCGCCCGTGGGGCAGACCGGGAGGCGCTCGTCCGTGCCGGACGCGTCGAGCGCCGGGTCGTCGAGGTCGATGACGAAATCGCCCACGTCGACAGCGGTGTCGGGGTCGAGTGGATCGGCGCCCCACGTCGCCTCGGCCGTGGGAGAGGCGAGAGCGGTGGCCGTCGGCTGCGGGGACGCGGAGGGCGTCGAACTGGGGGCTGAGGTCGGCGTGCCCTCGGGCGTGGACTCAGGCGCCGACTCACGCCCGCTTTCCGGCGTCGACCCATGGGTGCTTCCAGGCGTTGGCTGAGCCGTCTGCTGAGACTCCGCCGTCTCGTGGGGCGAGGCGGCGGGGGTCGGATCCTGCGCAAGTGCCCCGGAAGGGCCCAGCAGGGCGGCATAGAGCCCAGCTGCAGCCAGCCCAGTAGCGAAGACGCGGCGAATCATGTTCTCCAGTTAGTCGGCATCGCGCTGCATGGGCTTGAGTGAAGGGTGTCAGCCGCCTCATGCCAAGCTGCAACCGACCCTGCAAGCTAAAGCTCTAGTAGAGAATGAGTTTCAACCGACGCGCGCTTCATCTCTGCATCGGTGCGTCTGCGAGCGGTCGGGTGACAGAATCAAGTCCTAGTAATGGGCAGCCTGAACGACATCCACCGAATGGCGGCGGTCTACTTCGGCCGCCATCAGGAATGGCCGGGGGAGATTCGCCTGGACTCACGGCGCCTGCACGCGCTGGTCCATGAGGTTGCGGCGAGTGATTTCGAGCGGATTTGCATCCACGTCCGCCTCCGGGCGCGCCGCACACCCGGCGCCTCGGTCGGCAGTCGATCTGTGGTCCAGCTCGCAGAAGCAGACGACGCGCCACGTGAGACGGCGGAACTCGCGGCGCTCTGGCTCGGGGTCGAAATTTCGAAACCGGTGGAGGCCGTCGACTTCGAGAGGGTGTTCATCCCTGCTCCCGAGAAGTGGGGACTCCGCGGCGATCCTCATCTCTGGAGAGCGCTGCGCCGGCGCTTTGCCGGACGACCCGTGCCGGCCGATGAGCCCGAGATCACCACTGTGCTCCACTACGCGATCCACGAGATCATCGGCTGCGACCTCAGGGACGCGGGTGAGACGGTCCGGGTGCCCGCGTTCAGGGTCGGCAGTGGCATGTCGGACGGACACGTCAGCACCGAGTTCTGGCTCGAGCGTGGTGTGCCGCTCCTCGTGACCCGCGCTGCCGAGCTGACGCGAACCCAATGAGTGGATTTCAGGTCACCGCTGGCAGCGCGGGCACCACCACGTCGTCCGGCCGCCGATCGTCGCGCGGGTCATCGGCGCGTCGCAGCGGGGGCACGTCCCAGAGCCCTTACGGGCCGGGATGACGACGCCCGTGTGCACGCCACCCTTGGCAATGGCGTCGGCGATGCTCGCCTGCAGCTGCTCGTAGAGACGGTTGAGCCGCGGTCGCGAGATCTCCCCGGCGATTGCCTGCGGGGAGACCTTCGCCTGCCAGAGGACCTCATCGGCGAGCAGGTTTCCGACGCCGGCGATGGCGCCCTGGTCGAGCAGCTTGGCCTTGATGGGCGCCGACCCTCGCCCGACGCGGTCGCGGAACTCCTTCGCCGTCACCTCGCCCGCGTCAGGACCGATGTGCGAGAAGTCGGGCTCGATGACAGCCCGCCCGAGGCGGCGCTTGTCGCGCAGCGCCATACGGCCTCCACCGGCGAACTCCAGCGCGAATCGGTCCCAGCCGTTCGGGGCGCGATGGCCGTCGAGGACGATCGATCCGGCCATGCCGAGGTGCAGGCCGAGATCGGGCCCCCCGTCCGAGGTCTCCACCCAGAGGAACTTGCCGCGGCGATGGGCCTCGGTGAGCGTGCGCCCGGTGATCGCGGCCGCGATCTCGCCCGGGGCGTGCGGCCGGCACACGTAGCTGTCGGTGTCGTCGACGGAGACGATCTCCCGCCCGAGCACGCGCTCGATCTGCCGGCGCGCACGCTCGGCTTCGGGGAGCTCGGGCATGCGGAGGAGGGTACGCACACCGCTTCAGTAGAGGAGCACCAGCAGCCCGAATCGCAGCGACGGCACCGCCAGCATTATCGCGGCGAGAGCGCCGCACGCGAGACGCTCGGGCGGGGCAGGGCGGGTGGACGCAGGGCGCCGAGCTTTGCGCTGAGTTCGCTCGCGCGTCGCCGATGCGCCTCGAGATCGGCGCCGCAGATCGCGCATCCCGCGGCGAACGGCGTGACCGTCGCGCCGCACGCGGGACAACGCCGCGCGCTGGCCATCAGCGCTCGCAGGCGCGGGAGGTGGGCGCCTTCGAGCCTGCGATGAGGAGGGGCAGGAGCGCCGAGCGCAGCAAGATCCGCCGAGAATAGATCCCGCCCCCGGCTGCACGCAACCGCCTTCACGTTGGGCGCGTAGGAGTAGACCCATGAGCCCGATCCCGGTGAGCCGCTCGATCCCACGCCGCAGGAGCCCGGTGAACCCCAATACAGGGGTGATGTAGGGCTCACGTCAGAGGGCGTTTCGAGCCCACGTGGGCCCACTAGGTTCCGCGTATGCTCGACGACGACCGCATCCAGCCCGGGCCGTTCAGCCGCAGTCTCGGCTTTCGTCTCCTTGGCGCCGACGAGTCGGGCGCCGTCATCGAGGCCACGCCTGGGCCGGACCATGTCAACGGCGGAGGGATCGTCCACGGCGGCTATCTCGCCGCGTTGCTCGACAGCACCACCGGGTGGGCCGTGCATGCATCTCTTCCGCCCGGCGTCGCGGCGCCGCACACGACGCTGAGCGTCCAGTACATCCGCGCTGCGGTCGAGGGGCGGGCACTCGTGTGCACCGGTCGTTGCACGCGGGCCGGCCGCCGAGTGGCGGCCGCGGAGGCCGAGATCACCCAGGACGGCAAGGTCATCGCGAAGGCGATGACGAGCCACGCCCGGCTCGACCCACCGGAGTAGATGCGCCGCGTATTGAGCAGACGATCCGGGCAGGCCGTCGCCGCACTTCTCGCGGAGTGCCTGTAGATTCTCGCGCTCTCCGGAGGCCCGATCATCTTCTTCGGTGGCGCCATCTCCGCACCGGCGCCCGACGAGACAAAGTCGAAGCGTGCCTGGTAAGTCGTCAACCTTGCTTCCGGCTACGCTTGGTCTGGCGACGCTGCAGTTGCTGCTCCTATGTCAAGTAGATGGTGATTCGGCGAAGCCGACCTGGTCGGGGTGGGGCGCCTGTAGGAGGTGGAAGATGCGTCGGGCGAGGTGTCGTTTGAGGCAGCGGATGGCTTCGCGGTGGGTCTTGCCTTCGGCTCGTTTGCGAGCGATGTAGTCCTTGGTTTCGGGGTGGCAGCGCGCGCGC
>Ga0136633_1001291_pt1 | contig 18636 bp, 20 predicted proteins | sample AntDrymeUQ832206_2_FD_105494 | JGI IMG/M metagenome (GOLD analysis project Ga0136633, IMG submission 105494) | Polar desert sand microbial communities from Dry Valleys, Antarctica - metaG UQ83 (22.06) | ecosystem: Environmental > Terrestrial > Soil > Desert | place: Antarctica: Dry Valley...
CGGACACCCAGCCGCCGAGCGCCTCCACGAATGGCTGGTAGGGCACGCCCAGGTCTTCGTCGCAGCGCCCGTACAACACCGTGGCCCCGTCCCCGTGGGCCCGCTGGGCCACATCCGCGGCCAGCGTGGTCTTGCCGATGCCCGGTTCCCCGGAGAGCAGAACGACGCGATGGCCCCCGCCGGCGAACGCCGCTTTCAGCGGGGTGACCAGGTGCTCGCGCTCCAGCACCCGCCCGACGACACCCGTCGCCGGCATGGCAACAAGACGGCCGGGGAGCGGGACCTGGGCCACCGCCCTGATGGGCTCCCAGCCCACCTCGCAGGCGTCGACCGGCTCGGGCAGCCCCTTCAGCGCGACAGCCCCGAGCGCACTGAAGCGGTGGTCGGTGCGCCGCGCCAGCAGGCGCACCATATCCGTGGTCACGATCTGCCCACCGTTGGCCTTCGCACACAGACGGGCCGCCTCCACCACGGGTTCACCGAAGTAGTCGCCGTCGTCCTCGGTGGCGTCACCACTGGACACCCCGATGCGCACACCCAGAGGCTCCAGCGCCTTGCGGTTGTGGTGCTCGATGCTCTGCTGCACCGCCACCGCACCGTCGAGCGCCCCACCCAAGCTCGGGTACACCACCATCAGCCCATCGCCAAGGTTCTTCACCTCCGACCCGCCCGTCGCCGCGACCGCGGCACGCAGCAACCCGAAATGGATCGACCGGACCTCCTCAGCCGCCACCGGACCCAGCCGGGCAGCCAGCTCCGTGGAGCCAACGAGGTCGGTGAACACGACCGAGGTCGTGACCGTCCTCGTCAACGACGTGTGCGACTCCGCCTACCCGACATCGTCAACCCTCCCGTCCGCGCAGGCAACCATACCGTGGGCGTGGAAACCACCCGAAAAGTGGACATCCGGGTTCGAAAGCCCCAAGGGTCTAGGGCTGACGTGAAGGCATTGCTTCGTCGTCGTCCAGGCGACGCGACGTGGGCGGAGGAGCCGTCCTTGATCCGCAGGATGGTTCAGCTCGACAACTGAGTCGGCTCTCCAATAGTCCGATCGGGTGTGTATTCTTTGTGTATGGCCCGCCGGAACATCAGCCTGCCTGACGACCTTGACGAGCAGGCGCGCCGCGCCCGGCTGAACGTGTCCGCGCTGGCGCAGCGGGCAGTCGCCGACGAGCTCGACCGCCGGGAACGGATGGCCAAGTTGGACGCATGGCTCGACGAGATGGACGTGGCGCTCGGCGCTCCTTCAGCGAAGGGCCATGGCCAGCGCCCGCAAATGGTTCGACTCCGCCACTGAGGCTCGGCCGAAGGGAGCGGCGGTGCGTAAGACGAGGGCTGCGCAGCCTCGGCGCGCGCAGAGGGCCGCAGGCTGATCGTCGTCCTGGACACCGGCGGCGTCGAGGGCCTCGCGCCGATCGACGAGCAACGGCGGTCGCGGCTACGCGTGTTGCGCGAGCAGGCAACCGACGTCATCGTGCCGGCGGCGGTCCTTGCCGACGGCGTCCTGACCGGCAATGTCGGCCACGACTACCACGTGCGCCGGCTGCTCGATTTCGTGAACATCACCGCGGTCGAAGAGTCGATCGGCTATTCGGCCGGAGCGATCCGCCAGGCTGCGATCCGCGGTGCCCTCGACCCGGCGCCCTCGGGCGTCGACGCCATCGTCGCCGCCGAAGCCGATGCGTGGGCAGGGGGTGACGACGTGCGGACCGTCACGAGCGACGGCGGGGGCTTCGAGGTGCTCGCCTCGCTCGGCGACAACTCGGCGCGGCTCTCGATCCTCGTTGTGTGACCCTCGTCAGCATGCGAACCCGTCCCGCCACTTGGCTTCGCTACCGACGGTCGATGCTTTTCAGCCAGCCTGTGACCAGGTGCGCATGGGCCGGGTGATGCCCTCCACGACGGCCAGCAGGGCGTTGGCGGACCGCGTGCGGGACTTGCGCCGCAACACGGCGCGGTCCGGGCTCAGGGCCACGACGGCCACCTCGTCGGCCATGCCCTTCACCACGACAGGGTCGTGCTCTGCCGCCGCGACCCACTCAGGTAGCTCGAGGTCGTCGGTGGCAGCGAGGAGCTGGCCCGGCTCAGCGATGTCACAGAGCCGAGAGGCGAGGTTGACGGCTCGGCCGACGTAGTCGTCGCCTTCGAGCAGGATCACCGCGCCCGAGGCGACGCCGCCGCGCAGCTCCAACCGGCCGGCCCTGGAGTGACGCTGCTCGATCGCCAGGGCCGCACCGACCAGCGGCTCGGAGTCGACGCCGACGAGCATCAGGCCGTCACCGAGCCACTTCTCGACGCGGACACCGAAGAGGGGGGTGACCTCACGCACGGCGGACCGCAGGATCTGCAGCTCCTGGACGGCGCCATCATCGCCGTGGTCGTCAACGAAGTCGGTGAACCCGCACAGATCCACGAAGGCAAATGTGCGATGGACGCGGTGATCTGAGGCAATGGCGGCGAGCTCGGCGGTGTCCACGGGTGTGCTCCTCCATGACGGCGGGCCGGGGGGAGGACCGTCACTTCCCTGCCATTGGACACTCTCCGAGCCCCGATTCCCTATCTTGTGACGAAGTTCACAAGATGTTGGGGTGGTCAGGTCGGGGGCGACGCCTCGACCGTCAGGCCGGCGTCGAGGTGGGTGGTGTCGTTGAAGCGGCGGAGGATCCAGCGCTCACCGGCCACCACGAGGTGGGAGATCGAGGCGTTGTCTGAGCCGCCGAGGGCGAAGGGACGGGAGCCGGTGGCCTGGGCGAGCACCTGGCCGATGGTGCCGCCATGGGCGAACACCGCCACCCGCTGATCGGGGTGGGCGGCGGTGATGCGGCTGATGGCCCGGCGGACCCGCTGGGCGAAGGCGTCGGCGGGCTCGGCGTTGGGGATCACGTCCCAGCGCTCCTCGGTGATCATGCGCCCGGCGATGGGATCGCCCTCGGCCACTCGCTTCCGGAAGGCGCCCCCTTCCCAGTCGCCGAGGAACACCTCGTGCAGGTCGGGATCAACGACGGGCGTCAGACCCAGGGCGTCGGCCAGGGCCGCGGCGGTCTGGGTGGTGCGGCGCAGCTTGGACACGTAGATGGCGTCGACGCCCTCACCCGCCAGGCGGGCGCACACCTTTACGGCCTGCTCGCGGCCCTCGGGGGAAAGCGCCGGATCGCCGTGGCCGTCGACGAGATCGAAGGGCTGATCCTCCACGGCGGGTTGTGACTCGCCGTGGCGCACGAGCACGACCTCCGTGGCGCCGGGTGGAAGGGCGAATCGGTGTTGGGGGTAGGTGCGAGGCTCGGGCACGAGGCAGAGCGTACGGTGGCCCGGGATCGGACGGGACCGCTTTGGGTAGACAAGGGTGTCCGCCACCTCAGGAGGTCCACCGTGGGTGTGATCCGCAAGACCCTGTCTATCTCAACGCTCGGGATCGTCGACTTCCGGTCCAAGAAGGAGCTGCTCCGGCGAGCCGAGAAGGCTCGGCGCTCGGCCCAGGCCCAGCTGGCCGGGGTCGAGGCCGCGCGCGTTGTCACCGACCAACGCCTCGCCGCCGCCGAGAAGCGCGCGCGCCAGGCGGAGCTCCTAGCCCTCCAGCAGGCCAAGAAGGCCCAGGCGGCGAAGGGCAAGCGCCGGCAACGACGCAAGGCCGCCGCGAGTCACGCGCGCGGGACCATCGAAGGTCTCGTGAGCGCCGCCACCCCCGCGGTGGAGGAGCGCGCCAAGGACCTGAGCCGGCGCGGACGCAAGACCGCCGCCAAGGCCAGAAAGCAGGTGGAGGCGGCCGCCGAGGAGGCGCACAAGAGGGCGAGCAAGCAGGGCCGCCGGGCGCGCAAGCGCCTCGAGAGGGCAGCCGCGGCGGCCGGACCCCGGCTCGAGCAGGCCGGCGATCGCCTCATCACGCTGAAGGACGACGCCGTGAAGAAGGCTACGGACCTCGCGGACCGCTGAAGCAGTGGTCGCCAAGCGCGCCGCGCTCGAACGGGTCCGTGCCATTTGCATGGCCCTGCCCGGGGTAAACGAGCGGCTGAGCCATGGCGCCCCAACCTGGTTCGCGGGCAAGAAGACGATGGTGATGTTCACCGACGACCACCACGGCGACGGTCGCCTCGCCCTCTGGGTGGCGGCCCCGCCGGGCGTGCAGCGCGACATGGTGGAGCAGGAGCCCGAACGCTTCTTCGTGCCGCCCTACGTCGGCACCCGCGGGTGGCTCGGGCTGCGCATCGACCGGTCACCAGACTGGGACGAGGTGGCCGACATCGTCGAGGAGGCCTACCGAGTCGTTGCCATCAAGCGGCTGCTCACCCAGCTCGACGCGGCAAGCGTCAGCGGGCCCGGTAGTCCGCCACCGGCACAGGGGCGGTTTCCTCGTAGCCGACGGGCAGGTACACATCGCCCTGGTCGGTGAGGTACCAGATTCCCCAGTGGTAGTAGCCGAGGAAGGAGCGCGGGTGCTCGGCTATGAGGTCGGCGTAGAGCTTCACGCCGCGCACGTAGCGGTCGCTGTGGTTGTACCGGAACAGCGCGTTGTCGATGTCGGCGGCGCCGTTGTTGGCGGCTAGGTAGCGCGCCGCTCCCATGACCGCGTCGCGAGGGTTGTTGACGTCGCCGCCCGCGCCGTAGGCGTCCCAGGTGGCGGGCATGAACTGCATCGGACCCTGGGCGCCAGCGCTCGAGGTGCCACGGATCCGCCCGGTGCCGGTCTCCACGAGGTTGATGGCGGCGAGGTACCGCCACGGGATGCCGAAGGCAGCCTCTGCGTCGCGGTACAGCCCGAGCAGCTCGTCGACCGGTGTCGGCGTAACGATGCGCCACGCCGGAAGGCTGTCCGACAGCTGCGTGTGCATCCCGCGGAACTCCCGCCGGGCAGCGGCGTTCAGCGTGGCGGCGGTGTGCATCTCCTCCGGCAGGGCGCTCAGCACTTCGGCGTCCCATTCGGGATGAACGCCCAGCTGGCGGTAGGCCACCTGCTGGGAGAGGGCGGCCTCGGCTACGGACGCGTTGCTGGCCGATGGATCGCGGATCGTCCGTTCGGCGCCGGCGATCTGCTCGGCCAGTGCGGCGGGAGACTCGGCCGCCGCCGGCGGGCGGAGGGAGAACACGTCGACGGGGGCGGCGGTCGTGGTGGTAGCCAGCGTGGTGATCGTCGTGATGGTGGTCGTCGTGCTGGTGGTGGTAGGAGGGGTCGGCCTGGTGGTGATCGGCGCCCGCTCCACCGCTACCTCCGGGCGACCCTCTCGGGCGCACCCTGCGATGAGCGCGGCCGCGACGAGGGCGCTGAGGAGGGTGGGGGTCGGGCGGAACACGGCAAGTCAGGCTAGGGCAGGTCGTGCTGAGGACGGCATCGCTACGCTCGGCCGGTGAGCTTGAGCACGGGTCCGCTCGCCAACAGCAGGTAGAGCTCGCCGTCGTCGTCCTGGCCGAAAGACTGGATCTGCTCGACGGGCAGGTCCCACGTTCGAGAGTCGATCACGGTCTCGCCGTCCATCTGGAGGCCACGAATGCCGGGACTGCAGTAGTCGGCGTACAGGTAGGCGCCGACGAGAGCGGGGATGTCGTCGCCGCGGTACACGTACCCGCCGGTGATCGAGCAGCCGTCGTCGCGCCCGTACTCGAAGATGGGCAGCACGGCGCCCGCGGGGTTCTCGCCGTTATCGAAGGGGTGGGTGGCTTCCATCTCGTTCCACCCCAGGTTGGCCCCCTTGCCGGCCTCGAACCCGCTGATGGCCGGGAGTCGGTCGATCTCCTCGTAGGCGTTCTGGCCGACGTCGGCCACCCACAGGTCGCCGGTGGCCGCGTCGAAGGTGAACCGCCACGGGTTGCGCACCCCGTACAGCCAGGTCTCGGGGGAACCGTCCTCGCCGTCGGCGAAGGGGTTGCCGGACGGGATGGAGTAGGCCGGCCCGTCCTCGTCCACGACCTCCGGATCGATGCGCAGGATGGAGCCGAGCAGGGTCGAGGGATCCTGGCCATTGCCCCGCGGATCGCCGCCGTCGCCCCCGTCGCCCAGACCCACGTAGAGGAAGCCGTCGGGCCCGATCACGAGCTGGCCGCCGTTGTGGTTGGCGAAGGGCTGCTCGACGAACAGGAGCTGGCGACGGGAGCGGGTGTCGATGCTGGGCCGGTCGCCCAGCTCGTACTCGGCCACGACGGTGTGACCATCGGGCTGGCGGGTGTAGTCCAGGTAGAGCTTGCGGCCGTCGCTCGAGAAGGTCATGCCGAGCAGGCCGCGCTCACCTTCGTTGATGACGTCGTCAGAGATGTCGAGGAGAGGGGTGTTCTGCACCTGGTAGGTGGTCTTCTTGTTGGTCTCGTTGGTGGTGGCCTTGATGAGGCGCACCCGTCCCCCCTTCTCGGCGATGTACAGGTCGGAGGATCCCGGGCGGACGGCCAGGGCGATGGGTTCGTCGAGCCGCCCGACCTCGATCGTGGAGAGGTTGATCGTGCCGAGCGTGCCAGCCGAGATGGGCGCGGTGGTCGTCGTCTCCCCGGCAGGTGCGGTGGTCGTGGACGTGGTGCTGTCGTCCGACGCGCCGGGGTCGTCGTTGGCGCAGGCGACCACCAGGCTGAGGGCGGCGGCGATGGCGAGCAGGCGCCTCACCGCCGCACCACCCGGATGAGGCCCTCCTGCACGACGGTTACGGCGAGGTGACCATCAACGGTGAAGATGCTGCCCCGCCCCAGCCCGCGCCCACCCGATGCCGACGGGGTGTCCTGGTCGTAGAGCAGCCAGTCATCAGCCCGGAACGGCCGGTGGAACCACATGGCGTGGTCGAGGCTGGCCATGAAGAGCCCTTCATCGTCCCAGCTGCCGCCGTGCGGTCGCAGGGCGGTGTCGAGGAGCGTCATGTCGCTGGCATAGGTGAGCACGCAGGCGTGGAGCACCGGGTCCTCGGGGAGGGTGCCGTCGGCCCGGAGCCACACCTGCTGGAACGGGGGTAGCGGCTCCTTGCGGTCGGGTGGGCTGCTGTCGACGTGACGGGTGTCGATCGGGCGGGGCCGGTGGTACCAGGGGCCCATGGCGGCCGCATAGGGCGCCATGCGGGTCTGGAAGTCGGGGAGCTCGTTCGGACCCGGCACCTCAGGCATCGGCGCCTCATGCTCGAGTCCCTCCTCGGGCAGCTGGAAGCTGGACTGCAGGTTGAAGATGGCCTTGCCGTGCTGGATGGCCACCACCCGTCGGGTGCTGAAGGACCGACCATCACGGATGCGGTCGACCTCGTAGAGGATCGGCACGGCCGGGTCGCCCGGGCGGAGGAAGTAGGCGTGCAGTGAGTGCACCGAGCGCCCGGGTTCCACTGTGCGGGCCGCCGCCACCAGGGCCTGGCCGGCCACCTGACCGCCGAACACCCGCTGGCGCTCCTCGTCGGGGGAGAGCCCCCGGAAGATGTTGACCTCGATCGGTTCGAGGTCGAGGAGCTTCACGAGGGCGTCGACGGCGTCCTGGGACATGGCGCCCATACTCGCGTACGGGACGCCAGGGGTTCCGGTGGCCGCCCGCATTGGTTGGGGCGGCTCAAGGGTGGGCCTCTATCCTCCGATGTCGTGAACGTGTCTCCCGCCGCCGTGCTCGACCGCGTGACCGGTGGTCGCGGTGCCTTGGCCCTGAAGTACTCGATGGTGTCGGTGGTCGGCGTGACACTCACGCAGGCGCTGCTCGTGCTGTGCATCGGGATCTTCGGCTACGACCCCACGTGGTCCAACGTGGTGGCCGTCATGATCTGCGCGGTTCCGGTGTTCCTGCTCAACAAGCGCTGGGTGTGGAGTCACGACGGAAAGGTGAGCTTCCGTCGGGAGATCCTGCCGTTCTGGGTGTTCACCGCCGCCGGTCTGGCGCTGTCCACCGGGCTGGTGGCGTTGGCCCAAACGGCCTCGGATTCCACCCTCCTGGTCATGCTGGCCAGCATCACCGGCTTCGGCATCCTCTGGGTGGCCAAGTTCCTCTTCCTCGACCAGGTCATGTTCGGGCACTCCGAGAAGGACGAGGTGCTCAGCCAGGAAGCATCCACCGTCTGAGCGGTAGCGTCGCTTTCCATGTCGACGCTGCTGCCCCTCGGGCCTGACGAGCTCCTTTCCACCACCCGGTCGGTGCGCAAGCGCCTCGACCTAACCCGCCCAGTCGAGCCGGCACTGATCCGGGACTGCATCGAGGTCGCCACCCAGGCGCCGACTGGCGGCAACAACCAGGGCTGGCACTTCGTCGTCGTCACCGACCCAGCCAAGCGGGCCAAGCTGGCCGAGTGGTACGCCGGTGCCTTCCAGCTCTTCTACGGCGACCCTGAGGCGGCGGCCGCTCGCTTGCCGCAGGACGATCCCGCCTACGTCGCCACCACCAAGCGGGTGGTCAGCTCGGCGTCCTACCTGGCCGACCACCTGGCCGAGGTGCCCGTGCACGTCATTCCCTGCATCGAGGGGCGCACCGACAAGGGCGAGGTACCGGTCGCCATGCAGGCGGCGGTGTGGGGCTCGCTGCTCCCCGCCGTGTGGAGCTTCATGCTGGCGGCCAGGGCCCGTGGCCTCGGCACCTGCTGGACCACCCTCCACCTCGTCCACGACGAGGAGTCGCGCGAGCTCCTCGGCCTGCCCGACCACATCATGCAGGGCGCTCTCATCCCAGTGGCCCACGCGATCGGCAGCGAGTTCAAGCCGGGTGCCCGGCGCGACCTCGATCGCATCATCCACACCGACGGGTGGTGATGGACGCTGAGCTGCAGCGCCACGCCGTCGCGGCGCGGGGCTTCATGCCAGCCGACGAGGGGGAGGCGCTCTACGAGGCGGCCATGGCGGTGTCCGTGCCCGGCTCGATGCTCGAGGTGGGCACCTACTGCGGCAAGTCGTCGGTGTACCTGGGCGCCGCCGCCGCTCAGCAGGGTCGGGTGCTCTTCACCGTCGATCACCATCGTGGGTCAGAGGAGAACCAGCCAGGGTGGGAGTGGCACGAACCTGACCTCGTGGATCCAGCCACGGGGAAGATGGACACCCTGCCGGTGTTCCGCCAGACGATCCATGCCGCAGGCCTCGAGGGCACGGTGATCGCCGTCGTCGGCGACTCGCCGACCGTGGCGGCGGCGTGGGCCACCCCCTTGGCGTTCCTCTTCATCGACGGCGGCCACGGCGAGGAGCCCGCCCGGGTCGACTATGAGCGCTGGACGCCCCACGTCGTAGTGGGTGGCACCTTCTGCGTCCATGACGTCTTCCCCAACCCGGCCGACGGTGGCCGCCCGCCCTACGAGCAGATCTACCGGCCGGCAGTGGAGTCGGGACGCTTCGAGGAGATGGGCGCGGTGGGCAGCCTGCGCGTGCTGAGGCGGTGTAACTAGCCCGTCGAGGACATGCGCTCGTCGAGCTCGCACCAGACGATCTTGCCGTCGCCGGGGATCAGTGTGGTGCCCCACTGATCGGCCAGTGCGGCGACGATCTGCAGGCCCCGGCCGTCGACGTCGAGGGGGGCCGCGGCTCTGAGGACCGGCGGGCTATGGACGGGGTCCTGCACGCTCAGGTGCACACCGTGCCCGCTGTCCTCGACGGCCACGACGAAGGGCTGGCCGGTGTGGCGCACGGTGTTGGTGGCCAACTCACTCATGACCAGCGCCGCCGCCTCAACGAGATCTGGATAGCCCCAAGAACGTAGCCAGCCGGTGACGAAGCGACGGGCCTCTCCCGGGCTCTCCGGAGCGGAGGCGAGGGAGAGAGATTCGGCCATGTGTTGTGCCTACCCGTCTGGGCGCTCCGGAAACACCCGGTCGCTGTGTGGGGCGAGCTCAAAGGTCTCGGGGCAGCTCCATGAGCGGCGGCAGTACGCCGGCGGTCTCTACGAACAGGGCGCTGGCCGGGCTGGCGCCGGCGAGGGCGTCGGCGGCGAGGACGACGCTGGCGGCGGTGTAGGTGCTGCGCTCACCGCCAGGGAAACGGGCCTCATCGGGGAACACCGTGCCCGTCCAGTAGCGCCCGTCGTCGTCGTGACGGAACTGCTGAGCCCACCCGAACAGCATCTCGGCCGTGCGGCGATCGCCGACGGCGAGGTGGGCCAGGGCGCACTCGCAGGTCTCGGCGACGGTCACCCACGGGCGGTCCGACACGCAGCGCACCCCCCGCCCGTCCATCACGAAAGTGTCGCGGCGCTCGTCGAGGCGGGTGCGGCCGGCCTGGCCGAGCACCACCCCACCGAGCACCGGGTAGTACCAGTCCATGGCCCAACGGTGCTTGGGGGCGAAGGCCTCGGGCACGTCGCGGATGACCCGGGCCAAGCGAGCGGCGGAGATCTCCCAGTCCGGTCGCTCGTGGCCGAGTAGCTGGGCGATGGCGATGGCGCAGCGCAGGCTGTGGCAGATCGAGCTTGATCCGGTGAGGAGGGCGAAGCTCCATGGCGTGCCGTCAGCGTGGCGGGCCCAGAGGATCTCGCCGCGGGGCGTCTGCAGGTCGAGCACGAAGTCGATGGCCTTCTCCACGGTCGGCCACAGCGACTCCACGAAGCCCTTGTCGCTGGTGAGCAGCCATCGGTGCCACACGCCTGCCGCCACGTAGGCACACACGTTGGCGTCGAGCTTGTCCTGCTCCACCTGCGTGCGGCCGTCGTCGCCGGCCACGTAGTACTGATGCCAGGAGCCGTCGGCGCGCTGGAGGTCGATGAGCCACTCGTAGGCCCGGTCGGCCTCGGCCCGGCGCCCCCCAAGGTCGAGGGCCATGGCGGCCTCGACGTGGTTCCACGGGTCGGCATGGCCGCCGGGGAACCACGGGATCATCCCAGAGGGCAGCTGCCACTCAGCGATGCTGTCCACGGTGAGGTGCAGGTCGGTGGCGGAGACGAGGCCGGGGACGTCGATCGGCATGCGACTACTCCTTCCCGACAGGCATCGGAGCCGAGCCGCCAGGCGAGGCGACCCAGAGGCACAGGGCGTCAACTGGCCGACCAGCGAGGATCGTCACTTCTCCAGCCTCGCTTTCCGGGCGTATACGACGATGCTCTTTCCGAGGACCGGGTTGAGAAGCCGCTCGGTCCAGCGGGTGATGGTGCCCATGGGCTGGGTCTGGGCGATGTCCCAGATCAGCACCTGGAGGTAGGCCCGCACGAGCGGGTGATCGTCGTCGGTCGGGCCGACCGCGCACTTCAGCCACCAGTAGGGGGAGTGCAGGGCGTGGGCGTGGTGAGCACCAAGGGGCTTGAGCCCGGCCTTGCGCATGCGGGCCCGCAGGGTGGGCTCGGAGTAGATGCGCACGTGGCCACCCTCGACGAAGGGGGCGTGGTACTCGTCGGACAGGGCCCAGCAGATCTGCTCGGGGAGCCACGACGGCACGGTGGCAGCGAGGGTGCCGCCGGGCTTCAGCACGCGGAGTACCTCGTCGAGGGCGACCTGATCATCGGAGACGTGCTCGAGTACCTCGGATGCGATGATGCGGTCGAAGGTGTCGTTGGCGAAGGGGAGGCGCAGGGCGTCGCCGTTGGTGGTGGCGGCCATGGCGTCGGGTTCGGTGCCCGCCTCGCCGGCCTCCCGCATGGCGGCGAAGAGGCCGCCGACGTCCTTGAGCTCGGCGGCCGAGTAGTCGAAGGCCACCACCTTGGCGCCGAGGCGGAACGACTCGAAGGCGTGCCGGCCCGCTCCACAACCCATGTCGAGGAGGAGGTCGCCCGGCTGCACGCCGAGCTGGTCGAAGCGCACGGTGAGCATCGGTCAGTCCTGGCCCAGTCGGATCCGGTACTGCTCGACGGTCTTCACGGCGGTGTGCTTCCACGACCAACGGTCGATGATGCGCTTCCGGCCCCGGGCGCCGATGGTGCCGCGGAGGTCCTTCTGCTCGAGGCCCCAGCGGATCTTGGCCGCCAGTGCCTCGCTGTCGCCGGGTGGCACGACCATGGCGGTGTCGCCGTCCAGGCCGATCACCTCGGGCACGGCGCCACCGGTGGTGCCCACGAGCGGGGCGCCGCAGGCCATCGCCTCGATGGCGGGCAAGGAGAAGCCCTCATAGAGCGACGGCACGACGGCCATCTCCGCCTCGGAGTACAGCTCGATGATGCGGCGCTCGGGCACGTCCGTGACGAAGGTGACGTGGTCCTCGAGGCCCAGGGCCTTGATGGTGGCGTCGCTGGCCCCGCCCGGCTTGCGCTTGCCGATGACCACGAGGTGGACGTCGTCGCGCTCGGTGCGCAGCTTGGCGACCGCCTCCAGGAGGTACTTGAGGCCCTTCATCGTCACGTCGGCCGAGGCGGTGGTGACGAGGCGGCCGGGCACTACCTTCACCTCGGGCAGCGGGGTGAACAGCTCGATGTCGACACCCACCGGCACGATGGCCATGCGGTCGGGGCTCACCTTGTGGTCCTGCGAGATGTCCTTGAAGGAGTTCTCCGACACGGTGATGACCCGCTCGAGGCGGCTGGCCACCTGGGTCTGCATGTTGGTGAAGGAGTACCAGCGGCGCAAGGTGAGCTTCTTGTACCAGCCCTCGGCGGCGCCCATCTCGAGGCGGCGGTCAACGGTGATGGGATGGTGGATGGTGGCGATCACCGGGATGTCCAGCTGGCGCTCGATGGCGAGCAGCCCGTAGCCGAGGCATTGGTTGTCGTGCACGAGGTCGAAGTCGTCCTTGCGGTGCCTCAGGTGGTCCCATGCCCGCAACGAGAAGGCCAGCGGCTCGGGGAACGTGCCGGCCGAGAAGGCCGTGACCTCGACGAAGTCCGTCCAGTGCTTCAGCTCCCACAAGCCCGGCATGCGCATGGGGAAGTGGTCGTTGTAGATGTCGAGGCTGGGGAGCTGCACGAGCGGCACCCGCTCGTCGAGGATCGGATAAGGCTGACCGCCCAGCACCTCGACGTGGTGGCCAAGGTCGACGAGCGCCTTGGCCAGATGGCGGGTGTAGACGCCCTGGCCGCCCACGTGGGGCTTGCCCCGATAGGCAAGGAGGGCGATCCGAAGGGGTGCGTCGCTGGGCATGGTCCGACAAGCCTTTCGGGCGATTGACCCATCGGTCAACTCAACGCGCAGGCGGGTGCGCCGCCTGTAGCAAGCGGAGTGCTAGCTGGCGTGCACGCTATCGCCCACCTGCACGGTTCCGCTCTGCGAGACCGACGCGTAGAGGCCGAGGTTGTTGTCATGGACGTCGCGGATCGTGGTGCCGATGGCCTTGTCGCGATCGAGGCCGGGCTGGGCCCGCGAGGGCATCGAGCAGCGGGGTGTGGGCATGAGCACGTCGCTGACCACGCCGCCGAGCGCGACCTGGGACCAACCGTCCTCGGCATAGCCAACGGCGGCCGTCTCGATGAGCGCGGTGGGTCGGAACCGGCGCACGTCCCAGGTGCCGTCGGGGTGCTCCCTGGCGATGGCCGCCAGGCTGGACGTGGTGAGCCAGTGCACGTCGGCGAGGTCCAGCCAGGTGCCTGGTGGCCCGGGCCAGTCGAAGACGGGCGTGGCCTCGTCGGACATGCCGGTGTACATCTCCATGGGAAACACCCCGTCGGCGGGCGGCGCTTCGAGGCGCACCTCGCGGTCGAGCCACGCCGACAGGGCGTCGTGCACCCCGGGGTCAGAGGCGGCGTGCTCGGTGCCGTCGGGCAGCGTGAGCACCACTCGGTCGCCATCGATCCGGGCGGTGGCGAGCAGCAGGTCGGCATAGCGCTTGGCCGAGAGCACCTTGCCAACGGCCGGGTCGACCACGGCCAGGGTGCGGTCGCCGACGGCGCCGCCAGGGGCGAGGTCAAGGGTGTCCACCCGCTCGCCCTGGAAGGACTTCACCGGGTACCGCCAGAGCTCCGCCACCGTGCCGACCTGTTCCATCCCGCCGACCTTACTGCGACGGGACTATGCGAACACGGGCTCCAGATGTTCGGTCACCTTGGCGTCGCGCCCGAACACCAGGAACCGATCGAAGGTCCGGAGGAACCAGCGGTCATGGCTCACCACCACGACGGTTCCGACGTAGCTCCCGAGGGCCTCTTCGAGCGCTTCAGCCGAGGCCAGGTCGAGGTTGTCGGTGGGCTCGTCGAGCAGGAGCAGGGTGCTGCCGGCCAGCTCGAGCAGCAGGATCTGCAAGCGCGCCTGTTGGCCGCCCGAGAGCGTCTCGAAGGGCTGTTGGGCGCACCCGTGGATGCCGTAGCGCCGCAGCGCCGCCATGGCCTTGCCTCGCTCCACCCCCCGCTTCATCACGATGTCGAGCAGGTCGACCCCGCGTAGCTCCGGGTGGTCGTGAGTCTGGGAGAAGTAGCCGGGCACCACCCGGGCACCGAGCCGCCAGGACCCGTCGTGACCCACCGGCTCGCCGGCGAGGAGGCGCAGGAAGTGGCTCTTGCCGGTGCCGTTGGGGCCGAGCACGGCGATGCGCTCGCCGTAGACCACCTCGGCGTCGAACGGGTCGGTGAGGCCATGGAGCTCGAGCTGCTCACAGATGATCACGCGCGTGCCGGTGCGGTCGCCGCCGAGGCGCATGGTCACCTGGTGGTCGACGACGCGCTCGGGGGGCGGGGCCGCCTCGAAGCGCTCGATCTTGCTCTTGGTGGCCCGCACCCTCGACGCGAACGTGTCGCTCCCCATCGAGGCCCGCCGTCGGTACTCCACCAGGGAGGCCTGCATGCGCTTGCGCTCCTCCTGCCACTGGCGGTGTTTGTCGTCGAGCCGCGCCAACCGTGCCTCCCGGGCCTCGTGCCAGGTGGCGAAGGGTCCGCCGTGCACCCACGCCGTGCGGCCCTCGAGGGTGACGACGCGCCGCGCCACGGCGGCCAGGAGCTGGCGGTCGTGGCTGATCAGCAGGATCGTCTTGGGGCAGGCATGGAGCGCGGCCTCCAGCCACTCCTTGCCCGGTAGGTCGAGATAGTTGTCGGGCTCGTCGAGGAGAAGCACCTCCGCGTCGGAGCGCAGCAGCACCTCTAGGGCCAGTCGCTTCTGCTCGCCGCCGGACAGGATGGACAGCGGTCGGTCGCCTGCCTTGGTCAGCGGCTGGCGGACGGCGACGGTGCAACACGTGTCCCAGAGCACCTCGGCGTCCCAGCCCCCGGCGTCGCCCCAAGTGGTGTGGGCACGGGCCAACGCCATCCCGGTGCGCTCGCCCGGCTCGGCGTCGGCGGCACCTTCGGCCGTCGCCAGCGCGGTCGCGGCCCGCCGCAGCCCGTCCGGCGACAGGTCGAGCAGCATGTCGCGAACTGTGCGTCCCTCTTCGCGCCAGCCCACCAGCTGCCGCATGACTCGGAGCCGGCCATCGACGTGCACGCTGCCCGCCTGCGGCGCCTGGTCCCCGGCGATCACCCGGAACAGGGTGGTCTTGCCCGACCCGTTGGCGCCCACCAGCGCCACGTGCTCGCCGTCGCCTACCCCGAAGCTCACGTCGCCGAGCAGATCCACGCCGTCGGGCGTGCGGCACGCCACCCCGTTCACATCGATCACGCCCACGGTTGGACGTTACCGACGCGGATCTCCACAGAACGGACCGTTTCCGCAAGCCATTCCCACTCCGACAGGCCTGTCACCGCCCGCGGGGGCGCCGCGTGCCTCATTGTCGAGGGTCGGCGGGCCGATGGCGCGAGGTCAAGCGCGCGGCGACCGCAGCGGGATGCCGGCCGGCCGCTAACCAGCATCGGGCCGTCCTGCGAGCAGGTTCGGGGCACCAGGAGCCCCGACAGGGCCACCCATGCCCCCAACCTCAGGAGCGGGCGACCGTGGCCAGGTGTGGGGGCAGCGACCGCTCCGGCTCGGTAGGTTCGGCCGCATGCGAGCGGTCGTGCAGCGGGTCTCCCGGGCATCGGTGACGGTGGGCGACGAGGTGGTCGGCGCCATTGGGGCCGGGCTGTGCGTGCTCGTCGGCGCTACGCACGACGACGACGAGGCCCGGGCCGTCAAGCTGGCCGACAAGCTCTGGCACCTGCGGATCCTCGCCGACGCAGATGGCGTGATGAACGTGTCGGCCGCCGACGCCGGCGCGCCGCTGCTCGTCATCTCGCAGTTCACGTTGTACGGCGACATCGCCAAGGGCCGGCGTCCGTCCTGGATCGCCGCCGCCCGGCCCGAGCACGCCGAGCCGCTCGTGGAGACCGTCGTCGCCCGGCTGCGCGAGCTCGGAGCCACTGTCGAAACGGGCCGCTTCCGAACGAACATGGCCGTCGAGCTGGTCAACGACGGCCCGGTCACCCTGATCGTGGAGGTCTGAATGGAACCCGACATCCGCCCGCTCCCGCAGTGGTTCGACGACGCCAAGCTCGGGATCTTCGTCCACTGGACAGCGGCTGCGGTACCCGCGTTCGCGCCGGTGACCGACTCGCCGTTCGACCTCGCCGCGGGCGGCGGCGGGTGGGAGGAGGCGATGCGATGCTCGCCCTACGTCGAGTGGTACCAGAACTCCATCGCCATCGAGGGCAGCCCAGCGGCCGTGCACCACGCCGAGGTGCACGGCGATCGGCCCTACGACGACTTCGTTGCCCAGTTCCTGGCCGGGCACGCCGGTTGGCAGCCAGAGCCGTGGGCCGACCTCTTCGCCCAGGCCGGCGCCCGCTACGTCGTGCTGGTCACCAAGCACCACGACGGGGTGCTGCTGTGGCCGAGCGCCACGCCCAACCCCAACAAGCCCGCGTGGGGCAGCTCGCGCGACCTGGTGGGCGATCTGGCCACTGCGGTCCGTTCGCGTCACATGCGCTTCGGCACCTACTACTCGGGTGGGCTCGACTGGACCTTCGGCGGCCTGCCGATGCGGGACTTCCAGGGCATGCTGGCCGCCATCCCGCAGACGCCGGAGTACCTGGCCTACGCCGACGCCCACTGGGTCGAGCTCATCAAGCGCTACCAGCCCGACGTGCTCTGGAACGACATCGGCTACCCGGGTGCCGCCGACCTCGACGGTCTCTTCGAGCGCTACTACGCCGCTGTCCCCGATGGCGTCGTCAACAACCGCTTCGACTGGATGGCCCAGTCCGCCGGCCAGGTGCACGCCGACTTCGTCACGCCCGAGTACTCGACCCACGGTGACCCGAACCGCAAGTGGGAGAGCACCCGTGGTATCGGAACCTCGTTCGGCTACAACCGCTTCGAGCCGGAGGACAGCTACCTCGAACCCGACGCGCTGGTCCGCATGTTCATCGACATCGTGGCCCACGGCGGCAACCTGCTCCTCAACGTCGGTCCGACCGCCGACGGCATCATCCCCTGGGTGCAGGCGCAACGCCTCCTCGCCCTCGGCTGGTGGCTGCACACCAACGGCGACGCCATCTACGGCACCCGCCCATGGGGCCGCACGGACGGCACCACGGGCGAGGGCCACGACGTCCGATACACCACCCGCGACGGCGCAGTGTTCGCGATCGTCTGCGGCACCCCGTCGAGCGAGCTCGTCGAGCTCGACGCGACGCCGCCGCCCGGCGCGGAGGTGTGTCTCCTAGGCCACGACATCCCGCTGAGATGGGACGCGACCGAGGCTGGATGCCGGGTGATCCTCCCGGCCCGCCCAGCTGACGCTCCCGCCCTCGCCCTTCGACTCTCGTCGCTCGCATGACCGCTGAAGATGCCGGTCGCCTCCACCCGCGCCCGCTGGCCGCCGAGGACGAGTCGCTGATCGTGGGGGAGCGCCGCGCGCCGAGCGCCGATACTGGATCGGCTGAGTCGGCGCGTCGCCAGTAGCGTCGCCGGTCGTGCTCGTGGCCAAGGACGTTCAGCGCCACCACGGCGCGCAGGTGGTGCTGGGCGGCGTCTCGGTGTCGATCACGCCCGGCGCTCGCCTCGGGATCGTGGGTCCGAACGGGATCGGCAAGTCGACGCTGCTGCGGATCCTGGCCGGGCTGGAGGCGCCCGACACGGGCACGGTTGAGCGCAGCCCTGCCACCACGACGATCGGGTTCCTCCCGCAGGAGCCCGATGCCGATGCTGGCGAGACCCTGCGCGCCTACCTGGCCCGGCGCACGGGCGTCGCCGGCGCCAGCGACGCTCTCGACGCAGCCGCCGCGGCCATGGGCGGGGACGCCGAGTCGATCGAGGCGCACGGCGGCGCTCTCGAGCACTTCCTCGCCATCGGCGGAGATGACCTTGACGCTCGCACCGGTGCCGTCCTCGCGCAGGTGGGATTGCCGGCCGACCGCATCGACGTGGAGGTTGGCCACCTCTCCGGCGGGCAGGCGGCCAGGGCGGCGCTGGCCGCCATCTCGCTGTCGCGCCAGGACGTGCTCCTTCTCGACGAGCCCACCAACGACCTCGACTTCGCCGGCCTCGAGCTGCTGGAGCAGTTCGTGCTGTCGACGCCGTCCGCGGTCGTCACCGTGTCCCACGACCGGACGTTCCTCGATCGGGTTGTCAGCCGCATCCTTGAGCTGCAGATGCCGGACCACGATGCCGCCGAGCACGCCGGTGGCTGGACGGACTTCGTGGAGTCTCGCGAGCTGGCTCGTCGCCAGCAGCAGGAGGGCTTCGAGAGGTACACCTCTGAGCGGGACCGGCTCCGCCAACGGCAGCGCACGCAGCGGGAGTGGGCCGTGATCGGCGTGAAGAACGCCAAGGCCAAGAAGACCGACAACGACAAGTTCATCCCGCACCTCAAGTCGCAGCGCTCAGAGAAGATGGCGTCGAAGGCCAAGGCCACGGAAAAGGCCATCGAGCGCCTCGACGTCGTCGACAAGCCCTGGGAGCCGTGGCAGCTCCAGCTGGAGCTCAAGGCGGCGACCCGCGCCGGCGACGTCGTCGCGCGCCTCGACGGGGCGAC
>Ga0136633_1001292_pt1 | contig 18635 bp, 18 predicted proteins | sample AntDrymeUQ832206_2_FD_105494 | JGI IMG/M metagenome (GOLD analysis project Ga0136633, IMG submission 105494) | Polar desert sand microbial communities from Dry Valleys, Antarctica - metaG UQ83 (22.06) | ecosystem: Environmental > Terrestrial > Soil > Desert | place: Antarctica: Dry Valley...
GTCGCCGCGCAAGGCAACAACGAGCAGTTCTTCCCCGCCCTCGTCTACCGCACCGGCGCCTATGCGCCGAACGGGGTGCCTTTCGCCGACGGCTACATCGACTACCTGAAGCTCGTCAACGCCCGCGGCGGAATCAACGGCGTCAAGGTCAGCTTCGAGGAATGCGAGACGGGCTACGCCACCGACAGGGGCGTCGAGTGCTACGAGCGGCTGAAGGGCAAGAACGGCGGCGCGACGCTGTTCCAGCCCCTGTCCACCGGCATCACCTTCGCCCTCACCGAAAAGGCCCCGGTCGACAAGATCCCGCTCATCACCGCCGGCTACGGTCGCAGCGAGAGCGCCGACGGCAACGTCTTCAAATGGAACTTTCCGCTGATCGGAACCTACTGGGTGGCCGCCGACATCCTGGTGCAGCACATCGCGAAGCGCGAGGGCGGCCTGGACAAGCTCAAGGGCAAGAAGATCGCCCTGGTCTACCACGACAGTCCGTATGGAAAGGAGCCGATTCCGCTGCTCCAGGAGCGCGCCAAGATGCATGGCTTCGACCTCCAGCTGCTGCCGGTCACCCACCCGGGCGTCGAGCAGAAGTCGACCTGGCTGCAGATCCGCCAGAACCGGCCCGACTACGTGTTCCTCTGGGGCTGGGGCGTCATGAACTCGACGGCGCTGAAGGAGGCCGTGGCCACCGGCTACCCGCGCGACAAGATGTACGGGGTCTGGTGGGCGGGTGCCGAGCCCGACGTGCGCGACGTCGGCGACGGCGCCAAGGGCTACCACGCCCTGGCCATGCAGCACGGTGCCGAGCCCAACGCCAAGGTGACCAAGGACATCATGTCGATGGTCTACGACAAGGGCCAGGGCACCGGCCCGAAGGAGCAGGTCGGCCAGGTCCTCTACATGCGCGGCGCGATGTCGGCGATGCTCGGCGTCGAAGGCGTGCGGCGTGCCCAGGAGCGCTACGGCAAGGGCAAGGTCATGACCGGCGAGCAGGTTCGCTGGGGCCTCGAGAACCTCGCCCTCGACCAGAAGAAGCTCGATGCGCTCGGCTTCGCCGGCGTCATGCGTCCGGTGAGCACCTCGTGCGCCGACCACATGGGCTCGGCGTGGGCGCGCATCCAGACCTGGGACGGCTCGAAGTGGACCTTCACCTCCGACTGGTTGCAGGCCGACGAGCAGATCATCAATCCGATGGTCAAGGCCGCGGCGACGAAGTACGCCGCCGAGAAGAAGATCGAACGGCGCACGCCCGCCGATTGCCAGACCTGAGCGTCGAAGCGCTCGAGGCCCCTGAGGGGGCCTTTTCAAAGCGCCGCCCGGCGGCGCTTTGAAAAGAATCCGACGCCATGACCGCCGCAAGCCCCGCCCCGTCCCTGCTCCTCGATGTCAACGGCATCGAGGTGATCTACAACCACGTCATCCTGGTTCTCAAGGGCGTCTCGCTGCAGGTCCCGAAGGGCAAGGTCGTCGCCCTGCTCGGCGGCAATGGCGCCGGCAAGACGACGACGCTGCGCGCGGTGAGCAACCTGCTGCGCGGCGAACGCGGCGAGGTCACCAAGGGTTCGATCGAACTGCGCGGCGAGCGCATCGAGCGGCTCAGCACGTCCGACATGGTCGAGCGCGGCGTCATCCAGGTCATGGAAGGACGCCACTGCTTCGCCCACCTGACGATCGAGGACAACCTGCTGACCGGTGCCTACACGCGCCGCGACGGCAAGGCCGCCATCAACACCACGCTGGACAAGGTCTACACCTACTTTCCGCGCCTGAAGGCGCGGCGAACGTCGCAGGCCGCCTACACCTCCGGCGGCGAGCAGCAGATGTGCGCCATCGGCCGCGCTCTCATGGCCAACCCGACGATGGTGCTGCTCGACGAGCCGTCGATGGGCCTTGCGCCGCAGATCGTCGCCGAGGTGTTCGAGATCGTGAAGGACCTCAACCAGAAGGAAGGCGTGACCTTCCTGCTTGCCGAGCAGAACACCAACATGGCCCTGCGCTACGCCGACTACGGCTACATCCTCGAGAGCGGCCGCGTCGTCATGGACGGCGAGGCGGCCATGCTGCGCGAGAACGCCGACGTCAAGGAGTTCTACCTCGGCACCGGTGCCGCGTCGGGCGAGCGCATGAACTACCGCGACACCAAGAGCTACAAGCGCCGCAAGCGCTGGCTGTCCTGAAGGAGGCCGCATGGCCCGCGCCGGTCCCGAGGCCCTGAAGCCGTTGCTGCCCATCCTGCGCCAGTTGCGCGAGATCAAGGGTGTCGAGGAAGTACGGCCGGGGGTCTTCAACGCGCGTCGCGATGCCTACATCCACTTCCACGACGAGGACGGCACTCTCTTCGCCGAGCTGAAGAAGCCGGGCGGCGCGGGATTTGACCGCTTCGCCCTGGCGACCCCGGCCGATCAGCGCCGCCTCGTCGACGAAGCCCGCCTGCGGGCGCGCCGCTTCGACGACGAATGAGGCCGACCCGCCGCGTCACTTCGCCCATGAACGACTTCTTCGACGAGTTCGAGACGCGCGACCCGGCCGCCCGCGAGGCGTCGCTGATGGCCCGGCTGCCGGCGCAGATCGCCAACGCCCGGGCCCGCGCGCCGGCGTACGCAGCGCTGCTGCACGGCGTCGACCCGCAGGCCATCGACTCGCGGCAGGCCCTCGCCAACCTGCCCGTCGTCCGCAAGCACGAACTCCTCGAGCGCCAGCAGGCCACGAGGCAGAGCGACCCCTTCGGCGGCTTCTCGACGCTGGCGCGCGGCCCGGGCGCCGACGCCGATCGCCGCGCCCTGAAAGTGTTCGCGTCGCCCGGACCGATCTACGAGCCCGAGACGGCGCGCCGCGACTACTGGCGGATGGGTCGGGCCCTTTACGCGGCCGGCTTTCGAGCCGGCGACCTGATCCACAACAGCTTCAGCTATCACTTCTCGCCAGCCGGGTCGATGATGGAGACCGGCGCGGCGGCGATCGGCTGCACGGTCTTTCCGGCCGGCACGGGCCAATCGGAGCAGCAGGCCCAGGCGCTGGCCGATCTCGGCGCGAACGGCTACACCGGAACGCCGAGCTTCCTGCGCATCGTGCTCGAGAAGGCCGATGAACTCGGGATCGCGCTGCCCGCGCTCACCAAGGCGTCGCTCGGCGGCGAGGCCTTCCCGGCCAGCTTGCGCGACTGGCTGCAGAAGCGCGGCATCGAGGCCTACCAGAGCTATGGCACCGCCGACCTCGGACTCATCGCCTACGAAACCGCCTCTCGCGAAGGACTGGTGGTCGACGAAGAGGTGATCGTCGAGATCGTCCGCGTCGGCACCGGCGAGCCGGCGGCCGCCGGCGACGTCGGCGAGGTGGTGGTGACGACGTTCAATCCCGATTACCCGCTGATCCGCTTCGGCACCGGCGATCTGTCGGCGCTGCTGCCCGGAAGCTGCCCGAGCGGGCGCACCAACCTGCGCATCCGCGGCTGGCTCGGGCGGGCCGACCAGACGACGAAGGTGCGAGGCCTCTTCATCCATCCGGCGCAGGTCGCGGAGATCGCCCGTCGGCACCCCGGGATCGGGCGGACCCGCCTGGTCGTCGACGGCGAGATGGCCGATGACCGCATGACCCTGCACATCGAGGTCGCCGGTACCCCGGACGGACTGCGGGAGCAGGTGGCCCAGACCATCCGCGACGTCACCAAGCTGCGCGGCGCGGTCGAGATCGCGGCGCCCGGGAGCCTGCCCAACGACGGCAAGGTGATCGAGGACCGGCGCCGGCACGGCTGAAGCCAAGCCGCCGCCGCCCCTCAGCGTCGGCGCAGGACGAGCGGGATGGTCACCGGCCCGTCGTTGACGAGATGGACCTGCATGTCGGCCCCGAACTCGCCCTGGGCGACGTCCGGGTGCAGGCGGCGCGCCGTGGCCACGACACGGTCGCAGAGCCGACGACCCTGCTCGGGGCCGGCCGCACCGGAGAACCCCGGCCGGTGACCGGCCTCGGTATCGGCGGCCAGGGTGAACTGGCTCACCACCAGCAGGCCGCCGCCGACGGCAGCGACGTCGAGATTCATCTTGCCGGCTGCATCGGCAAAGATTCGCAGCTTCAGCACCTTGACGGCCAGCCGGTCGGCGGTCGCCTCGCCGTCGGCCGGCTCGGCGCAGACGAACAACAGCAAGCCACGACCGATCGTGCCGACGACGCGGCCGTCGACCTCGACGCGAGCCGAGGCGACGCGCTGGACGAGGCCGATCAGGGCGCTTCCTCCACGGTCTTGAAGTACGCCTCCATGTTCGACGGCAGCAACTGGATCGACGCCCGCAGGCCGCCGATCTCGGTCATCAGGGCCCGCTCGACCTCGCCGCGCAGCGACGCCGCCCGCCCGAGCGACCAGCTCGCCGGCACGTGCATGTGGACGTCGAGAAAGCGGCGGCTGCCGGCGCGCCGGGTCACCATGTCGTCGAACCGGACCGCGTCGTCGGCGAAGCGGGCCAGCGTCCGGTCGATGCGGGCCTGTACTTCGGGCTCCAACGCCTTGTCCATCAGGCCGTCGACCGAACGCCAGACGACCCGCGCGCCTTCGCGGATGATGTTGGCGGCGACCAGCAGGGCCACCGCCGGGTCCAGCCACAGCAAGCCGGTGAGCTGCACCAGGACGAGGCCGACGACGACGCCGACCGAGGTCCAGACATCGGTGTAGAGATGCCGGGCATCGGCTTCGAGGACGATCGACCGGTGCTCGCGCGAGGACGCCATCATCTTCCAGGCGAGGACGCCGTTGAGCACGGAGCTCGCCAGCGTCAGGCCGATGCCGAGGCCGACCGCTTGCAGAGGCTGCGGCTCGAGCAGGCGGGGGATGGCGGCCCAGGCGATGGCCACGGCGGCGGCAGCGATCAGCAGCCCCTCGAAAGCACTGGAGAAGTACTCGGCCTTGGTGTGCCCCGAGGGATGGTCCTCGTCGGCCGGACGTTCGGCGATGGCCACCATGGCCAGCGCGAACAGCGCCGAGCCGAGGTTGACGAACGACTCCATCGCATCGGACAGCAGCCCGACCGAATCGGTCACCCACCAGGCCGCCGTCTTCATGACGATCGTCACGACGGCGACCGCGACCGACAGCCTGAGCAGGGTCCGGACCTTCACCGCGGCGCCCTCAACGCAAGGTGACGCGGGCGAACTTGCGCTTGCCGACCTGGAGGACGAAGACGCCGGGGTCGACTTTCAGGCCGCGGTCGGCGACGACCGCGCCGTCGATGCGCACGCCGCCGCCGTCGACGAGGCGCAGGGCCTCGCTCGTCGACGGGGCCAGGCGAGCCTGCTTGAGAAGGGCACCGATGCCGAGCGGCCCGCCCTCCAGAGCGACCTCGTCGATGCGCTCCGGAATGCCGCCGCGGGCCCGCAGGTCGAAATCGGCCTCGCCCGCCTCCGCCGCCCGGGCGTCGTGAAAGCGAGCCGTGATCTCCTTGGCCAGCAGCACCTTGACGTCGCGTGGATTGCGGCCGGCCTCGGTCTCCGCCTTCAGGCGGGCGATCTCGTCGGCGTCGCGTCGGCTGAGGAGGTCGAAGTACTTCCACATCAGGCCGTCGCTGATCGACATCAGCTTGGCGAACATCGCATTGGCCGGCTCGCAGACGCCGATCGTGTTGCCCTTCGACTTGGACATCTTCTCGACACCGTCCAGGCCCTCGAGAAGCGGCATCGTCATGATGCACTGCGGTTCCTGCCCGTACTCGACCTGCAGAGACCGGCCGACCAGCAGGTTGAACTTCTGGTCGGTGCCGCCGAGCTCGAGGTCGGACTTCAGCGCCACCGAGTCGTAGCCCTGCATCAGCGGGTAGAGGAGTTCGTGGACACTGATCGGCGTCCCCGCCTTGAAGCGCTTGGCGAAGTCGTCGCGCTCCATGATCCTCGCCACCGTGTAACGCGCAGCCAGCTGGATCAGGCCGCGCGCCCCGAGCGGATCGCTCCATTCGGAGTTGTAGCGAATCTCGGTCTTCTGCGGATCGAGGACCAGGCTGGCCTGCGCGTAGTACGTGGCGGCATTGGCCTCGATCTGCTCGCGGGTCAGCGGCGGCCGGGTGCTGTTGCGGCCGGACGGATCGCCGATGGTCGACGTGAAGTCGCCGATCAGGAAGACGACCGTGTGCCCCAGGTCCTGCAGATCGCGCAGCTTGTTCAGGACGACGGTGTGGCCGATGTGGATGTCGGGGGCGGTCGGATCGAGGCCGAGCTTGATGCGCAATGGCACGCCTGTCGCTTCGGATTTCGCCAGCTTGGCGAGCCACTCGGCTTCGGGAATCAATTCGACACATCGTTGTCGCGAAATGCGCAAGGCGCGCAAGACCGACTCCGTCACCGGATAGGGCGTGACGGCTTCCACGGAAGAAGGCAGGGACATTCGGGGCTTTTGCGGGGGTGGGAGGCGATGCGGCCGGTATACTCGGCGGCGGCGTCCTACAGGACCCCCTCCAAACCTCCTACCGAGGCCCGACCGACCGCCGGATTCTAGTGGCGGCCCGACGGCGACCATCAACCGAGGCATCCCCTTTGCGGGCCGATGTCGATTCACCGAGCGACCCCGCTCCGCTGACATTGAAATCGTTGCGCTCCCTTGAACTTGCCTGGGCCTACACCAGCGCGCACGCCGCGAGCTTCGCCTCGCACCATCCCAAGACGCTGGCCGCTGCCGTGTCGATCGGCCTCGCCGGCTTCGCGGCAACGGCCTTCGGCGTCGCGCCCATGGTTCCGGACGCCTCCAGCCTGCCGCAGCGGGTCGTCACAGAGAGCATCGTGCCGGCCGATCTGCGCACCCAGATCGACGCCATCGAAAGCACCGACCTCGACCTCTTTCGCAATGACGTCACCCGGGCGAGCGATACCGCCGACTCGCTGCTGAGCCGGCTCGGCGTCGCCGACGCGGCGGCCGCGACCTTCCTGCGCAGCGACCCGGTCGCCCGCAAGCTGCTCGAGGGGCGCGGCGGCAAGATGGTCCGCGTCCGCGCTGACGCCTCCGGCCGCCTCGAAGAACTCGTCGCCCGCTACGCCGCGGCCGGCAACGAGAAGATTCCGACCCAGTTCACCCGCCTGCTCATCGAACGGGTCGGTGATCGGCTGGTGGCCTCGACCGCTCTCGCGCCGCTGGCCTCGCAATCGCTGCTCGCCAGCGGCACGATCCGGACCTCGCTCTTCGCGGCGACCGACGAGGCCCGCATCCCCGATCCGGTCGCCACCCAGCTGGCCGAGATCTTCGCCACCGACATCGACTTTCGTCGCGAGCTGCGCAAGGGCGCCACTTTTTCCGTCGTCTACGAGTCGCTGACCGCCGACGGCGAGCCGATCACCTGGGGCACCGGCATCGGTCGGGTCGTGGCGGCCGAGTTCGTGAACAAGACCCAGACCTACTCGGCGGTCTGGTTCAAGGACGGCGACGGCAAGGGCGGCTACTTCGGGCTCGACGGCAAGAGCAAGCAGAGCGCCTTCCTGGCGAGCCCGCTGGAGTTCTCGCGCATCACGTCCGGATTCGCGATGCGCATGCATCCGATCATGAACACCTGGAAGCAGCACAAGGGCGTCGACTACGGCGCACCGAGCGGCACGCCGATCCGCGCCGTCGGCGACGGCGTCGTCGAGTTCGCCGGCTGGCAGAACGGCTACGGCAACGTCGTCCATATCCGTCACAGCAACGAGCGCTCGACCGTCTATGCGCACATGAGCCGCGTCGACGTCGCCAAGGGCGCCAAGGTCGATCAGGGAGCGACCATCGGCACGGTCGGCATGACCGGCTGGGCGACCGGCCCGCACCTGCATTTCGAAGTCAAGATCGACGGCCAGCAGCAGGATCCTCTGCTGGTCGCGCAGACCTCCGAAGCGGTCCGCATCGCCCCCGCCTCGAAGCCCCGGTTCGACGACCTGGCGCGCAGCGCGCGGGCCCAGCTCGGCGTCGCCGACACGCTCGCCCGCGCCTCCGTGCCCGACTGACGCGCCCGGTGCCTTCGCGCACCGTCTTCGCCGGCCTGATGTCGGGCACGTCGCTCGACGGCATCGATGGCGTTCTCGTCGACTTCACGCCCACCGCCGAAGCCCGCCTGCGGGTTCTCGCTCATCGACACGGCCCGCTGCCGGCCGCCCTGAAGGCCGAACTGCTGGCCCTCAACCGCAGTTCGGCCGACGAGATCCATCGCGGCGCCCTCGCCGCGAATGCGCTGGCCCGCTCGTATGCCGACGTGGTGGCGGCGCTGCTCGCCGCGGCGCCGGTCTCGGCCGGCGAGGTCGTCGCCATCGGCTGCCACGGACAGACGGTGCGACATCGACCGGGCGAGTTCGACGGCGTCGGCTATTCGATCCAGCTGAATGCGCCAGCCCTGCTGGCCGAGTGGACCGGCATCGATGTCGTCGCCGATTTCCGTAGTCGAGACGTCGCCGCCGGCGGCCAGGGCGCGCCGCTGGTCCCGGCCTTCCACCAAGCCGCCTTCGGCGACACGGGACGCGCCCTCGCCGTCCTGAACCTCGGCGGCATCGCCAACCTCACGTCGATCGACGCCGGCGGCCGGGTCGTCGGTTTCGACAGCGGCCCGGCCAACGCCCTGCTCGATCTCTGGTGCGCCGAATCCACCGGCGCGTCCTTCGACGCGGCCGGTACGTGGGCGGCGACCGGGGCCATGGACGCCCGCCTGCTGGCGTCGATGAGCGACGAGCCCTACTTCGCGCTGCCAGCCCCCAAGAGCACCGGGCGCGACCTGTTCCATCGTTCCTGGCTCGACCGTCACCTGCAGCTCGCCGACGCCGGCCGTTTGCGCGCCGAGGACATTCAGGCCACGCTTGCCGAGCTGACGGCCTCGACCTGCGCCGCCGCCGTTCGCCGCGATGCGGCCGGCGCCGCCGAGCTGATCGTGTGCGGCGGCGGCAGCCGCAACGACGACCTGATGGCGCGCCTGCGCCGGCGGCTCGCGCCGCTGCCCGTCGTCGACAGCGACGAACGAGGACTGCCTGCCGAGCAGGTCGAGGCGGCCGCCTTCGCCTGGCTGGCTCGCCAGTTCACCGACCGCCAGCCGGCCAGCCTGCCGACGGTCACGGGCGCCGCCGGCGCGCGCGTCCTGGGCGCTCTCTATCCCGCTCGCTGACCCGGCCGCCGACGCGCTCCCGCGCGGCCATGAAAAAGCCGCCCGAAGGCGGCTTTCAGTACCGTCCGGCGAGGACGATCAGGCCGAGAAGCTCGAGCCGCAGCCGCAGGTCGTCGTCGCGTTCGGATTCTTGATGACGAACTGGGCACCCTGCAGATCGTCCTTGTAGTCGATCTCGGCGCCGGCGAGGTACTGCAGGCTCATCGCGTCGATCAGCAAGGTGACGCCATTCTTGGCCATCTCGGTGTCGTCGTCGTTGACCACCTCGTCGAAGGTGAAGCCGTACTGGAAACCCGAGCAGCCGCCCCCCTGCACGAAGACACGGAGCTTCAATTCGGGATTGCCTTCCTCGTCGACGAGTTCCTTGACCTTGTTGGCGGCGCTGTCGGTGAAGACGAGCGGCGGCGGCGGCGCATCGATTTCCGAAGCGGTGACGATGTTTTCGGCAACTGCACTCATGCGGGACTCCTGCTGGGCCGGAAGACCGACCCTGGACGCGATTATCGGGTATTCGGGGCCCCCGGCCGGTTGCGCCGTCCCTGATCACATGAGGGCGGACCGCGCCAACGACAAGGGCCGCGCACGGCGGCCCTGAGCAAGACCGGACGGACCGGTCAGCGCTTGCTGAACTGCTTGCGACGGCGAGCGCCGTGCAGGCCGACCTTCTTGCGCTCGACCTCGCGGGCATCGCGCGTCACGAAGCCGGCTCGGCTGAGCTCGGGCTTCAACGCTGCGTCGTAGTCGATCAGCGCCCGCGTGATGCCATGACGGACGGCGCCGGCCTGGCCGGTTTCGCCGCCGCCGTGCACGTTGACCTTGACGTCGAAAGCGGCGTCGTTGGCGGTCAGGACGAGCGGCTGGCGAACCACCATGATCGACGTCTGGCGGCCGAAGTACTCGTCGACAGACTTGCCGTTGACGAGAATCTGGCCGGTGCCCTTTTTCATGAACACGCGGGCCACCGACGATTTGCGGCGGCCGGTGCCGTAATTCCAGTTTCCGATCATCGGGCGTCCTGAAGAATGTCGAGTTTTTTCGGCTGCTGCGCGGTGTGCGGATGGGTGTCGCCCGCGTAGACCTTCAGCTTCTTGATCATGGCGTAGCCGAGCGGGCCCTTGGGCAGCATGCCCTTGACGGCCTTCTCGAGGGCACGGCCGGGATGGCGCGCCTGCATGTCCTTGAACTTGATGGCGTGGATGCCGCCCGGGTAGCCGGAATGGCTGTAATAGACCTTGTCCTCGGCCTTGTTGCCGGTGACGCGGATCTTGGCCGCATTGACGATGACAATGAAGTCACCGGTATCGACGTGAGGCGTGTAGATGGGTTTGTGCTTGCCGCGCAGGCGGAGGGCGACTTCACTGGCCACCCTGCCCAAGACCTTGTCGGTCGCGTCGATCACAAACCACTCATGCGTCACCTCGGCCGGCTTGGCGCTGAAGGTTTTCATGGTGATATGGCGTTAGGTTTCCCCGTGACTCCATGAGGCTACGCTTCTGGCGACGAAGCTCTCAGGATGGCCGGGCGGCGGGCGCCGCCCCTTTTCGCCGGAGGTTTAGCGAAAAGCCCACGACTATAGCAGAGCCGGCACCCGCTTCCGGCTGCTGGCGCGCCGACGCCCGCCTATGGCCGCATCGCCCAGCGATCCACGAACCGCTGGGCAGCGCTCCCTAGGCAATCGGTCTAGACTCGGGTTAACCCTAGGATGATCCCGTCCAGAACGCATTGATCCCTCAGCCATGAACTTGACTTGCACACACTCCGAAATCTCGGCTCCGGCCGGCGCCGTGCGTCAGCCGCCGCAACCGGCGCCTGACGCACCGACGCGCCGCGACTGGGTGCCGATCCGCACGCTGGGGCCGCGCCACCGCGGACGGATCGCCCGTCACCTCACGGCCCTCGACGAGCGCTCACGCTATCTCCGCTTCGGTTTTCCGGCGACCGATGCGCAGATCGCACGGTACGTCGACACCATCGACTTCGAGAACGACGAGGCTTTCGGCATCTTCAACCGGCACCTCGAACTGATCGCGATGGCGCACCTCGCCCATCGGTCGGCCGAGCCGGGCCGCGGGCAGCCGGCCAGTTCGGAGTTCGGCGTTTCCGTCCTGCCCGGCGCGCGCCGCCGCGGCTTCGGCAGCCGCCTGTTCGAGAACGCCATGCTGCACACGCGCAACCGGGGCATCCAGATGATGCTCATCCACGCGCTGAGCGAGAACACGCCGATGCTGAACATCGCCCGCCGGGCCGGCGCGACGGTCGAGCGCGACGGCTCGGAGTCACAGGCGTGGTTGCGCCTGCCGCCAGGCTCGTTCGCCTCGCACATCGACGCCCTGATCGGCGAGCGGGCCGCCGAGGTCGACTATCAGTGGAAACGCCATGCAAGGCATGCCGCCGAGTTGATGGAAACCGGTCAGACGGTCCGCCCGGACCCGGAACAGGGGATGGAGTCGACCGGGACCGGCCGCTAACATCCCTGCGACCGGATCGCGAGGTCCCGCCCGTCGCGTCGTGACGAGGGCCTCCCCGGTTTCAGGACAGGTCAGCTCGGTATGGATACGCTCGCATGGGTGGCAGCTGCAGCAGCGGTTTCGCTGTGGGTGGTGGTCTTGCTCGTGACGGTCTGGGTCGTCCGCAGGCCGGCCCCGGTCAAGCCCCTGCCCACCGAATGGGGCCTCACCGCCCGGCCCGTCTTCTCGACCGACGAACGGCGCGTCTACAAGCTCCTGCGCGAGGCCCTGCCGCACCACGTCGTCCTTTCGAAACTGCCGATGGTCCGCTTCACCCAACCGAGCGACCCGGCCGAGGTGCGCTACTGGTACGACCTCCTCGGTCCGGTCCACGTCACCTTCGCGGTGTGCAGCGCCAACGGCCGCGTCCTCGCGGCCATCGACCTCGACAACGATCGCGGCAACTCGCGGCGGGTGCTGCAGATCAAGCAGTCGGTGCTCGGCGCCTGCCGGATCCGCTACCTTCGCTGCCCGATCGACAACCTGCCGACCGCCAGCGAGCTGCAGTTGCTGGTGCCGAGCAGCACCGCCGCATCGCGCGGCCCGCAGCCCGAGTCGTCGCCGCGCGGTCTGCATGAGGCGCGGGACTCGCTGTCCGGCGCGGTGGCGTCGCGGCGCGCCCAGCGCACGGCCCTCTGGCAGGATTCCTCGTCCTTCCAGGACTCGTTCTTCTCGCCCGACAGCCGCCAGGACAGCTCCGGCAACAGCGAGTTTTCCGGGCTGGCGTCGCGAACGCGGCCCGCCCACGGCCACCTGCCCAGCCGCTGGGAAAGTGCCTTGGCCGAAGACCCGAGCCACGCGCCGGACGACGAGCCCCGGGCGGTGGCTTCGCGTCGCTAGGCACCGGCCGCCGGGCCCTGCCGGCCGGCCGCAATGAGCCGCGAAGCCTCGCCGGGCGCCGCGGCCCCCGCACCGTTCGCCGAACTGTTTCCGGGCGCCGTGCTCGACGCGCTCGACGGCGTCGGCCTGCGGGGCGACGGCCGCCTGATCCAGCTCAACTCCTACGAGAACCGCGTCTTCCAGGTCTTTCTCGAGGACGGGCGGGTCGTCGTCACCAAGTTCTACCGTCCGGGGCGCTGGAGCGACGATCAAATCGCCGAGGAACACGCTTTCGCCGCCGATCTCGCGGCCAGCGAGATCCCTGTCGCGGCGCCGTGGACGCTCGAGGTCGACGCCGGCTCGCCGCACGCGGCGGACGTCGCGATCCACCGGCCGACACTCGCGTCGACCCGGATCGAAGGCACCGTCTACCGCTTCGGCGTGACGCCGCGGCTGGCCGGCCGGGCTCCCGAGCTGGAGCAGCCCGAGGTGCTGCGCTGGATCGGCCGGTTCATCGGCCGCCTGCACGGCGTCGGCGCGACATCGCTGTTCAACCACCGGATGTCGCTCGACGTCGACAGCCTGGGCGCCGTCCAGCGCGACTGGCTGCTCGCCAACGACCTCGTCAGCGCCGACGTGCTGCCGGAGTGGCGCCGGCTCGCCGACGATGGCCTCGCGGCCTGCCGTGAGGCGTTCGCGGCGACGCCGGCCCGCCAGATTCGGCTGCACGGCGATTGCCACCGCGGCAACGTCCTGTGGACCGAGGCCGGCCCGCACTTCGTCGACCTCGACGACGCCTGCAACGGACCGGCCGTCCAGGACCTGTGGATGCTGCTGGCCGGCGACCGGGCGACCCGGACCCGCCAGCTCCTCGACGTGCTCGAAGGCTACGAGGCGTTCCGGGACTTCGACTGGGCCGAGTTGCGCCTCGTCGAGCCGCTGCGCACCCTGCGCATGCTGCACCACAGCGCCTGGATCGCCCGCCGCTGGGCCGATCCTGCCTTTCCCATCGCCTTTCCGTGGTTCGCGAGTCCGTCTTACTGGGCCGAGCAGTGCAAGCGGCTGCGGGAGCAACTCGATGCGATGGCCGAGCCGCCGCTCGGCGGCCCGTCCTGAGCGCGCGTCGTCAGCAGCCCGGCCTGTCGGCGGGGCCACGGCCGACCGCCCGGCGTCAGCCGGCGGTCTGCCGCGACGCGATCAGGCCAGCAGCAGCGAGTTGACCCGCTTGACGTAGGCGGCCGGGTCGTCGAGCTGACCGCCTTCGGCGAGCAGCGCCTGGTCGAACAGGATGTTCGCCAGGTCGTCGAAATGCTCGCTGGACTCGAGCCGCTTGACCAGCGCGTGCTCGGCATTGACCTCGAGGATGGGTTCGGCCGACGGCGCACCCTGACCGGCCTGCTTGAGCAGACGGGCGAGATGGCCGCTCACGTCACCTTCCTCGACGACCAGGCAGGCCGGCGAATCGACCAGGCGCGTCGAGGCGCGGACGTCCTTGGCGCGGCCCTTCAACGCCTCCTTGAGCCGATCGAGCGTCGGCTTGAAGGCGGTCGCCACCTCCTCGGCCTGCTTCTTCTCGGCCTCGTCCTCGAGCTTGCCGAGGTCGACCGAGCCCTTGGCGACGCTCTGCAGCGGCTTGCCGTCGAACTCATAGAGGTGGGAGAGCAGCCACTCGTCGACGCGGTCGGTGAGCAGGAGCACCTCGATGCCCTTCTTGCGGAAGACCTCGAGCTGCGGGCTGTTGCGGGCCGTGGCGAGCGTGTCGGCGGTCACGTAGTAGATCGCCTCCTGGCCGTCCTTCATCCGGCCGGCGTAGTCGCCCAGGGTGACGTTCTGGGTCGCCCCGTCGGCGTCGGCCGTCGATGCAAAACGAAACAGCTTGGTCAGGCGTTCCCGGTTGGCGAAGTCCTCGCCGATCCCTTCCTTCAGGACGACGCCGAAGTCCTTCCAGAAGGCAGCGTACTTCGCCTTCTCGGCGGCGTCCTCGCTCTCGGCGAGCGACTCCAGCATCGACAGCACGCGCTTGGTCGAGCCTTCACGGATCGCCTTGACGTCGCGGCTCTCCTGGAGCAGCTCGCGGCTGACGTTGAGCGGCAGGTCGGCCGAGTCGATCACGCCCTTGACGAAGCGCAGGTACACCGGCATGAGCGCCTCGGCGTCGTCCATGATGAAGACGCGTTTCACGTAGAGCTTCACGCCGCCGCGCTTGTCGCGGTTCCACAGGTCGAAGGGAGCCTTGGCCGGGATGTAGAGCAGCTGCGTGTACTCGCTGCGCCCCTCGACGCGGTTGTGCGTGTAGGCGAGCGGCGGCTCGGTGTCGTAGGAGATCTGCTTGTAGAACTCGACGTACTGCTCGGCGGTGATGTCCGCCTTCGGCCGCGTCCACAGCGCCGCCGCCTTGTTGACCGGCGCCCACTCGTCCTTGGTGACCTGCTTCTCCGCCTCTTCGTCCCACTCCTCCTTCTGCATGAGGATGGGCAGCGAGATGTGGTCGGAGTACTTCGAGATGATCGACTTCAGCTTCCACGCCGAGAGGAACTCCTCCTCGCCTTCGCGCAGGTGCAGCATGACGCTGGTGCCCCGCTGTTCGCGCTCGATGGTCTCGACCTCGAAGTCGCCGGCGCCCTCGGAGGTCCAGCGAACACCCTGCTCGGCGGGCAGGCCGGCCCGTCGCGACTCGACGATGATGCGGTCGGCGACGATGAACCCCGAATAGAAGCCGACGCCGAACTGGCCGATCAGCGAGGCGTCCTTCTTCTGGTCGCCCTCGAGCCGGGCCACGAACTCGCGGGTGCCGCTCTTGGCGATGGTGCCGAGGTTCTGCACCGCCTCCTCGGCCGACAGGCCGATGCCGTTGTCGGTGACGGTGAGGGTCCGGGCTTCGGCATCGAAGGCGACGCGGACCTCGAGTTCGGTCTTGCCCTCGTACAACTCGGGCTGGTTGAGCGCCTCGAAGCGCAGCTTGTCGCAGGCATCCGACGCGTTCGAGATCAGCTCGCGGAGGAAGATCTCCTTGTTCGAGTAGAGCGAATGCGTGACGAGGTGCAGGATCTGCTTGACCTCGGCCTGGAAGGAAAGAGTTTGCTTGTCCATGGGGGCGCGGAATGGGTGGGCGGAACGTTCGGAAGGTGGTGGCCGCGGCGGCCGATTCAAGGACGGCAGGGCGGAGGCGGAGGCGGAGGCGGAGGCGGATGATAGGCGCGGCGACGACAATCGCCGGGCGGCGCACCGGGCGCCGCGCCATCGAGAACCGCCCTGGTGATCGTCAAGTGAGGACTGTCGCTGCCGCCCGCTACGTGACGCCGCTGCGCGAAGGCGGGTCGCTGCCGGCCATCGTCGAAGGCGACGACGACGGTCTCTACGTGCTCAAGTTTCGCGGTGCCGGGCAAGGGGCCCGCGCGCTGGTCGCCGAACTCGTCGCCGGCGAACTGGCCCGGGCCGCCGGCCTGCCGGTCCCGGAGATCGTCTTCATGCCGCTCGACGCCGATCTGGCCCGCACCGAGCCCGATCCCGAGATCCAGGATCTGATCCGCGCCAGCGCCGGCCTCAACCTCGGCCTCGACTACCTGCCCGGCGCCCTCGCCTTCGACCCGATCGGCGAGCCCGTCGAGGCCGGGCTGGCCTCGCGCATCGTCTGGTTCGACGCCTTCGTGACCAACCTTGACCGGACCGCGCGCAACACCAACATGCTCGTCTGGCACCGGCGCCTGCAGCTGATCGACCATGGCGCGGCGCTCTACTTCCACCACGCCTGGCCGGATGCCGCCGACCGCCACGCCGATCCGTTCGCGCTCATCCGCGACCATGTGCTGCTCGCCGACGCCCGTCGGCTGGTCGAGGCCGACGCCGAGATGAGCGCGGCGCTGACGCCGGCGGTCATCGACGCCGTCGTCGGCCTGATCCCCGCCGCGTGGCTGGCCGACGACGCCGACCGGGCCCGCTATTCGCAATACCTGAAGGCCCGCCTGGCCGCGCCGCGCGCCTTCGTCGAGGAGGCGCTCCGTGCCCGACCTGCTGACGTATGACTACGCGATCGTCCGCGTCGTGCCGCGCGTCGACCGCGGCGAGTTCGTCAACGCCGGCGTCATCGTGTCGAGCGACGCCGCCGGCTTCCTCGCGGCGAGGATCGAGCTCGACGTCGATCGGCTGCGCGCCCTCGATCCCGATGTCGATCTGACGGCCATCGAGGCCGGCCTCGCCGCCATCCCGGCCACCTGCGCCGGCGGGCCCGGCGCCGCCGCCATCGGCCGCCTGCCGATGCGGGAGCGCTTCCACTGGCTGGTCGCGCCGCGCAGCACCTGCATCCAGACCTCCGCCGTGCACACCGGTCGCGCTGCCGATCTCGGGGCGGCACTCGAGCTGCTGCTCGAGCGCGTCGTCAGGCGCCCGGGCCGCGGCAAGCCCGCAGCAATCGCCACCCCGCCCACCTTGTCGTGACATGCCCGTGAACGCTGCCCTCGATCCACCGTTTCGCCCCCTTGCTGCGCTGATCGGCGAGCTTGCCGCCGCCGACGGCCGCCAACGGGCCCTCGTCGATCCGACATCGACGATCAGCTATGCCCAGCTCGACCACCTGATGGACCGCGTCGCCGCCGCCCTGCAGCGCGACGGCGTCGGCGCCGGCGAGTGCATCGCCATCTGTGCGGCGAGCTCGGTGCGCTACGCCGCGGTCTTCCTCGGCGCGCTGCGCGCCGGCGTCGTCGTCGCGCCGCTGGCGCCGTCGGTGACGCCGGCAAGCTTCCGCTCGATGCTCGACGATGCCCAGGCCCGCCTGCTGTTCATCGACGCGTCGGCCGCCGACGCCCTCGGCGACGGGTCGCCCGACGTCCCGGTGGTCGCCCTCGATGGCGCCACGGCCGGCGACGGCTTCGATGCCTGGCTGGCGCCGGTCGGCGCGCGGCCGCGACCGGTCGCCATCGAGCCGGCGATGGCCTTCAACATCATCTATTCCTCGGGCACCACCGGCACGCCCAAGGGCATCGTGCAACCGCACGGCATGCGCTGGACCCACGTCGCGCGGGCGTCGCGCTACGGCTACGACCGGCAGGTCGTGACGCTGCTGGCGACGCCGCTGTACTCCAACACGACCCTGGTCGTCTTCTTTCCGACGCTGGCTTTCGGCGGCACCGTCGTCCTGATGCCCAAGTTCGAAGCCGCCGCCTACCTGGCGCTCGCCGAGCGCGAGCGGGTCACCCACACGATGCTGGTGCCGGTCCAGTACCAGCGGATCATGGCCCGGCCCGACTTCGGCGAGCGCGACCTGTCGTCGTTTCGCATGAAGTTCTGCACCAGCGCCCCCTTCGGCGCGGCGCTCAAGGCCGACGTGGTCGCCCGTTGGCCGGGCGGCCTGGTCGAGTTCTACGGCATGACCGAAGGCGGCGGCACCTGCATCCTCGAGGCGCACGCGCATCCGTCGAAGCTGCACACCGTCGGCACGCCTTCCGAAGGGCACGACATCCGTCTCATCGACGAGGCGGGGCGCGAGCTGCCGGCCGGGGCCACCGGCGAGGTCGTCGGCAATTCGGCCGGCATGATGACCGGCTATCACCGCCACCCGGAAAAGACCGCCGAGGCCGAATGGTTCGACGCGACCGGCAAGCGCTTCATCCGCACCGGCGACGTCGGCCGCTTCGACGACGAGGGCTTCCTGACGCTGGTCGACCGCCGCAAGGACATGATCATCAGCGGCGGCTACAACATCTACCCGAGCGACCTCGAGGCGGTCCTGCTCGAGCACCCCGACGTCGCCGAAGCGGCCGTGGCCGGCGTGCCGTCGGCCGACTGGGGCGAGACGCCGGCCGCCTGGGTCGTGATGAAGGCCGGCGCGAGCACCGCCGCCGAGTCCCTGCGCGTCTGGGCCAACGGCCGGGTCGGCAAGACCCAGCGCCTGGCGACCCTCGACCTCGTCGACGAACTGCCGCGCAGTGCGATCGGCAAGGTGCTCAAGCGAGAGTTGCGCGAGCGCTGGCTCGCAGCGCGGGCCGGGGACTAATTCCGGGTTTCGCACCCGCGACGACGCGGCGGCCGACGCCGGCTCGCGGAGCCGGGGCTAGCCCGTCTTTCTCAACTCGCCGTTGCTTTGCAGGGAATCGGGCTGTTGGGCGCGCGTAAGTGTTTGATCCGTAAGGGCGTGGCTCGGCGCAACGCTTGTAGTGGAGACTTTGGTCGTTGCGCTGCGTGATGGCGGTTCATAAAGTGTGCGCATGTTCCTGCGCTGCAATCGACGAGTGAA
>Ga0136633_1001294_pt1 | contig 18615 bp, 17 predicted proteins | sample AntDrymeUQ832206_2_FD_105494 | JGI IMG/M metagenome (GOLD analysis project Ga0136633, IMG submission 105494) | Polar desert sand microbial communities from Dry Valleys, Antarctica - metaG UQ83 (22.06) | ecosystem: Environmental > Terrestrial > Soil > Desert | place: Antarctica: Dry Valley...
ACGGAGGCACCTGCATGGCGATGACGGCAGCGGTCAAGGACGAGCTCTCCCGGCTCACCGTGACCCGACCGTGCTGCCGCAAGGCGGAGATCTCGGCGCTCCTGCGCTTCGCCGGCGGCCTGCACCTGGTCGCCGGCAAGATCGTCGTGGAGGCCGAGCTGGACACCGGCTCGACCGCCCGGCGGCTGCGCAAGGAGCTGGCCGAGGTCTACGGCCACGCCAGCGACGTGCACGTCGTCGCCGCCGGCGGTCTGCGCAAGGGCAACCGCTACGTCGTGCGGGTGTCCAAGGACGGCGACGGGCTGGCCCGCCAGACCGGCCTGGTCGACGGCCACGGCCGCCCGGTCCGCGGCCTTCCGCCGCAGGTCGTGAGCGGCGGCACCTGCGACGCGGCCGCCGCCTGGCGCGGGGCCTTCCTCGCCCACGGCTCGCTCACCGAGCCCGGTCGCTCCTGCTCGCTCGAGATCACCTGCCCCGGCCCCGAGGCCGCGCTCGCGCTGGTCGGCGCGGCGCGCCGGCTCGGCGTTGCCGCCAAGGCCCGCGAGGTGCGCGGCATCGACCGCGTCGTCGTGCGCGACGGCGACGCCATCGGGGTGCTGCTCACCCGGCTCGGTGCCCACGACGCCGTCCTGGCGTGGGAGGACCGCCGGATGCGCCGCGAGGTGCGCGCGACCGCGAACCGGCTCGCCAACTTCGACGACGCCAACCTGCGGCGCTCGGCCCGCGCGGCGGTGGCCGCCGGCGCCCGCGTGGAGCGAGCGCTGACGATCCTCGGCGACGACGCCCCCGAGCACCTGCTCGTGGCGGGCCGGCTGCGCCGTGAGCACGCCAACGCCTCGCTCGAGGAGCTCGGCGCCCTGGCCGACCCGCCGATGACCAAGGACGCCGTCGCCGGCCGGATCCGCCGCCTGCTCGCCATGGCCGACAAGCGCGCCCAGGACCTCGGCATCCCCGACACCGAGTCGAGCGTCACCCCGGAGATGCTCGCCGACACCCAGTAGGTGTCCACCCAGGCGCGGGCCGCCCGGCTCGCGCGCGCCCCCGGCACGCCGCCGACGATGGCGGTCGCGGGCGCGGTCGACCCGGCCCCGCTGCGCGCCGCCGGCTGGCAGCTGCGCGGCGTGCTCAGCACCGACCCGTACGTCGACCGGCTGGACGCAGCCACCTACGTCGAGGCGGGCGAGGTGGTCGACGACCCGCTGCTCGACGCGGTGGCCGTCGACGGCGACGACCGGGACCTCGTCGCGCTGCTGCCCGAGCTGCGGGGGAGCGGGCTGCTGCTGCTCCTGCCGACCGCGGCGCCGCTCGACCCCGACGCGGTCCGCGCCGCCCGGGCCGTCGCGGAGCCGGCCGACGCGGTCGTCGGCCTCGTCGCGCGGTGGGAGCCGTGGGCGCGGGTCGTCGCGGCGGCGCTGCCGCTCGCGGGCGGCCCACCCGTCCAGGTCACGGTGCGGGGCTGGCCGCGGGGGAGGCAGGCCGCGGCCGAGCTGGTCGACCTGGCCGCCTCGTGGTGCGGAGAGGTGGCGGCGGTGGTCGCGGCTCCCGCACCGCTGCCTGCGGCGGAGCTGCCGGGCGGGGCGGCCGTCGCGTGGGCGCTGCTCACCGCCTCCGGCGCGACGGTGCTGGTCAGCCACGAGGGGTCGGTGCCGGTCGTGCGGCTGTCCTTCGCGACCGCCCGTCTCACCGCCGGGCCGTCGGGCGCCCACTGGGAGGGCGGCGCCGACCTGCCGCTCCCGTCGCCGGTCTGCTGGGCCCCGGACGGGGTCGCACCCGGGCTCGTCGCCTCCGCTGCCGCGCTGGCCGGCGCGACCGGCGGCCGCGACGTCCTGGCGCAGGACTGGCCCTGGCCGGCCGACCTCGGCGACCTGCTCGTCGTCGCCCGCGTCCTCGAGGCGCTGCGCGTGTCGGCCCGCACCGAGCAGCTCGTCCCGGTCGCCTGACCCGGCCCGACCCGCGGTGACCGCTGTCGGCTAGGTTCGCCGCCGAAGGCAGCGTCGTCCAGACAGGGAGCACCCAGTGACCGTGCGCGTGGGCATCAACGGCTTCGGCCGCATCGGCCGCAACTTCTACCGTGCCGTGCAGGTCGCCAACGAGGCCGGCATCGCGGACATCGAGGTCGTCGCCGCGAACGACCTCGGCGACCTGAAGACGATGGCCCACCTGCTGAAGTACGACTCGATCCTGGGCCGCTTCCCGGCGGAGGTGTCGGTCGTCGACGGCGGCATCGCGATCGGCGACCGCACGCTGAAGATCCTGGCGGAGCGCGAGCCCGGCAGCCTGCCCTGGGGTGACCTGGGCGTCGACGTCGTCGTCGAGTCCACCGGCTTCTTCACCGACGCCACCAAGGCCAAGGCCCACCTCGACGGCGGCGCCAAGAAGGTCATCATCTCGGCGCCGGCCAAGAACGAGGACGTCACCGTCGTCATGGGCGTCAACGACGGCGACTACGACCCGGCCAAGCACGCAATCATCAGCAACGCGTCGTGCACCACGAACTGCCTCGGCCCGATGGCCAAGGCGATCAACGACGAGTTCGGCATCGTCACGGGCCTCATGACGACGATCCACGCCTACACCCAGGACCAGAACCTGCAGGACGCCCCGCACGCCGACCTGCGCCGCGCCCGCGCCGCCGCGCTCAACCTGGTGCCGACCAGCACCGGCGCGGCCAAGGCGATCGGGCTCGTCCTGCCCGAGCTCAAGGGCAAGCTCGACGGCTACGCCGTGCGGGTGCCGATCCCGACCGGCTCGGCCACCGACCTGACCGTCGAGCTCGGTCGCGAGACGACCGTCGAGGAGCTCAACGCCGCGGTGCGGAAGGCCGCCGAGGGCCCGATGAAGGGCTACCTGCGCTACAGCACCGACCCGATCGTCTCCAGCGACATCGTCACCGACCCGGCGTCCTGCATCTTCGACGCCCCGCTGACCAAGGTCCTCGGCAAGCAGGCCAAGGTCGTCGGCTGGTACGACAACGAGTGGGGCTACTCCAACCGCCTCGTCGACCTGATCACGCTCGTCGGCAAGAACCTCTAGCCCGGTGCGGCAGGCGGCCGACCTCGACGTACGGGGCAAGCGGGTCCTGGTCCGCAGCGACCTCAACGTGCCGGTCAAGGACGGGGTCGTCGGCGACGACGGCCGGATCCGCGCCAGCGTCCCGCTGCTGCGTGATCTGCTCGACCGCGGCGCGCTGCCCGTCGTGGTCGCCCACCTGGGCCGGCCGAAGGGCGTCCCGGTCCCGGCGCTGAGCCTGGCCCCGGTCGCCGAGCGGCTCCAGGAGCTGCTCGGCGCGCCGGTCCGGATGGCCCAGGACGTCGTGGGTGAGTCGGCCGCCGAGGCGGTCCGCGCGACCGAGGCCGACCGGGTCGTGCTGCTCGAGAACGTCCGCTTCGAGGCGGCCGAGACGAGCAAGGACGACGCCGAGCGCGGCGCCTTCGCCGACCAGCTGGCCGCCCTCGCGGACCTCTACGTCGACGACGCGTTCGGTGCCGTCCACCGCAAGCACGCCAGCGTCTACGACATCGCCGAGCGGCTGCCGCACGCCGCCGGACCGCTGGTCGCGACCGAGGTCGGCGTGCTCAAGCGGCTCACCGAGGAGCCGGCCCGGCCGTACGCCGTCGTCCTGGGCGGCTCGAAGGTGAGCGACAAGCTCAAGGTCATCGAGGCGCTGCTGCCCAAGGTCGACGTGCTGCTGGTCGGTGGCGGCATGTGCTTCACCTTCCTCAAGGCCCAGGGCCACGAGGTCGGCGCGAGCCTGCTCGAGGAGGACCAGCTCGAGACCTGCCGGCAGTTCCTCGCGACCGGCAAGGTCGTGCTGCCGGTCGACGTGGTCGCGGCGACGGCGTTCAGCGCCGACGCCGAGCACGGCGTCGTCCCGGCCGAGGCGATCCCGGCCGACCGGATGGGCCTGGACATCGGCCCCGAGAGCGTGCGCGCCTTCACGGCCGCGCTCGAGGGCGCCCGCACCGTCTTCTGGAACGGCCCGATGGGCGTGTTCGAGCTGGCGCCGTACGCCGAGGGCACCCGCGGGGTCGCCGAGGCCGTGGCGTCGCTGACGGATGCCCTGACCGTCGTCGGCGGTGGCGACAGCGCCGCGGCCGTGCGCGCGCTCGGCATCGACGAGTCCCGCTTCACCCACATCAGCACCGGGGGAGGCGCGAGCCTGGAGTACCTCGAGGGCAAGAAGCTCCCCGGGCTTACGATCCTCGAGGACTGACATGGCTGCCAAGACCCAGCGCCTGCCCCTGATGGCCGGCAACTGGAAGATGAACCTCAACCACCTCGAGGCCATCGCACTGGTGCAGAAGCTCGCCTTCAGCCTCACGCCGGCCGACCACGATGCGGTCGAGTGCGTCGTGCTGCCGCCGTTCGTCGACCTGCGCAGCGTGCAGACGCTCGTGGACGGCGACAAGCTGCGGATCCGCTACGGCGCGCAGGACCTGTCCGTGCACGACGCCGGCGCCTACACCGGCGAGATCAGCGGCGCGATGCTGGCCAAGCTCGGCTGCTCCTACGTGCTCGCCGGTCACAGCGAGCGTCGGCAGTACCACGGCGAGGACGACGCGGTCGTCGGCGCCAAGGTGCGCAAGGCGCTCGAGCACGGGCTCACGCCGATCCTCTGCGTGGGGGAGGGCCTCGACGTGCGCCGGCTGAACGGCCAGGTCGACCACTGCGTCCAGCAGGTCACCCAGGCGCTCGACGGCGTCAGCACCGAGAGGGCCCGTGGGATCGTGATCGCGTACGAGCCGGTGTGGGCCATCGGCACCGGAGAGGTCGCCACGCCCGACGACGCCCAGGAGGTGTGCGCGGAGGTCCGCGCGACCCTCGCGAGCCTCTACCCCGGAGAGCTGGCCGACGGCGCCCGCGTGCTGTACGGCGGCTCGGTGAAGTCCGCCAACGTCGAGGCGCTCATGGCCCAGCCGGACGTCGACGGGGCCCTGGTGGGAGGCGCCAGCCTCGACGCCGCCGAGTTCGCCGCGCTCTGCCGGCTGGCCGCGAGCTAGTCCTGCGGGTGTACCCCCAGGGGTTCCCCACATCACGGCCCGATCACGACCCGGACGCGCCTCCGCAGCGCAGTGTCACAGCATCGTCACGATCGTCCCCGCCACGGGGGCGGCAGGGCGGATGCGGCTCACAACAGTGCTTGCATGGCTGCATCCCACCGGGCGGAGCCCGGTACGAAGCACTCCCGCTCGTTCGGGAGAAGGAGGAACAGCCGGTGCAGGTCCACAGGAAGAAGATGCGCGTCAGCGCCACTCTGCTCACGATCGCGCTCGCCGCGACCGCGTGCGGCGGCGGCAGCGACGACAACGGAGACAGCGGCACCAACACGGACGAGGGCGCCAGCGGCGGCTCGTTCTCCCTCTACATCGGTGAGCCCGAGAACCCGCTGATCCCGACGAACACCAGCGAGACCGAGGGCGGCCAGGTCGTCGACGCGCTCTTCACCGGTCTCGTCCAGTACGACCCCGACACCACCGAGCAGATCGAGGGCGTCGCGGAGTCGATCGAGTCGGAGGACTCGCAGACCTGGACCATCACGCTGAAGGACTGGACGTTCCACGACGGCACCCCCGTCACGGCCAACTCCTTCGTCGACGCCTGGAACTACGGGGCGAACTCCCAGAACGCGCAGGGCGGCTCGTACTTCTTCGGCAACGTCGACGGCTACGCCGACCTGCAGGGCGAGGAGGGCGCTGCGCCCGCCGCCACCGAGATGAGCGGTCTGACCGTCGTCGACGACAAGACCTTCACGGTCAAGCTCAAGGAGCCGTTCCGCCAGTACCCGATCACGCTGGGCTACACGGCGTTCTCCCCCCAGCCGGAGGCGTTCTTCGCCGAGGGCGGCGCCGAGGCCATGGGCAAGAAGCCGATCGGCAACGGCCCCTTCCAGGCCGACACCGAGTTCGTCCCCGGCCAGGGCATCACGATGACCCGCTACGAGGACTACGCCGGCGAGGAGCTGGCCAAGGCCGACTCCGTCGAGTTCCGCGTCTACACCGAGGTGAACACCGCGTTCACCGACGTGCAGGCCGGCAACCTCGACTTCTCCGACGTCCCGCCGGACGCCATCACCACCTTCCAGGACGAGTTCGGCGACCGCGCCATCGAGCGCGAGACGTCGACCTTCCAGTACCTCGGCTTCCCGACCTACGACCCGCGCTTCGACGACCCGAAGGTCCGTCAGGCCTTCTCCATGGCCATCGACCGCGCCGCGATCAGCGAGGCCATCTTCAACGGCACCCGCACCCCGGCGTACTCGGCGATCAGCCCGGTGGTCGACGGCCACCGCGAGGACGCCTGCGAGTTCTGCGAGTACAAGCCGGACGAGGCCAAGGCGCTGCTCGACCAGACCGACTTCGACGTGAGCCAGCCGGTGGACCTGTGGTTCAACGCCGGCGGCGGGCACGACCAGTGGGTCCAGGCGGCCGGCAACAACCTGCGCGACAACCTGGGCATCACCTACCAGCTCCAGGGCGGTCTGCAGTTCGCCGAGTACCTCCCGAAGCTCGACGCGAAGGGCATGACCGGTCCGTTCCGGCTGGGCTGGGCGATGGACTACCCGTCCCCGCAGAACTACCTCGAGCCGCTCTACAGCACCGGGGCGCTTCCGCCGAACGGCTCCAACACGGCGTTCTACAGCAACCCGGAGTTCGACGCGAAGATCGCCGAGGGGAACAGCGCTGAGGACAACGAGTCCGCCGTGACCCTCTACCAGGAGGCCGAGGACATCCTGCTGCAGGACATGCCGATCATGCCGATGTTCTTCAGCAAGGGTCAGTACGTCCACAGCGACCGCATCAGCAACGTCAAGGTCGACGCCTTCAGCAACGTGGTCCTCGAAGAGGTCACGGTCAACGAGTAGCACCAGCTGATCGGTGACGGGCGCGCTGCTCCTCGAGCAGCGCGCCCGTCCCGCCAGCACCGACGGCGTGCCACCTCCGGGTGGCACGCCGTCGGCGTACCGGTCGGGGCGCGTCGTCCTGACGGCACACCCGCGGTGTGACCTACGCTGCCCCCGCTACTCCCGCACCCCCGATACACCTCGCTCGAAGAACGGAGGGTCATGGCCCGCTACATCGCGCGCCGCCTGCTGCTCGCGATCCCGGTCCTGATCGGAGCGTCGTTCCTCATCTTCGCGATGGTGTTCGCGCTCCCCGGTGACCCGATCCGCGCTCTGAGCGGCGACCGTCCGCTCTCGCCCTCGGTCCAGGCCCAGCTCCGGGCCGACTACAACCTCGACGATCCGCTGCCGATCCAGTACGCCAAATACGTCGGCAACCTGCTCCAAGGCGACCTCGGCACCGACTTCAGCGGTCGCCCGGTCTCCGACATCATCAAGCAGAGCCTGCCGGTGACGGTGAAGCTCGCGCTCACCGCGCTGGTCTTCGAGGCGGTCTTCGGGCTGGTCGCCGGCATCCTGGCCGGCATCCGCCGCAAGAGCTTCTTCGACAGCCTGGTGCTGGTCTCCACGACCCTGATCGTGTCCATCCCGGTCTTCGTCCTGGGCTTTCTCGCCCAGTACTTCCTCGGCCTGCGGCTGGGGCTGTTCCCCATCGCGGGCCTCACCGAGGGCTTCCGGAGCTACCTGCTGCCGGGCTTCGTGCTCGCTGCGCTGTCGCTGGCCTACATCGCCCGCCTGACCCGCACCTCGCTGGTCGAGAACCTGCGCAACGACTACGTCCGCACCGCCAAGGCCAAGGGCCTCACACCGCTGTCGATCGTCGGCAAGCACACGCTGCGCAACAGCCTGATCCCCGTCGTCACCTTCCTCGGCGTCGACCTCGGCGTGCTGCTCTCCGGCGCCATCGTCACCGAGGGCATCTTCAACCTGCCCGGCCTCGGCCGCGCGGTGTTCAACGCCGTGAACAGCCAGGAGGGGTCGGTCGTCGTCGGCATCGTGACGCTCTTCGTCTTCGTCTACATCTTCTTCAACCTGCTCGTCGACGTCCTGTACGCCGCCCTCGACCCCCGGATCCGCTATGAGTGAGCGCACCGAGCGTGACAGCCAGAGCTCCGTACCCCGCGACGAGTTCGCCGGGCGCACGGAGGGTCGGATGCCCGGCGACGGCCCCGTCGCGCCGGCGCATCGTCCGCGCGACGCCGAGGTGCCGGACAGCACCGAGGACCTGCGCCAGGCCAGCCTGTGGTCCGACGCGTGGCGCCAGCTGCGGCGCAACAAGCTGTTCATCGTCGCGGCGACGCTGCTGCTCGTGCTCACCGTGATGGCGGCCTTCCCGCAGCTGTTCACAAGCATCGACCCGCGCGAGCGCGGCGTCTGCCAGCTCGCGAACTCCCGGCAGGGCCCCGGCACGAACGGCGCCTGGTTCGGCTACGACATCTTCGGCTGCGACTACTACTCCACCGTGGTCTACGGCGCCCGCGTGTCGATGATCATCGGCCTGGTGGTGGTCGGCGGCGCGATGGTCATCGGCGTGTTCCTCGGTGCGCTGGCCGGCTTCTTCGGCGGCTGGTTCGACAACCTCGTCGCCCGGCTCACCGACATCGTCTACGGCCTGCCCCTCATCCTCGGCGCGATCCTGCTGCTGAACCTGCTGGCTGCCGACCGCTTCTTCGGCGAGCGCAACCTGGCCACGGTGTCCACCGCGCTGATCCTGCTGTCCTGGATGACCTTCATGCGCCTGTTCCGGTCCAGCGTGATCAGCATCAAGGACACCGACTACGTCAGCGCCGCCCGCGCCATGGGGGCCACGAACTCGCGGATCATCCTCAAGCACATCGTCCCGAACGCCCTGGCGCCGGTGCTCGTCTACGGCACCATCGCCGTCGGCGGCATCATCGCCGCCGAGGCGACGCTGAGCTTCCTCGGCATCGGGCTGCAGCAGCCGGCGATCTCCTGGGGCCTGCAGATCAACAGCGCCCAGAACTTCATCCGCAGCTCACCGCACCTGCTGTTCTTCCCGAGCATCTTCCTGTCGGTGACGGTGCTGTCCTTCATCCTGCTCGGCGACGCCCTGCGCGACGCCCTCGACCCGAAGCTGCGGTGACATGACCTCTCCTGTCCTCTCCCCGTACGAGCCGGTGGCGGGCGGTGCGCCGCTGCTCGAGGTGGACGACCTCTACGTCGAGTTCCGCACGGACTACGGGATCGTCCACGCCGTCAACGGCATCAGCTACACGCTGGCCGCCGGCGAGACCCTCGCGATCCTGGGCGAGTCCGGCTGCGGCAAGTCCGTCAGCGCCCAGACGATCATGGGCATCCTCGACACCCCGCCCGGCTTCGTGACGGGCGGCGAGATCCGCTACAAGGGCCGCAACCTGCTGACGATGCCGGCCAAGGAGCAGCGCGACCTCCGGGGCGAGGAGATCTCCATCGTCTTCCAGGACGCGCTGTCCTCGCTCAACCCCGTCTTCACCGTCGGCTCGCAGATCGGCGAGATGTTCCGCCGCCACCGCGGCACATCCCGCAAGGACGCCAAGAAGGCCGCGATCGAGCTCATGGACCGGGTGCGCATCCCGTCCGCCAAGGAGCGGGTCGGCGACTACCCGCACCAGTTCTCCGGCGGCATGCGCCAGCGCGTCATGATCGCGATGGCGATCGCGCTCGACCCGGCGATCCTCATCGCCGACGAGCCGACGACCGCGCTCGACGTGACGGTGCAGGCCCAGATCATGGACCTGCTCGCCGAGCTCCAGAAGGAGACGGGGATGGGGCTCATCCTCATCACCCACGACCTGGGTGTCGTCGGCGAGATCGCCGACCGCGTCGCGGTGATGTACGCCGGCCGGATCGTCGAGACCGGCGCCACCGACGCGGTCTTCAGCGCCCCCGCCATGCCGTACACCGAGGGCCTGATGGCCTCGATCGCGCGGGTGGACCAGAAGGGCCAGCGGCTCAACCCGATCGTGGGCGCGCCGCCGGACCTGGCCAACCTGCCGAACGGCTGCCCCTTCCACCCGCGCTGCCCGCGCGCCACCGACCTGTGTCGCCGGGACCTGCCCGAGCTGCTCGAGGTCGTCCCCGGCCGCCGGAGCGCGTGCCACTACCGCGATGAGGTGCTGCGTGACCACTGAGACCACGTCAGTCCACGAGACCGCCGGGACCACTGGCGAGCCGCTGCTGCGCGTCGAGGGCCTGGTCAAGCACTTCCCGCTCACCCAGGGCATCGTCTTCAAGAAGACGGTCGGCCAGGTCCGCGCCGTCGACGGCGTCAACTTCACCCTCGCCGCCGGCGAGACGCTCGGCCTGGTGGGGGAGTCCGGCTGCGGCAAGTCGACCGTCTCGAAGCTGATCATGCAGCTCGAGAAGCCGACCGCAGGCAAGGTCTTCTACAAGGGCAAGGACGTCACCAACCTGTCCGGCAAGGAGCTTCGCCGCCTCCGCCGGAACATCCAGATCATCTTCCAGGACCCGTACAGCTCGCTGAACCCGCGCATGACGGTCGGCGACATCGTCTCGGAGCCGTGGGAGATCCACGCCGACGTGGTGCCGAAGAACCAGCGGCGGCAGCGCGTGCGCGAGCTGCTCGAGCGGGTCGGTCTCGACCCCGACTTCGTCAACCGCTACCCGCACCAGTTCTCGGGCGGCCAGCGGCAGCGCATCGGCATCGCCCGCGCGCTCGCCTTGCAGCCCGAGATCATCGTGTGCGACGAGCCGGTGTCCGCGCTCGACGTGTCGGTCCAGGCGCAGGTGATCAACCTGCTGGAGGAGCTCAAGCAGGAGTTCGGCCTGGCGTACATCTTCATCGCGCACGACCTGTCGGTGGTCCGGCACATCAGCGACCGCGTCGCCGTGATGTACCTCGGCAGCATCGTCGAGGTCGGCACCGAGGACGACATCTACGAGAACACCGCTCACCCCTACACCCAGGCGCTGCTGTCGGCGGTGCCGGTGCTCGACCCGGTCGCCCGTGCGGCGAAGACCCGGATCATGCTCACCGGCGACGTGCCGAGCCCGGCCAACCCGCCGTCGGGCTGCCGGTTCCGCACCCGGTGCTGGAAGGCGCAGGACATCTGCGCCGTCGAGCCGCCCGAGCTGGTTGACCGGGGGCAGGGCCACCCTGTCGCCTGCCACTTCGCCGAGGCCGTTCAGGTCGTCGGCGGCGACAGGCACGTCCCGGAGACGACGACCGAGATCACGCCGCCGATCGAGTCCCGCGAGGACACGAAGAAGCGGTCCGGCTCCTAGCCGAAGCGGGCCGGCCAGGGCACCCCGCCCGGCTACGCTGTCCGACAGTCCCTACGCACCGCCCCGATCGGAGTCCGAACCGTGGTCACCTTCCTGTCCATCCTGCTGACGATCACGAGCATCCTGCTCATCGTGCTCGTCCTGCTGCACCGCGGGAAGGGCGGCGGTCTGTCGACCCTGTTCGGCGGAGGCGTCTCGTCCTCGCTGGGCGGCAGCGCGGTCGTCGAGAAGAACCTCGACCGGCTGACCATCGTGTGCGGCCTGGTCTGGGCCGTCTGCATCATCGCCCTCGGGCTGCTGCTCAAGGAGACCGGCGCTCCGATCGCCTAGGTTCGCCAGCACAGCAACGACCCGAACCCGTACGACCCGAAGCGAGGAGCACCACCGTGGCAGGCGGCAACGCGATCAGGGGCAGCCGGGTCGGCGCCGGCCCCATGGGCGAGGCGGAGCGCGGCGAGGCCGCCCCGCGTCGGCGCATCCCGTTCTACTGCGCGAACCAGCACGAGACCCGCCCGTCGTTCTCCGACGACGCGGCCGTGCCCGAGACCTGGGACTGCCCGCGCTGCGGCTTCCCCGCCGGGCAGGACAAGGACAACCCGCCGGCGCAGACCAAGGTCGAGCCGTACAAGACGCACCTGGCCTACGTCCGAGAGCGCCGCAACGCCGAGGACGGCGAGGCCATCCTGGCCGAGGCCCTGGCGAAGCTCCGCAACAGCCGCTAGCAGCTCCACCGCCGGCCCGTGGAGGTGACGATCACCCGCGCGCACGAGCGTGCAAGATCGCCACCATGCGGGGGGTGCGCTCAGCGCCCCCCTCGGCAGCACCAGCCCCGCCGCCCGCGGCAGCACATCCGCGTCGTGGCCGGACCACTTTGCCGACGCCCCCCTTTCGGTGGCGGTGAGACAGCCGGAACAGCGGTGTTGCCACAGACGTGCGTCGGCACTGTTCGTCTGGTCTCGCCACCGAGGTGCCTACGACGAAGGTCGTATGGCGCCTCGTCCGCACCGAGCCGACCCTTCTTCTGTCAACCAAGATCAGGAGGAGGAGCGATGAACGTCATCACGACGACCCGCAACGGATGTGGGCTGCTCTGCGTCGGTGCCCTCACCGCGCTCGTGCCGGCTCCGGCGGCCGGCGCCGCGCCCGCGTGCACGTCAGTCCAGGTGCGGCAGGCGGACGAGGCAGACGCAGTGGCGTACCTCGTCTCGCGCGCATGGGAGCCCACCAGGGCAGCCGCAGTCGTGCGGAAGCTGAACGGAGGCGGTCGTCACTGCTGACGCCCGGCTCCCTGTGCGGCCAGCTCCCCTCGTCGCTGTGGGGGCACCTCGAGCAACGCCCGCGTCCGCGCGACGGCTTCGGTGCGGCTGGAGACCTCAAGCCGCAGGAAGACGTTCTCCAGGTGCTTGCGCACGGTGCCCTGGGAGATGGCGAGGGTCCGCGCCACCTGGGCGTTGCTCGCGCCGGTGGCGACGACGTTGAGGATCTGCCACTGCCGGGCAGTCAGGTCGGGCCGCTCCTGCAGCCGCTGCTGCTGCAGCTCCTGCAGCTCCATGAGGTGCGGTCGGAAGAGCTTCAACAGAAGCACTTCGCGTTCGGTGAAGTCACAGCCGTCGTTGCGGAACAGCAGTAGCCGCCGGTGGACGCAGCCCTGCGGTGGGAGCGAGACCATGGCCTCGTGCCGGATTCCGCCCAGCCGCATGTACGTGCCGGTCGCCGTGGCGGCGAGGGCGCGGTCCGAGATGCGGTCCGAGCGGCGCAGGACGCTGGTGTAGTCCCCGGTATCGAGCGGGTAGCTGCACCCGCCCACCTGCCAGTAGCCCGCCCAGAACAGGGCGTCCAGCTCGGCGTCCTCGTCCGGCGCCGGCTCGGAGAGGTCGTGCAGCGTGTCGTCGTAGACCTGGACGCCGTCCACAACGGCCTGCCGGTGCGGCTCGCTCAGCTGGAAGCCGATCTGGCTGCACGGGATCAGCTCGAGCAGACCGGTGAGCACCGCGGCTGGGAAGCACCTGTCCTCGGGATGCTCGCGGACCTGGTCGACGATCTGCAGCAGACGGCGCACATCGTTGTCGGTGACCGTGTCGTTGCTGTGCACCGTCCACCCCCGAGTGCGCCGCCACGACACTACGGGGATCGGACGCCTTGCGGAACGGCGTTCCTGCATCTCGCTGGGGATCTTCCGATCATCGGGCTGGAGCACGGGCGCGCTCTCGCGCCCGGTGGCGTCCGCTGGACCGGACGACGCCCGCGCGCTGCCCAGCATGGACGCGTGCCCGGCCGATGCCGATCTGCTGCCGTCCCCGGCAGCAGATCTACAGCCTCGCCGCACTCCTGTGTCGGGGAGACCAGGCGGCGGCCGCCTCGGGCCTGCCGCGCCGGGCCGGACGCTGCCACTACCCGCGGCGCAGGTTGCGGGGCAGCCGCCCGGCGGCGGCCTCGTCGAGCAGCCAGAGGGTGGCGCTGCGGCCGCTGACGCCGGCGGCGGGGACCTGGACGCGCCCGGCGCCGCCGAGGGCCATCGCGACCATCGGGGCCTTGCTCCCACCCGTGACGACCATCCAGACCTCGCGGGCGCTGTTGATCGCGGCGAAGCCCAGCGACACGCGGGTGGGCGGCGGCTTGGGGCACCCGTGCACGCCGAAGGCGGTCCGCTCGTCGTGGGCGGCCGGCGACTCGGGGAAGATCGACGCGGTGTGGCCCTCGTCGCCCATGCCGAGCAGCAGCACGTCGAAGGCGGGCACCTCGTGGTCGGCCGGCGCCGCGCGTAGCAGCTCGTCGGAGTAGCGCGCGGCGGCGGCATCGGCGTCGTCGCCATCCGGTCCACCACGGGCGCCCATCGGGTGCACCCGCGCGGGGTCGAGGTCCAGCGCGTCGAGCAGCGCCTCGCGGGCCTGGAGCTCGTTGCGCTCCGGGTCGTCGGCCTTCAGGAACCGCTCGTCGCCCCACCACACGTCGACGCGGCGCCAGTCGACGGCGTGCCGGGCGGGCGAGGAGCGCAGCGCCTCCAGTGCGGCGATGCCGACCCCACCGCCGGTCAGGACGACCGAGGCGGTCCCGCGCAGCGCCTGGGCGTCGACGAGCCGGGTGACCAGCCGAGCGGCGACGGACGCCGCCAGCACCTCCGGGTCCTTGGCGACGACGACGACCGGGGCGCTGCTCATGACGTCTCCCTCATGTGATGCTCAGCGCCGGGTCGGGCACCTTCTCCTCCGTGGGGTCGTGCCAGACGTGCGTGCGGTGCGGCGAGCGGCCGGCGAGCGGCTCGGAGCCGGTGGCCGCGGCCAACGCCTCGGCATAGGTCTCGTCGGCGTCGAGCCGGCGCAGCTCCTCCGCGAGCAGGTCGCCCAGGTCGCGCTGCTCCAGCGGCATGACCCGGTCGGGCTGACCGGTGCGGGCCAGCGTGGCCGTGCCGGCGTTGCCCGCCGTGAGGTGGATCTGGCCGTCGGACATCGCCAGGACGACCTCGGTCACCCCGGAGCTGCCTGCGTCGACCACCTCGACGTCGACCGCCAGCCGCACCCGCAGCCACCCGGCCAGCAGCGCCCGGGTCGGGTCGCCCGCCGCGCCGTGCACCGAGGCGCCGGTCGCCGGGCTGCTCACCGAGTCGAAGGCCGACGCGCACAGTGCCCGCCACGTCGTGGCCCGGGTCCAGGCCAGGTCGGTGTCGCCGGGTGCGTAGTCGGCCGCGCGCTGCGCCAGCGCCTGCAGCGGGTCGTCCGCCAGCGAGGAGTCCGTGACCCGCCGCCCGGCCACGACGCCGAGCGGGTCGTGGGCAATGCGGTGCGGCGGTGCGCCGAACCACCAGGTGACGACCGGGGCGTCCGGCGCGAGCAGCGGCAGCACGACGGACTCGGCGTGCAGCGCGAGCCGGCCGTACATCCGCAGGACAGCGGCCTCGCCCGGGCCGAGCCGGCCGCCGATCAGCACCTCGGCGTCCAGCCGCGCCTCGTCCGCGCCGGAGCGGCGGCGGACGACGATGATCAGGCGGCAGGGGTGCTCGGCCGCAGCGCGGGTCGCGGCGCGCTCGGCCTGCTCGACCTTGCTCTCCTCGACGACGACCACGAAGGTCAGCGCGAGCCCGCTCGACACCGACCCGGCCGCCCGCCGCTCGGCGGCCAGCGCCTTGACCACCGCGGTGCCGGTGGTGTCCCAGAGCGTCGTCATGCTCGCCTCCGGCGGGACGTGGTCACGGCCGCCTCCAGTGGCGCCCGTCGAGGGCGAGCATCTCGTCGGCCGCCCGCGGGCCCCACTCGCCGGCACGGTAGAGGTGCGGTCCGGCGTCGGCTGCGGCGTCCTGCTCGCGCCAGTGCGCCTCGATCGGGTCGATGACGCGCCAGCTCTCCTCGACCTCCTCGTTGCGGGGGAACAGCGACGCGTCGCCGAGCAGCACGTCGAGCAGCAGCCGCTCGTACGCCTCCGGGCTCCCCTCGGTGAACGCCTCGCCGTACTGGAAGTCCATCGCGACGTCGCGGACCTCCATCGTGGCCCCGGGCACCTTGGAGCCGAAGCGCAGCGTCACGCCCTCGTCGGGCTGGACGCGCACGACGAGCGCGTTGGAGCCGAGCTCCTCGGTGTCGGTCTTGGCGAAGGGCAGGTGCGGCGCCTTGTGGAACAGCACCGCGATCTCGGTGACGCGGCGGGGGAGCCGCTTGCCGGTGCGTAGGTAGAACGGCACGCCGGCCCAGCGCCGGGTCTCGACCTCGAGGCGGACGGCCGCGTAGGTCTCGGTGCGGCTGTCCTCGGCGACGCCCTCCTCGGCGCGGTAGCCCTTGACCCGCTCGCCGGCCAGCCAGCCCTGGTCGTACTGGCCGCGGACGGCATGGTGCTCGAGGTCGGTCGGCGGCTTGAGCGCGCCGAGGACCTTGCGCTTCTCGGTGCGCAGGCTCTCGGCGTCGAAGCCGACCGGCTCCTCCATCGCGGTGAGCGCCAGCAGCTGGAGCAGGTGGTTCTGCAGCACGTCGCGGGCCGCACCGGTCTCCTCGTAGAAGCCCGCGCGGGTGCCGATGCCGACGTCCTCGGCCATGGTGATCTGCACGGAGTCGACGAAGTGGCTGTTCCAGATCGGCTCGAACAGCGTGTTCGCGAAGCGCAGCGCCAGCAGGTTCTGGACCGTCTCCTTGCCCAGGTAGTGGTCGATCCGGAAGACGTCCTGCGCGGTGAAGACGTCGTCGACGAGCGCGTTGAGCGCGACGCTGGACGGGAGGTCGTGGCCGAACGGCTTCTCCACGACGACCCGGCGCCACCCGCCGGACTCGGCGTTGTCGGCCATGCCGGTCCGCTGCATCTGCTTGAGCACCATCGGGAACGCCGTCGGCGGGATCGACAGGTAGAAGGCGGCGTTGCCCTGCGTGCCGTGCGTGCGGTCGAGCTCGCGCAGCGTCTCGGCGAGCTGGTCGAAGGCGGCGTCGTCATCGAAGGAGCCCGGCAGGAACTTCATCGCCCCGGTCAGCCGCGCCCAGGTGGAGTCGCGGAACTCCGTGCGGGCGCCCTTCTGCGCCGCCTCCTTGGCCAGCTCCTCGAACTCACCGTCGCCCCAGTCGCGCCGGGCGAAGCCGAGCAGGGCGAAGCCGAGCGGGAGCAGCCCGCGGTTGGCCAGGTCGTAGACCGCAGGGATGAGCTTCTTGCGGGCCAGGTCGCCGGTGACGCCGAAGACCACCAGCGTGCACGGGTCGGGGACTCGCGGCAGCCGCCGGTCCCCGGGGGTGCGCAGCGGGTTGTGCGTCGCCGGTCGTGCTGCCGTCATCGCCGGGCGGCCTCGAGCAGGGCCCGCAGCCCGGCCGCGCGGTCGGTGAGGTGCAGCGTCAGCACCGGCCGGTCCCGCGAGCTGAGCGCCCGCAGGTCGCCCAGAGCCTGTGCGGCCTGCAGCCCGCCGAACGTGAAGTCGCGGCCCGGGACCTCGAGGTCCTCGGTGACCGCGCCGGTCACCTGCAGGAAGGACCCGGTCTGCGGGCCGCCCTTGTGGAACTGGCCGGTGGAGTGGAGGAACCGCGGCGCCCAGCCGAACGTCACCGGGTGGGCCAGCCGGGCCGCGAGCGCCGCCCGCAGCCCGAGGGCGTCGGCGTCGGCCTGCCGGTCGAGATAGGCCATGACGGCGAGGTAGCCGCGTTCGGGGACGGCCGCGAGCAGCGCGTCGAGCGCACCGGCCAGCGTGTCGACCGAGGCGAGCAGGTCGCCGGTGCCGTGCACCTCGACGCCGGACTCGACGAACAGCGGCTCGCGCGCCGGGGACGGCTCGCCCGACAGGATGGCGCCGGTGTTGTCCTTGCTCTCCTGGACGTTCGGCTGGTCGAACGGGTTGATGGCCATCGACCAGCCGACGATCGCCGTCGCGTACTCCCAGGCGAGGAACTGCGCGCCGAGGGGCCCGGTCACGGCCGTGCCGACGTCGGGCAGCGAGGGCGCGGAGGTGCCGACGACGACCAGCTGGCTGTCCGCGGCCGGCTCGGTGCCGGGCGCGTCGACCGACTCGACGACGACGGGCAGCAGCCCCCTGCCCTGCTTGCCGGTGGACTCGGCGACGAGCTGCTCCGCCCAGTCGCCGAAGCCGACCAGGCCCTCGGCCGGCGGCAGGACGAGCTTGTCGCGGCCGGCCACGGCTCCGCCGCCGAGCACGGCGCCGAGCGCCAGGGCGGGGGAGTCGTCGGTGGACAGCGTCGGCAGCAGGCTGGCGGCCTGGTCGAGCAGCGCGCCGACGTCGACGCCGGCGAGCCCCGCGGGGACAAGCCCGAAGGCGGTCAGCGCGGAGTAGCGGCCGCCCACGTCGGGGTCGGCCAGGAAGACCGCGCGGCTGCCCTCCTCGCGCGCGGCGGTCTCGAACGGCGAGCCGGGGTCGGTGACGACGACGACGCGCTGCGCCGGGTCGATGCCCGCGGCCTCGAAGGCCGCCCGCGCAGCGCGGCGGTGGCTGTCGGTCTCGACGGTGCCGCCGGACTTGCTGGACACGACGACGACGGTGCGCTCGAGCTCGACCAGCGCGCTGCACACCTGGCCGGGGTCGGTGGTGTCGACGACGACCAGCGGCACGCCGGCGCTCGCGCACACCACCTCGGGGGCGAGCGAGGAGCCGCCCATGCCGCACAGCACGACCCGGTCGACGCCCTCGGCGGTCAGCGCGTCGCGCAGCGCCTGCACCTCGGGCAGCAGCTCGCGGCCCTTGCCGACGACGTCGAGCCAGCCCAGCCGGATGCTCGCCTCGGGCGTCGCCTCCGGCCCCCACAGCGTCGCGTCCTTGCCGGCCAGCGCTGCGGCGACGCCGGACGTGCGGGCGGACACGAGCACCGCCTCGGCGGCCGCGATCAGCGAGCCGCCCGCGGTCTGGACGGTCAAGCCGCCACCCGTGACGGCCTCGCCGGTGGTGGTGGAGCTGAGGGTCTGGGCGGCCTGCCCGCCCGCTTCTCCGGTGAGCTCGGACGGCGACTGCCCGGCCCGCACCGCGCCGGCGACGTCCTCCGCGGTCGGTTCGCTCATCGAGC
>Ga0136633_1001295_pt1 | contig 18615 bp, 14 predicted proteins | sample AntDrymeUQ832206_2_FD_105494 | JGI IMG/M metagenome (GOLD analysis project Ga0136633, IMG submission 105494) | Polar desert sand microbial communities from Dry Valleys, Antarctica - metaG UQ83 (22.06) | ecosystem: Environmental > Terrestrial > Soil > Desert | place: Antarctica: Dry Valley...
AACGGATCCCGTGTGCGGCATGGAGATCAATCGCGAGATCGCCGCGGCCCAGGGCCTGACCTCCGAGTACAACGGCGAGACCTACCTCTTCTGCGGCAAGGGCTGCAAGCTCGACTTCGACGAGGAGCCCGCCAGGTTCTTCCGTCCCGGCTATCGGCCCAGCATGTAATCGCGCGGTCGGGGGACCCGGGCCCTTCGCCGGTCGAAAGGCCATTCAGGTGAGCAACGAAGAGTCGGAGAGCTGTCTCCCACTAGACTGTGCGGCTCATGCCCCTCATCAGCACCCGGGCGCTGACGAAGCGCTACCCCGGCGTGACCGCGCTCGACGGTTTGAGCCTGGAGCTCGAGCCGGGGGTCATCGGCCTCGTGGGCGCCAACGGTGCCGGCAAGAGCACGCTCATCAAGATCCTGCTCGGCCTCCTCCCGCCCACCGACGGCGAGGCCCGCGTCCTTGACCTCGACACCGCCACCCAGGGCGCCGCGATCCGCGAGCTCGTGGGGTACATGCCCGAGCACGACTGCCTGCCACCCGACGTGTCTGCCACCGAGTTCGTGGCCCACATGGCACGCGTGTCGGGACTGCCCAGCGGTGCGGCGCGGGAGCGTACCGCCGACGTCCTGCGGCATGTCGGCCTGTACGAGGAGCGCTACCGACCGATCGGGGGCTACTCGACCGGCATGAAGCAGCGCGTGAAACTGGCGCAGGCGCTCGTCCACGACCCGCGGGTCCTGTTCCTGGACGAGCCCACGAACGGGCTCGACCCGGCCGGTCGCGACGAGATGCTGGCACTGATCGAGCGCATCGGCCGCGAGTTCGGGATCGCCGTCATCGTCGCCAGCCACCTGCTCGGCGAGATCGAGCGGGTGGCATCCTGGCTTGTTGCGATCGATGCCGGCCGCCTGCTGCGCACGGCGCCGCTCGCCACCTTCACCGAGCGCACCGGCCAGCTGCTGATTGAGATCGATGAGCCGGCCGAACCCCTCGCCGCACGCCTGGTCGCGCGCGGGATCGGCGCGCGAGCCGACCGCAGGACCGTCGTGGCCGACCTGTCGTCGGGCGATGGCAGCGAGTTCGGCATCTACGACGCGGTGCGCGACGAGGCGGTGACGCTCGGGGTGGCCCTCGTGCGCCTCGAGCACCGGCGGCACCAGCTCGAGGACCTGTTCCGCACCGGGGGGACCGATGAGCGGGTTGCCTGAGACCGCCGGCACGATCTATGACATCGGCTACCGCCGCTACGAGGGACCGCGACTCGGCCGCCGCGGCGCGGTCGGAGCCATCATCGGCGCAGGGCTGCGAGCCGTCTTCGGACTCGGACGCCCAGGCCGATCCAAGATCCTGCCGTGGGGCACGCTCGTCCTGGCCCTGCTGCCGGCGATCGTGGCGGTCGCCATCCGCGTCCTGGTCGGCGACCTGGTCGATCTGTACAGCTATGAGAACTATCTGTGGGGCATCGGCGCGTTGCTGCCGATCTTCGTGGCGGCGCAGGCTCCCGAGCTCGTGGTCAACGATATGCGCCACCGCGTGCTGCCGCTCTACTTCAGCCGGCCCATCGGTCGCTTCGATTACGTCGCCGCCAAGCTCGTCTCGCTCAGCGTGGCCCTCCTGAGCCTGACCCTCCTGCCGGTGCTCCTGCTCCTCCTGGGGCGGGTGCTTGCGACCGAGGACCTCGTGGCGGCGCTGGGCGACGAGATCGGTGTGATGCCCGGCATCCTGGGCAGCGGCGTGCTCCACGCCGTGGTGCTGGCCAGCCTGGGACTCGCCATCTGCTCCCTGGCCGCTCGCCGCGCCTACGCGGCCGGGGCCGTGCTGGCGGTCTTTCTCATTGGCGGAGTCGTGAGCGGCACGTTCCAGGAACAGGCCCGGGGCCTCGAATCCGTCGCGCCGTTCCTCAATCCGTTGGCCATCCTCGACGGCACCAGGGAATGGCTCTTCGGCGGAAGCGTCGCCGAGTCGCCGGTCACCGGCGCCGACGTCCCGCTCGTCACCTACGGCCTGGCCAGCGCGATCATGCTCGGCGTCTCGCTGGCGATCCTCGCGATCCGCTATCGGCGAGTGACGACGTGAGCGTGCTTTCGCTGACTGGTGTCTCGCGTTGGTACGGCACCGTCGTCGCCGTCAACGACGTGACCTTCGAGGTGGGACCGGGCATCACCGGGCTGCTCGGCCCGAATGGCGCCGGCAAGACGACGCTGCTGCACATGATGGCGGGCTTCCTGGCTCCGTCGGCCGGCGAGGTTCGGCTGGACGCGACGCCGACCTGGCGCCACCCGGAGATCTACCGGCAGATTGGCTTCGTTCCGGAGCGCGAGGCAGTCTACACGTTCCTCACCGCGCACCAGTTCGTGCTGGCATCCGCGCGGCTGTCGGGGGTCCCCGAGCCCGAGGCTGCGGCAGACCGTGCCATCGACATGGTCGAGCTGCGCGATGCGGCGAACCGCCCGATCGGCGGCTATTCGAAGGGCATGCGTCAGCGGGCCAAGGTTGCCGCAGCGCTCGTGCACGATCCGCCGACGCTGATCCTCGACGAGCCGTTCAACGGGATGGACCCGCGCCAGCGGCTCTCGATGATGGACCTCCTGCGCGCCATGGCCGCCGACGGCCGTACGATCCTGTTCTCGAGCCACATCCTCGAGGAGGTGGAGCGGCTCTCCGATCGCGTGCTCGTCGTCGTCGCGGGCCGCCTCGCGGCATCCGGCGACTTCCGCCGCATCCGCCGACTCATGACCGATCGGCCGCACAGCTTCACCCTTCGCTCGAGCGACGACCGACGCCTCGCCCGCGAGCTTCTCGCCGCGCCGGAGGTCGAGTCCGTGGAGCTGCGCGACGGCGTGCTCACGCTGCGAACCGGGGACTATGGGGCGCTCACGCGCGCGGTCGCTCCCGCGGCGCAGCGGGCTGGCGTCTCGCTCTTCGAGCTGCGTCCTGCTGACGAGTCGCTCGAATCGGTGTTCAGCTATCTCGTGCGCCGATGATCGTCACGCTCGTATCACTCACGCTCCGCGCCCTTCTCAACCGAAGGCGGACGCTCCTGCTGGGGCTGCTCGGCGCGCTCATCGTGGTCGTGGCAGCGGTCTACCGCCTCGGCGACCCCGTCGCGGACGAGTCGTTCGAATTTACCGGACGGCTGCTCGCGGACTTCGGCCTGGCGGTCCTGCTGCCGCTCGTCGCGGTGATCATCGGCACGGCAGCCCTGGGCTCAGAGCTCGACGATGGCACGATCGTCTACCTGTTGGCGAAGCCCGTGCCGCGCCCGCTCATCGTGGTCGTCAAGCTGATGGCCGCGTGGGCGGTGACCGCCCTCCTCGTGGCGGTGCCGATCCTGCTTGCCGGCGTCATCGGCACCGGTGGCGATCCGGGGCTCGGCATCGGCTACTGCCTGGCCGCCGTGGTCGGCGCGCTCGAGTACACGGCCGTCTTTCTGGCCCTCTCGCTCATCACGTCGCGCGCCCTCGTTATCGGCCTCGCCTACGTCGTCGTGTGGGAAGGCGTCGTCGCCGGCCTCTTCACGGGGACGCGCGTCGTCTCGGTGCGGCAGCACGGGCTCGCGTTCGCCGACGCCCTCGTTGGCGAGGGCGGGGTTGCCGGCGAGCTGGTGCTCGAGGTCGCCATCGTCGTCGGCGCAATCGTCACCATCGGCGCGATCGCCATGGCGGTGCGACGCCTCTCCGGGGTCGAGCTGCGCGGAGAGACGAGCTAGCCGGCAGTTGGCTGGGCTGATGTCCGAATCGAACGCCGACGGGACCCCTGGCGCAGTGCCTCCTCGCCCGCGATCTCCGCTGCCGGAGCCGGATGCCCGAACAGGAAGCCCTGTCCGAACGGCACCCCGAGACGCCGGAGCGTCTTTCGCTCACCGTCGGACTCGATGCCTTCAGCCACCAGCAGGCAGCCGGACTGCCGCGCGAAGTACACCATTCCGGCAATCAGGGCCTGCCGCGCCGGATCCGCGTCGACGCCCCTGACGAGCTGCATGTCGAGCTTCACATAGCGTGGCCGCAGCTCGAGGATGTGCCGCAGGCTGGCAAATCCGGCCCCGGCATCGTCGACCGCCACCTCGATCGATCCGGCCAGCTGGCTCAGCGTCGCCCGCACCGCGTCGTAGTCTTCGATCGGGAGCCGCTCGGTCACCTCGATCACGACCTGCCGTCCCCGGATGCCGAGCAGGACATCGGCGATCCCACGCTCGATGAGACGCGACGGCGACAGGTTGACGCTGACCCAACGACCTCGCGGCAGGCGCGACGCGTCGCGCATGGCGATCTTGAGCGCCGCGCGCTCCAGCTCCTCGCCCGCGCCGACGGTCTCCGCGATCGAGAACCGGTGATCGGGTGGCATCCCGTCGGCGAAGCGGGTGAGGGCCTCGTAGCCGACGACGCTTCCATCGCCGAGGCGCACGACAGGCTGGAAGACCGCCCTGAGCTCGCCGTCGGCGATGATCCGCTGCATCTCGGCTCGCGTGCCAGCCTGCCGCCGTCGGGCGGTCAGCTCGGGACCCAGCAGTGCCGCCGCGATCGTGCCGAACTCGGTGAGGCTCGGGAGCCAGCGCGACACGCCCGATGAGCCAATCGATGAGGTCGTGCCGGCCGAGAGGAGGCCGTAAATCAAGCCGTCGGCGCCGAAGGGGACGAAAGCGCTGCACGTGAGCCCGACATCGAGCCAGGCACGGCGATAGGCGTCGTCGTTCGCCGACGGGCGCCACTCGTCGATCCATGGGCCGGTGGCGCTTTCGCGCAGGTACGCGGCGCGATCCGCCGGAAGCGGTCGGCCCGTGCTGGTCGGCGCCCCGGGCGGCGTGAGCTGGCCGATCGGGACGACCGACCCATCATGTGCGAACTCGTAGACCAGGGCGATGTCGAGGTTCGGCAGCCGCTCGAGCTCACGGCAGATGGCGACCGCCCTCTCCGCGGCCGGCCGGCCAGAGGGAAGGCGTCGAAGGGACGCCGCGATGGCGGCGCGCTCGGTGATCGCGAGCTCGAGCTCCGTCTCGAACCCGCGCTCGCGCGTGATGTCGAACATGACGCCGCCGACCGTGATGTCGCCTTCCGGGTCACGTTGCACGGTCGCCTGATCCCGGATCCATACGACGCGATCATCGCGGGCAATCAGCCGATAGACGTACGAGAACGAACCACCCGAAGCCTCGCCGTCGCGGAGCTGGTCGATAGCTCGCTCACGATCGTCGGGATGGAGCAGTTGCGCCCAGAGGTCGCCGACTGTCAGCCATTCCTCGGCCGTGTAACCCAGGATCGCCTCCACCTTCGGGCTGACGTAGACGCCGCGTCCGCCAAGCCGATCGATGTACGCCACCCCCGGCAGCTGCGCGATGACGCCGGCGTACCGCGCTTCGCTGTCCCGCAGCGCTTCCTCGAGGTGGAGCTGCGCGGTCGGATCACGCAGGAACCCGACGAAGGTGACCTCATCCGCCTCGGTGAGAGCCGTGACTGAGATCTCGACCGCGATTTCATGCCCGTCCCGGTGAAGCGCCGTGACCCCTGTTCGCGTGTCGAGGAGCGAGCCGTGACCGGTGAGTCCGTCCTGCGTCAGTCCGGCGACCTGGGCGGCCCGATGGCGCTCCGGGACGATGATCTGGTCCATCGGCCGGCCGAGCGCCTCAGCCGCCGACCACCCGAAGAGCTCTTCGGCGTGGCTGTTCCAGCCGGTGATACGACCGGCCGCATCCATCGTGAAGACGGCCTCGAGTGCGTGCGCGGCCAGCTCACGCACCACGGCGCCGGCAGAAGCCGGTTAGGGGGGCGTCGGCGGGCGAGGCATGGCGTCGTCCAGGATCATGATGCGGTCGCGGATCGCCCGCCCGGGATGGGCGGGAGGAGCGATGCCGACTCGTGGAGGGCACGCTGGCGCAAGAGCACCGCAACCCGAGAGCCCCACGCTCGGATCGGCTCGAGGACGCTCGGAATGCCGGCGCGAACGGCGCGACCGGTGTGAGCGGCGTCAGTCATCCTGGCCACTGAGTCTGGGGCGTCGATCCCGTCCGCTCCATGACCCGTCGGTACCATTCAGGTCCTGCTACCGTGGTGGCAATGGATCTGCCGCCACCGTGGGGACATCCGTGGCAGGGCCGGCTCGACGAGCTGCTCGTCGACTCCCAGGCGCTTACCGGCAATCCCCTCGGCGACCCGCACCGACGGCCGCTCTACGTCTACACGCCGCCGCGTTACGACGAGGAGCCGGGACGTCGCTACCCTGCCGTCTACCTGCTCCAGGGGCTGACCGGCCAGGTCGACATGTGGCGCTCACGAAAAGCCTTCAGCCGCACGACGCCCGAGTCGCTCGATGCCTGGTTCTCCGCCGAGGGCGCAGCGCCCGCAATCGTCGTCTTCGTCGATGCGTGGACCAGCCTCGGCGGCGCGCAGTTCCTCGACTCGGCCGCGACGGGTCGCTACCACACCTACCTGTGCGAGGAGCTCGTCCCCTTCGTTGATGCCCGCTACCGCACGCTTCCCGATGCGGCGCACCGGGGCGTGTCCGGCAAGAGCAGTGGCGGCTACGGCGCCATGGTTACCCCGATGCTGCGCCCGGACCTGTTCGGCGGCCTGGTGACGCACGCCGGTGACGCGCTCTTCGAGGCCTGCTACGCCCCCGATTTTCGCGAGGCCGCCCGTGCGCTGCGCGACGGGTACGACGGCTCGTACGACGCCTTCTGGGCCGACCTCCGCTCCCGTCCCGGCCGGTCGAAGCGAACGGACGGCGCGCTGTTGAACGTCTGGTGCATGGCCGCCTGCTACTCGGCCGATACCGACGGCACCGTCCAACTCCCCTTCGAGCCGGCCACCGGTCGCCTCCTTCCCGAGATCTGGGACCGCTGGCTCGCCTGGGACCCGGTCCGCATGGCTCCCGTCCACGCCGATGCGCTGCGCGGACTGCGGGCCATCTGGATCGATGCCGGGCGAAGCGACGACTTCTATCTCGACCTCGGCGCCGATGCGTTCCGCGGCGAGCTCATGTCGCTCGGCATCGAGGTTGACAGGCTGCGTTTCGAGCTGTTCGATGGCACCCACTCCGGAATCGATTGGCGGTATCCCGAGGCGGTCGGCTGGCTCGCGGAGCGCCTCTCCGCCTAGGCCGCAACGACCCGGTCGCGGCCGGCGCGCTTGGCCATGAAGAGGGCGACGTCTGCGGTTCGGAGCAGCGACTCGCGCGTCGGATCAGCGGCATCGAGCTCGGCACAACCCGCCGATACCGAGACCCGAAGTTCGGAGCCGTCCTCCGCTCGGACGCTGCGCGCGGAGAGCAGGCCGCGAACCTCCTCGGCGACGCGGACGGCGTCCTCGCGGTCTGCGCCGCTGAGCACGACGATGAACTCCTCGCCGCCGAGTCGAGCGACGAGGTCGCCCGCGCGGAAGCGTGTGGCGAGCACCTCCGCAAAGACCTTGAGCACCTGGTCCCCAACCTGGTGACCGTGCTTCTTGTTGAAGAGTCCGAACCGGTCGAGGTCGAAGATGATGGCGCTCAGCGGGCGCCAGCCGCCCAGACGCTCGCGCCGACGTTCCACCAGCACGCGGTCGAGCGCCTCGTCGAAGTGGCGGCGATTGTAGAGGCCGGTCAGGGGATCACGGACGGCGAGTTCAGCCACCTCGGCGTGCAGGAAGGCGTTGGCGACCGCCAGCGCGGCGCTGCTGGCGAGGAGCTGGAGGCCCTCGAGCTCGAGCTCGGTGAACGGTGACGCGACCGCGGTCCTGCCGATGGTGAGCGCGCCGACCACGACGCCGTCGCGGATGAGCGGCAGGCCGACGCCGCGCTTGAGTGGCTGGAGGTCCAGGTCCTGGACCGAGCGTGGAAACCTATCCGGGTTGAGCGTGTCGTCGATCACGATCGTCCGATCACGAATGGCGCGACCGGCCAAGCCCTCACCGACCTGGATTTCACGCCCGACGACGTCATCGAGCCAGCCGCGCGCGCCGCGTACGAGGTAGCGTCCGTCCGTGCGGTTGAGAAGTGTCACGGCCAGCATGTCGGCCCTCACGACCCGCCCGATTGCTTCGATCATCATCTCGGCCAGCGGCTCGATCGCCAATGAGCCGGTCACGTCACGCCCGAAGGCCTCGATGTCACGGAAGAGGTCTGCCCGGGCGGCAAGCGCCTGCCGGTCCTGCCCGAGGGCCACCGACGTGGCGATCCGGCTGGCGATGATCATCACGAGGCTGCGATCGGTCTCGTCAAGCCGGCGGGTGCCAGTCGTCTCAACGTTGAGAAGCCCGAGAAGGCGAGGACCAACGATGAGGGGGGCGCAGATAAGGCTCGTGGCCGTCAGCGTGCCCGGGACATAGTCGACGTCGGCGCCGACGTCGGGGACGAAGGCCAGCTCGCGGGTACGCATCACCCGGCCGGCAACGCCTGTCGACGCGTCAAACGAGGCGAGCGCCTCTACGTACCCGCGCTGAGCGGCCAGATGGACTCGGTCGCTGTCTCCGAGGTAGACCGTGACGTACGGGTAGCCGAAGCGACCAACGATCACCTCCACAACCCGTTCGATCAGCTCGCCGCTCGCCCCGCCCGCCGTGAGGAGCCGCCCTACGGACTCGAGGGCTGAGATCTGGCGTGCCCGCCGCCGCTCGGCAAGGACCGCGGAACGCGCTGCTGCGAGTGCCTGCTCGAGCGCGCGGACGATGCGACGAGTCCCGAAGGCGAGGACGAGCGACACGCCCGCCAGCGTCACCCCACGAAGGGCGACCGCGCTCGTCGAGCCAAGGTTTTCCCACTCGGGCCCGAGCAGGGCGGCAGCGGCCAGCCCAGCAGCGACCGCGCCCTGCACCGGTCCGGACGCCGCGCCCGCAGCGACAATCGGGATGTAGAGGGCGATGAGGGGCAGGGATGGCCCGCCGATGAGGCGCGATGCGATCGCCACGAACGCGAGCGGCGGAAGGAGGCGGAGCACCTGCCAATCGACCCGCAAATTCAGGCGCCGGCGTCTGCCGACGTGGCCGAGCAGCGCCTGGGCGCCGAGCACCGCCCCGCTCAGCAGGAGCGCCGTCGCAGGCTCGCCCGGCCGCTGGCCGACGACCGCCACGAGCACCACGATCGGCACGAGCGCGGCGGTGTAGAACAGGTATGGGTCGGCGGCCATGCGAAGCCGGGAGGGCGCAACATCAAAGGGATGCAGGGCACGGCCAAGCATCGAGCGCGTCCCCTTCGTGGCACCGGCTTGCATGTCGTGATCGATCGTGCACGCTGGGCGGCGACAGGCGCCATGCCTCGGAAGTACTGCGCGGGTCCAGCTGGCACGCTGCTCGCTATGCTTCGGCCCATGCGCGCCGAAGCGCGCAATGCGGTGCCCCAGACGGAGACACGACGCGATGACCTTTCGGCCGGATGTCGAGCTTGATCCAGGCCAGGTGCAGGACCGGCGCGGCAGGCGCGTGCGCGGCGGCGGAATCGCCGTCGGCGGCGGCCTGGGCAGCCTGGTCATTCTGGCCCTGGTCATCTTCTTCGGTGGCAACCTGGGCGACCTTGCCGGCCTGGGTGCCGGCGGGTCGGAGACCGGGCCGGTCTCGAGCGAGCTCGCGGCGGAGTGCCAGACCGGTGCCGATGCGAACGAACGCCAGGATTGCCGGATCGTCGGCACCGTGAACAGCCTGCGGGCTTACTGGACCGATGCGTTCGGCGCTGACAGGCAGTTCGGTGAGCCCGAGACCGTGCTCTTCGACGGCCAGGTCAACACGGAGTGCGGCGCCGCCTCGAGCGCGGTCGGGCCCTTCTACTGCCCGCTCGACCAGACCATCTACATCGACCTCGGCTTCTTCGATCAGCTCGAGTCCCAGTTCGGCGCCGGGGGCGGCGAGTTCGCGGAGGAATACGTGCTCGCTCATGAGTACGGGCACCACATCCAGAACCTGCTCGGCCTCCTCGATGCCGGACGCGACGCCGGCGCAGATGGCGGCGCGGTACGAACCGAGCTCCAGGCCGACTGCTTCGCGGGCGTGTGGGGCGGGAACGCGGTCGACACCGGCTACCTCCAACCACTCACGCGGGAACAGATCGGCCAGGCGCTCAATGCGGCGATGGTGATTGGCGACGATCGCATCCAGGAGCAGACGCAGGGCCAGGTGAACCCGGAGACCTGGACGCACGGCTCATCGGAGCAGCGCCAGGAATGGTTCACCACCGGCCTCGAGCAGAAGTCCGCGGACGCCTGCGACACCTTCGACGCCGATATCTAGCGCCGGCGCTGGATCAGCGGCCAGCGTCGCCCGCATACCCACGTGTGAATCTGGCGGCGCCAGGTGGCCCGCCCGGTACCAACGGGCACTTGGCGATCCGCGCGCGACGTGTGAGACTGTCGCACCCACCTGCGAGATTGGGCGATGAGCACGAACGGACACCACGGCGACCCGGGACGTTCAGCGGCGGACGCCGCCTCCACCGCGTCGCCCTTCCCGCCCATCGGTGAGTACGGCTTCCTCTCCGACTGCGAGACGACCGCCCTCGTCGCACCCAGCGGCAACGTCGAGTGGCTCTGCCTGCCTCGCATGGACTCGCCAAGCGTGTTCGGCTCGATCCTCGACCGCGACGCTGGCGGCTTCCGCTTCGGGCCTTCCGACATCCAGGTGCCTGCGGCGCGCCGCTACCTGCCCGGCACGATGGTCCTTGAAACAAGCTGGGGATCGCCGAGCGGCTGGATCATCGTGCGCGATGTGATGCTCATCGGTCCCTGGCGCCACGACAACAAACGCTCCAGGGTTCAGCGCCGTCCGCCAACCGATTACGACACCAGCCACGTCCTGGTGCGCATGGTCCGCTGCGTGAATGGCGAGATGCAGCTCACCCTGGACTGCGAGCCGGTCTTCGACTACGGACGACAGGTCGGCGCATGGCGCTACACGGAGGACGGCTATCGCCAGGGCGCCTGCACGGCGGAGGGAAGCGACGTCGAGCTCGTGCTGTCGAGCGACATGAATATCGGGTTCGAGGGCCATCGGGCCATGGCGCGCAGCCTCATCAAGGAAGGCGAGACCCGATTCTGCGCCCTCTCGTGGAACGGGGCGCCCGCCCCTCGGACGGCCGAAGACGCCTACGGGCGCCTTGTGTGGACCGCGCACCACTGGCAGCACTGGCTGGCGCGCGGGACGTTCCCCGATCATCCGTGGCGCTCGTATCTCGAGCGATCGGCGCTGACACTCAAGGGGCTGACCTACGCACCGACCGGTGCGATCGTCGCGGCAGCCACGACCTCACTGCCGGAGACGCCGGGCGGCGAGCGCAACTGGGACTACCGCTTCAGCTGGATCCGGGACTCGACCTTCGCGCTGTGGGGCCTGTACACGCTGGGCTTCGACTGGGAGGCGAACGACTACCTCCACTTCATAGCCGATGTCGCCGAGCGCGACTCCGAGCTCCAGATCATGTACGGAATCGACGGAGAGGCGGCGCTCGAGGAGCAGGAACTGCCGCACCTGAGCGGCTACGAGGGCGCCAGGCCCGTCAGGATCGGCAATGGTGCGTACGGGCAACGCCAGCACGATATGTGGGGCGCCGTGCTCGACTCGGTCTATCTGCATACGAAGTCGCGCGACCACCTCGACGAGCGCATCTGGCCGATCCTGGTTCGCCAGGTGGAGGCGGCGCTCGAGCACTGGCGTGAGCCGGACCGTGGCATCTGGGAGGTACGCGGCGAGCCGCAGCATTTCACGAGCTCCAAGATGATGTGCTGGGTCGCGGCCGATCGAGGCGCGCGGCTGGCCCGACTGCGTCAGGCGAATGATCTTGCCGAGCGATGGCAGGCGGCGGCCGCTGAGATCCATGCCGACATCTGCGCCAACGGCCTGGACAAGCGCGGCGCCTTCACCCAGCACTACGAGACCGATGCGCTCGACGCGTCGCTCCTGCTCATGCCGCTCGTCCGTTTCCTGCCGGCGGACGACGAACGGGTCCGGCGGACGGTCCTCGCCATCGCCGACGAGCTCACCGACGACGGCCTCGTCCTCCGCTATCGCACCGAGCTGACGGACGACGGCCTCTCCGGTGCCGAGGGCAGCTTCACCATCTGCTCGTTCTGGCTCGTCTCCGCGCTGTGCGAGATTGGCGAGATCACGCGGGCCCGCCGTCTGTGCGAGAAGCTTCTCTCCTACGCGAGCAGCCTCGGCCTGTACGGGGAGGAGCTCGACCCGGACACCGGGCGCCACATGGGCAACTTCCCGCAGGCCTTCACGCACCTGTCGCTCATCAACGCGGTCATGCACCTCATCCACGCAGAGCAGCACCACGTGCCCAGCGTGGCTCCCCTCTCACCGCAGACCTCCTCGCTTGAAAGCGACGACGCGAGCGGTAACGGCAAGGTGTCAAAACCCGTGGCCCGCCCGGCGCGTGCACCCTCGTAGCTCCGAAACGATCGGCGGGTCGCGTAGGTGGGTTCGGCGGACGACCCGAACTCGTGGCTCTGCAGAGGTATCGGGGAAATATCGTCCAGTCAGCCGATCAGGCGCCGCGGAGGCGGGCCGCGGCACGGGCGGCGTGATCCCCGGCTGCCTGCACGTTCCCGGAGTTCGAGGCGCCACGCAGGGCGCCTAGCTCAGCGTCGAGGTCTGCGAGCCGAGTCTCGCTCAGCGAGCCCGCGACCCGGTCACGGATCCACTCGAGCACCGCAACTTCCCCGGTCACCCCGGGCAGGTCGCCCGCCGCCGCGTGCACACGCAGTTGCTGGGCATGCAGATGGAAGCGGTCGGCCTCCACGTTTCCGCGATAAAGCAATTCGAGGTCGAGCGCCAACTGCGCGATATCAACCGCGGCTTGCGACGAGGCAGCCGCGTCTTCGCCGCTCACCGCGCTTTGCAAGGCTTCCAGCGCGGGGTTCATCGTGTCGACCACCCGCTGCGGATAGTCTTTTGCCTGCAGGTCCGTCCAGAGGCTCTCCATGCGGGTGAGTGTCGGGTTCGCCGCTTCCCAGTCCTCGAGGCGGGCATTTTCGAGGATCCCAAATGCACTCGTCGACAAGAGCCTGAGCTCGGCGGGTACCGCTTGATCGATCGCGTCAGTGGGGACGGCGAGCGCGAGTGCCTCGACGTCGCCGTCCTTGCTGCTGTCGAACTCGCCATAGCCGGGGGCGAACACTTTGTCGGAGACCGATTCGTCGAGGTGCAGCTCCTCCATGACGACCGCTCCGGTCACGTTGCCCATGGGACCGTTGACGGTCTGGTCGATTGCGGTCACCACGAGCTCCTCGAAAACGACGCCGGTCACGTTCTCGGATCGGAACACGTCGCCTACCCGTGGGTCGGCGGGCATGATCATGGCTGGCGGCCCATCGCGACCCGCGAGCCAGGTCCCTTCGGTGATCGCAACGGCGCCGTCACGGTAGTCGTACACGTCTTCGCCGAGGTACCAGACGGATCCGTCGTCGGCCTGGGCGTAGTGGTCGATGGCAGCCTCCTCGATGCGCCCGTCGAGATACGCGATGTACTGCGACACGACCACCTCGATCTCCTCGCCATCGACGGTCACGGTGTGCGTGCCCGGGATCAGGGTGGTCTCAGACCGGAACGGCAGCCCGTCTACTTCGCCGAGCAGCACGACCGAGTCGAGCGCGCTGATCGGGAACAGCTGATTGGTGATCTCCGTCGGACGGGAGAACGTGGGACGCTCGACATCGACACGGTCGCTCGTCGGGGCGCAGCCCTCGCCGCTGTAGGTGCCGCACCTCGTGACCGGCCATTCGACCGTCGTGCCCGCCGCATTCACAGCGGTGGGAGAGGCGCTTGACGGTGCGCCGGACCCGCTGCCGCTCGGTGCGCCCGAACACGCAGCAACGCCAAGGATGACGGCGACAAGCGCCCCCGCCAGAGGTCGGTTCGACATGATCGCCATAACAGCTCCTTCTCTCGATGATCTGGTTTCGCTGCACAACCTACGAAACCGACCTGAGACGGCGATGAGAACGGTGTGCGCCGGAGATCTCTTCGTTATCTCGCGTTCGGAAGCCAGATCCGCACGGTCGTCGGGGCGGTGCCGACGACCGTGGCGCTGCCGCCATGCGCGTCCGCGATCGCCTGCACGATCGAGAGTCCGAGGCCGACGCCCTCGCCGCTGCGGGAGCGATCGCCGCGCGCGAATCGCTCGAAGGCGCGCGCCACGAGGTCCGGAGGGAATCCCGGACCCTCGTCGGATACGTCGATCTCGATGCCGTTGGCCAAGTGCCGAGCGACGAGCGCGATCTCGCCTCCGCCGTGGCGCAGCGCGTTGTCGATCAGGTTTCCCAGCGCCTGGCGCACACGAACCGGGTCTGCATGCACCAACTGGTCAAGTTCGGCTTCGATTCGAATGGCCCGACCTCGTCGCAACGCCCGGTCCACGAACCGGTCACGCACGCCGGCCAGGAGCGCCCGCACCTCAACCAGTTCGGGCGCCATTGGCAGATGCCCGTCGGCGGCCCGCGCGATCACCAGCAGATCTTCCGCGAGTTGAGCGAGGCGGTCGCATTCTTCGGTCGCCGCGACAAGCGACGCGTGCACCGAACTGTCGTAGCCGGCGACTTGCAGCGCACCTTCGAGCTCGGTCTTGATGATCGCGATCGGTGTACGCAGCTCGTGGCTCGCGTCGGCAACGAACCGGCCCTCACGTTCGAACGCGGCTCGCAGGCGGGCGAGCATCTCGTTGAGCGTCTCGCCGAGCCGTCGGATCTCGTCGTGGGCGGCTGGCAGCGGCAGCCCTTCGTCGCCTGGGAGCAGGGATACCTCGCGTGCGCGACGCCGCATCGCCTCGACCGGAGCGAGGCTTGCGGCCGCCAGCAGGTACCCGATCATCGAGGCGAGCACGATCGCGACCGCCCCGCCGACCACGAACGAGGACACGACATTGGAGAGGGCATCGTTGCGATCGACCAGTGACTGACCCACGACCACGATCGCGGCTCCATCGCCGCCTCCGGAGCGGGCGAGCAGCCGCACCCGACCGTCGACGCCCGGCAGCTCTCGCTCGACGGCGACCGTTTCGCCTGCTGCACGACGCGCGTCGGCGGGACTCAGGGCAGGACCCCGCAGGGTGCCGACCGAGTCGAGCACCTTCCCGCTTGGCGACAGCAGCTGGGCGAAGGCCTCTTCGGGATCGTCGAGCGCGACTCCGGCCAGCGAAGGCTCCCGTTGCGCTTCGTCGAGCGCAGCCATTCGAGAATTCAGGCTCGCGTCGATCCTGTCATCGAGGTCCGCCTGCAGGCGGACAAATACAAACAGCGCCGCGCTCGCGAGCATGAGCACCATCGCCATTCCAAAGGCGACGGTGAGCTTGAGCCGAATCGGTAGCCGGCTCAGACGCCACCGTCCACGCGGAATCGGTACCCGGTGCCGCGAACAGTCTCGAGGGACCGCACCCCGAATGGTCGGTCAATCTTCTCGCGCAGATACCTCACGTACACCTCAACGACGTTGGACCGATGTTCATACGCGAAGTCCCATGCAGCATCGAGGAGTTGCTGCTGGCTCAGCACCTGTCCGGCACGGCGCATGAACGTCTCGAGCAAAGCATATTCGCGGGCGGACAGCTCGATCTCGGTATCCCCCCGCCATGCCTGTCGCGTGGCGGGATCGAGCCTGAGCGACCCGACATCGATCGTCGGCGGTCGCTCGATCGGGTCCCGGCGAGTGAGAGCCCGCAGTCGTGCGAGCAGCTCTGCGAGGGAGAACGGCTTGGTCAGGTAATCGTCGGCGCCGGAGTCAAGGCCCCGCACCCGATCCTCGATCGCGTCTCGCGCCGTCACCATGATGATCGGCAGCCAGACGCCGTCGGCCCGCAGGAGGCGGCATGTCTCGAAACCGTCCGTATCGGGGAGCATGACGTCGAGGACCATGGCGTCGTAGCTCGCCTCCCGCACCATCCAGGCGGCGTCTTCGCTCGTGGCGGCGACGTCCACGACGACCCCCGCCGCCCGCAGCGCCCGGTGCATGGCGGCGGCCATCCGAACATCGTCCTCGACGAGAAGCACTCGCACGCCAGGAGTATGAGCGAAGAAGATGAGAGAAAGCTGAGAAACAGGGCGCCTCGTCCCATCTGCGAGCCAACGCCGCTTGCACGGGCCACAATGAGCCCGTGAAGCCCTTTCGATTCCTGGCCGAGGCGCGCCACATCGCCAGCGCCCGCGAGCTGGCCGAAACCGCACGCCGCGCGCTCGAGCAGCCATGACGCGCATCCTCGTCTACACCGGAAAGGGCGGCGTCGGCAAGACCAGCGTCGCCGCTGCGACCGCGCTGGCGTGCGCCGACCGGGGCTATCGCACGATCGTGATGTCGACCGATATTGCCCACAGCCTGGGCGACGCGTTCGATCGCGACCTCGGCCCAACCCCGCTCGAGATCGCGCCGAACCTGTGGGCGCAGGAGTCGGACGTCTTCTTCAACGTCACCCGCTATTGGGGACGGATCCAGGAGTACGCCGCATCGGTCCTGCGCTGGCGCGGCCTGGACGAGATCATGGCCGAGGAGATGACGGTCCTGCCCGGTATGGATGAAGTGGGGTCGCTGCTGTGGATCGCCGACCACCACGATTCCGGCCAGTACGACGTCGTGGTCGTGGACGCAGCGCCCACCGGCGAGACGCTGCGCCTCCTCTCGCTGCCGGAGGCCGTGAAATGGTGGATGGAAAAGGTCGAGCCAATCGGCCGCAAGATCACCAAGCTGACGGGTCCGCTCATCAAGCGCATTGTCGGCATGCCGATGCCCGGCGACGAGGTCTTCAACGCCGGGGAGGAGCTCTTCCGCCGGCTCGAGCACATGCACGACCTGCTGACCGATCACGCCAAGACATCGGTCCGTGTCGTCCTCACTCTGGAGCAGGTGGTGATCAAGGAGGCCCAGCGCTCCTTCACCTACTTCCACCTCTACAACTATCCGACCGATCTGGTGGTCGCCAACCGCGTGCTGCCCGACGAGGTCGGCGCCTACTTCCGCGGCTGGTACGAGGCGCAGCAGCGCTACCGGCCGCTCGTCGAGAAGATGTTCCACCCGATCCCGGTCAAGCAGGTGCCATTCTTCGACCGCGAGATGGTTGGGATCGAGCTGCTCCGGGAGCTGGCGACGTCGCTCTACGGTCAGACCGATCCGACCGAGTTCTTCTACCGCGGGCGGCCCTACTCCGTCACGCGTGATGGTGACGGCGGCTTCGTCGTCTCGGTCGACCTGCCGTTCACTGACAAGGACCAGATCAACCTGTCGCGCCATGCCGATGAGCTGGTGATCGACCTCGGCACCTGGCGGCGCTCGCTCGTCCTTCCTCGTATTCTCGTCGATGCACCCACGGAGGGAGCTCGCTTCGAGGACGGTACTCTCAAGATCCGCTTTGGCACTCCGGTACGCTGAAGGAGCACCCGATGACCGATTCCCCACCCACCGACGCACGAAACGTCGAGCTCGAGGCCCGCATCGCCGATCTCGAGAGCCGCATTGCCCGTGGCTCCTCCGCCGAAGACGGCAGATCGGGCATCGAAGCTGCCTTCTGGGCCACGATGCACAGGATCTTTCCTGATGAGGCGCGCAAGCACCTGAAGGTCGCCGGCAGGGAGCAGCTGCTGGCGGCGCGCGTCTACCTCGACCGATGGATCGCGCGGCTCGACGCCCAGGAGGCAGCGAAGGCCGGCCGGCCACACGAGAAGATCGACATCGAGTAGCCGTTCGCGGATCCGCGGCCGAGCGTCAGGCGGTGTCCTCGCGAGCGCCGTTCGTCCGCGTGAGCTGGGCGGGGCCTCGCTCCGGCGATACGGCATTCGCCCGAGCCCGATGCCGACGCGCGCGACGCGCAAGGTACTCGCCCATCAGCGCCTGAACGTCGGCATCTTCGAGTTCGTCATCGCCTCGAAGCGCAGCCTCGACCCGCTGCGTGGGAAACAGGGGCCGATCGGTCATCAGGTCGAAGTAGCCCGCAGTCTCCTCGACATTCGTGACCTTGCGGAGCGCACGCGCCAGCTTCGTGGCGGTGTCCAGCGACGGCCTGCGGCCGTCCGCCAGCAGGCGTGAGATCGTGGAGTGATCGACACCGGAGAGGTGCGCGAGATGCCGCTGACTCATGCGCCGCTCACGCAGCTGACGACGGAGCCACACGTTGAAGACGATCGCCCCCGCCCATCCACTCCCGGTTTTGCCGAACTCCATGGCGACCCCTACCGCCGCCGGAATCCGCGGAGCGGCCATGGCGAAGATCGGGCCGGAGACTGTCCCCGCGGAGACGTCAACGTTGAGATGCAGGGCAGCGCTCGACTCAAGCTTGTACCGGGTGTGGGGCCAATCCCGCGCGGCAGCTCGAAGCCGTTCGGTGTCTTGGGCGGTACTCACGGGCGCGACTACCTGGGTCGCCTGTCCCGTGACCGGTTCAGCTGCCTCCCCATTGGTTGGCCCCACGAACGTGGTCGTGACGCCGTCTGCCATCTCCCCGCGAATCGCCTGGAGATCCGCGGCGGTCCCCGCAGCGTCGAGGACTCCACGGCCGCCCAGCTCTCCTTGGGAAGGCGCGCCGCCCCCGGTCGGATCGGTCTCGCTCGGAGCGGGTTCAGCATCTCCCGACGAAGCCGGATCGGCTGCCGTCGGTTCTTCGATGCTGCCACCTGCCGGCTCGGTGGTCGGCTGCGGCTCGGTGGTCGGCTGCGGCTCGGTGGTCGGCTGCGGCTCGGTGGTCGGCTGCGG
>Ga0136633_1001296_pt1 | contig 18607 bp, 22 predicted proteins | sample AntDrymeUQ832206_2_FD_105494 | JGI IMG/M metagenome (GOLD analysis project Ga0136633, IMG submission 105494) | Polar desert sand microbial communities from Dry Valleys, Antarctica - metaG UQ83 (22.06) | ecosystem: Environmental > Terrestrial > Soil > Desert | place: Antarctica: Dry Valley...
GCCGGGCTCGGCGACCTCGTGGCCACGTGCACCTCGCCGCTGTCGCGGAACCGGACGTTCGGCGAGCGGCTCGGGCGCGGCGAGACGCTCGAGGACATCCTGGCCCGCAAGCAGCAGACGGCCGAGGGCGTGAAGTCGTGCCGCTCGATCCTCGACCTGGCCCGCAAGCACGACGTCGACATGCCGATCACCGCGCACGTCGTCAAGGTCGTGCACGAGGGGATGACGCCCGCGGACATGGTCCGTGGGCTGATGAGCCGGGGCGCCAAGAGCGAGTGACTGGCAGGCTGTGGCCATGACCTCCGGAGAGCACACCCGCGCCGTCCACACCCCGGACCCCCCCCGCCTGGAGCAGACCCCGCTCGGCCTGCCCGTGCACCGGAGCGCCGCCTTCCGCTTCAGCAGCGCCCAGGAGTACGCGGACGTTCTCAGCGGTGCGCAGAAGGGCTACTCGTACTCCCGGGTCGACAACCCGACGACGGACGCCTTCGCGCAGGCGGTCGCGGCGCTCGAGGGCGTCGGCGTCGACGGCGACGTCGTCGCGCAGCCGTTCGCCTCGGGGATGGCCGCCATCTCGACCGTGCTCATGGCCCTCACGCACGCCGGCGCCCACGTCGTCGTGCCGCGCGAGGTCTACGGCGGGACGTACGGCCTGCTCACCACGGTGCTGGACCGCTTCGGCGTGACCACCTCCTTCGTCGACATGACCGACCTCGACGAGGTGCGCGCGGCGATCCGCCCCGAGACGACCGTCCTCTACGCCGAGACGCTCGCCAACCCGACGATGACGGTCGCGGACCTGCCTGGTCTGTCGGCGATCTCGCGCCAGGCGGGCCTGACCTTCGTCGTCGACTCGACCTTCGCCTCGCCCGCGGTCTGCCGGCCGCTCGAGCACGGCGCCGACGTCGTCGTGCACTCGGCGACGAAGTACATCGGCGGTCACAGCGACAGCACCGGCGGTGTGGCGGTCGGCTCGCCCGAGCTCATGGCCCGGGTGCGGCACGACCGGATCGACCTCGGCGGGATGCTCGCGCCGGACGAGGCCTTCCTGCTCCACCGCGGCCTCGCGACGCTGCCGCTGCGCGTCGCCCGGCACTGCGCGAGCGCGCTGGTCGTCGCCGCTGCGATGGAGGAGCACCCGGGGGTGCTGCGGGTCGACCACCCCGGCCTGCCCTCGCACCGCGACCACGACCTGGCGCGCAAGCTCTTCGACGAGGGCCGCTACGGCGCCATCGTCACCATCACCCCGCCCGGCGGTCGCGCGGCCGGGCTGGCGCTCTGCGACCGGCTCCAGCTCATCGCTGTGGCGACGTCGCTGGCCGGCACGCACTCCCAGGTGAGCCACGTCGCGACGACCACCCACCGCCAGCTCGACGACGCGGCGCTGGCCGCGGCCGGGATCGACCTCGCGGCCGTGCGGATCAGCGTCGGTCTGGAGGACCCCGAGGACCTGGTCGCCGACCTCGAGCAGGCCCTCGACGGGCTGTAGCCGCCGCGCTGGGTAAGGCTGCGCTCATGGAGACCTTCGACGTCGTCGTGCTCGGAGCCGGCTCTGCCGGTGAGTCCATCAGCCAGTCGCTCGCGAAGGCCGGTTGCCGGGTCGCCCTCGTCGAGACGCTGCGCGTCGGCGGCGAGTGCCCCTACGTCGCCTGCATGCCCAGCAAGGCGATGCTGCGCAGCGCGCAGGCGCGGGTCGAGGCGCGCCACCTGCACGACCTTGCCGGGGCGTCCGTCGACCCGGTGCTCGACGACGACGACCTGGCCTTCCGGCGGGCGGTCGAGCGGCGCGACGAGGTGGCCGAGCACCGCGACGACGCGGGTGCGGCCGAGGGGGCCGAGCAGGCCGGGGTCGTGCTGGTCCGCGGCCGGGGCCGCATCGTGCGCCAGGGCGTCGTGGACGTGGAGGGCCGCGAGCTGGGCTGGACCGACCTGGTGGTCGCCACCGGCTCGCACCCGGTCGAGCCGCCGATCGAGGGCCTGGACCGGGTGCCGACCTGGACCAGCGACCAGGCGCTGTCGGCCCAGGACAGGCCGCGCTCGCTGGTCGTCATGGGCGGCGGCGCCGTCGGCTGCGAGCTGTCCCAGGTGCACGTCCGCTTCGGGGTGCGCACCACGCTGGTCGAGGCCGGCCCGCAGGTGGCCGGCAAGGAGGAGCCGAGCATCGCCGCGGCACTGGCGCAGGTCCTGCGTGACGACGGCGTCGACGTCCGCCTGGGCGTCGAGGTGCAGCGCGCGGAGCTCACCACGGACGGGCTGGCGAAGGTGCACCTGTCGGACGGCAGCACCGTCGAGGCCGAGCGGGTCCTGGTCGCCGTCGGCCGCACCCCCACCACCGCCGACCTGGGCCTGGAGGTGCTCGGTGTCGAGCCCGACGACAGGGGCGCGCTCGAGGTCGACGACCACTGCCGCGTCGTGGGGCAGCAGCACGTCTGGGCCGCCGGCGACGTCACCGGCACCGCGCCGTACACGCACACCGCCAACTACCAGGCGCGGATCGTCACGGCGAACCTGCTCGGCGAGGACCGCGCCGCCGACTACCGCGCGATCCCGCGCGCGGTCTACACCGAGCCGGCGGTCGCGAGCGTCGGGATGGCCGAGGAGCAGGCCCGTGAGCAGGGCATCGACGCCATGACGGCCGTCATGGACCTCGGCGAGGTCGCCCGGGCCGGCACCGAAGGGGCCGGCGGCGGACGGCTGGTCCTGACTGCCGACCGCGAGAAGGGCGTGCTCATCGGCGCTTCCGCGATCGGCCCCCGGGCCGACGAGTGGCTGTCGGAGGCCACCCTCGCCATCCGTGCCGGGGTGCCGCTGTCTGTGCTCACCGACGTCGTGCACGCCTTCCCCACCTTCGGCGAGGCCTACGAGCCGCCGCTGCGCGAGCTGGCCGAGCGGGCCGCCCGGGCATGACCTGGGCACCCCCCATCGCCGCACACCGGCTGCTCGGTGACGGCAGCACGACGGCCCTGCTGCGCCCGGCCGGCGAGGTCGACTGGTGGTGCGCGCCGGCGATGGACTCCCCGCCGGTGCTCTGGTCGCTGCTCGACGAGCAGGGTGCGACCGCCCGCTGGACCGGGGTGCGGCTGTCCGCCTCGGCCGGCCGGGCCGCCGGCCCGGTGCTGACGACGGTCCTGCAGTCGCCGCGCGGGCGGGTCGAGTGGCGCGACGCGCTGCACTGCGACGACGACCGCGGCTCCTCGCTGGTGCGGCTGGTGCGCGGCCTCGACGAGGACCTCGACCTCGAGCACGAGCTCTCGCTCGGCGGCTTCGACCAGCCGTGGGCGGTCTGGGAGGGCGGCACGGCGCAGGTCGGCGAGCACGAGGTGCGGCTGCTGGGGGGCACCTCCCGCCACGACGGCCGTGTCGTCCGCAGCCGGGTGAGCGCGCCGCGCGGCGAGTGGGCCGCCCTCGTCGTCACCTTCGACCCCGAGCGCGACGTCGACGTGGCCCGGCTGCTGGAGCAGCTCGACGAGGCGCAGCGCGAGGACGACGAGCTCGTCGCGCGGGCCCGGCTGCCGCGCACCTCGCCGCAGCGGGCCGCCGACGCGCTGCGGGTGCTGCGGCTGTGCACCAACGCGTCGACCGGGGCCGTCGTCGCGGCACCGACCACGTCGCTGCCGGAGGCGCCCGGCCACGACCGGCAGTTCGACTACCGCTACACGTGGCTGCGCGACTCCTCGCTGGCCGTGTCGGTGGCCGCGCTGCTCGGCCGGCGCGACATCGCCGAGGACTACCTCGGCTTCGTGCTCGACCAGACCAAGCAGCGGCGGCTGCCGAGCGGCCCGATGACGGACGTGCGGGGAGAGGAGGTCCCCGCCGAGCGGAAGGTCCCGGGGGTGGCCGGCTGGGCGGGCTCGCTTCCGGTCCGGGTCGGCAACGACGCGCGCGACCAGCTGCAGTACGACGCCCTCGGCCTGCTCGTCGAGGCGGTCTCGGTGCACGTGCAGACCGGCGGGCGGCTGCGCGACGACGTCTGGGACCTCGTCCGCACCATCGCCGACGAGCTGTCGGCCGACGGGCTGGACCGTCGCACCTCCGGCATCTGGGAGCTGCGCGAGCCGCGCGACCTCGTCAGCGCCGACATCGGCATCTGGCTCGCCCTCGACCGGGCGGTGTGGATCGCCCGCGGCTGGCGGCCGTGGACCCGCCGGCGGGCCTGGGTCCGGGCGCGCGACGCGGCCAAGGCGCGGGTGGTCGGGGCGCTGCTCGAGGACGGCGGGCTGCCCCAGGCCTACGGCGACGGGCCGCGCAGCGCCGACGCCAGCGCGCTGATGGCCGTGGTGTTCCGCATGTTCGGCCGCGACGACCCCCGCGCATCGGCGCTGGTCGACGCGACCGTGCGTGAGCTCGACTGCGCGCCCTTCCTCTACCGCTACGAGCCCGGCGGCGACGACGGCTTCTCCGGCCGGGAGGGCGCGTTCCTCCCGGCCAGCTGGTGGGTGGTCTCGGCGCTGGCCGCCTGCGGCCGGGTGCGCGAGGCCGAGGAGCGGGCCCGCGCGCTCGACCGGGCCGTGCCGGCGCTCATGCCCGAGGAGATGGACCCCGAGAGCCGCGTCGGGCTCGGCAACGCCCCGCTGGTCTGGTCGCACATGGAGGCGGCCCGGGCGCTCTACGTGCTGGACGCCGCCCAGCTGCGCGACCGGTGGGGCGCGCTCGTCCTGGGTGCGTGGCGTGGCGGTCGCTGGCTGCGGGCACGCATCACCCGATCCGAGGAGGACACGTGACCGGACCGCAGATGACCGGACCCCTGGCTGGGCAGGTCGCCCTGGTGACCGGCGCCGGCAGCGGCATCGGCGCCGAGGTCGCCGCGCGGTTGGCCCGCGACGGTGCCGCCGTCGGCGTGAACGGGCTGACCGAGGACGAGGTCGCCGGAACCGTGGCACGGATCGTCGACGGCGGCGGACGGGCGGTCCCGCTCGTCGGGGACGTCTCGGACGCAGCCGACGCCGCTCGCATCGTCCGCGAGGTCGACGAGCAGCTCGGCGGGCTGCACGTGCTCGTCAACAACGCCGGCCTGCAGCAGGAGACGCCCTTCCTCGAGCTCGACCTGGACACCTGGCGCGCCCAGCTGTCGGTCGACCTCGACGGCGCGTTCCTCATGGCGCTCGAGGCCTGTCGGCTCATGGCGCCCCGCGGCGGCGGGGTCGTGCTCAACGTGACGAGCGTCCACGAGCACCAGCCCCGGCCGGGCTACGCGGCCTACTGCGCCGCCAAGGCCGGGCTGGGGATGCTCACCCAGGTCATCGCCCGCGAGCTGTCCGACAGCGGGATCCGCTGCCTGGCCGTGGCACCGGGTGCCATCGAGACGCCGATCCAGGACGACCGCACCGAGCGCGAGGTGCGCGAGCAGGAGGCCGGCATCCCGGCCGGCCGGCTGGGCACCCCGGCCGAGGTCGCCGCCCTGGTCGCCTTCCTCGTCTCGCCGGCCGCGGCGTACGTCTCGGGCACCACGGTGGTCATGGACGGCGCGTTGGAGCAGCAGGTCTCGCTGTCCTGACTAGGGTCACCCCGGTGAGCACGAAGCGCACCCGCCTGGCCGTCGTGTTCGGAGGCCGCAGCACAGAGCACGCCATCTCGTGCGTGAGCGCCGGCAGCATCCTGGCCGCCGTCGACCGGGACCGGTACGACGTCGTCGCGGTCGGCATCACCACCGACGGCCGCTGGGTGCTCGCGCCGGACGACCCGGCGCTGCTGGCGCTGTCCGGCCGCGAGCTGCCGTCGGTCAAGGACGGGCAGGCCGTGGCGCTGCCCGGTGACCCGACCGCGGGCGGGCTCGTCCCGCTCGAGGACGGCGCCGCGCTGCTCGGCCGGGTCGACGTCGTCTTCCCCGTCCTGCACGGACCGTACGGCGAGGACGGCACCCTGCAGGGGCTGCTCGAGCTGGCCGGCGTGCCGTACGTCGGCAGCGGGGTGCTCGCCAGCGCGGCAGCGATGGACAAGAGCGTGGCGCGGGTGCTGCTGGCCGCGGCGGGGATCGCGGTGACCCCGGCCGTGACCGTGCGCGCGGCGCGCTGGGCCACCGACCGTGACGGCGTCGTCGACGAGGTGCGCGCGCTCGGGCTGCCGGTCTTCGTCAAGCCCGCCCGCGGTGGCTCGAGCATCGGCATCAGCAAGGTGCGCGACCTGGCCGAGCTGCCCGCGGCCGTCGAGGAGGCGCTGCGCTGCGACCCCAAGGTCCTCGTCGAGGCGATGGTGGTGGGCCGCGAGGTCGAGTGCGGGATCCTCGAGGACGCCGATGGGCGCCCGCAGGCCAGCGTCCCGGCCGAGGTGCGCGTGGTCGGCGACTACGACTTCTACGACTTCGAGGCGAAGTACCTCGACGCCGCGACCGAGCTCGACGTGCCCGCCGACCTGCCGCCGGAGCTCACCGAGCGGCTGCAGGCCGTCGCCCGCACCGCCTACGACGCGCTGGACTGCGAAGGCCTGGCCCGGGTGGACTTCTTCGTCGGGCCGGACGGCGAGCTGATCGTCAACGAGGTCAACACGATGCCCGGCTTCACACCGACGTCGATGTTCCCGCGGATGTGGGCGGCTTCCGGCGTGGACTACCCCGAGCTGGTCGACCGGCTCGTGCAGGCGGCGCTGCGCCGCGGCACCGGCCTGCGCTGACCGCCGCCGCTACGGCGTGGGCGTGGGCGCGGGCGTCGGCGTGACGGCGGGCAGGGCGGCGGTGACCGGTGCGACGAGCGGGTTGATCAGCTCGGCGCCGTTGGGGTAGGCGTCGGGGACCTCGACGGCGACGTTCACGACCCGGTCTGTCGTGGTCCAGCGGAAACCGGCGCCGATGTCGCGCACCGACCACACCAGGCCGTTCACCGACACCGGCTCCTCGGGCCGGTCGGGCAGCGGCACACCGCACTCCAGCGTCACGACCGGGTCGCCCCAGGCGGCCGTCAGCTCGGCGTCGCCGGACACCGGCCGTCGCTCCACGCCCGGGTCGACCTCGTCGGGCAGCCCGGCCACGAGCCGGGCGCAGGCCGCCCGCGTCGCGTCGTCGACGGAGGCCGCGGGCACGTCGACCGGGCCGGTCGCCCGCGGCGCGGGCTCCGGGTCGGACGAGCAGGCGGGGAGGGCGAGCAGCAGCAGGCCCAGCAGCAGCGGCCTCAGAGGTGGACGACGGGGCACGTCAGCGTGCGCGTGATGCCGTCGACGCCCTGGATGCGGGCGACGACGAGCTTGCCGAGCTCGTCGACGGAGTTGGCCTCGGCGCGCACGATCACGTCGTAGGGGCCGGTGACGTCCTCGGCCTGCGCCACGCCGTCGAGCGCGCTGATGGCGTCGGCGACGGCCGCGGCCTTGCCGACCTCGGTCTGGATGAGGATGTAGGCCTGGACCGGCACGGGGACAACCCTTCTGGGAGGCTGGCGGAGTGCCGGACGCTACAGCACGAGAGCTCGGCGAGTTCGGCCTCATCGACCACGTGGTCGCCCGGCTGGGGACGTCGGCTGCCGTCCTGCTCGGGCCAGGCGACGACGCCGCGGTCGTCACGGCGCCGGACGGCCGCGTGGTCGCCACGACCGACGTCCTGGTCGAAGGCGTGCACTTCCGCCGCGACTGGTCCACGGCCTACGACGTGGGCCGCAAGGCCGCCGCGGCCAACCTGGCCGACGTCGCAGCCATGGGCGCGACCGCCACCGCACTGCTCGTCGGGCTGGCCGCGCCGGGGGAGCTCCCCGTGGCCTGGGCGACCGGCCTGGCCGACGGGCTGCGCGACGAGGCCGCGTTGGTCGGCGCGGTCGTCGTCGGCGGCGACACGGTCTCCTGCGACAGGGTGGTCGTGAGCGTCACGGCGCTGGGCGACCTGGCCGGCCGCCCGCCCGTGACCCGTGCCGGTGCGCGGCCCGGAGACGACGTCGTCCTCGCGGGGACGACGGGGCGGTCGGCCGCCGGCCTGGCCCTCCTGCAGGCCGGGCAGGGTGCCGGGCCGCTCGTCGACGCCCACCGCCGGCCGACGCCGCCGTACGCCCTCGGGCCGGCGCTCGCCGACCTGGGCGCGACGGCGATGTGCGACGTCAGCGACGGGCTGGTGCAGGACGCCGGGCATCTCGCCGCAGCCAGCGGCGTGCTGCTCGAGCTCGACAGCGCGCTGCTGCCCCGGGTCGACGGGGTCGACCTCGACGCCGCGCTGGCCGGAGGCGAGGACCACGCGCTCGTCGCGACCGTCGCGGCGGGCACCGCGCTGCCGGCCGGCGTCGTCCGCATCGGGACGGTCCGGCCCGGCTCAGGCGTGTCGGTGCTCGGCCACGACCCCGGGGCACGGTCGTGGGAGCACTTCTGTCGTCCGGTCTAGCCCTTGCCCCAGCTGTCGTCGGCCTCGTCGCGGGCGTCGTTCTCGGCGGTCCGGGCGCGGGTTCGGGCCAGCGCGCCCTCGGCCTGCTCCCGCATCTCGTACGGCCCGAGTCGCTCCATGTTCGGGCAGCCCTCGCCCTGCTCGACCGTGCCGTGCGTCAGGCACCACCAGTACGTCATCGCGCCGCTCCCGGGTGTGGGTCCGTCCTCCGCCCGGGGTCCTGCCCCGCACGCGCCGCGCCACCCCTGGCACGATCGGTCCCCTGCCCTGACGCCTGCCCTGACCCAGACGAAGGAGAGCCCGTGGCGATCTACGCCCTCGGCGACCGCACGCCCGACATCCACCCCGACGCCTACGTCCACCCGGACGCCACCGTCATCGGCGACGTCCGGATCGGCGCGGAGGCGAGCATCTGGCCGCGCGCCGTGCTGCGCGGCGACTACGGGACGATCGTCGTCGGGCCGCGCACCTCGATCCAGGACGGCACCGTCGTGCACGCCACCCAGGACAAGCCCACGACCATCGGCGCGGACTGCGTCGTCGGCCACCTCGCCCACCTCGAGGGCTGCACCGTCGAGGACGGCGCTCTGATCGGCTCCGGCTCCGTGGTGCTGCACGACGCCGTGGTGCGGGCCGGCGCGCTGGTCGGCGCCGGGGCGGTGGTCAGCGACCGGGTCGAGGTGCCGGCCCGGGCGATGGCCCTCGGGATCCCGGCGAAGATGCGCCTGGACGCCGTGCCCGAGGGCGTGGTGAAGCTCGGCGCCGACATGTACGTCGAGAACGTCGCCCGCTACAAGGCCGAGCTGGTGCGGCTCGACTGAGCCGCAGCACGACGAAGGCCCCGTCCAGATCGGACGGGGCCTTCGACATGCGGGGGCGTGAGACTAGATCGGGCGCACTGCGTCCGCCTGCGGGCCCTTCTGGCCCTGGGTGATCTCGAACTCCACGCGCTGACCCTCGTCGAGGGAGCGGTAGCCGTCGGACTGGATCGCGGAGTAGTGGACGAACACGTCCGCGCCGCCGCCGTCGACGGCGATGAAGCCGAAGCCCTTCTCAGCGTTGAACCACTTGACTGCACCCTGAGCCATGTTGCCTGTCTCTCTCTTGCTGGACGGCCCTGCACTCCGCGGGACCGAGTCGTGCCCGGCACCCGCAGGACGTCCGCGGGGTACAGGCGAAGAACCACGCGGGGAACCGTGCAGGACTAGCGACCGCCGCGAGAGTACACATCGCGGGCGCAGCGCAACAGCCCTTCGCGGGCTGCTGTGCGGAGGGAGCGGTGGAGCGGTGGTGACGTGGAGCGCGTTACGCGCGGACGACCTTGCCGGCCTTGAGGCAGGACGTGCAGACGCCGAGCTTCTTCGGGGTCTTGCCCGAGGGGCCGGTCAGCGCGTGCACCGTCTGGATGTTGGGGTTCCAACGACGACGGGTGCGCCGGTGGGAGTGGCTGACGGACATGCCGAAGCCGGGGCCCTTGCCACACACGTCGCAGGTCGCAGCCACGGTCACTCCAGAGTCTCGGTACGGGGTTCGGTTCGCGCACGGTCCGGTCTCGCGCCGGACGACCTGCACACAGTAGCAGTCCGGCTAACCTCCGCCCGGGGCTCCGGACCGGGCCCCGACGAGGAGGTGCGGCGTGCTGGAGGTGCTCGACGCCGAGGCCGTGCGCCGGTGGTGCGCCGCCGGCCGCGAGGCGCTGCTGGCCGCGCGCACCGAGATCGACGACCTCAACGTCTACCCGGTCCCGGACGGTGACACGGGCACCAACCTGCTGCTCACCATGGAGTCAGTGGAGCGCCACGTCGCGGGCGCGCCCGCCGACATGGCCGCGACCACCCGCGCGATGGCTCACGGCGCGCTCATGGGCGCCCGCGGCAACTCCGGCGTGATCCTGTCCCAGCACCTGCGCGGCCTGGCCGAGGTGCTGGCCGTCGCCGAGACCGCCTCCGCCGCCGACCTGCGTCGCGGGCTGACCCGTGCGGCCGAGCTCTGCTACTCCGCGGTCGCCACCCCGGTGGAGGGGACACTGCTGACCGTCGCCCGCGAGGCGGCCGAGGCCGTCGCCGGTCTGGAGGCCGGCCTGCCCGAGGTGGTGCGCGGGGCCCGGGCGGCCGCCGCCCGCTCGCTCGCCCGGACCCCCGACCTGCTGCCGCAGCTCAAGGCCGCCGGGGTCGTCGACGCGGGCGGCCGCGGGCTGTGCGTCCTGCTGGAGGCGCTCGAGCGGGTCGTCACCGGGGAGTGCGCCGCCGCGGGCCTGGTGCCCCAGCTGCTCGTGCCGCGCGACCGGAGCGGGCTGGTCGCCGCGCGCGAGGCGGGCAGCGACGCCTTCGCGTACGAGGTGCAGTTCCTGCTCCGCGACACGACCGATGCCGACGTCGAGGACCTCAAGGACTCCCTCGCGGGGCTGGGTGACTCGCTCGTGGTCGTCGGCGGGGACGGGCTGTTCAACGTGCACGTGCACGTCAATGACGTCGGCGCCGCGGTCGAGGCCGGCCTCGACGCCGGGCGGCCGTTCCGCATCACGGTCACCCGCTTCGACGACCAGATGGCCGACGAGCGGCTCCCGGTCATGAACGAGCGGCCGGTCGGCCGGGCCGTCGTCGCCGTCGCCCCCGGCGAGGGGCTCGCCTCGCTCTTCCGCCAGGCCGGCGCCGAGGTCGTGCTCGGCGGTCCGACGAGCAACCCCTCCACGGCAGAGCTGCTCGACGCGGTCCGCCGCGCCGGGGCGGCCGAGGTGGTGCTGCTGCCGAACGACGTCAACAGCCTCGGCGTCGCGTCCGCCGCCGCATCGAGTGCCCGCGACGAAGGGTGGTCGGTAGCGGTCGTGCCGACCCGCTCGTCGCTGCAGGGGCTCGCTGCGCTGGCCGTCGCCGACGCCGAGCGGCCCTTCGCCGACGACGTGGCGTCGATGGCCGAGGCGGCCGGCTCCACCCGATGGGGCGAGGTGACGACCGCGGTGCGCGAGGCGGCGACGAGCGCGGGCATCTGCCGCGCCGGCGACGTCCTCGGGCTGCTGGAGGGCGACGTCGTGCTCATCGGCGACGACGTGGAGGCGGTCGGCGCCGAGCTGCTGCACCGGATGCTGCTCGGCGGCGGCGAGCTCGTGACGGTCGTGACCGGCGAGCAGGCGGGCCCCGCGCTCGCCGACCGGCTCGCCGACCAGGTGGCCCGCGCCCACCCGGCCGCCGAGGTCGTCACCTACGCCGGCGGGCAGCCGCACTACCCGCTCCTGCTGGGCGTCGAGTAGCGCGTGGCCGGCCTGCCCCTGAGCGCCCGGCTGTCGGCGGCCGTCGGCGACAAGACGGCCAAGCCGATGGCCGAGCACCTCGGGCTGCACACCGTCGGCGACCTGCTGCGGCACTACCCACGCCGCTACACCGAGCGGGGTGCGCTGACGCCCTTCGGCGAGCTCGTGGTCGGGGAGCACGCGACGGTCTTCGCCGAGGTCGTCACCTGCGGCGGCAAGCAGATCCGCCCCAAGCTGCACAAGACCGACGTGGTCATCAAGGACGACAGCGGCGGCCGGATGAAGCTGGCGATCTTCAACCGGCGGTGGGCGGCCGACCAGCTCAAGCCCGGCCGCACGGCGTTCTTCAGCGGCAAGGTCGAGGTCTTCAACCGGCAGACCCAGCTGGCCAACCCGGAGTACCAGCTCGTCGACGACGACGAGGGCGTCGTGCAGGACGACTTCGCCGGCGCGCTCGTGCCGATCTACCCGGCCGCCGCGAAGGTGACGTCCATGACGATCGCCAGGAGCGTCACGCTGGCGCTGGAGATGGTCGACCTCGGCGCCGAGCCGCTGCCGCCGGAGGTCCGCGAGCGGCACGGCCTGGTCGGGCTCGAGCGGGCGCTGCGCGGCATCCACACCCCGTCGGGCTGGCCGGACGTCGGCGCCGCCCGCAAGCGGCTGACCTGGGACGAGGCGTTCGTGCTGCAGGTCGTGCTCGCCCAGCGGCGCGCCCAGACCGCCCAGCTGGCCGGCACCCCGCGGTCCGGCCGCCCCGGCGGGCTGCTCGAGGCCTTCGACGCCGCGCTGCCCTTCGCCCTCACTGCCGGCCAGTTCGAGGTCGGCGACGTGCTGGCCGGCGAGCTCGCGCGGACCTCGCCGATGTACCGCCTGCTGCAGGGCGAGGTCGGCTCGGGCAAGACGGTCGTCGCGCTCCGGGCGATGCTCCAGGCGGTCGACAGCGGCGGTCAGGCCGCGCTGCTCGCCCCGACCGAGGTGCTGGCGCAGCAGCACGCCCGCTCGCTACGGGCGATGCTCGGCCCGCTGGCCGCGGCCGGCGAGCTGGGGGCGGCCGACGTCGCCACCCGGGTCGCGCTGCTGACCGGCTCGCAGGGCGCCGCGGCCCGTCGTACGGCGCTGACCGAGGCCGCGAGTGGCGCGGCCGGCATCGTCGTCGGCACCCACGCGCTGCTGTCCGAGGGCGTCGTCTTCGACGACCTGGCGCTGGTCGTCGTGGACGAGCAGCACCGCTTCGGCGTCGAGCAGCGCGACGCGCTGCGGGCGAAGGGGGCGACCCCGCCGCACGTCCTGGTCATGACCGCGACACCGATCCCGCGGACCATCGCCATGACCGTCTACGGCGACCTCGAGGTGTCGACGCTGACCGAGCTGCCCAAGGGCCGCTCGCCGATCCGCAGCGCGGTGGTGCCGGCGGGGGAGAAGCCGGCCTGGCTCGACGCCGCCTGGGTCCGCATCCGCGAGCACGTCGCCGAGGGGCGGCAGGCGTTCGTCGTCTGCCCGCGGATCGGCGGGGACGAGTCCGAGGAGCCGGCCGCGGACGGTCGCCGCCCGGCGGTCGCCGTGCTCGACGCCCACCTCATGCTCGTCCACGGCCCGCTGAACGGCCTGCGCGTGGAGGTGCTGCACGGCCGGATGCCGCCGGAGGAGAAGGACGCCGTGATGCGCGCCTTCACCCGCGGCGAGACCGACGTGCTGGTGGCGACCACGGTCATCGAGGTCGGCGTCGACGTCCCCAATGCCACCGTGATGGTGGTGCTCGACGCCGACCGCTTCGGGGTCAGCCAGCTGCACCAGCTCCGTGGCCGGGTCGGCCGGGGCGCCCACGCCGCGCTCTGCCTGCTCGTCACCGAGGCCGAGGCCGGCTCGCCCTCCCGGGAGCGGCTCGACGCCGTCGCCGCCACCAACGACGGCTTCGAGCTGTCGCGGGTCGACCTGGCCCAGCGCCGCGAGGGCGACGTGCTCGGCGCCAGCCAGTCCGGCGGGCGGTCGTCCCTGCGGATGCTGCGCCTGGCCGACCACGAGGAGGTCATCCTCGAGGCCCGCGCCGAGGCGGTCCGCCTGGTCGCCGACGACCCGGCGCTGGACCGCCACCCTGCGCTGCTGCAGGCCGTCGGCGACGTCCTCGACGAGGAACGCGCCGACTTCCTCGACAAGGCGTAGCGGCACCGGTCGGGGGAGCCAGCCCGTACGACCGGCAGACTGTGACCATGACCCGCGTCATCGCCGGCGACGCCCGGGGCCGCCGCCTCCAGGTGCCGCCCGGGACCACCACCCGGCCGACCTCCGACCGCGCCCGCGAGGGGCTGTTCAGCAGCCTGCAGAGCCTGCTCGACCTCGACGGCGCGCGGGTCGTCGACCTCTACGCCGGCTCCGGCGCGCTCGGGCTCGAGGCGGTGAGCCGCGGCGCGGGCAGCGCCACGCTCGTCGAGGACGACCCGGAGGCCGTCGCGGTCCTGCGCAAGAACGTCGAGCACCTGGGCCTGCGCGACGTGTTCGTCGTTGCGCAGCCGGTCGAGCGCTTCCTCGCCGTCGACGCCGAGCCCCGCTACGACCTGGCGCTCGTCGACCCGCCGTACGAGCTGGATGTCGTGCCGGTGCTCGAGCTGCTCGTGCCGTGGCTGGCCCCGGACGCCGTTGTCGCCGTCGAGCGGCGCACCCGCGGGCCCGAGCTGGCGTGGCCGTCCGCGTACGAGCCGGTGCGCGAGCGCAGGTACGGCGAGGCGACCCTCTGGTACGCGCTGCTAGCGTCCCCGGACGTGAGTGAGGCATGAGAAGGGCCGTCTGCCCCGGTTCCTTCGACCCGGTGACCCTGGGCCACCTCGACATCGTCGAGCGGGCCAGCAAGATCTACGACGAGGTCACCGTCGCGGTCCTGGTGAACAAGAAGAAGTCGTCGCTCTTCACCGTCGAGGAGCGCATGGCGCTGCTCGCCGAGGTGACCGAGGTCTACGGCAACGTCAAGGTGGACAGCTTCCACGGGCTGCTCGTCGACTACTGCCGCGAACGCGACATCCCCGTCATCGTCAAGGGCCTGCGCGCGATCAGCGACTTCGACTACGAGCTGCAGATGGCCCAGATGAACCACGGCCTGGCCGGCGTCGAGACGATGTTCATGACGACCAACCCGCTCTACTCCTTCCTGTCCTCCAGCCTGGTCAAGGAGGTCGCGACGTACGGCGGCGACGTCTCCGGCCTGGTCCCGGAGCGGGTGCTGGCCTCCCTGGCCGAGCGGCTGGCGTCGCCCTGACCTCCGCAGGGCTGGCCGACGTCGAGCGCGGGCTCGACCGGCTGGTGCAGCTCGTCGAGGACGCCCGGACGCTGCCGATGTCGTCCTCGGCCGTCGTCCACCGCGGCGAGGTCCTCGAGCTCGTGGCGCAGGTCCGCGCGCTGCTGCCGAGCGCGCTGGCCGCCGCCGACAGCCTGCTCGACGACCGCGAGCAGGTCCTCGAGCAGGGCCGGGCCGAGGTCGAGCGGCTGCGGGAGGAGGCGCTGGCCGACCGGGCCCGGCTGGTCGCGCAGACCAGCGTCCACCGGCAGGCCACCGCCGAGGCCGAGCGGCTGCTGGGCGCGGCCCGCGCCGAGGCCGAGGTCATGCGGGCCGAGGTCGAGGACTACGTCGACGCCAAGCTGGCCAACTTCGAGGTCGTCCTCAGCAAGACCCTCGCCGCCGTCGAGCGCGGCCGCGCCCGGCTGTCGGGGCAGACCGAGCACGACGACCTGCGCGAGGACTGACCACCTGTCGGGCGATCGACCCCCGTGACGCCGTCCGCTACGCTCGTCGACGGTCATCGTTCGACCCAGAGAGTCCCCCGTGCCCGAGAACAGGAAGTCGCAGCACCGCCTCGATCCCCGTCAGCCCCTGGTCCTCGACACGCGCGAGCTGGGACGCCGACCGGGATCGATGCGAGAGGTGCGGTTCCCCGCTCGCGCGCCCGAGGGCCTCGGGGTCGAGCTCATCGGCGTCCCGCCGGGTGCCGACATCGACCTGGACCTCAGGCTCGAGTCGGTCATGGAGGGCGTGCTGGTGAGCGGTGTCGCCACCGTCCCGCTCGCGGGGGAGTGCGGCCGCTGCCTGGAGGCCGTCAGCGACACGCTGTCGGTCGACCTGCAGGAGCTGTTCGCCTACCCCGAGAGCGAGTCCGGCGGGGACGACGAGGACCTGGCACGGATGGAGGGCGACCTGCTCGACCTCGAACCCGTGCTGCGCGACGCGGTGGTGCTCGCACTCCCGCTGACCCCGCTGTGCCGGCCGGACTGCGGCGGGCTGTGCACCGAGTGCGGTGAGCGGCTCGACGACCTGCCGGAGGACCACGCGCACGACGCTCCGGACCCCCGGTGGGCCGCACTGCAGGACCTGTCCAGAAGCACCAGCACGACCGACAACCAGGAGAAGTGAGCAGATGGCCGTCCCGAAGCGCAAGATGTCGCGCAGCAACACCCGCTCGCGCCGTGCGCAGTGGAAGACCACTGCCCCGACGCTGACCACCTGCGACCGCGGCCACGTGACGCTGCCGCACACGGTCTGCTCGGAGTGCGGCCGCTACGACAAGCGCACCGTCCTCGCCGTCTGACGGTCGTCCGACCCGAGGCATCCTTGACGCGCGTCGCGCTCGACCTGCTCGGCGGCGACCACGCCCCTGAGTCGGTCGTCGACGGCGCCCTGCTCGTGCTCGACCAGCAGCCGGACGTCGAGGTCGTCCTCGTCGGCCCGGTCGAGCTGGCCGAGCGCCTGCTCGCCGAGCGCGGCGCCACCGGCCGCTGCCGGCTCGTCGAGGCGACGCAGGTCGTCGAGATGGACGAAGACCCGGCCCGGGCTATCCGCGCCAAGCGCGACGCCACCGTCCGCGTCGCCGCGCGCCTGGTGCGCGACGGCGAGGCGGACGCCGTCGTGTCCGTCGGCTCCACCGGCGCTGCCCTGGCCGCCGCCGTCTTCACCCTCGGCCGCCTGCGCGGTGTGAGCCGCCCGCCGCTGGCCGCCGTCGTGCCCAGCAAGAGCGGGCCGCTGGTCTTCCTCGACGTCGGCGCGTCCGTCGACGCCACCCCCGAGCTGCTCGCGCAGTTCGCGCTGGCCGGTGCCGCCTTCGCCACCGTCCGGCTGGGCCTGCCGGCCCCCCGCGTCGGCCTGCTGTCGATCGGCGAGGAGCCCGGCAAGGGCGACGAGCTGCGCAAGGCGGCCTACGACGCCCTCGCCGCGTTGCCGGTCGACTTCGTCGGCAACGTCGAGGGACGCGACGTCCCGCACGGCGGCCGGGCCGACGTCGTCGTCACCGACGGCTTCACCGGCAACGTGCTGGCCAAGGGCCTCGAGGGGGCCGCGACGATGCTGTCCGAGGTGCTCGTCGCCTCGCTCGCGGAGGTCCCCGAGCGCGATGCGCTGCTGCCGCTGCTGGCCGCCGCCACTGACCACATGTCGCCCGAGGTGCTCGGCGGCGCGGTGCTGCTCGGCGTCAAGGGCGTCGTCGTGGTCGGCCACGGCGCCAGCACCCCCCAGGGCGTCGCCAGCTGCGTCCGGACCGCCGTCCAGGCCGTCCGCGAGGGGCTCGTCGACCGCATCGGCGGAGCGCTCGGCGACCTGCTCGACCGCACCCGCGCCGCCGCGGTTCCCGCTCCCGAGGAGGTGCCGACATGACCCCGGACCAGGTGCTCGCCGTCGTCCAGGCCGCCGTCGCGACCGTCCTCGAGCGGGCCCCCTCGACCGTCACCCGCGAGACCCGCTTCAAGCAGGACCTGCAGGCCGACTCGCTCGCCCTCGTCGAGATCGTCGAGATCGTCGAGGAGGAGCTGGCGCCGCTGGCCCGCCCCGGCTTCCACATCGAGGACGAGGACCTCGACGGTCTCACCACCGTCGGCCAGGCCGTCGACTACGCCGTGGAGCGCCTGTGACCGGCGAGGCCGGGCCGCCGTACACCGTCCTCGAGGCCGCGCTCGGCACCGCGGTCGAGGCCGGGCTGCTCGAGCGCGCGCTGACCCACCGGTCGTACGCCTACGAGAACGGCGGGCTGCCGACCAACGAGCGGCTGGAGTTCCTCGGCGACGCCGTGCTCGGGCTGGTCGTCACCGACGCGCTCTACACGACCCACCCCGACCTGCCGGAGGGCTCGCTGGCCAAGCTGCGCGCCGGCGTGGTCAACACCCGCGCCCTGGCCGACGTCGCGCGCGGACTTGAGCTCGGCCGCTGGCTGCGGCTCGGCCGCGGCGAGGAGGTCACCGGCGGACGCGACAAGAACTCCATCCTCGCCGACACGATGGAGGCACTCCTCGGCGCGGTCTACCTCGACCGCGGCGTCGGGGCGGCCACCGTGCTGGTGCGCCGGCTGTTCGACCCGCTCATGCACGCCGCCGCCCAGGAGGGCGCGTCGCTCGACTGGAAGACCGCCCTGCAGGAGCTCGGCGCTGCCCGCGGCCTGGGCGTGCCGGACTACCAGATCGCCGAGAGCGGCCCCGACCACGCCAAGAGCTTCACCGCCGAGGTGCACCTGGGCGGGGAGCTGCGCGGCGACGGCGCCGGCCGCAGCAAGAAGGAGGCCGAGCAGCGGGCCGCCGAGGCCGCCTTCGTCGCCCTGGGCGGCGCGCAGGTCGCGACCGCGCCCGACCTGGCGCCCGACCCCGACGCGGCTGCCGCGGGGTCGCGTGCCTGAGCTGCCCGAGGTCGAGACCGTCCGGCTCGGCCTGCAGCGCGGCGTGGCTGGTCGCTCGATCGCCGAGGTGTCCGTGGGCCACCCCCGCTCGGTCCGCCGGCACACCGCGGGCGCCGACGACTTCGCCGGCCGGCTGCGCGGCCGGACCGTGCTCTCGGCGCAGCGCCGCGGGAAGTACCTCTGGCTGCCGCTGGACTCCGGCGACGCGCTCACCGGCCACCTCGGGATGAGCGGCCAGCTGCTCGTCGTCCCGGCCGACAGCCCGCTGCAGAAGCACCTGCACGTCCGGCTGCGCTTCGCCGATGGCGGCCGCGAGCTGCGCTTCGTCGACCAGCGCACCTTCGGCGGGCTGCTCGTCGTGCCCGACGGCGACCCGGTGCCGCCGCTGCTCGCCCACATCGCCCGCGACCCGCTCGACCCGGAGTTCGACGACGA
>Ga0136633_1001297_pt1 | contig 18605 bp, 17 predicted proteins | sample AntDrymeUQ832206_2_FD_105494 | JGI IMG/M metagenome (GOLD analysis project Ga0136633, IMG submission 105494) | Polar desert sand microbial communities from Dry Valleys, Antarctica - metaG UQ83 (22.06) | ecosystem: Environmental > Terrestrial > Soil > Desert | place: Antarctica: Dry Valley...
CGGACGCAAGTATCTCTATCGCAACCTCGGCGGCGGACGGTTCGAGGAGGTGAGCGCGGCCCGCGGCCTGACGTCCACCCGGTGGGCGTTGGCCGCGGTGGCTGCGGATCTGCGTGGCACCGGCTACCCGGACCTGTTTATCGCCAACGACTACGGTGTGTCCGAACTCTTTGTCAACGAGGGCGGCCGCTTCCGGGAGGTCGGCCGCGAGACCGGCGTCGGCTACGCGCCCAAGAGCGGCATGAACGCCACGGTGGGCGACGTGCTCAATCAGGGACGTTTCGCGATCTACGTCAGCAACATCTCCGAGGAGGGGATCCTGATCCAGGGCAACAACCTCTGGGTGCCCACCGACGGCGACGTAAAGACGCTGCCGACCTACGAGAACCTGGCGCGCTCGATGAACGTGGACCTCGGCGGCTGGAGCTTCGGGGCACAGTTCGGTGATCTCAACAACGACGGCGCGCAGGACCTGTACCTGGTGAACGGCTACGTGTCGGCCTCGCGCACCGAGAGCTACTGGTACGACTACTCGAAGGTGGCCGGCGGCCATGAGGTGGTGATCTCGGACGCCAGGAACTGGCCGGCCATGGGCACACGCAGCCTCGCTGGCTATCAGGCCAAGCGAGTCTGGGTCAACGACGGCGCGGGGCGCCTGGTCGACGTCGCGCAGATGGTCGGCGTCACCGATCGTCACGATGGCCGGTCGGTGGCGCTTGCTGATTTCGGCAACCGCGGCGTACTCGACGTCGTGGTGGCCAACCAGCGCGGCCCGCTGCTGCTCTACCGCAATGACGTCGCGCCGGGGCGTGGCTGGGTCGGCTTCGACCTCGAGGGCCGTTGCCGTCCCGACACGCCAGCGGCCGAGCGTTGTTCCAACCGCAATGCCATCGGCGCCCAGGTCACGTTGCACTGGCAGGGCCAGCAGCAACTGCAGGAAGTGCTCGGCAGCTCCGGCTTCTGCGCGCAGAACCAGCGCCGGCTGCACTTTGGTCTGGGCAGCGCCGCAGGTGTCGAGCGGGCGGTGATCCGCTGGCCGTCCGGTAAGATGCAGGAAGTCGCCACGCCCGCGATCAACACCGTCCATGTACTGAGGGAACCGGCATGATCACGATGGCACCGTTGGCAGACCGGCAGCCCCGGGTCCGCTTCGACAAGCGCTACCTGGCCCCGCTCCTGGTCACGCTCGTCCTCATCGTCGGGCAGGTGACGTACGGCTTCCTCGAGAGCTGGTCACGCACGGCGCTGGCCATCGGCACCTCGATCGTGATGGAGCTGGTGCTCGGGCGCCTGCTCGGCGGACGCTGGCCGCACCTGGCGAGCGCCTACGTCTCGGGCATCAGCATCGGCATGCTGGTGCGGTCGCCGGAGTTCTGGCCGTACGCGCTCTGCGCCGCGATTTCAATCGTCTCAAAATATCTAATTCGCGTGGACGGCCGGCACATCTGGAACCCGTCCAACCTCGGCATCGTGGCGATGCTCGTGCTGGCGTCAGACACGGTGGCGAGCCTGAGCGTGCAGTGGGGCAACAGCCTGCTGCCGATGGTGGTGGTGTGGGTCTTCGGCGCCGTGATCATCAGCACGCTGGGCCGCTTCCACATCACGCTGACCTACGTGCTGTCGTTCCTGGCGTTCGCAGCGCTGCGGTCGGCGGTCACCGGCCACCCGTTCCTGGCCGAAGTCGCGCCGATCACCGGCCCGATGTACCAGCTGTTCATCTTCTTCATGATCACGGACCCCAAGACGACGGTGTCGCCACGCTGGGGGCAGTGCCTGGTCGCGGTGCTGGTCGCGGCCGTGGAAGCCGCCTTCCGCCTGATGGAGTTCGTCCACGCACCCTACTACGCGCTGTTTGTCGTTGGTCCCACGGCCAACCTCATCGAGATTGCCTTGGCGCGTCGCGCCGCGCGGCTGGCCCCCGCGCCCGCAGGGGCTCCGCTCGTCCCAGCGAGGCCCCGGGAAGCGACGCGCGTTCGCACGTGACGTGACCGGCCCGGGGAGGGGCCGCCCGCGCAAACACACACGCGTGCACCGCGTGTGCAGGAAGGTCAGACGGCACCACGCCGCACAAAGCGCCGTGTCGGCGCTCTGGCGGCGAGGCCGTCACGCAATCAGCGGCGGGTGGCCGAGCGACGCCGGGAGATCAGCAAGCCGGCAAGAGCCGACCCCAGCAGGGCAATGCTCGCAGGCTCCGGTACGCCGCCGTCGCCGGCAACCGTCGTGGTGATGTCGTCCACCACGAAGCCCACGCCCTCCTCGTCGTCGAAATCGAGGCCGGCCATCAGGGTGACGCTCGTGATGTCCATGCCCGACAAGGTCACCATCCGCAGCATCGACTCGAGATCGACCGCCCGCATGGCTACCTCAACGCCGGCCGAGTTGAAGGCGCGAACCTCCACGGTACGGCCCACGCTCGACGGCGGCCCGGTGAGGCCCGATCCCAAACGGAACGAGACGGCGCTCAGCGGCGTGGAGAACGTGAATACATCGAAGGCCTTGGAAACAGCATCGGCGGTGCCGAAGCCGATGATCGCCTCGCTGGTGTAGGCGAGGTAATTAAGGCCACTGTAGCCGGTGACCATGTAGTCACTGACCTCGTTGAGGACGGCGCCCGTCCCAGAGAAGGTCACGCCGAGCGCGCCGTACTGGGTGGTCAGCGGTGTGGCCGCCGACAGCAGCGCCGGGGCGGTCGTGTCGTCGAACGTAATCACTGCGGCGTGCGCGGGCACGGTCACCGTGAAGAGGGCCGCACTTCCCACGAGGGCGGTTAGAACCTGCGAAAAACGGGTGCTCATGATGCAATCTGCTTTCTGGTCGTCCGAGACGACGGCTACGGTTAGCGGATGGTCCCGTTGAGGCGATCCGGGAAGAACCCGAAGTCGGCAGATTCGCCCCCGAGGTACACGATGTTGAGCACCTGCTCGGCGGTCCTGCTGAACGCCAATGCATTGGCATCGGTGGGCACGATGTTGGCAACCCCGCCGAGCACGACACCCTGGTCCAGATCGGTGGGCCCGTCAACCGCGTCACGGAGATCGGAGATCTTCTTGGCCGCGGTGGTGAGGCCGAGTCCAAACAGCACAGTGCGCACCGTGCCCGCGTGGTAGGCCTCGGTACCGAGCAACCCGGCCGCGGCTTCGAGGACGTCCTTGTTCACCAGCAGGCGCGCGGCGCCCTTGTAGGCGGTGACGCCGACGTCTTCGAAGATGAAAGCGCCGAGCAGGAAGCTGTTCTCGTCGGCGAAGGGGTTGAAAGTGCCGCCAGCCGGAATCAGGCCCGCAGCAATCGCCGCGTTCGTGAAGCTCGTACGCAGATCGATCGTCGGACGCGCAACGGGGCGGCCACCGAAGGCGGTGATGGCCGCGCGGATGAACTTGACGTGCGCTTCTTCATCACGGGCGATCTCTTCGGCGTACTCCCGAATCGCCGTGGTCGCGAAGGGTACGGCACTACCTCCGATGACCGGGCCTCTGGTGCCGGTGCCCCTGGTGTCGCGACTGGCCAGCCCTCGGCCAAAGGCGGCACGCAGGTAATACTCCGCCTCGAGGTACTCGAGGTTGAGCGCAAAGTTGAGAATGTCGAAGTCGTTGAGTGCCTGCGCCCCGAGGCGCACGCCGGATGCTCCGGCGATGCCGGCCGCGGCGACGCCGGCCAGGCTGACGAAGCGCCGACGGCTCGTCATTGAAGCTGCTGGGGAAAGGTGTGCGGTCATTGCTGCTCCTGAAGTCTCGAAAGGGTGTCTGGGGACGGCGTCAGCGGATGGTGCCGTTCATGCGATTCGGGAAGAACCCGAAGTCGTTGGCTGCTCCGCCCAGATAGACGATGTTGAGCACCTGCTGCGCGGTACGGCTGAAGACGAGGCCGTTTGCGTCGGTCGGGACGATGTTGGCTTTGCCGTCGAGCAGGACACCCTGGTCGAGGTCGGTGGGGCCGTCGACCGAATCACGCAGATCGGAGATCTTCTGGGTGGCGTCGCCGAATCCGCGCGCGTACAGCACAGTGCGGACTTCGGCCGCGTGATAGCCCTCCACGGCGAGCAGGCCAGCGGCCGCCTCGAGCACGTCCTTGTTCACGATGAGCCGAGCCGCACCCTTGTATGCGGTGACGCCGACGTCCTCGAAGATGAACGCGCCGAGCAGGAAGTTGTTCTCGTTGGCGTAGGGATCGAAGCCGGCACCCAGCCCGGCTAGTTCGGCCGCGGTCATGAAGCTATCCTGCAGGTCGAGGGCGGGACGAGCCACCGGCGTACCGCCCAACGCGATGATGGTCGCGCGGAGAAGCCTCACATGGGCTTCTTCATCACGTGCGATCTCGGCCGCGTACTGCTGGATGCTGGACGTGGCAAACGACACCTTCCGGCCGCCAAGCACGGGACCGAGTTCGCCGCTGCCGGTGATGTCGACGTCGCGCAGCCCGCGCCCGTAAGCCGAACGGAGGTAGAACTCGGCTTCGAGATATTCAAGGTTGAGTGCGAAGTTGAGGATGTCGACATCGGTTGGCGCCTGTGCCGACAGGCGAACGGAAGACGCGCCGAATACGCCCGCTGCGGCAATGCCCGCCAGCGTGACGAACTGGCGGCGACTGCCGGAAGTGGCTGCATCCGGTGTGGAGAGTGCTCTCATCTGGGACTCCTGGGGAAGTGGAAGTGGTGACGGTCTCTACAGCCTACGCATCCGGCGACAGCGTGGATGCATGAGGTACGAACGCCGCCTCTCATCCACACGCCCGCCGCACACAGCTATGCAAGCGGGGCGCCGTGACGACGCTATCCTTGAGCGGCAGGAATGACCCCAGACATACCGCTTCTGGTGCGAGCGCCGCCCACCGACACACGGCGTTGACATCGCGTGCATGGCGTGAAAACAGACAGACGACATCGACGCCTGCACCGGACCCAAGCGCCAGGCCCCGGCGCACCAGGTTCCTCGGCTTCGTGACGGGGCGCGGCCCTTGCACACCAGTCCGCATGACCATGAACAGGAAACTGCTGACCGCTGCATCGTTGACGACGGGTGTGCTGCTGTCGGCGTTCGCCCACGGCCAATCGACGCCGAGCGCGGCCAAAGCGACCCAAGCCACGCCGAGCCCCGAAAGTCAGGCCGTGCTGGATCAGCTTGGCGCCCTGGGCGCCAAGCCCCTGGAGACGCTGACTCCAGAGCAGGCCCGCTCTCAACCGTCTCCGGCCGACGCCGTCAAGGCGCTGCTCGAGAAGCAGGGCAAGAGCACTGCGCCTGAGCCAGTCGGGTCAGTGGTGGACAAGCAGGCCGGCACAACGGCGGTCCGGATCTACACGCCGAAGGGGACTGGCCCGTTCCCCCTGGTGCTGTACATCCACGGCGGCGGCTGGGTCATCGCCACACTCGACACCTACGACGCCTCAGCGCGGGCTATTGCCAACGCGGCACAGGCCGTCGTCGTGTCCACCCACTATCGCCAGGCACCCGAGCACAAGTTCCCGGCGTCTCACGAAGATGTCTACGCGTCCTACAAATGGGCGCTGGCCCATGCCAAGAGCTTGAATGCCGATTCCGCACGCGTCGCGGTCGTCGGTGAGAGCGCTGGCGGAAACATGGCCGTCTACGTCTCCATGCGCGCGCGTGACGAGAAGATCGCCCGACCCGATGCACAGGTGCTGGTCTACCCGGTCGCCAGTGGTGCCATGAAGAGCACGTCGTATCGGGAACACGCCAACGGCAAGCCATTGAGCGCGGCGGGCATGGCCTGGTTCTTTAAGCACGAGCTGAGCAGCGACTCGCAGCGCCAGGATCCCCGAATCACGCTCACGGCTGGCAACCTGAAGGGACTGCCGCCGACGACGATCATCACCGCCGACCTGGACGTCCTGAGGTCCGAAGGACAGCAGTTGGGCGAAGCGCTGAAAGCGAACGGCGTGGAGGTGGTCTCGCGCAACTTCCAAGGCGTGACCCACGAGTTCTTCGGCATGGGCGCCGTCCTACCCCAGGCCCGGGAGGCCGTTGCGCTGGCAGGTACCCGTCTCAAGGCGGGATGGAAGTAAGGGCCTGTGGCGGAGCCCCCTCGCTGCGGCGGCTGTCCATGGGCGCTACCACATCGAACGCAAGAGGTCGCGCAGGACGAAGAAGGTGAAGAAGGCGTAGAAGGCCGAGCAGAGCAACAGGCCCGCTTCTCGCCACAGCGGCGGACGCAGCGCGGCCGGCAGGAAGCGCCGGTTGACCAAGAAGATTTGTACGCCTGCGATCAGCAAAACGATTCCCGCCATGTTCGCCAGGATTTTGAACAGCGTGAAGGGGGAGGCAAAGCGAATCACGATCGCGCCCCAGATCGAGAACACCACCAGGATCCCGTAGTAGATCGTGCGGATGCTCGAGGCCGCGCGCGCCTTCGGACTGGCCATCCAGAGCGCGTCGGTGATCGTCCGCACCAGGATGTCGGTGTTGCCGAGCTGCGTCTTGAACAGGATCCAGAAGCCATTGAAGAGCGTCAGGAACCAGAAGCCGGGCCAGATACGGCTCAGGTACTCAGCTTGATAGGCGCCGGCGGCGAGCCCCTGCAGGTCCGTACCGTGCGGGATGACCGCAGTGGCCAGGTTGACGTTCAGGAACATGCCGAGGAAGCAGAACATCCCCCAGACCACAATCTGGTCGACGTGCACGTAGCGGACCCACGCCCGCCAGCGCACCAGGTTCTCCGGCGTGGCCGGGAACACGGTGCCGACGTGCGACAGGACGATCTGGTGGCCGCCGACTGCGCTGGGGATCGCCCCGACCAGCGCGCCCATGCCGAAGCCCTTGTCGCGCAGCCAGTTGGTCACCGTCAGGTTACCGATGCCGCCTGAGCCGGCGGTGGCGGCGAGGGCCCCGAGCAGGGCCCAGTCGATCGGGTGCGGAAGACCGGACAGTTTGAAGAAGCCGGTGGCGGTCTGCCACCAGTGCGGCAGCGGTACAAACAGGATGTTGACTACCAGCAGGAACAGGAAGACCACGCCCAGCATCGTCCAGGCGAAGCGTTCGAGCATCCGCTCGATCGTGCCGCCGAACGACAGAATCAGGACGACGGCGAGGATCAGCCCGGTGGCAACCCAGCTTTGGGTCCCCTGTTCGGGGGCACCCGGCATACGCCCCATCCAGGCACCGAGCAATGTCGCTGCGGCACTGCCGGCCAGGGCCGGCCAGCCCAGTTGGAAAAAGCCAATCAACGTGTAGAACGCGGCCCAGAAACGCGCCCCCGGCTTGAGCCGCAGGATGCCGCCGTAGATCGGTTCGCCGGTGTAGAGCGTGTAACGGATGGCTTCGAGGTTGAACACCACCTGCAGCATGATCGCCATCGTCGCGATGAGGAAGATGGACGAGGAGTACTTCACCGCGGCCGCCGGCCCGACCAGCCACTCGCCACCGCCGACCGACGTCGCCGCCATGATGGCGCCCGGACCGATCACCTTGAAGGCGTTGCGCACGGAGAACGGCGGCGGTGCCGGGAGGTCTGCAACGTTCCAGGGCGGCAGCTCGCCATGGCTGGCGGGCAGGAGCGAGTCATTCACGGGCCTGGGTGCGTGCGTCATCTGGTCTCCTGCAGGTCGGACGGTTTCGGGCAGCGTCGGCTGGGTCGAGCGCCAGCAGTGTAAGGGAGATGGCGCGCGACGGGCGTGGCGATGGTGCGACACTCATGACTCAGGAGGACACATGGCCGACATCCTGAAGCGCTCTGCTCCCACCGGGTACGAAAGCTGGCGCATCGCCGAACCCCTCGCCGGCGGACGCCTGGCGCAGGAGCGCGCATGAGTCGACGGCGCGTGGGTGGACGTGTGTGCAGTTCTATCCTCGCTCTCGCGTTCAGCACGTCGGCCTCGGCCCAGCCCGCCTCCGCCACACGCGCCACGACGGCGGGCGTCACGCTTGCGGTGCGCAACACGACGCGCGTCGAAATGTGGAGCTTCTTCGAGCCGCCTCCGGGCGGCGGAGACCCGCGGTACGCGTTCCTGGCCAATCGCCTGCAGGTCGAACTGCGCCGCGCTTGGCCCCGCATCGACGTCCAGGTGACGGCACAGCATGTCGGCTTTGCGGGTCTCCCTGGCGATGCCACCGGCCCGGGCCCGCTCGGGCTGGGGCCGCTCTACTACGAACAAGGCGGACGCAGCCCGCATCCGCAGCAGTTGTGGTTGCGCTACGCGAACGTGCGGTTCAAGGGCGTGCTGCCAGGGCTCGACATCACTGCTGGCCGCATGGGGTACTCCTCGGGCGCCGAAGCCGCCAGTGGGGACGCCCGCCTCGAGACACTCAAGCGGCAGCGCCTCGACGCCCGCATCGTCGGCGAGTTCGAATGGTCGGTCTATCAGCGCGGGTACGACGGCGTGCGTGCCGATTGGACGCGCGGCCCCATCAAGGCGACCGGCATCGCGTTCCGACCGACCCAGGGCGGTTTTGCCAAGGTGGCCGGGCCGACCATCGACAACATCCACGTCTCTGGCGGTACGCTCAGCGTGCAGCCGACCGCACGCGTTCCCCACACCCAGTTCCAGACCTTCGCACTGCGCTACGACGACACACGACGCGTCACCCAGCGCCCGGACAACACTGGACTGGCGGCACCCGCCGCCGACATCGCCATCTGGAACTATGGCGGCACCTTGGTGGGAAGTTATCCGGTGAGCACGGGGTTTGCCGACGTCCTTGCGTGGGGCGTAATCCAGCGCGGCGACTGGTATGGCCAAACTCACGCGGCCGGCGCGCTGGCGCTCGAGGCCGGCTACCAGTGGCCCGCCGCACCGTGGGTGCCGTGGCTGCGTGTCGGCTTGCTGCGCACCACCGGCGACGCCTCAGCGTCCGACGATGCCCACGGCACGTACTTTCCCGTGTTGCCCACCGTGCGGCGATTCTCGCAGACCACCATGTTCTCGACCATGAACGTCAACGACACCTTCGTGCAGGTGATGGCTCGCCCGGGCAAGCGCCTGGGACTGCGCCTCGACGTCCATGCGCTGCGTCTCGACTCGGCAGCCGATCTCTGGTACATCGGCAGCGGCGCAACCCTCGAGAGGGGCGGCGCATTCGGCTACTCCGGCCGCCGGTCGAACGGTTCGCGAGCACTCGGTACGTCAATCGAGACGGCGGCCGACCTCACCCTGACGCCGTGGTGGTCGGTCAATGCCTTTGTCGGCCACGTCCGGGGTGGCCCCGTCGTGACGGGCACGTTCAGGGACCGTCGCTTCTGGTTCGCCTACGTGGAACAGGTGCTCCGCTTCGACGATGTCGTCGGCCGGCTCCGGCGGCCGGCGACATAGCCGGCGCCCGGGCCCTAACGTGTTCCGATCGTGCCCGTCGCTGCGGGGGCCGCCTTCGGCCCGATCTGTGACTCGGGCGGGACGGTGCCGTGAAGAATGCCGGCGGGCGCCTTCGGCACGTCAGGTGCCGGCGCGCCGGCACGCAGCAGGGCGATCTGCCCCTGGCGCGCGTAGTCGATCGAGATCGCCAGCAGCCGTTCGGCTTCCTCGGGCGCATGGAAGCCGACCGAGTTCTCCGCTTCGACGAAATCCAGCAGGAACTGCGCCTGGCGCTGGTGGCGGCGGGCCTGATCCAACTGCGGGTCGGTGGCGCCCGTGGCCCGAGCCGCCTTGAGGTCGCCAATCAACGCCATCAGGGCGTCCATCGCCCTATTGCGCAAGCCGAACACACGCTCCTGCAGCATCTCGGCACGCGTCTTCAGCTCCTCCTCGGAAGCCTTGTGGCACGACTGGCAGGCGCGGTTGATGTTGAGCAGCGGGCTGCGGACCCAGTGGTCGCTCACCTTGAGGCTGCCCTCGCGCTGGTAGGGCATGTGGCAGTCCGCGCAGGCCACGCCAGCACGGGCGTGGATGCCCTGGTTGTACATCTCGAACTCGGGGTGTTGCGCCTTGAGCGTCCTGGCGCCGGTCTCGGCATGCGTCCAGTCGGCGAAACCTTCGCGGTCGTAGTACGCCAGGATCTCGTCGCCCTTGATGCCGTCGCGCCAGGGGTAGGTCAGGCGCTTGTCGGGCCCCTTGAAGTAGTACTCGACATGGCACTGACCGCACACATATGTGCGCATCTCCTGACGGCTCGCCATCGTGTTGACGTCGTAGTTCTCGATGCCGGCCTTGGCCTTGATCAGCTTGATGCCCTCGAGGAAGCCCGGGCGCGTGATCCGCAACTGCATCGTCGTGGGTTCGTGGCAATCGATGCAGGCCACCGGATGCTCGACGCGCTTGCGCGCCTCGCCGAACGGCATCTTGTTCATGATCTCGAAGCCCTTGATGAGATCGCCACCGCCCAGCTTCTTGTAGGGCACGTAGACCGAACCGTGGCAGTGGATGCAGGTGCCCGGCTGCTTGGCCACCAGCTGTCGTTCGGTGTAGGTCTGGTCCGAGAGCATGAAGGCATGGCCGCGCTCCTCGCGGAAATCCGTGGCGAATGCGTAACCCGCCCACATGGTCCGCAGCCGCGGATCGTCGTCGAGGCGCGACTGCGCCACCACCGATCGCGGATCGGCCGCCGTCGGCGTGCGCGGCACGGCCTCGCTGCCGCCGTACCTGGTGCGCTGCTGGTCGACCGTGCGCCGGTAGCTGTCGTACTGAAGCGGAAAGTTTCTGCCCCAGATGGCTGGATCGGTGGTCTCGTCGGTCAGTTGCACGACGCGGAAGAAGGGATCACGCGCTTCCTGCTTGCGCTCGAAGATGTTGACCAGCAACGCCGTCACGCCCACGGCGAACGCAGCAGCCAGCACGGCCGTGATCGCCACCAGTCGCCAGGCGGGCCTGCGGTCGGGGTCTGGCACGGGCGTACGGTCGGTCTCGGCGCTCACGTCGACACTCCTTCGGGCCACGACGCGGCCCGTGGGCAAAGCGACACAGTGGTCATCGGAGGTGGCCGACCGAGTCGTGGCAGCGCACGCATTGCACGGTGTCGCCAGTCGGGTGGGCCGTCTGAATCGCAGCCGTCAGCGCGGCGTGACACTTCTGACAGGCGGCCTCGGTAATCCGCTTGTTGCGGGGCGTGGCGCGGATGTGGTCTGGGTACCAGCCGGTGGTGAAGGCAAAGGAGTGCCAGAAGCCGTTGTTGGCTTTGGTGACGTACTTGGCCACGGCGCCGGCGGGCGTGTGACAGTCGTTGCAGACCGCCACAGCCCGATGGCTGGACCGCGTCCATCCCGCGTACTGCTCCTGCATGACGTGACAGTTGGCGCAGGCGGCCGGGTCGTTGGTCAGGTACGACGCTCCCTTGGCATAGACGAACGTGTAACTGCCAATACCGGCAACCAGCCCGATCAGCACCGCCGGGACGGTGTACCAGGGCCAATGATAGACGCGCCATGACACGGTGTGCTGCAGCGTATGTCCGTCGCGAGCGGAAAGCAACTGTATGGGTGCGCGGCAGCACCGTGACGGCGTCGCCGTCGGACCGTGGCGTTCACGCTCGCCGACGCGCCAGCACCGTCGCCCGTGGGAACAGGATGTGGTTCTCGAGGTGGACGTGCAGGTGCATGTCGGTCTCCAGCTGCGCCAGGCCGAAGTACAGCCCCCTGAAGGTCGGGCAGGCCCACTCCGGAGGCGCAAACCCCCGAGTCATCTGCCGGATCGCCGCCAGGGCCGCGCCGGCAGCCTGATGTTCCTCGATCAAGACCGAGAGCGGCGCGTCCAGGCGCGCCGACCCCTCGCCGGGACTCGCCGTCCCCTGCTCCAGCGCTTCGATCAGCGGGAACAGCACCTGGTCCTCCTTCACCATGTGCTCCAGGAGCTCCTCGACGAGCGCCTTGTAGGTGTGCTGCAGCGGCAGGAGGACGTCAGGCAGATGAGCGGCATGCTTCGAGACGACCTTGTCGAGCATGCCGTCGAGCCGAGGCAGCTCGGTGCGGAGATGCGCGTGGTAGCGCTGCTGGATATGTCTGATCAGCGCCGACAAGGTGGCGTCCGACCATGATGGCTCGGCGGTGGCCGGCGTCGCCGCGGCCACGAGCTGGGTGACCAGGAGGTCGGCGTCGAGTCCACGGTCCGCGCAGACCTGAGCGAGTGGCAGGCGGCCGCCGCAGCAGAAATCGATGTGATGCTGCTGGAACACGGCAATGGTGGCGGGCGCGGCGGTGGCAATGTCGGCAACGGTGGCGTCTGAGGTGATGACCATGCACCAAGGCTAGCGCCCGGTGCCGTGGGCCGTCGTTGCGCTCGCGCAACCATTCGCGGTGTGTCTGGTGCGTCTACAATGCCCGGCAATGTCCACTGCTGACGTCGCGCGACGCTCACGGGTGTTCGACGGCCTGACGGAGGCGGAGCGGGAGCGCTGGCTGTCGAGCGCGACCAGGGGCACCTACAAGCGCGGTCACACCCTCGCACGGCAGGACGAGCCCGCCCGGCTCTTCTTCGTCCTCGAGTCCGGACTCTTGAAGGTCCTGCAGGTCACCGCTGAAGGCACTGAGCTGATCGTCCGGTTCGTGGCTCCGGGTGAGCCATTCGGCGGCGTCGTGGCACTTGGCGAAGGCCCCTATCCAGTGACCGCCGTGGTCCAGCAACCCTCGATCGTGCACCAGTGGACGCGCCAGGTCGTTGGAGAGCTGCTGATGCAGACACCGCAGGTCCGCGTCAACATCATGCGCGAGATCGCCACGCACATGACCGAGGCGCTCACCCGCGTCCGCGAACTGACCACCGCTCGGGTCGGCCAGCGCATCGCGCACACCTTGCTTCGCCTGGCCCGGCAGTGCGGCGAGACGAGTCCGGAGGGCGTGCTGATCACGCACCCGCTCACCCGTCAGGAACTCGCCGATCTCACCGGGACGACGTTGTATACCGTGAGTCGCACGCTGTCGGAGTGGCAGTCCAAGGGCCTGCTCGAATCGCGCCAGCGCCGGCTGCTGCTGCGCTCGCTGCCGCGGCTCGAAGAGCTCGCCGGCGCCGACTAGAGGTCGAGGCGACGCTGCGCGCCGAGCAGGGCCACACCGAACGCCGTTGCCACCCAGCCCGAGAGCAGCAGCGCCAGCCAGACGCCACTGTTGGCGAGCCACCACTGCACCAGCCCGCCTGTCCCGGTGCTGGCCGGGGCCGTCTGCTCCAGGCCGAACACCATGGTGACGCGCAGGGCCGAGAGCGGGTTCATCATCAGGGGCAGCACCCAGCCGCCGGCATGGGCGTGGACCCACGGTGCGCCCGAGATTGCGAGCAGCAGGAGATCGATGCCAAACAGCAGGCCGAACCAGAGACCGAGCGCGAGCAGCAGACCGCGGACGTGATCGCGAACCCAGAACCCGGCAGCAAGGCCGAGCAGCGCCATCGCGATGCACACACCGGCGGCGGCAGCGGCGACGCCGGCCAGCGACGTCGTCAGGCCACCCATCAGGACGGCGGGCAGGACTAGCAGTGCCGATGCGGGCACGAGCATGGCCACGATGGCGCCGGCCTTGCCGGCCAGCCACGCGGCCCGCGAGACCGGCTGCGTGAACAGGATCGGGAACTCGTCGGCGTCACCATGCGCGGCGCTCAGCCCCAGCAGGAGTGCTGAGAGCGACAGGCAGTACAACACCGCCGGCAGGATCCACGCCGCGGCCGAACGCGCCGCCGCATCGGGTGTGAAGAGCGGCAGCACGGCGACCAGGGCGCACAGCGTCACATGGACGTGCAGGAAGCGGTTCAAGCGGTGTTCGGCCATCTCGCGGTGGAGCGCGGCGTGCAACGTCATGGCGTGTATCCGGATCGTCATCGTGTCCTCAGACGGCGCGGTCGAGTGCCGCGTGCGGCACCGAGAAGGGGAACGCCTCGCGCAACCGGGCGGCCGGCAGCTCGCGGCTGACCCGGCCGTGCTCGAGGACCAGGCAGCGGTCGGCCTGGCCATCCCACTCGCCCAGCAGGTGTGTGGCCACCAGCACCGTCGTGCCGCGACGAGCGGCGGCGTGCAACTCGGCATGCAGAAAGCGTCGCCAGTCGGGATCGAGGCTCAGGCCTGGCTCGTCGAGTACCAGCACGGGCGCGTCCGGCAGCATGAGCACCGCGAGCGCGAGGCGCTGCAGGGTGCCGCCGGAGAGCCGGCCGGTCGCCTGATGGCGCGACGGTCCCAGGCCCCAATGAGCCTCGACGGCGGTGGTGCGATCGGGCGACAGGCCACGCAGCCGCGCATAGAAGTCGAGAATCTCCCGCGTCGTCAGGCGCGCGTGGAAGCGCGGCGACTGCGGCAGAAACGACAGGTGCGAGAGTGCCGCCATCCGCGATCTGGCCAGATCGGCCTCGCCAATCAGGATGCGACCGGCATCGGGCGCCGACAGTCCACTCAGCTGGCGCAACGTCGTGGTCTTGCCGCAGCCGTTGGCGCCGACAAGCAGCGTCACCTCGCCGGGCCGCGCCTGCAGATCGAGCCCATCGAGCACGCGATGGCGCCCGTATGACTTGCTGAGTGCGTTGATCGAGATCATGGCCGTGTCGGGTGCACCAGCGGCGCCGGGTCGGTGACCCCGGGCAGGCCGGGCAGGGCGATGCGCGCGTGGACGAAGCGGAGGAGGCGCTCGCCGGGACTGCCGGCCAGCAGCCCGATCGCCGGGAGCTCGCGGCGGAGCTTGCCGAACAGGTCGAGCTCCCGGTGCGGCAGATCGGCAATGCCGTCGCGATTCAGATCGAGCGCCAGCGCGCCGTCCCAATAGTTGCCACGCCCGTCGATCGCCCAGCGGCTGGTCAGGTTGCCGCCGGTCGTCTCCACCGTATGGAGGTTGCCGATGAAGCGGTTGCCGGCAAACGCATTGCCGTCAGAACTGTCGGACGCGTGAATGCCGATGTGGTTGTTGGCAATGGTGTTGTCCACGAGGCGATTGTCGTGGCCGCTCTCGAGAAAGACGCCGACCGTGTTGCCGGCGATCTCGTTGTCCTCGAGTACGCTGCCATCGACGGTCTGCAGCAGGATCCCGTACGACCGATGGCTTCGGCTGGCCAGGAACCGGTTGCGGCGCAGCTGGATGCCCTTGGAGTTCATCAGCGCGGCGCCGGCCGCGTTGTCGCGAAAGATGTTGCCGTCGAAGACGTTGTCGTCCGAGTACATGTAATGCAGGCCATAGCGCACCTGCGCGATGTCGTTGTCGCGCACCTGGCTGCGATCGACGAACGAGAAATAGACGCCGTCGCGGGTGTCGCGGATCGTGTTGCGGACCACCAGGTGGTGCTGCGAGTTCCAGATGTGGATGCCGTTGCCACGCTGGTTCTGGTTGAGCTCGACGTCACACAGTTCGCCCGCGGAGGGGGTTGCCCTCGACGTCAACGGATCGATGGGCTGCTGGACGGTCTTGGTGCCGGTGATGGTGTTGGCCTCGATGCGGACCCCGTCGGCCTGGCGAACGTAGACGCCGTGCAGCGCGTCGTGGATGCGGTTGTTGACAATCACGGCGCGCGCGCCGGTGACGTGCACCGCCGCGTGATCCAGACCGAGGTCGAGGCCAGACCCGCTGATCTCGAAGCCGTCGATGGTCACGTCGGCGGCACGGACCGCCACCGTGTGCGTCTGGCCATCGCCGCGCAGGTGGGCGCCCGCGGCGGCGTGCAGATGGACTGCCCTGTCGATGGTGAACGGGCCGCGATACAGGCCGGCCGGCACCTCGATGGTGCTGCCGGCCGGTGCCGTCGCGAACTGCTCGACGAGCCACCCGGTCCGATCGACGGGCACCGCGGCGAGGTGGCGCGATGCACCCACCGCGAGGCGAGGGTCATCGCGCCGCCCCTGGGTCATCGACGCGCCGCCACAGGCAGCGATCCCGACGCCCCCCACGGCCAGCGCGAACATCACGGCCAGCTGCCCGCCCCGACCCTGGATGCTCATGCGGCCTCCCGCCGTGCCTCGCGCACCGACGACCACGTCGCGGTGATCAGCAGCAGAAAGAACCCCACCATGCACAGCGTGCCGGCGAGCGGCAGGCTCGTCTGGACGAAATTGGCAATCTGCTGTGACCCGAACACCACCGGCATGAAGGGTTCGATGGTCATCGGCGCGGCTGGGTCGAGATGATGCCCGTAGCTGTAGAGCCGATAGGCGAAGCTGCCCAGCGAGAACACCCCGAAGTAGGTGAACAGCATCGCGAGATCCACCAGGCTCATGATGGTGCCGACCGCAACCGCACGGAGGGCGAGCAGCGCGAAGACCCCGATGGCAAACGGCAGCAGCTTCATCTCGAGGAAGTCGGCCTGCGCGATGTGCTTCATGCCGATGTAGTGGTTCAGCGTGTTGATCTCGGCCAGGTCCTGCCCGTCGTTGCCGGCAACGATCTGGTAGGCGTACATGTCGAGCGTCAGGCCTTCGGCATACTGCGGGGCCACGAGGCTGATGCGCCACAGCGGCAGCGTCGCGCCTGCGAGGAGGACCACGACGGCAACCAGCACGAGCAGCCGGCCGGTGAGGCTCACCGGACGATCCAGAAGGCGTTGCATGGAAACGAATCGGGCATTCATGGGATGGAGCCTCGGGTACACACCAGGGCTACGGCTTGACGCCCAGGTAGCCCTGCATCTCCTGATGGAGCGCCGAGCAGAAGTTGGTGCAGTAGAAGGGGAACACTCCGGCTTTTCCTGCCGTGAACTTCACCGTCTTGGTTTCGCCCGGGTCCACCACCACGTTGATGTTGTGTTCGCCGATGCCGAGACCGTGGATCATGTCGGTGGTCTGCTCGGAGTTGGTCACGTGGATGGTCACCTCGTCACCGGCCCGCACCTCGATCTTGTCGGGGACAAATCGGCTGCGGATGGCCATCATGCGGACGTCGACCTTGTTGCCGGTGCGCGTGATGCGCGCCTGGTCGGCGCTCCACACCGCATTCGGGTTGGTGTTCTCGGCCTTCGGGTAGACCTCGATCGGCGCGATCGCATCGACCTTGAGGATCTGCGCGAAGTGCGGCTCCGGCTCCGTGTACGCCTCGTACAGCATCGTCATCTTGCCGCCCTCGAGGTCGATCAGCTGGCTGCTCTCCGGTTGCGACGGCCCGACCGAGATGTGCCGGCCCTTCGAGAGCTTGTTCATCGCGACGAGGTACTTGCCGTAGGGCTTCTTGGTGTCGCTGCCGCCGACCACGAGGTGGCCGATGTTGAAGTGCACGGGGATCTTGTCGGTGACGATGCCGTTCAGGTCCTTCTTCTGTTGGTCGTTCCAGGGTGGCAGCGTCCACTTGGCGACCGCCGACTCGATGTACAGCGACGTGTACGCATTGCCCTTGCCGTCAAACTGCGTGTGCAGCGGGCCGAGGCCGACCGGCACCTCGCCCTCGATCACCGCCGCGTGCTTGATCACCGGCACGCCGCGGACCTCACCGTCGAACGTCCTGGCGTCGATCGCCTTCTTGATCTTCTCGAAGTCGAACACGCTGGTCACCGGCTGCAGCTTGCCCGAGGAGGCAATCCAGCGGCCCGACGGGTCGGTGTCGATGCCGTGCGGCGACTTCGGCACCGGCAGGAAATACATCACGCCTGGCACCTTGGCTGGATCGATCACCGGGACGCCGTCGAGCATCGTCGCCTTGCCGTCCTTGACGGCCTGCTCGGCGGCGCGCCAGTTGACGACGGCGGCGTAGTCGCGCTCGGACTGCGTGGACGTGGCCTCGAGCGTCTCGTGCGCCATCTCGGAGTTGTACGAGGTCCAGAACGCCCAGCCCGAGCTCGGGCCCTTCCCGGTCGAGCCGAGGTCCCAGTTGAAGGGCGGTGTCAGCACCTGCCAGCCCACCGACATCTCGCCGGTCTTGGCGTCGATCTTGATGCCGCTGACCATGCCGTTGAACTCGTCCTTGTACTTGGCGACGTCGGCGTACCGGCCCTTGGGCAGCGGCACGGAGAAGCGCGACGCCACGAGCACGTACTCGCTGTTCTCGGTGAGGAACGAGGACCCGTGGCTGCCGCTCGAGTTCGGGATCGGTCCGAAGATCTGCTTGGTCTTGAAGTCGCGCAAGTCGATCCGCGCGATCCGGTTGTTGGCGTTGTCGTTGACGAACAGCCAGCGGCCGTCGTAAAGGCCGTCGGTCTGCGACAGCCCCGGATGGTGGACATCGCCCCAGGTGAATTGCCCCATCATCGCCTTGGATTCCACGTCGAAGCCGTAGCCCGTCGCGGGATAAGGGGCAAACACCGGAATGGTCGAGATGTGCCGCATCGACGGCAGGCCGGCCACGTAGACCTGCCCGGAGTGTCCGCCGGAGTAGAAGAGATAGAACTCGTCCTTCTGCCCAGGGGCCACGAACGACTTGGCGGCCAGCGACGAGTCGCTCGACGCGGACTTGGTGCCGCCCGGCGGGTTGCAGGCAGCGGTCAGGAGGAGGGCAGCAGCAAGGCTGCTGCCGATGAGCAGGGACGCGCGCGTCGTCATTTGAGGGTCCTTTGAGAGGAGTGAGGGTTCACTGGACGATCAGCACGCCGCGCATGCCGACCTGGTAGTGCCCGGGGAAGGAGCAGATGAACTCGTACCGACCGGGGGTGGTGGGCGCCGTGAACGTGGCGGTGTCGCGTTCGTTGGGTCCGAGCAGCTTGGTGGCGGCGAGAATCTTGTCGCCGTATGCCACCCGCGGCACGTAGTCGGTCGTCACGGCCTCGGCCGACGCGACAAGGAATGCTTCCACGTCGATGCCGGCAGCGACCAGCACCCAGTTGTGCCCCATCGAGAACTTCGGCGTCGTGCCGA
>Ga0136633_1001299_pt1 | contig 18587 bp, 20 predicted proteins | sample AntDrymeUQ832206_2_FD_105494 | JGI IMG/M metagenome (GOLD analysis project Ga0136633, IMG submission 105494) | Polar desert sand microbial communities from Dry Valleys, Antarctica - metaG UQ83 (22.06) | ecosystem: Environmental > Terrestrial > Soil > Desert | place: Antarctica: Dry Valley...
GCACGCCGGCACGCCGGCTGTGGAGCGAATGCCCCTGACGCGTCTCATAGGCCTCGAGGAACTTCAGCCACAGCTCGCTGCGCGTCGGAAAGGCCGGCACGGCGTGCGCGAGCGTCGCGAGCGGCACCTCTGCCACGACCGCGATCGTGGCGGCGTGCAGCAGCTCTGCGACCTGCGCTCCGACGAACGTCGCGCCGACGAGCAGTTCGCGGTCGCTGTCGACGACGAAGCGCGTCGTGCCGGGCTCGCCGCGGCCATAGAAGCTCGCCCCGGCGCTGCCCGACGTCGGCAGGTCGATCGCTTCGGCGGCGATACCCGCCTGCCGCGCGGCCTCGAGCGTCAGCCCGACGGCGGCGATCTGCGGGTCGGTGAAGATCACGCGTGGCGCGCCCGGACCGTCGCTCGACACTGCGGCGTCCTCGCCGAGGATCTCATCGGCGGCGATCCGCGCCTGGTACTTGCCCGAGTGCGTCAGCAGCGAGCGGCCGTTGACGTCGCCGATCGCATACAGCCACGGATGGTCGGTCACCCGTAGGTGATCGTCGACGTCGATGACGCCGCCGGGCAGCCCGACGGTCTCGAGGCCGAGGTCGTCGGTCAGCGGCCGGCGACCGATCGCCACGAGCAGGCGGTCGCCGGTGAGCCGCTCGCCGTCCTCAAGCGTCATGGTGATCTCGTCGCCGTGGCGGCTGACCGCCTTCGCGCTCACGCCGAGACGCACGTCGACGCCCTGCCGGCCCAGCGCGGTACGCAGCTCGTCGCCGGCGAACGGCTCCTCACGCGCCAGCAGCCGGTCCTGCGCCTCGATCACCGTCGCCCGGGAGCCCAGCGAGCCCCACGCCTGCGCCATCTCGACGCCGACGACGCCGCCGCCGAGCACGAGCAGCCTGGCCGGCACCTCGCGCGCCGTCGTGATCTCACGATTTGACCAGGCGCCCGCCTCGGCGAGGCCGGGGATCGGCGGCACGATCGCGCCGCTGCCGACGGCGATGACGACGGCGTCGCGCGCGACGAGCACGTCATCGCCGACGCGGACGCGCCGCTCGCCGTCGAGGCGTGCGTGGCCGCGCACGAGCACGATGCCGGCGCGCTGTAACCACGGGACCTGCTTCGCGTCGTCGAGATCGTTGACGATCTCGTCGCGCCGCGCGAGCACCGCCCCGATGTCGAGATCTCCCCTCAGGGCCTGCGCGGCCCCCGGCACCCGCGCGGCCTCGCGCAGCGCTTCGGCGGGGCGCAGCAGCGCCTTGGATGGCATGCACGCATAGAACGAGCACTCGCCGCCGACGAGCTCGCGCTCGACGATCACCACGTGCTTGGCGCCACCTTCCGCCAGGCGACCGGCCAGCACCTCGCCGGCCGGACCCGCGCCGATCACCACGACATCGAATTCCCGTTGCATGCTCGTGCGCTCCATCGTTTGCGATTGCCCGGTGCGCCCCTCCTGCGGCGCGTGTTGATCGGACTCGCGCGGTGGCGCAAACGATTCAGCCTGGCCGTGAATCCTCAGCCACCTCGGGCGCATCAGACCGGCATACAAGCGCAACTCTCTGAGAGGAGATTCTGATGCAAGCGCATACGACTGAAGGCCTGCACCTGCACCGCCAGAAGGCAGGGCGGCTCGCGATCCCAGCGGTCGTTCGCGCCGGGGCGATCGCCGGCCTGGCGGGTGGAATGGTCATGGCGATGTGGCAGATGATCGTCGGAGCGGTCGCCCAGCAGCCAACCGCCGTGCCCGGCATCGACACGAGCTTCTGGACTGCGATCACCGCGATCCCGAGCGTCTCGTTCGGGCTGGACTGGTTTCACGGCAGCTTCGAGTTCGTCGCCGTCGCCGTCGGGCTGATGGGACACATGATGAACTCGATGATGCTCGGCGCCGTCGGAGTCGGCCTGCTGGCGATGGTGCTCGGTAGCCGCCCCAGCATCGCGAAGGCCCTCGCGTTCGGGATGACGATCGGCCTGCTGCTCGAGGTCGTCGTCGTCAACCTGATCGTCAACCAGATCCAGACCGTCGACACGCTCTACACCTCCACCCCCGAGTGGAGCTGGTGGGTCGCGCACGCGATGTTCGGGGCGGTCCTCGGGCTTGTCGCCGCGAGCCTGCTGCGCCGCCGCAGCGCCTGACCCGGCGGCGGGGCGCCGGCGAAGCTTGCCGGCGCCGCGGCTGCCACGTCCACCTGGAAGGCCCCGCGCGGCTGTCATCCGTGAGCTTTCCGCGCGATTCGTTGCAAGCACAGGACCATTGCTGGCTCATGTCAGGCTATACTGACATGATGACCGGCAACGTCAGCGCCAGCGCCAGCGTCCGGGGGCCCTTCCTGTTGCCGCGGCAGCCGACCGAGCCTGATCTGGTCGCGAAGTACTTCAAGGTGCTGTCTGACCCGGCGCGAGTGCGGGTGCTCGAGTTGCTGCGCGAGCGCGGCGAGCTGTCGGTCGGGCAGCTGACCGAGGCGCTGGCGTTGGGCCGCACGAACCTGTCCAACCACTTGGGGTGCCTGCGCTGGTGTGGCTTCGTGCAGACGCGCCGCGAGCACCGCACCGTGTACTACCGCGTCGCTGATGCGCGTGTCAGCGACTTGCTGGCGCTCGGCCGGGCGCTGCTTGAGGACAACGCCGAACACGTCGCGGCATGTCGCCGCGTCGAGCGAAAGGGATGCTGATGACCGACAAGCTGACCGCCCCGCAACCGGGGCGCAAGCGAGGTCTGGCCGCGCTGGGCATCGCAGCCTTTGCGGTCGTCTGTTGTGCCGCCCTGCCACTGCTCGTTGGACTGCTCGGCGCCATCGCGCTGGGTAGCGTGCTCGGCTTTGGCGTCGGTGCGCTGGCGGTGGTCATCGTCAGCGCGCTGGTCCTGGCGCGTGGGCGTCGACAGCGCGCGTGCGCCCCACTGGATATCTCGATGCGTCACGGCGACGAGTCGTGAGCGCCGCGCGTTATGACGCGGTCGTGATCGGGGGCGGCCCAGCCGGGGAGGTCGCCGTCTCGCGTCTGAGCGCAGGGCCTGAAGGTCGCGCTCGTGGAGCGCGAGCTCGTCGGCGGCGAGTGCGCGTACTGGGCGTGCATCCCGTCGAAGGTGCTGCTGCGCCCGCCCGAGGCGCGCGGTGAGGCGCAACGTGCGGCCGGCGTCGCGACGCCGTCGATCGACTGGCCGCAGGTCGCGGCCTACCGCGACTACATGATCCGCAACCTCGACGACGCCGCGCAGGTGCAGGCCTACCGCGATGACGGCGTCGACGTCTTCAAGGGCGAGGGCCGCATCGACGGGCCCGGCCGAGTCACGGTCTCCGGCCAGACGCTCGCGACCGAGCGGATCATCGTCGCGACCGGCAGCGACGCGCGGATCCCGCCGGTCGACGGACTGCCGCAGGCCGGGTACTGGACCAACCGCGAGGCGACGACGCTCGCCGACGTGCCCGAGAGCATCGTCATTCTCGGCGGCGGCCCGGTCGGCGTCGAGCTGGGCCAGTTCATGCGCCGCTTCGGCACGCGCGTCACGCTCGTCCAGCACGGCGAACGGCTGCTCACGCGTGAGGACCCGGTCGTCGGTGAGCTGATCGCAGGCAGGCTGCGCGAGGAGGGCATCGACCTGCGCCTCGGTGTTCGCGCGACGCGCGTGCAGCGTTCGAACGGCGAGCGCATCGTGCAGCTCGACGACGGCGAGCAGGTCTGCGGGCGTGAGCTGCTGGTGGCGACCGGCCGCGCGCCGCGCGTGCACGACATCGGTCTTGAGAGCATCGGCATCACGCCCGATCCCACGGGCCTTGCGGTCGATGAGCGCTGCCGCGCGGCGGAGGGCGTGTGGGCGATCGGCGACGTCACCGGAGTCATGGCGTTCACGCACGTCGGCATGTACCAGGGCCGCATCACCGCCGCCGACATCGCCGGCGAAGCGGTGCGCGCGGACTACCGCGCGATCCCACGCGTCGTCTTCACCGATCCCGAGATCGCCGCGGTCGGGCTGACCGAGCAGCAGGCGCGCGATCAGGACATCCGGGTCGCGACGGCCCAGGTGGCGCTGGCCGACGCGATCGCCCGACCGTGGACCTACGAGCAGGAGCCGAGCGGCGAGCTGGGGTTGATCTGCGACCGCGAGCGCCAAGTCCTGATCGGCGCGTGGGCGGTCGCGCCGCTGGCAGGCGAATGGATCCACTACGCGGCGCTGGCTATCAAGACCCGGACGCCGCTGTCTGTACTGCGCGACAGCGTCGCGCAGTTCCCCACCTTCACCGAGGCCTACCTGAAGGCGGTCGAGTGCCTTGACTGCTGAGCGCAAGCAAGCGGCTGACGCCTACGACCTGGCGATCGTGGGATCGGGTGGTGGCGCGTTCGCCGCGGCGATCGCCGCGCGGAGGCGCGACCTGCGCGTCGCGATGATCGAGCACGCCACGGTGGGCGGCACGTGCGTCAACGTCGGCTGCATCCCGTCCAAGGCGCTGCTGGCCGCCGCCGAGACGCGCCAGCGCGCCGACCACCACCGGTTCCCCGGCATCCACACGCAGGTGGGGCCGGTCGACTTCGGCGCGCTGATCGCCGGCAAGGACGAGATCGTCGACCGGTTGCGCCAGGAGAAGTACCTCGACATCGCGACCGAATACGAGATCGACCTCATCGACGGCCACGCCCGCTTCACCGATGGGCCCGCGCTGGATGTCGACGGCGTGCGCGTCGAGGCCGTGCACTACCTGATCGCCACAGGCAGCGAACCGCACATCCCCGACATCCCTGGCGTGACCGGCAGCGGCTACCTGACCTCGACGAGCGCGATGGCACTCGAGCAGTTGCCCGAGTCGATGATCGTCATCGGCGGCGGCTACGTGGCGATGGAGCAGGCCCAGCTGTTCGCACAGCTCGGCACGAGGGTGACGATGCTTGTGCGCTCGCGCATGGCGCGCGGTGAGGAGCCCGAGCTCGCGCAGGGCATCCGCGACGCGCTCGTCGGGCAGGGCATCGATGTCTGGGAGGGTGCCCGGCCGACCGCGGTGCGGCGCGACGGCGACGTGGCCGTGATAGCGGGCAACCAGGAGTTTCGCGCCGCTCGACTGCTGCTCGCCACCGGCCGACGGCCACGCACCGGCGGTCTTGGCCTGCACGCCGTCGGAGTGCAGATTGGCGAGCGTGGCGAAATCGTCGTCGACGAGCACCTGCGCACGAGCAGCCCGCGGGTGTGGGCGGCCGGCGACGTCACCGGTCACCCGCAGTTCGTCTACGTCGCCGCCAAGCACGGTGCGGTCGTCGTCGACAACGCCTTCGACGAGGCCGCCCGGCGCGTCGACTACGCCGCCATGCCACGCATCACGTTCACCAGCCCGACGCTCGCGTCGGCGGGCCTCACCGAGGCACAGGCCGTCAGCCGCGGCCTAAACTGCGAGTCGCGGGTTCTCGCGCTGGAGCACGTGCCGCGGGCGATTGTCAGCCGCAACACCCACGGTGCCGTCAAGCTCGTCGCCGAGCGCGACAGCGGCCGCATCCTCGGCGTGCACCTGCTCGCCGACGGCGCTGGCGACGCGATCCTCGCCGGCGTCTACGCGATCGAGGCCGGGCTGACGGTTGCGCAGCTCGCCTCAAGCTGGAACCCGTACCTCACGATCGGGGAGGCGATCCACCTCGCCGCGCAATCGTTCACGCGCGACCCCAGCAAGCTGTCGTGCTGCGCGGCGTGACTGCACGCGCCCGTCAGTCGCGGTCGTGCGACACGTCGCTGCCCGGCGGCAGATCCCGCAGGGCGCGCAGGCCCGCGACCGCCCGGCTGAGATTGGTGAGCAGCCGGCGGCAGTTCGGGCAGATGCGGGTGTGGCGCGCAACGGCGCCCGCCGTGCGCGGATCGAGGTCGCCGTCGAGATGGTCCGACATCTGCTCGCGCACTCGGCGGCAGTGCTCGTGATGTCGGCGCATCGGGTGCGGTGTCCGCGTCATGCGTAGCCGCTTGCGAAGTAGTCGTCGAGCTCGGCGCGCAGCGCCATCCGGCCGCGGTGCACACGGCTTTTCAGCGCGCGCTCTCCGATCCCGAGCACCTGCGCGGCCTCGGCGGTGCTGAATCCCTCCACATCGCGCAGCGTCACCGCGGTGCGGTAGTCCAGCGGCAACTGTCCCAGCGCGCGGTCGACGGCGGCCAGAAACTCGCGCGACTCGAAGATCTCATCGGGTTGCGAGCCCCACGCCGCGATCCGCTCGCCGACCTGGTCGGTCAGCTCAAGCGGCTCCTCGACGGGACGACGCAGCCCGCGATAGGCCTCGTTGATCCCAATCCGCGTCAGCCAGGTCGAGAACTGCGCGCGCCCCTCGAAGCGCCCGATGTTCCTCCATGCGCGCAGCAGCGCCTCCTGCACGGCGTCAAAGGCCGCGTCGCAGTCGCGCGTGATGCGAAACAGCACCCGCCGCAGGCGCGTAGAGTGCCGCTCGGCCAGCTCGTCGAACGCGGCCCGATCACCATGCTGGGCACGTGCCACGAGACGCTCGTCGGCGGCGGCCGTGCGCATGCGCGGCTCGGTACGGGGAGGTGTCGATGTCGGCATCTGCGTGTTCGGACCCGCGCAGCCGAAGAAGGATTCAGAAGCGGTGAAATCCCCGCCCTGCGCCGCCGCGTAGCGGCGCGCTCAGCCCCGTCCGCTCAGCAAGCCTGCGTTGGCCACGGCGAACGGCACGACGAAGTTCAGGGCGCTGCGCACCCACGTCAGGGTCGTCGCGTCGCCCGCGGCGATCACGCCTCCCTGGTTGATCAGCGTCAACACGACACCGACGACCAGCGCGATCCGCACGGTGCGACGCAGGTTCTCCCGGCGTGTGCAGTACACGCAGGCATCGCGCACGCGGGCGCGCATGCCGCCAGCGGCGAGGTCAGATGAAGCTGGAGAGGTCACTGACGATGTCCAGAAGCCTCTTGGGCAAGATCGGTCACAGCCGCCGACGCATGCAAGCGCAGGAGAACGCCCGGGAGGCGGGCGCGGCGGCGCTCATTGTGCTGTCGCCTGGACATGTGGCTTCGAGTGCTCCTGCTCGTGGGTGTGCCTGCTTCGACCCTCGCCGCGCAATCGACGATTCGCGAACTGTGCGAGGCGCGACGGGCGTGGGCCATGCGTTCGGACGCCCGCCGATGCCTCAGCGGCGCGCGAGTTGCTCAGCGGCGTCCTGTAGCGACGCGGCGATCAGCGTGGGCTCGGGGACCGTCGCGAGCAGGTGCTGCTCGCGGTGCGCGACCCAGGCGCCGCCCCAGCCCGCGCGCAGCGCGCCGAGGATGTCCCAGCCGTGCGCGGCCACGAGGCAGATGCTGTCGGGTTGTGCGTCAAGCCGGGCAGCGGCGTGACGGTAGACGCGCGGGTCGGGCTTGTAGGCGCCGACCTCGTCGGCACCTACCACCGTCTCGACGTGACGATCGAGGCCGGCTGCCGCAATCGCGGTCCGCGCGGCGTCGGCGGCGCTGTTGGTGACCACCGCGATGCGGTAGCCCGCGCCCGCGAGCGCGTCGAGCGCACCGGCGGCGTCGGGAAACGCCGGCAGCGTCCGCGCCCGCCGCATCGCCTCGTCGAGTACGGCGTCCTCGATCCCCGCGACGCGCAGCGAGCGTTCGAGCGCGGCGCGCAGGTACTCGGGAAACGGGCGATGCTCGCCGGTCAGCGTGTCAGCCATCGCCTGCAGCACCGCGTCGTCGAGCGCCGCCCGTGCCAGCTCGGCGTGCGCGCCGTCCAGCATCGCTGCGGGATCGAGCAGCGTGCCGTTGAGATCGAACGCGATCCACTCGGGCCGGCGCATGCGCTACCCGGCATCCCCGGCGAAGCGCCTGCGCAACCCAGCGTCGGCGTGTTTGCTCATCGCGGGCCCTCCACGGCACGCAGGACGGCGAGCAGCGGCCGCGCGATCGCGCGCATCCGCGGGCTGGCGTAGCGGGCGGCGATGTGCTCGTCAGCGGCGCGCGCCGGCCCCTCGGCGAGCGTCGGGTAGGCATGCACCGTGCGCGACACGACAGCGAGCTTCGCTTTCTGCGAGATCCACGCGGTCAGTTCGGCGATCGCCTCGCCGCCGCCCGGTGCCGCGATCGTGGCCCCGACGAGTCGGCCGCGCGAATCAGCGACCAGCTTTGCGAATCCGTAGGCCTCGCCGGAGGTGATCGCGCGGTCCGACCGCGCGTAGTCAAACCGCGCGATCTGCGCGCGGTCGCCCCAGCGCTCGCGCGCCTGCGCTTCGGACAGCCCGACACGGGCGACCTCCGGGTCGGTGAAGGTGACCCACGGGATCGTGCCGGAGAGCGTGGAGCGGGTGTGGAACAGGGCGTTGGAGGCGGCGACGCGGGCGTGGTGGCCGGCGACGTGCGTGAACGCCAACTGCCCGGTCACGTCGCCGGCGGCGAAGATGCCGCGACCGCTCGTGCGCAGGCGATCGTCGACGACGACGGCGCCGCGCTCGTCGACGTCCACGCCAACCCGGTCCAGGCCGAGGCCGGCCGTTCGCGGGGCGCGTCCGACGCTGACGAGGATGCGATCGAACGGCACCGTGTCGCCGCCGCCGAGCAGCAGTTCTCCGTCGCGCACGGCGCTGGCGCGTGTCCCCGTGAGCACGTCCACGCCCTCGCCGCGCAGGCGGTCGGCGATGAGCGCGCTCGCCTCCGGCTCCTCCTTGAGCAGCAGGCGGTCGGCCATCTCGACGAGCGTGACCTGCGAACCCAACCGCGCGAACGCCTGTGCGAGCTCGCAGCCGATCGGCCCGCCGCCGAGCACGACAAGCCGCCGGGGCAGCACACAAAGATCCCAGACGGTCTCCGTCGTCAACGCCTGCGCCTGATCCAGGCCATCCAGCGGCGGCAGCACCGGATGTGAGCCCGTCGCGATGATCGCCGTGCGCCAGCGCAGCGTGCTGCCGGCGGCCTCGACCCGCCCCGGTGCGACGAAGCGCCCCTCAGCCTCGATCAGCTCCACCCCGGCACCGCGCAACCGCTCGGGCGAGTCGTGCGGGGCAATCGTCGCGATCGCCCGCGACACATGCTCCATCACGCGCGCGAAGTCGACCCGCGGCTCGACCGGCTCGAGCCCGACCGAGGCGGCATGGCGCATGCGGTGCGCGAGCGCGGCCGCTGCGATCAGGCTCTTGCTGGGCACGCAACCGGTCCATAGGCAGTCGCCGCCCGTTCGACGACGCTCGATCAGCGCCACCCGCGCGCCCGCACCGGCGGCAATCATCGACGACACGAGCCCGGCGGTGCCGCCGCCGAGCACCACGAGGTCATAGCGGTGGCCGCCCTTCACGACTGCGCGGCTCGGTGGAGCTCGACGCCGTGCCCGAACGCGACGTTGGTCGCCGATCTTCTCAGCCGCCCTGCTCGGGTCCGGGTAGTACCACGCCGCCGCGCGGTTGCGGTGCTCGCCGACCACGATGTCGTAGTAGCCGGCGCGGCCCTTCCACGCGCAGACGGTCGTCTTCTCGCTCGACTCGAGATGGGCGCGGTCGACGCTGTCGGGCGGAAAGTAGTGGTTGCCTCGACGACGACGGTGCGTTCGCTGGAGGCGATCACGGCGCCGTTCCAGGTGGCCTGGATGGGACCGGCCCTGCGGGCTCGTCGCCGCCGACGAGTCGCCGGATCGCTGTGCTGATCGTGTTCATGAGCTCTCTTGTCTCGTTGGCAGGTCTCGCTGCGACCGGACTCGGCGGCCGGAGGATTCGCCATCGCTCGCTGCGTCGTCTGGCTCGTGCGCGGCGGTGTCAATCAGCCGACCTGCGTGAGCCGCTGTGGTCAAGTCGCCGGGTCGTGCCGCGGAAGCAGATCGGCCAGGCGCAGGTTCTCCTGTGGGTCAAGCACCGAGTGCTGAACGCACGCCGGCACGATCCGCCCGTCTTCGGGGTGGGCCATCCCGTACATGCACGCCTGCAGGCGCTCCTGTGCGGCGCGCACCTCGGGCTCGTCGCTGAGTTCACCGCGCTCCAGCGCCTCCCACGCCGGGCGCACGATGCGAGCGTCGATGAAGCTGTGCATGACGAACGTCACGACCCGGGGACGGTCCCGGGCGACGGCGAATGGTCCGCCCATGCGGTCGATCAGGCGGCCGGCCCAGCCGACGGCGCGCGGCAGTGCGCGGGGCTCGCGGGCGGCGGCACGGGCGAGCCGCAGGCCCAGCAGCGGCAGCCGGGCATTCGAATCCAGGCCGCCGACGGCGGCGAGGTAGCTGTCGCGCATGCGCATGTCGCGGTCGTCGTCCTCGTCAAACAGCGGCCAGTAGCGCGTGCCGACATACCCGCCGTAGGCCGTGCGGTTGCAGCGCGGATCGCCGAACTGCAGTGCGCGGTGGTGCAGGCGAGCGCCGGCGCCGCGCTGCACCTCGCCCCACACCTGATCGTCGGTCAGCGCGCGGTAGTCGTCCTTCCAACGCGCACGGTTGCCGACGAACGCCGCCGGCTGAAAGCTGAACATGCGAAAGCCGTAGTCGCGGCACGCGCCGATGACATCGGCAACCTGGTCGACGTTGCGCGGCGTCACGGTCATGTTGTGCGCCAGGTAGCTCGTGACCCCGTGCTCGCGCTCAAGGCGCGCAAACAGCTCACAGAAGCGCCTGCGGTAGGGATCGAGCTCGGCTTCGCTGCGGGCTCGCTTGATCCCCCGCCGCCCGCGCATCATCGAGTCAAAGTGCCCCGCGAAGCTCAGATGCGCAAAGCGCGGCCGCCCCGTCCGCGGGTCCAGCGCGAGCGCCTCGAGGTACTCGTAGTCGAAGTCGCCGTGGGTCATCGACATCGGCTTGCGGCCGTGGTCGAGCATCGTCTGCAGCGCCGCCGCGTGATCCTCCGCTCCGAGCAGCGTGACTTCCCCGCCGATCAGCTGCGCGTGCTGGCCCGGACCGCGCAGCTCGCGCGCCAGGCGCATCTGCGCGTCGACCTCGGTGAGGGTATGCCCACCATCGGTCCGCACCCGATTGGCGTCGCGCGAGTGATAACAGGGGGTGCACGCCAGGTTGCACCGCGGAAAGACGCCGTGCGTGCCCTCGCAGCCGGTCACCCGGCGTCCGAGCAGCTGATTGGGCGTGCGCACGTGCGCCGGCAACTCGGCCCAGCGGCGCTCGAGCGCTGCCGCGAGATCCGGATGCTCGGGGCGCGTCGCGCGCTCGAGCGCACGCAGCCGCTGGGTGATCTGCGTCCTCATGCGCAGTTCGACCCAGCCAGCGATCGGACGGTTCGCTGGTGGCGCCCGCATGCGCAGGCGGAGCGAGCTTCACGCGCGCAAACGCTCTGACCGCAGCAAGGTCCAGCCGGTCGACTTGGCACGCGCCGTCGGGTGAATCTGAATCTTCGGGGCGCCGGCGGGGTCTGACCACGGATGGACGCACCGGTGAGCAGGGTTGTCATGTACACGATCGGTGGCTGCGTGCACTGCGCGCGTGCTCGCGGGCTCCTGCGGCGCCTCGAGATCGCGTTCGAGGAGCGCCGGCTGGACGACGTCACGGAGTTTCGCGGGCTGCTGGCCGAGCGCACCGGTGGCTGGACGGTGCCGCAGGTCGTCATCAGGGGTGAGCCGATCGGCGGCGCAAGCGACCTCGCCAGGCTGAAGCGGCGCGGCGTTCTGCTGGCGCGCGTCGAGGGCGACATGTTCCCAGTCGCCGTGTGCCGCCGGCGGCTGGCGTTCGGCCGGCTGCTCGTGGCGCTCGTGACCGCGCCACGCAGCGCGCGACGCGCAGCATGGCGTCAGATCGTGGAGTTGCGAGACCGTGATGGCCGTGTCGTCGAGCGCCACGCGGTGTCGGGCACCGACCTCCCCCCTGACGTGGCCGCAGATCGCTGTGACGTGCCACGGAATCCTTCCGATGGCGTGCGCGGTCTGACCGCCATACCGCGAACCTCCGATGCAAGGGATGGTCCTGATGACGAATGTGCGCAGCCTGACCGGTGCTGACTTCGAACGCGAGGTGACGCGCTCGGATGTCCCCGTGCTCGTCGACTACTGGGCGCCGTGGTGCGGCCCGTGCCACACGCTGCGTCCGGTGATCGAGGAGATCGCGGCCGAGCACGCCGAGACGCTCAAGGTCGTCAAGGTCAACGTCGATGACGAGCCGCGTCTCGCCGCGTCGGCCGGGGTGCAGGGCATTCCGCTCGTCGTGCTGTACCGCGACGGGCAGCCTGTGGCGCGCGCCGTCGGCGCGCAGCCGAAGGCCCAGCTGCAGTCCGCGCTCGGGCTCGACGGCGACCCGCCGAACGCCGCCTGATCTGCGGCGGCCAGCACCATGGCAGCCAATGGCGCGCCGCTCGCGACGAGTCTTCGGTCTGAGCGGCTGACGTTTCCGGGCGCCGGCGGCGACCGGCTCGCGGGACGCCTTGAGCACCCCGCAGGCCCGGTACTTGCGTACGCGCTGTTCGCGCATTGCTTTACGTGCGGAAAGGACGTGCGCGCCGCGTCCGTGATCAGCCGTGCGCTGGCGCGGGAGAGCATCAGCGTGCTGCGCTTCGATTTCACGGGCCTGGGCTCAAGCGAAGGTGACTTTGCCAACACGACGTTCTCCTCCAACGTCGAGGATCTGGTCGCCGCTGCGCAGCACATCGAACAGGCGTTCGAGCCCGTGCGGCTGCTCGTCGGCCACAGCCTCGGCGGTGCGGCGGTCCTGCGCGCCGCCGCAGAGCTTCCCACGGTCTCGGCGGTGGCGACGATCGGCGCGCCGTTTGACGCCGCGCACGTGCGCACGCTTCTGGCCGGGGATGTCGCGGCGATTGAGCGCGACGGCGAGGCGAGCGTGTCGATCGCCGGCCGCACGTTTCAGATCAGGCGGGCGTTTCTGGACGACCTGCGCGACAGCTCCGCCGAGCTGACGATCGCCTCGCTGCGGCGCGCGCTGATGATCTTCCACAGTCCCGTCGACGCGATCGTCGAGGTCGACAATGCGCGATGGCTGTTCGACGTCGCGCGTCATCCCAAGAGCTTCGTCTCACTCGACCAGGCTGACCACCTGCTCTCGCGGCACGCCGACGCGACGTATGTCGCACGGGTGCTGTCGGCGTGGGCGTCGCGCTACCTGACAGACGAGCCGGTCATGGACGCAGCACCCACGTGAGCGCGACCACGGCGACGACCGCCGGCGCGAGGAACAGCAGCGACAGCGTGGCGGCGATCTGCGGGTCGCTCTGCGCGAACGGGACGAGCATGACCGGCAGCGTCGTCGTCGCGCCGCCGATCGCGAGCGTCGTGCCGTACTGGCTCCAGGACACGACGAGCGCCACCGCCGCCGCTGTCGCGAGCGCGCCGCGGCTGGCCGGCAGGCTGACGCCGATCAGGCGCTGCAAAGGCCCGGCACCGACGGTGGCGGCGACCTCCTCGAGTTCGAGCAGTTCGCTGCTGAACGCGCCGGCGAGCACAACCACGACATAGGGCAGCGTGTAGATGAGGTGCGCGATCGCTACGGCGAGCAGCGTGTCGCTGACGCCCAGCCTGATGAACCACTCTGCCAGCCCCGCGCCGACCGCGAACTGCGGAACGAGCAGCGGCAGCGCGAGCGCGATCGTCAGCATGCGCCGCATGCGCCCCGACGCCGCCGCCAGCGCGCGCGCCGCGGGCCATCCCAGCACCAGCGCGGCGCTGCTCGCCAGCAGCGCTATGACGATGCCGTTGAGCACCGCCTCCGGAACCCCTGCTCCCGTCGACAGCGCGTACCGCAGGCCACGCAGGCCTAGCTGCTGGGGCAGGATGGCGGGCGCGCGCCAGATGTCCGCGAGAGCGCGGACCGCGAGGGTGAGGATCGGCAGCGTGGCCGCGATCGCCAGCAGCCCGACGAGCAGCGGTCGGCGGCGAGCGCTCTCAGGCATCGGCGCGTCCGATCAGCCTGGCGAGCGCGAGCGCGAGCAGCGTCGCGAGCGCGGCGGCGACGAGCAGCGCGGCGGCCGCCTGCGCCTGCCCCAGCGGCTCAGCGGTACGGGTGGCGTCCAGCGCGTACTGCGCGAGCGCGGTCGGCCGGGTGGGGCCGACGACGAGCGGCACCTCCAGCGCACCGAGCAGGAATGCCGTGACGACGAGCGAGCCGATCGCAAGCGCGGTGCACACCGACGGCCAGATGACGTGACGCAGCCGGGCCGCGGGCCCCGCGCCGAGGACCGCGGCGGCCTCTTCGCGCTCGCTGACGGCTGGTGTCCAGGCGGCGAGCACCAGCAGCGTCAGGAATGGCACCTCCTTGTAGACGTAGACGAGCACGATCCCGACACCGGCGCGATCTCCGATCACGTCAAGCGGCAGGATGCCCAGCAGCCGCTCGGCAAGCCCGCCGGGCGCCAGCCAGACGACGGCGACCGCCGCGACGACGAGATGCGGGATCGGCAGCGGCGCAGCGGCGAGCAGCGTCACGGGGCGTCCAGCCCGGCGCAGCGCGGTGGCGAGCCCGAGCGCCGCGGCCGCCGAAAGGACGGTCGCGACTGCCGTGTACTGCAGCGTGAAGCGCAGGCTGTCCCAGAACGCCGCGTCGGCCAGCAGTGCTCGCCAGGCGTCCAGGCTGGGCGCGCGGTCGCGCACGAGCGACTGCGGCTGCAGGCTGCGCCAGCCGGCTCCGACGAGCGCGCCGCCGAACAGCACCGCGAGCACGACGACTGCGGGAGCGGCGCTCCGCGCGCGCGGACGCAGCGTCGCACCGGTCACCGCTCGGCGCGCCCCGCCTCGGCGGTGGGATGATCGCCGCCGTGCTCGACGCGCACATGCGACGGCTTGTTGCACCGGCTGTCGAGGCGACGGCGCGGCGGCTGCATCGTGGCGGAGTGTCGCCGACCGCCGTCACCGCGGTCGGGTTCGCTGCCGGTGTCGCCGCGTGCGTCGCGGCGGCGTTCGCGGTCTGGTCGCTGGCGCTCGCGCTGTGGCTCGCCAACCGCGCGCTGGACGGTCTCGACGGCCCGCTGGCTCGGCTGCGCGGCGCCAGTGACCGGGGCGGCTTTCTGGACATCGCCGCTGATTTCACCGTCTACGGCGGCTTTGTGCTCGCGGTGGCGATCGCCGAGCCCGACGCGCGCCTGGCCTGCGTCGCGCTGCTGGTCGCCTACTACGTCTCGGGAACGGCGTTTTTGGCGTGGTCCTCGCTGGCCGAGCGGCGCGTGCTCACGACGGGTGACGAGCGGTCGCTGCGGTTTGTCGGAGGTCTCGCCGAGGGCACCGAGACGATCGTCGTCTACGTGCTGTTCTGCCTGCTTCCGGGTTCGGCCGAGACGATCGCGTGGGCGTTCACCGTGATCGTCGCGATGACGGCGCTGCAACGTGTCATCTTCGCGGTCCGCTCGCTGCGACACCCTGCCGCCGGGCCAAACGCGATCCGCTGATGCGCGCGTCGCGATGGCGTTCATCGCAGCGCCGGTTGCTCGTGGTCGGGGATCGGCCACAGCCGTGCGCGCGACAGCTCGACACCGACGGTGGCGCCGGCCGGCGGCGTGTCGTCGGGCTCGACGTGCGCCTCGATCGTCGTCGTCGGGCCGCGTAGCTCGACACGCACGACGCTGCCGAGGTAGACGGCGCTGTGCACGCGCAGGCGCAGCGGCGCGTCCGCTGTGAGCCGCACGTGCTCAGGTCCGATCGCGGCGAGCACGGGCCCGTCGGGGGCGTCGATCGCGACCATGCCCTCCGCGAGGTGCAGCTGTCCGTCGCGCACGTCGCCGCGCAGCAGGTTGCGCACCCCGAGAAAGCGCGCCAGGACGCCGGAGCTGGGGCGCTCGAACAGCTCGCGCGGCGCGCCGTGCTGGACGATCCGTCCCTCGAGCATCACCGCCAGTGTGTCGCCGAGCTGCGCCGCCTCCCCGCGGTCGTGCGTGACGAGCAGCGTCGTCAGCTCACGCTCGCGCTGCACGCGTGTGATCAAGCCGCGCAGCTCATCGCGCCGGACGGGATCAAGCGCGCTGAGCGGCTCGTCGAGCAGCAGCACGCGCGGCTGCGCGCACAACGCGCGAGCGAGCGCGACGCGCTGCTGCTCGCCGCTCGACAGTCCCCGAACCGACCGCTGCGCGAGTCCCGCGAGGCCGATCTCGTCGAGCAGCCCACGCGCCTGCGCCAGGCGATCGCGCCGCCCCACGCCGGCCAGCCGCAGCGGAAACGCGATGTTCTCGACGACCGACAGGTGCGGCAGCAGCCGCGGCTGCTGAAAGACCAGCCCGACGCGCCGACGGTGCGCCGGCAGCGCGTCGATTCGCTGTGCGTCGATCGTGATCTGTCCCGAGCTGATCGCCTGCAGCCCGGCGACCGCGCGCAGCAGCGTCGTCTTGCCCGCCCCGGAGGGACCGAGCAACGCCGTCAGCGTGCCGCGCTGCAGCGACAGGTCGACGGCGGGCAGGATCAGCGCCTGCTCGGCGTTGACCGTCACGGCGCGGCACTCGAGCATCAGCGCAGCACCTCGCGCCTCCAGCGGCGCTCCAGGACGCTGACGCGATCGGCCGGCAGCTCGGCGATGGGCGCGCCGAAGTCACGCAGCAGATACGGCGACGCACCGTGTGACTTCGCGCCGGGCAGCGCGCCGACGGGGAGCACGCTGGGAGCGCCGAGCACGTCCGCGTCGACCTTGTGGGCCTGCAGCGCGGGATCGAGCAGCAGATCGGCGATCACGAGAGCGCCGGCGCGATGGCCGGCATTGGCCGGGATCGTGACGAAGCTGACGTTCTGCAGCGTGCGGCCCTCGAGCGCGAGCGGACGCGCGCTGCCTGCGAAGGTCCCCTGGCGCACGCCGGTCTGGACGAAGCCGGGGTCATAGCTCATCGCCAGGTCGACCTTGCCGTCGCCGAACAGCCGGTTGAGCTCGGCCTCGGACTTCGGGTGCGACCGTCCTTCGCGCCACAGCAGCGGCTGCAGCTCGCGCAGGTAGGCAAACGCGCCGGCCTCCCCCTTGGTCTGCACGACGAAGCGCACGAACGCCGAGCCGGTGAAGTCCGGCGGCGCCGGATAGGTGATGCGGCCGGGGTGAGCGCGCGCGTAGTCGAGCACCTCGTCGAGGTCGCGCGGTGGCCGCGGCATCCGCGCGCGGTCATAGGCGAACACGAGCGCGGCGCGGCTCCACGGCGACTCCTGCCCGTCGACCGAAACGCCGAAGTCGCGCTTCAGCGTCGGATCGCCGCTGTCGAGCCGCCGCGCGTTGGGCAGCCGGCTCGCCCAGTCGCGCAACCACAGCCCGCCGGCCTTGCCCTGCGCGAAGTTCTCGCCGTTGATCCAGATCAGGTCGACCGCGCCGCCGCTGTCGCGGCCGGCGCGCAGCTCGGCTGCGACGCGCTGCACGGCGCTTGCGGTGTCGTCGATCGCGACGCGGCGCAGCGTGACGCCGAGGCGCGCCGCCCGCGGTGCGACGCGCTCGTCGATGTAGCGGTTGATCCGCTCGTCGCCGCCGTACAACCACCAGCGCACCGTCTGCCCGCGCGCTCGTTCGAGCGTCGCCGGCCACGAGCCGCCCGGCAACACGCTCGACGGGGTCTCAGACGTGACGCTGCGGTCACCGCCGCACGCCGCCGGTCCGATCGCGGCGATGGCGAGCAGCACAGCGAGAATGAGGTGATTGCGGTTCACGGCACTCCAGGTCGTCAGTGATAGAGGCCCGACGCAACCAGCGTCCCGACCACGGTGAACAAGAACGCCGCCGACCACGCCAGCCGGCGTAGCTCGGGGCCCAGAGATTCCGTCGCTCGCGGCGCGGTGGGCCGCCGGCGTGCCACGAGGGCACCCGCCAGCGTGAGCGCCACAACCAGCACCGCCGCAGCGATGAACGCCGGTGACCCCGGCGCATGGATGCTGCCGCCGAGCGTCGCGAACGCGATCGCTCCCGGGACGATTCCGACGGCCGTTCCGACGACGTAGTCGCGGGCCCGGATCGCGCTGGCCCCGGCGAGATAGTTCAGGACGTTGAACGGGACGAGCGGGATCAGCCGCAGCGCGATGATCGACAGCAGGCCGTGCTCGCGCAGCCGCCGCTGCACGCGCGCCGCTCGCTCACCCTGCACCAGCTCCAGCGATGCGCGGGCCGTCCGGCGCGCGAACGCGAACGCGGCCGTCGCGCCGACCAGCGCGCCGGCGATGCTGACCAGCGAGCCGACGACCGGGCCAAAGATTGCTCCGGCCGCGACCGTCAGCGCCGAGCCCGGGACGAGCGCGACCGTCAGCGCCGCGTACAGCGCCGCGACCGCGACGGCACCCAGCACCCCGCTGTCGGCAAACGCATCCCGCAGCCCACCGGGCGAGGGAGCGCCCGCCAGCGCGCCTGCGACAGCGCCCGCGCCGAGAAGCACGCCGAGCAGCAGCAGGCGCCGTCGGGGAGGTCGGAAGATGGTCGCCATTCGTGCACGTGTTCGGAGCCTGCCGACCGCCGGGTCAGCGACTCGGGGGTACGACCACCCGATCGTCACGAACGGTTCGCGAATCTGCCATCCAGCGGTGCCCGCGTGCCGGCGCGGCGCGGGCCTCGGCGCGCTCAGCGATCGTCAAGCACCCGGAGCGTGCTCGCGACCCCGACGCCGTAGGCCAGGTGGTAGCCGACCTCCATCGCGATGTCCTTCGGGGCGTACTTCCACGGCAGCTCATAGAAACCCATCGGTACGAGCTGGACGTAGGACATCGCCCAGACGGCGGTGCCGAAAAGCAGGCCGTGGCGCAGGGGCGCAGCCTGCGCGCTGCCCTGCATGATGCCGTA
>Ga0136633_1001301_pt1 | contig 18543 bp, 18 predicted proteins | sample AntDrymeUQ832206_2_FD_105494 | JGI IMG/M metagenome (GOLD analysis project Ga0136633, IMG submission 105494) | Polar desert sand microbial communities from Dry Valleys, Antarctica - metaG UQ83 (22.06) | ecosystem: Environmental > Terrestrial > Soil > Desert | place: Antarctica: Dry Valley...
AGTCGCGGATCGCCTCCAGCGCGCCCATCCCGCCGTCGACCGTCGCCGACCCGCCGGCGGCGACGAAGACCACGGAGGCGCCGGCCTGCACGGCCCCGACGATTAGCTGCCCGGTGCCGTAGGACGAGGCGCGCCGGACGTCGCGGTCGCCCGGAGCGACCAGGCCCAGGCCCGATGCGGCCGCGGTCTCCACGAGCCCGCCGCCGTCGCCCAGCAGCGCGAAGGGCGCGGTGACCGGCCGCCCGAGCGGGTCGCGGACCTCGGCGGCGTCGACCTCCCCGCCCAGTGCGAGCAGCAGCACCTCCGCGGTGCCCTCGCCGCCGTCGGCCAGCGGGCACAGATCTGGCGGCATCAGCCCCGCGCGCTCGAGGCCGCGCCCGATCGCCGCGGCGACCTCGACCGACCGGAAGGTCCCCTTGAACGAGTCCGGACTGACCAGCACCGGGCGCTCCGCGAGTAGGTTGCCGGTGGCCATGGCGAAGGACAATGCCATCACCTTCGAGCTCGACGGGCGCGAGGTCCGCCTCTCGAACCCCGACAAGGTCTATTTCCCGAAGGCCGGGGTGACCAAGGGCGAGCTCGCGCAGTACTACGTGGACTGCGCCGGCGCCGTGCTCAACCACCTGCGCGAGCGCCCGACCGTGCTCAAGCGCTACGCGGGCGGGATCGAGGCCAAGCCCTTCTACCAGAAGCGCGTCCCCGACAAGCGGCCTGAGTGGCTCCAGACGGCGGTGATCGAGTTCCCGTCCGGGCGCACCGCGCGTGAGCTGGTCCCGGTCGACACCGCGCACCTGATCTGGGGCGTCTCGCTGGGCAACGTCGACTGGAACCCGCACCCGATCCGCCGCAGCGACCTCGATCACCCCGACGAGCTGCGCATCGACCTCGATCCCATGCCCGACGCCGGGTGGGAGCGCGTCCGCGAGGTGGCGATGATCGCGCGTGACGTGCTGGTCGAGCACGACCTGGTCGGGTTCCCGAAGACCTCCGGCAGCCGCGGCATGCACATCAACGTGCGCATCCACCAGCAGTGGGACTTCACGACGGTGAGAGCGGCCGCGCTCGCCCTGGCCCGCGAGGTCGAGCGTCGCGCCGACGGCCTTGCGACCTCGAAGTGGTGGAAGGAGGAGCGCCCGCCGGACGCCGTCTTCATGGATTACAACCAGAACGCCAAGGACCACACGGTCGCCTCGGGCTACTCGGTTCGTCCCGTCGCCGACGCACGCGTGTCCTGCGCGCTCGGCTGGGACGAGGTCCCGACCTGCGATCCCGCCGACTACACGCTGCGGACGGTGCCCGAGCGACTCCAGACCGTCGGCGATCCGAGCGCTGACATCGACGACCACACGGGCTCGTTGGACGCGCTGCTGGCCCTGGCCCACAGGGACGCCGAGGAGCGCGGCCTCGAGGATGCGCCGTGGCCGCCGCACTTCGCCAAGCAGCCCGGCGAGCCTAAGCGGGTCCAGCCGAGCCGGGCTCGGCCGGCTGAGCGCGGCGACTCGCCGTAGCGAGGACCACCCCGGCGAGGACGACGAGCACGCCGGCGATCTGGAGCACCGTCGGCTCCTCGGAGATCAGCACGGCCGCCAGCGCGACGGCGGCGACCGGCTGGATCAGCAGGATCACGCTGGTCAGCGCGGCGGGCAGGCGCGGCAGCGAGGTCGAGATCAGCAGCCAGCCGACGACCTGGCTCGACAGCGCCAGCGCGATCAGCCAGCCGTGCGAGGGCCAGCTCGGGACGAGGTCGACCGCGCCGTAGGTCGCTCCGACGGCGGCGGCGACCACCGCGCTGACGAGCGTCGCGTCGAACAGCGGGCCCGCGGGCCGGCGGTGGTCGACGTTGGTCTGGCGCAGGACGAGGAGGAACCCCGCGTAGGCGAAGGTCGTCCCGATGCCGAAGAGCGTTCCCCGTATCGGGTGGTCCCCGTAGGCGCCCTCCTCGAGCAGCCCGGAGATCATCACCGCGCCGGTCAGGACCACCGGCACGGCGGCGATCACCCGCGAGCCCGGTTTCTCGCCCAGGAACGCCCACGCCGCGAACGCGACCAGCACGACCTGCAGGTTCCCCAGCACCGTCGCCAGGCCCGCCCCGACGCCGTCGATCGAGTGGTGCCAGAGGACCAGGTCGGCCGCGAACAGGACGCCCGCGTAGGCGCCCATGCGGCGCTCGCGGGCGGGCCGGGCGCCGTAGCGGCGGCGCTCCCACCAGGCCAGCGCGCCGAGCGCCGGGAGGGCGTACAGGCAGCGGAAGACCGCGACGGTCTCCGGGGTCTCCTCGGCCAGGCGCACGAGGATGCCGCTGAAGGCGATGACCATCGCCCCGGCCACGGCGACCGGGACGGGGTTGCCGCGCAGGCTGCGGTCGGCTAGCTCTGGAGCTGCTCGATCAGGCATTCCGCCGGCGCCTTGTCCTCGCGCCAGCGCAGGACCTTCGCGCCGTGACGGATCCGTCCGTTCGAGACGTGGTCGAAGGAGACCTCCACGACCAGTTCCGGTCGCAGCTCCACCCAGGCGAGGTCCTTTCCTTGTGACCAGCGGCTCGGCTCACCTGAACCGCGCTGCCCGGTCTCGTAGGGCTTCAACCGCCCGGGCAGCTCGCGCTTCTCGGCCGCCTTGAAGCCGGACGAGTGACCGACCTCCCGCAATCGGCCGTCCTCGGTGTAGAGGCTGAGGATGATCGCGCCCAGTGTCCCCGGCTCCTTCCCGGGCCGCCAGCCGCGCACGACCGCGTCGATCGTGCGCACGCGCTTGATCTTCGCCATCCCCACGCGCTCGCCCGGCTTGTACGGGCAGTCGAGCAGCTTGGCGATCACGCCCTCGGCGCCGTGCAGCCAGGGCTTCGCCTCCTCCGGGTCGAGCGTCGAAGGGGTGAGGTCCAGCGGGGCCTCCACCAGCTCCTCCAGGCGTGCGCGGCGCTCGTATTGGGGCAGCTCGAGCAACAGCTCGTCCTCGATCGCCAGCACGTCGAAGGCCACGAAGCGCGCCGGAGTGCGCCCGGCGAGCTCGTCGATCCGCTTCTTGGCCGGGTGGATGCGCTGGCCGAGCGCGTCGAAGTCCTGTCGTCCCTGCGCGTCGAGCACGATGATCTCGCCGTCGATCACGTAGCGACCGGGCGGGAAGCGCAGCTCTGGGAAGTAGCGCGTGAGGTCGCGCCCGTTGCGCGACTGCAGGTAGGCCTGGTCGCCGTCGACGAACGCGATGCAGCGGAAGCCGTCCCACTTCGGCTCGTAGGACCACGTCCCGCCGGTCGGCAGTGCCTTCGCCGGGCGGGCGAGCTGGGGCAGCACGGGCGGAGTCAGCGGCAGCGGCATAGGGTTCGGATCGTATGACGCTCCAGCAGTTGCAGTACTTCCTGATGGCGATCCAGCACGGGTCGTTCTCGGCGGCCGCGGACGCCATGCACCTCGCCCAGCCGTCGCTGTCGGAGCAGATCCGCAAGCTCGAGGGGGAGCTCGGGGCCCCGCTCTTCGCCCGCGGGGGGCGGGGGCTGGAGCTCACGGACGCCGGCCGTCTGCTGCGCCCGCACGCCGAGCGCACGTTGGCGGCGGCCGACGAGGCGGCGTCGTCGGTCCGCGAGGTCGCCAAGCTCGAAGGTGGGACGCTGAGCTTCGGCACGTTCGGCAACGCCCCCTACTACCTGCTCTCCGATCTCGTCGAGGACTTCCGTTCGCGCCATCCGAACGTGCGGGTGCGCCTGACGGGGCTCAACTCCTCGACGGTGGCGGACTCCGTACGCGAGGGACGGCTGGAGGCCGGGTTGATCGTGCTGCCGATCGACGCCCGCGGGCTCGACGTGCGGCCGGTGGCCGAGGACGAGACGGTGTTCATGAGCCGTGACCCGGAGCGCTTGAAGGAGCCGATGACGATCGAGCGCCTGCAGGACCGGCCGCTGATCCTCTACGACGCGCGCTACGGCTGGGACGACCCGACGCGGCGGACCTTGCTCGACCGCGCCCAGCGCGCGGGCGTGGAGCTCGAGCCCGACATCGAGGTCGAGTACGTCGAGGCGGCGCTGGAGCTGTGCGCGCGGGGCTTCGGTGACACGATCGGCGCGCGTTCGATCGCCGTCGGCCGCGGCTTCGCCAAGCGACTCGGATCGGTCCCGTTCGATCCGCCGCTGACGGACACGTTCGCCTTCATCCACCGGCGCAACGCGCACCTCTCGCCGGCGACGAGAGCCTTCATGGCGCTGGCCGAGAAGCGGATCGTGAAGCTGATCGGCGACCGCGCGGTCCGGCCGGAGAGGATCTGAAGCGACTCAGGCCGATCGCGCGGGAGGGGGAGAGCGCGACCGGCCTATGTGAGTCGGGTCCCCGGGCTCCGAGGGGAGTCGGCCCGGGGTTGGTCTCTCTTGGGGAGAGAGAAGCTGGGTGGGGAGGCTGTGAAGAGCTAGGACTTGAAGGTCGGGCGGGAATCCGCGCCGTACTTCGAAGCCAGAACGTCCAGAGCCCCCATCACCGCGAACGGCACTGCGATGGAGACGAGAGTGATCATGTACAGGAGTATGGGTCACCCGGGTCTATCGGGGTAGCCTCAGTTGACTAGTGAGTCGATAGGCGTTGCCTATGGGAGCGGACCGGCGCTTCCTGACACCACGACCCTAGAGTTCCGGCGGTGCGGAGGGGCGTGGGAATCGTGGTGGGCTGCATGGCCATGGCGTCCGGTCCGGCCGCGTCGGCTGCTCCACCCGTGTGGGCGCCCGCCGGGTCGGCCACCATCCATCCGGGCGTGGCGATCACCGCGTCCGAGAGGTGCACCGCGAACTTCGTCTTCTACGACGCGACCGACGTCTACATCGGGACGGCGGCGCACTGCGCCGACGCGCTCTCCGATCCCGGAGACGCCTACTGCGGCGGGCTCTCGCTGCCCTACGGGACGCCGGTCGAGGTCCAAGGCGCGCGGCGGCCGGCCACGCTCGTGTACTCGTCCTGGCGGGAGATGAACTAGACCGAGGTCCCGCCGCACGACGAAATGTGCATCGCCCACGACTTCGCCATGGTCCGGCTCGATCGCGCCGATCACGCGAGCGTCAACCCCTCGATCCCGTACTGGGGCGGCCCGACCGGGCTGCGTCCGCTCAGCGCCATGGCCACGGGTGAGCGCATCCTGGCCTACGGCAACTCCGAGACCCGTCAGGACACGGACGCGATCCAGCCGCTCGAGGGCACCGGTGAGATCGACTGGGAGAACGGCTGGCGCCACGACGTGCAATTCGTCACCCCGGGCATTCCGGGCGACTCCGGGAGTGCCGCGATCGACAACACGGGCTCGGCTTTCGGGATCCTGACGACGCTGCGCTTCGCGCCGCCCGCAGCCACCGGCGTGACGGACCTGCCCCGCGTCCTGGCCTACCTGCGGGCGAACACGGACCTCGGGATGCGGTTGGCCGAGGGCACCGAACCGTTCACGGGCGCCGGCGACGCGCTGACCCCATCGCCGGCCGGCGCTCCCGATCCCCAGCCCGAGGAGCAGCCTGCACCGGTACCGGTGCCGCCCCCACCGCCCGCGCCCGCGGCGCCTGCGCCGGCGGCCCGTCCCGCCGCGAAGCAGAAGGCCAGACGCTGCCCGCGCGGAACCGTCCGCCGCCGCATCGGCTCCTCGCGCAGGATGCGCTGCGTCAAGGTCAAGCGCCGAGACAGGCGCTGACGGTCAGCGCCGCGGGGCGGCCGAGCCGCCGCGCAGGCGCCGCAGCACCGTGTCGGCCACCTTCGGCGAGAGCCCGTGCAGTGCTCCCAGTAGCCGGACGGCCTTCGGGAAGTGCAGCGACCGCGCGTCCTGATCGATCGCCCTGATGACCGCCGCGGCCAAGTCCTCGGCGGGTGCAGCCCGGTCCCCGCCGCGGTACCAGTCGGGCAGCGTGTCCTTCTCGTGGTCGTGCAGCGAGCTCGCCACTTCGCCGGGATAGACCATCGTGAGCCCGACCCCGCTGCCGCTGAGCTCGTGCCACAGCGCCTCGCCGAAACCGCGCTGGGCGGCCTTCGTGGCGCCGTAGACCGCGGCGGAGGGGAACGAGCGGTGACCGGCGCCCGAGGAGACGATCACGATGTGACCCTGCCCGCGGCCGAGCAGGAGCGGCAGCGCCGCCTTGACCGTATAGAGCGTGCCGAGCCAGTTCACACGCGTCATCTGCTCGGCGCGGTCGAGGTCGAGGTCGTGGAAGGGGCCGTAGTGGGCGATCCCCGCGTTGGCGATCACAAGGTTCAGGCCACCGGCCGCGAAGTGCTCGACGGCCTCGAAGACCTGCGCGCGGTCGCCCACGTCGACCGGCAGCACCTCGTGCTCGCCGGGAAGGTCGGCCGCCAGCTTGCGCAGCTCGCCGTCCGAGCGCGCGGCGAGGCCGAGCGTGACCCCCTGGGCCGCCAGCGCCCGTGCCAGGGCCCGCCCGATGCCCCGGGAGGGCCCGGTGATGAACGCGCGTGTGCCTTCCCCGATCCGCATCGCGGTCCAGCGTACCTGCGGCAGTAGCCTGCGGGACATGTCCCACGACCACGTCACCGTCGCCGAAGAGGAGTACCTGCAGACCATCTTCTGGCTGCAGGAAGCGGGGCTGCCCATGACCGCCGCGAACGTCGCGCGCGCCATGCAGCTCTCCGCCCCGACCGTCCACGAGATGATCGGCCGCCTCGAGCGCGACGGCTACGTCACGCGCGGCTCGGACAAGCACCTGGCCTTCACCGACCAGGGTCTCGAGCACGCGACCGGGATCGTCAAGCGCCACCGGCTGATCGAGCGCTTCCTGACCGATGTCCTCGGGATCCCGTGGGACGAGGTCCATGAGGAGGCCGAGCGCCTCGAGCACGCCATGAGCCCGGTGCTCGAGGAGCGCATGCTCGCCGCCATCGGCAACGCTAAGACCTGTCCGCACGGTCACCCAATCGAGGTCGGCTCGCGCATCGAGGGCGTCCCGCTGGCCGACGTCGCCGAGGGCGCGAAGGTCAAGATCCTGCGCTTCGAGAACGAGGCCGAGGACCTGCTGCACTACCTCAAGGAGGCCGGGATGGAACCCGGTCACGACGGCTCGCTGCACGCCTCTACCGACGATCAGGTGACCGTCCGCTTCGCGGATCGCGACGCCACCGTCACGCGCTCGGTCGCCGAGACGGTCTCCGTGGTGGCCGATCCGTCGCCGCCGCCGCGTACCGCGCTGCCCGAGCAGTTGGTCCTCGCGCGGGACCGCTACGGTCGCTAGCGCACTGGCGCTGGTGGCGGGCCTGGCGCGTCACTCGCGGAAGAGCTGGCGCGCGATGATCTCGCGCTGGACCTCCGAGGCGCCCTCGTAGATCCGCGGGGCGCGGACCTCGGTGTAGAGATGCGCGAGCAGGTGGCCGGCCTCGAGCGCTCGGGCGCCGTGGACCTGGATCGCGACGTCGACGGCGTGCTGCGCGGTCTCGGTGGCGAAGAGCTTGGCCATCGCCGCGGCGCGGGTGATCGGGCGCAGGCCGGCGTCGTAGGCCGAGGCGGCCGAGAAGACGAGCAGCCGCGCCGCCTGGACGCGCGTGGCGACGTCGGCGAGCTGGTGCGAGATGCCCTGAAGGTCGCTCAGGCGCCCGCCGAACGCCTGGCGCGACGCCGCGTGGGTCACCGCCGCGTCCAGTGCCGCCTGCGCCATCCCGACGGCGAAGGCGCCGACGCTCGGCCGGAACAGGTCCAGGGTGCCCATCGCGACGGCGAAGCCGCGGTCGACCTGGCCGAGCACGTGCGAGGCCGGGACGTGGACGTCCTCGAGGGTCAGCCGGCCGATCGGATGCGGGGAGATCAGCGCGATCGGCTCGCCGCTGAGACCCGCGCTGTCACGCGGGACCGCGAACGCCGTCAGGCCGCGGGCGCCCGCGCCGGGCGTCGTGCGCGCGAACAGCGAGTAGACGTCGGCGTCGGGGGCGTTGGAGATGTAGACCTTCTCTCCGCTCAGGCGGAAGCCGTCGCCGTCGGGCTCGGCCCGCAGCGACAGGCCGGCGACATCGGAACCGGCGCCCGGCTCGGTCAGGGCGAAGCCCGCGACCGCCTCGCCGCTCGCCAGCCGCGGGATCCACTCGTCCGCCAGCTCGGGCCGGCCGCAGCGCAGGATCGGGTTCGAGCCGAGGCCCTGGACCGCGAAGGCGGTCTCGGCGTCGGTGCAGTGGCGCGCGAGCGCCTCACGGATCAGGCAGAGCTCGACGGCGCCGACGTTCGGGAACAGCCGCCCGAGCAGGCCGTGCTCGGCGAGTGCGCGCACGAGCGGCCGGTTGAGCTCACCCGGCGTGCCGGACTCCGCAAGTGGCGCGAGCGTCTGCGCCGCGAGGCTCAGGGTCTCCTCGAACAGCGAGCGCTGGACGTCCGACAGGTGGGCGTAGGTGGTCTCGCTCACCGCTCGTCCGGCACGACGGCCACGCCGAGCAGCTCGATCTGGGCCGCCGGGTCGAAGAGCTCGACGACCCCGAACAGGGCCATCGCCGGGTAGCGGCGGCCGAAGTGACTCCGGTAGACCGCTCCGAGCTCGCGCAGCCCGGCCCGATAGGCGCCCATGTCGGTGACGTAGATGACCAGCGAGACGAGGTCGTCGGGCCGCCCGCCCGCGGCGGCCAGCGCGCCGACAACGTTCGTCGCGGCGACGTCGAACTGCTCGACCAGCGTGCTTCCGACGATCTCGCCGTCCGGTCCCTGCGCGGTCATCCCGCCGAGGTGGACGGTGCGCCCTTCGCCGGCCACGACGGCGTGCGCGAAGCCCACGGGCGGCGCGAGCCCGGGCGCGGTGACGATCTCGTTCGGGCGCGTCATCGGCCGGTCCAGGCCGGGTCGCGACCCTCGCTCCAGGCGGCGTAGAACTCGCCGAAGTCGTGGCTCTTCATCAGCATCGCCTGCGTGATCGCCTCGACCTCGATCGCGCTGGCGAGGTCCATGTCGAGCTCGCGGGTCAGCAGGACCTTGGTCGTCGAGAAGGCCAGCGCGGGGCCGTCGGCCAGGCGCCGGGCCAGCGCCGCGGCGGCGGCCGGCAGCTCGTCGTCGTCGACGACCTGCGTGGCCAGCCCGATCCGGTACGCGTCCTCGGCGCCGACCTTGTCGCCGAGCATCAGCAGCTCGGTCGCGCGTCCGAGTCCGACGATCCGCGGCAGCAGGTAGGCCGAGCCCATGTCGGCGCCGGCCAGACCGACGCGCGTGAACAGGAACGCGAACTTGGCCGAGCGCGCGAGCAGCCGGAAGTCCGCGGCCAGCGCGATCACCGACCCGGCGCCGGCGGCGATCCCGTTGACGGCGGCGATCACTGGCAGCGGGCACTCGCGCAGGGCCTTGACGACCGCGCCGGTCATGCGCGTGAAGTCGAGCAGCTCCGCGGGCTCCATCCGCGTCAGCGGGCCGATGATCTCCTCCACGTCGCCGCCCGAGCAGAAGCCGCGACCCGTGCCGGTGATGACGAGCACCCTCGCGTCGCCGCGGTGGGGCAGCTCGGCCAGCAGGTCGCGCAGGTCGGCGTACGAGTCGAAGGTCAGCGCGTTGAGCTTGTCCGGGCGGTTGAGGGTGATCGTGGCCACGCCATCGGCGACCGCGAAGTCGAAGTGCTTCCAGTCGTCGGTGAATGCAGCCGAGGCTCGTTGCGGTGTCATGTCTGGATTCCGCCTCCGTCGAGGATCAGGGTCTGGCCGTTGATGGCGCCCGCCTCGGGGGAGGCGAGGAAGGCGACGGCGGCGGCGACCTCGGCCGGCTCGAGCAGGCGCCCGAGCGGGGAGGCGGCGGCGAGCGCGGCCTCCGCGGCCGCCTCGCTGCGCCCCGTCGTGGCCGCGATGTGCTCGACCGAGGCGCGCGTCATGTCGGTGCGCACGAAGCCGGGGCAGACCGCGTTGGCGGTGATCGCGCTGCCGGCGAGCTCCGCGGCGACCGCGCGCATGAGCCCGACCGCGGCGTGCTTGGAGGCCGAGTAGGCGGCGGTGTAGGGCGCCCCGGCGCGGCCCGCCGTCGAGGCGACGGTGACGATGCGCCCGCGGTCGAGCTCGCGCATGCCCTCCAGGACGGCACGCGTGCACAGGAACGCCCCGGTCGCGTTGACCTCCAGTTGCTCGTGCCAGGAGGCCAGCGTGGTCCGGGCCAGCGGCGCGCTCGTCGCCACGCCCGCGTTGTTGACGAGCACGTCGACCGGTCCGGCCGACTCGAAGAACGCCGCCACGGCCGCCTCGTCGGTCACGTCGCACTGCGCGCGCCCGACCGCGAGGACGCGGTCGCCGCCGGCCTCGAAGCGCTGCGCGATCGCGCGGCCGATGCCGCGCGTCCCTCCGGTGACGACGACCAGCCGCTCAGCCATCGAGTTCCTTCAGCGCCCGGCGGTCGATCTTGCCCGAGCCGGTCTTCGGCAGCGCGTCCAGGAAGCACACGTCGCGCGGGCGCTTGTGTGGCGAGAGCTCGCTGCGCACGTGCTCGCGCAGGGCGTCGGCCAGGTCCGGTCCGGCCGTGGCGCTCTCGACGAGGGCCACGTAGGCCCGCGGCCGGACGAGCCCCCGCTCGGCGTAGCCCACGACCGCACACTCGAGCACGTCCGGGTGCCCGGCCAGGCACTGCTCGATCTCCGCCGGGGCGACCCAGATGCCACCGACCTTCAGCAGGTCGTCGGCGCGCCCGCGGTACCAGTACAGCCCGTCGCCGTCGCGCTCGACCAGGTCGCCGGTCATCACGAGGTCGCCGGCGAAGGTCTGCGTGCTCTTCTCACGCGCCCCCCAATACATCAGCGCGGCCGTCTCGCCCTGCACCCACAGGCGCCCGGTGACACCGTCGGTCACCTCATCGCCCGCGTCGTCGACGACCCGCGCGCGGTAGCCGGGGACCTCCCGTCCGAGGCTCCCCGGCACCGCCTCCCCGGGCCGGTTGGAGATGAAGATGTGGTAGGCCTCGCTCGAGCCCAGGCCGTCGAGCACCTCCACGCCGAAGGTCTCCAGCCAGCGCGCGTGCAGCTCGCGCGGGAGCGCCTCCCCTGCGGACGTGCAGCAGCGCACGGACGTCAGGTCCTGCATCGCGGCATCCGGGTGGTCGACCATCGCGGCCATCATCGTCGGCACGTTGACGAGGATGGTCGGCGCGTGTCGCGCGATCAGCTCGAACAGCCGCTCGGGCGTCGGGCGTTCGGGGTAGACGATGCCCGCGCCGCCGACCCCGAACGGGTACAGCGCGGCCATGTCGCGGGCGTAGCCGAAGAACAGCTTGGGGACCGGCAGCACCACGTCGTCCTCGGTCAGCGCGAGCACGCCCTCGGCGTACGAGCGGTGGCTCGCCAGCGCTGTGCCCGCACGATGCACGCAGGCCTTCGGCGCGCCCGTGGAGCCGGTGGTGAACTTCCAGATCGCGATGTCGTCCGCGCTCGTCGGTGCCGGGTCGAGCTGCGCCGGCGCCTGCGCGACCAGCGACTCGAAGTGGGCCTCGCCGGGCCGCAGGTCCTCGCCGCGCGCGCCCAGCACGAGCAGGTGGCGCAGGGAGCGGCTCGCCGGCGCCGCCTCGCGCACGCGCTCGAGCGACCCCGCGTCGACCACGACGACGCCGGCGCGCGTGTACTCGAGGTAGTGCGCGTAGTCCTTGACGGCCAGGAACGTGTAGGCCTCGGCGGTCACCGCGCCGAGCTTCTGGACCGCGTACCAGGTCGCCACGAACTCGACGCCGTCGGAGAGCACGAGCAGCACGCGCTCCTCCTGGCGCACGCCGAGGTCGCGCAGGACGTGCCCGATGCGGTTGGTCAGCTCGGCCAGGCCGGCATAGCTGCACGGCCCGCCCGGTGCGAGCAGCGCGGTGCGCTCGCCACGGCCCTGCTCGAGGTGGCGGTCGACGAAGTGCGTCGCCAGGTTGAAGGCGCTCATTCCAGCGCGAGCTCGCGGATCGCCTCGACCAGGATCTGCGCCAGCACGGCGAAGGTCGCCTCGCCCTCGGCGGCACCGGCCGCCGCGGGGTCGCCGCAGTAGGCCTCGCTCATCCCCATGGCCAGGAAGTCCGTCCGGCCGTCGCGCATGGCCGCCGGCATGTCGACCGCGACCGGCGCCAGCCCGCGCATGCGCTCGGCGTCGACGAGCGCGGGCGCGTCGGCGAGCACCAGCGAGGTCTCGTAGCGCCCGGCGTGGCAGGAGCCCGAGCGGAACTCCTCGGTCAGCCGCTCGACGTGGGCACGGCGCGTGAGCCGCAGGTGCGCCGTGTGCAGCCCGCTCTCGCGCAACGTCCCGGCCGCGCGATCGAGCGTGGCAACGTGCTCGGGCTCGAAGTGGTTGTTGACGATCAGCAGCCGTGTGAGCCCCTGGTGCCCGAGCGAGCGGCCGACGTCGCAGACCAGCGCGTGCAGCGTCGCCTCCTCGATGTGGACCGCGCCGGGGAACGCCGCCCCGTAACGCGTCACGCCGTAGGGGATGGCCGGCGCGAGCACCGCGGCGACGTGCTCGTCGGTCGCCAGGGCAGCGGCGGCGCGTGCGCACATCCCGTCGGAGATCAGCCCGTCGGTGCCCAGCGGCGCGTGCGGACCGTGCGGCTCGACCGCTCCCACGGGCAGCAGGCAGACGACGGTCCGAGCGCCCGCCAGCAGCGCCTCGAGCTCGGGCGAGCGCAGGTCGGCCAGCCTCACGCGAGCACCCGATCCGCCGCGGCCAGGTCGAGCAGGCAGAGGTCCGCACGGCCGGCGCCGAGCACGGTGTTGGCGGCGTCGATCGTCGTCAGGTGGCCGCCGACCAGCGTTGGCACGCGAGCCTCGCTGCGCACGCGGTCGCTCAGCGCGGTCAGGAAGCCGCGCCGGTAGGCCGGCCGGCCCTCGCTGACCGCCTGTCCGGCGACGACGTGCACGAGCCCGCAGCCGTGTTCGGCGAACGCGCGCGCGGCGGCGATCCCGTCGGCGACGCTCAGCCCGCCGCGCGCCCAGTCGTCGGCGGTCAGCCGGACGGCCAGCAGCCGGTCGGCCGGCCAGGCGCCGCGCACGGCGTCGAGGACCTCCAGCGGGAAGCGCAGGCGGTCGGCCCCGTAGGCGTCCTCGCGGCGGTTGGAGAGCGGCGACAGGAACCCGGCCAGCAGGCGCCCGTGCCCGCAGTCGAGCTCGAGCGCGTCGAAGCCCGCCTCGGCGGCGAGCGCGGCGGCGGCGGCGAACTCGTCGCGCACCCGAATCAGGTCCTGCGGGGTCATCGCCCGCGGCACTTGCCCGAACGGTGCGAAGGCGATCGCCGAGGCGGCGACGAGGTCCCAGGCCTCGGCGGGCGGGAGCGGGACGTCGATCCCCTCGGCCGCCGGACGGGTCGCGCCGCGGCGCCCGGCGTGCCCGAGGCAGAGCGCGATCGCGGCGCCGTCGGCGTGTGCCTCGTCGGCCTGCGCGCGCAACGCCGCCGGGTCCTCGCAGACCGGCGTGTCCGGCGAGATTCGCCCCTCGGCGGACACCGCGGTGAACGCGCTCAGCACGAGTCCCGCCCCGGACGTTCCCGCCGGCGCGACGATGCGGTTGCGCAGCGGGAGGGCGCCGAGCGACAGCGGCACGAACAGGGGCGGTGGGGCCGGCGCGCCCGTCGAGGCGAACCACGAGTCCAGCCGGCGCACGTACTCCGGGTCGCGCTGGGTCAGGTTCCCGTGCGTGATGCGCCCGCTGCGGGTCAGCAGGTTGAAGCCGAACTGCAGCGGCTCCATGTGGTGGTAGCGCCCGACGCGCTCGAAGTAGGCCGCGCTGTCGCTCGCGGCCTCCTGGAAGCGCTCGACCACCGGCCGGCGCTCGAGCTCGAAGTCCGCCAGCGCGGGCGCGATCGCCGAGTGGCGCTGGAAGGCCTCGGCCAGCGCGATCGCGTCCTCCATCGCCAGCTTGGTTCCCGAGCCGATCGTGAAGTGCGCTGTGTGCGCCGCGTCGCCGAGGATCACGACGTTGCCGTGATGCCAGGCGCGGCAGCGGACCTTCTGGAATTGCAGCCACAGCGAGCGGTTCGAGCGCAGGCGGTGGCCGCCGAGCTCGGTCGCGAAGACCTGCTCGCAGAACCCCATGCTCGCCGCCTCGTCCATCTCGTCGAGTCCGGCCGAGCGCCACACAGGCTCCGGGCATTCGACGATGAACGTGCTCGTGCGCTCGTCGAACGGGTAGCCGTGGGCTTGGAAGACGCCGTGCTCGGTCTCCTGGAAGGCGAACGTGAACGCGTCGAGCACGAGGTCGGTGCCGAACCAGGCAAAGCGCGCGCCCTCCGGCGTCACGCGCGCGCCGAGCTCGCGCTCGAGCGAGCGCCGGGCGAGCGAGTTGACGCCGTCGGCGCCGACGATCAGGTCCCCATCGAGCTCGTCGAGGGCGGCCACCTCGACGCCGAAGCGCAGGTCCACCCCGAGCTCGTGGCAGCGCTCCTGCAGGATGGCCAGCAGGTGGCGGCGCCCGATCGCCGAGAAGCCATGCCCGCGCGAGCGCAGCAGGTGCCCGCGGTAGCGCACGTGGATCGCGTCCCAGCGCGCGAACGTGTCCGTGATGCGCAGGTAGGACGGGTAGTCGGCGTCGCGCAGCGCTCCGAGCGTCTCCTCGCTGAACACGACGCCCCAGCCGAACGTCGCATCGGGCGCATTGCGCTCGAGGATCGTGACCTCGTGCGCCGCGCCCGCGCGCTTGAGCAGGATCCCCAGGTACAGGCCGGCCGGACCCGCGCCGAGGATCGTCACCTTCATCCGGCGAGCACCTCGGCCAGCCGGCCGACCTCGTCGAGGTCGGAGACCGTCGGCAGCAGCACGAGCTCGTCGCAGCCCTCCTCCTCGTAGCCGCGCACGAGGTCCTTGATGGCGCGCGGGGTGACCAGGTTCGCGGAGGCGATGTTCTCCGCGAAGGGCCCGGTGAACGCGTAGTAGTCGCGCAGGTACGCGGTCCCGCGCTCGGGGTCACCGAGCGCGAAGTAGGCCTGGCCCCAGAGTCGCGGGCGGCCCGGGCGCCCGAGGTCGCTCCAGGCGGCGTGCGCCTTCGCCGCGGCGCTCGCGAACGCCCGCGGGGGACCGCCGCCGTGCGCATAGCCGTCGGCGTAGCGGGCCATGCGCGCGAAGGCGGGACCGCTGGAGCCGCCGACGAGGATCTCCAGCCCCGCGCGCGGCGCGCCCAGGCGCTGCTCGTCGATGCCCGCGCGCAGGTATGCGAGCTGCTCGGACAAACGGCGCCCGCGGTCGCGCTCGGAGACGCCGGCCGCCTCGTAGTCGTCCGAGCGCGCGCCGAGCCCGAGCCCCAGCGTCAGCCGCCCGCCCGAGAGCGTCTGGATCGCCGCCGCCTGCTTGGCGACCAGCGCGTTCGCGCGCAGCGGGCCGATCACGATCATCGTGGCCAGGCGCACGCGCTCGGTCACCGCGGCGGCGGCCGACAGCGCGGCGAACGGCTCGATTCCGCCGTAGACCAGCCGATCGAGCACCGCGACCGACGTGAAGGGTCCGGCGTCGGCGAGCCGCGCCCACTCGACCAGCAGCGGGCCCTCGGCGTCCGGCGTCGTGTTCGGCAGGCCGATGCCGACGTTCACGTGACCTCTCTCACCCGCTCGCGATGCTAAACAGGCGAGCGTGTCCATGCCCGCCCCAGCCGACCTCGCCCGCCACTATTCGCGTTTCGCGGTCGCCGAGCGGCTGCTGCTGTCCGGTCATTCGCACCAGGCGTGGCCCGACGTCGCGGCCGACGGGCAGGCCGAGGCGTTCGCCGACGCCGCGCGCGAGGTCGACGGCAAGTGGGAGCGCGCCTTCGCCAAGGCCGAGGAGGTCCGCGAGGGATTCCGGCGCGCGCTCGAGGATCCCGGCGGGGAGTTGGCGCTGGGAGCGAACACGCACGAGCTGGTCCTGCGCTTCCTCTCCGCGCTGGCACTGCGCGAGCGCCCGCGGCTGGTGTCCACCGACGGCGAGTTCCACTCCCTGCGCCGCCAGCTCGCGCGCCTGGGCGAAGAGAGACTGGAGGTCGTGCGCGTCGCCTCGGCGCCCGCGGGCACGCTGGCCGAGCGCCTCGCCGCCGAGGTCGACGAGCGCACCAGCGCGGTGCTGGTCTCCAGCGTGCTGTTCGAGACCTCGAGCATCGTGCCCGGCCTGGGGGACCTCGCGGCGGCCTGCGAGCGCGCCGGCGCGGAGCTGCTGGTCGACGCCTACCACGCGCTCGGGAACATGCCCTTCCCATTGCACGAGCTCGGGCTCGGCGGGGCCTGGGTCACCGGCGGTGGCTACAAGTACCTGCAGCTCGGGGAGGGCAACTGCTTCCTGCGGGTGCCCGCCCACGCCGACGAGCTGCGGCCGGCGATCACCGGCTGGTACGCGGAGTTCGCCACGCTCGAGGCCGCCGCCGGTTCCGAGGTCGCCTACCCGCGCGGTGCAATGCGCTACGCCGGCTCGACCTACGACCCGACGAGCCACTACCGCGCCGCCCGCGTGCTCGCGTTCTTCGAGCAGCACGGCATGACCGCGGCCGCGCTGCGCGACCGCTACCGCCGCCAGGTCGCGCTGCTGGCCGACCGCTTCGACGCGCTCGACGCGCCCGAGGAGGTGATCACCCGCGACCGCTCGGCCGGGCCGGACGACCTCGGCGGCTTCCTCGCCCTCGAGGCGCCAAACGCGCCGGCGCTGCAGCGCGCGCTCACCGAGCGGGGCGTGATGAGCGACAGCCGCGGGCGCTACCTGCGCCTGGGGCCGGCGCCGTACCTGAACGACGCCCAGCTCGTGGCCGCCGTCGACGCGCTAGGCGACACGCTCAGGGCCGGGGTGACGCCGGTGGCGTGAACCGAGAGAGAGCCGTCGGGTAGGAGCCGGGCGCCGGCCGCATCCCAACTCGTTTCGGTCTCCAGCGCCCGCAGGCGGCGCCGGCGGAACCCCGACAACGTCGAACTGGACGACCCTTTCGCGAGCCGTGCTGCGTTGTTGGGGCAATGAGCGGCCTAACGCAACACGGGTGAATCGAACTTGCGGGATTGCTGCGTTATTGGGGCCTGGTCGGCGCTCTCGGCGAGCAGATCGCAGCCAGCCACCTAGCAGGATTGGGCTCCGTCCTGAGATCCCTTAGGCCGTGACGCCCAGCGACTTCAGAGCATCGGCGAGGCGCGTGATGCCCTCGTCGATCTGCTCGGGATTCACGCCCGAGTAAGCCAGTCGCAGCGTGTTCGAGCCGCCCTCGAGCAGGAAGTCCGTGCCCTTGACGAAGAGCACGCCGCGCGCGCGGGCGGCCTTCTCGAGCGCTGAGACGTCCACGATCTCCGGCAGCTCGACCCACATGAAGTAGCCGCCGGACGGCGGGGTGAAGCGCGCCTCGGGGATCTCGCGCTCGAGCGCCGCGACGAGCGCGTCACGGCGGTCGCGCAGGGCGTTCTTGACCGTCTCGATCGCGCCGTCCATGCGCCCGGAGCGGGCGAACTGGTTGACGATCGACTGGGCGACCATGTTCGGCGAGATGTACGTGTTGGTGGCGATCGCCTGGATCTGCTTGATCAGCGCAGCGGGACCCACGAGATAGCCCACGCGGATGCCCGGACAGACGGTCTTCGAGAACGACGAGGCGTAGACGACCTTGCCCGACGCGTCCTGGGAGAGCATCGTCGGCAGCGTCTCGCCCTCGAAGCGGATGGCGATGTACGGGTCGTCCTCGAACAGGACGAAGTCGTGGTCGCCGGCCAGCTCGAGCAGCTTGGCCCGCTTGGCTGCGCTGAGCGTGTAGCCCGCGGGGTTCTGGAAGTTCGGGATCACGTGGGCGAGCTTGGGCGCCACGCCGTCCTCGGTGATCAGGCGTTCGAGCGAGTCGACGCATATGCCGTCGGTCTCGAGCTCGACCATCTGGACGTCGGCGCCGCGCTGGCGCAGGTTGAGCAGCGTGCGGTCGTAGGTGGGCGACTCGACCACGACGGCGTCACCGGGCTGCACGAGCAGCTGGAACAGGAAGGCGTCGGCCTGCATGGAGCCGTTGGTGACCAGCACCTGGTCGGCGTCGACCCCGTGCTGAGCGGCGATCCACTCGCGCAGCGGCACGTACCCGACCGAGGTCCCGTAGGCCGTCGTGCCCGCCGGATCGTGGTCGAACGCCATCTGCGCGGCCTCGCGCAGGCCCTCCACGTCGACGATGTCCAGGGACGGTGCGCCGCGCGCGAAGGAGATCTCGGAGGCCATGCCCGCAGGCTATCGCGGGCGGCTCAGCGTGTTCGCTAGCAGCCCGCGGCCGAGGCGCCAGCGGCTACGCAGGCCCGCTCGGGTCGACGATCGTCAGATCCCGGAAGCAGGTCCGGTGGAAGCCGCGGTCGCGGGTCAGCAGCCGGTCGGCCACGGCAGCGGCGTGGGCGCCCACCAGCACGTCGGCGATCACGCGATCGCGGCTCCCCCCGCGGCGGCGGTAGTTGCGCCAGGCTTCGCCGGCCGCCTGCGCCGCGGTCGCGTCGAGTGCGGAGAAGCGCACGCCGAGTCGGTCGAGCGCAGCGCTCGCCGCTGCGGAGTCGGGGAAGCCCGCCGCGACCTCCGCCCAGACCACGTCGCACGCCACCAGGCCGCCTTCGGTCAGGCACCGCCGCAACGCCTCGCCCGAGCGCCGGCCGTGTTCGGGATCGCCCGCGAACACGTCGATGAGCACGCTGGTGTCGACGGCGGTGATCAGGGCGCGTCCGCCTCGCCGCGCACCTCGCG
>Ga0136633_1001302_pt1 | contig 18537 bp, 18 predicted proteins | sample AntDrymeUQ832206_2_FD_105494 | JGI IMG/M metagenome (GOLD analysis project Ga0136633, IMG submission 105494) | Polar desert sand microbial communities from Dry Valleys, Antarctica - metaG UQ83 (22.06) | ecosystem: Environmental > Terrestrial > Soil > Desert | place: Antarctica: Dry Valley...
ATCGTCGGCTCGCGGGACGTCGTCGAGGTCGACGGAAAGCGGGTCGCGGCGCAGCCGCTCGCTTACGTCCTCCTCCACAAGCCCCCGGGCGTGGTGACGACTGCGCGCGATCCTCACGGTCGCCCGACGGTCGTCGAGCTCGTCCGGAGTAGGACTCGAGTCGTGCCGGTAGGACGCCTCGATGCCGACACGACGGGCGCGCTCTTGCTCACGAACGACGGGCCGCTCGCGCATCGCCTCGCGCATCCTCGCTACGGCGTTCCGAAGGTGTACGAGGCCGAAGTCGAGGGGGTGCCCGATGGCGACGCGCTCGCGGCGCTCCGCGAAGGAGTTGTCCTCGAGGACGGGCGCACCGCGCCCGCGAAAGCTCGCGTTCTCCTCCGCCGGGCAAACGCTGCCGTGCTCGAGCTGACGCTCCACGAGGGTCGAAAGCACCAGGTGAAGCGGATGTGCGAGACGGTCGGGCACCCGGTGCGCCGCCTCCACCGGAGCCGCTACGCGGGGCTCGATCTCGACGGTCTCGAGCCGGGGGAGTGGCGCGAGCTGAACAAGACCGAGATCGCGGATCTCAAGAGGTCGGTCGCGCTCGGATCCTAGAGGGGCCGGGCATGCCCGGCCCCTACTGTTCACATCAGTACCGTTTCGCTTTGTGAGGGCGGGCATGCCCGGCCCTCGCCGTCCGCCGAGCGACGACCGAGAGGGGTCAGACCCGTGGGGTCTGACCCCGGACGAAGCCCATGCGCTCGTACATCATTGAGAGCGTCGGCGCGGAAGCCTCACGCGCCTTGTCGGCTCCGAGTGCCAGGAGGCGAAGAAGCTCTCCTTCATCCGCGCGGAGATCGGCGTAGCGGGCCTGGATGGGCGCAAACAGGCTGACGACCGCCTCGCCCACCTCCTGCTTGAAGTCCCCGTAGCCGGCGCCGTCGTAGCGACCTTCGATGGCGGAGATCGACTCGCCGGTCGCAACCGACATGATCTCGATCAGATTGGAGATCCCAGGCTTCGCAGCCGGATCGTGGCGGACCTCGCGTTCCGAGTCGGTCACAGCCGTCTTGAACTTCCGGCGGACGACATCGGGCTCGTCGACGATCCGAACGACGCCCTGCGGGTTTCCCGCGGACGTCGACATCAGCCGCTCGGGCTCTTGCAGGTTCTTGATCCGCGCGCCTTCCTCGGGATACACACCTGAAGGCACGGTGAACGTCTCGCCGTAACGGCTGTTGAAGCGCTCGGCGACGTTTCGAGTGAGCTCGAGATGCTGCCTCTGGTCGTCACCGATCGGGACGAGGTCCGTCTGGTAGAGGAGAATGTCGCCGGCCATCAATACGGGGTACGTGAAGAGCCCACTCGACACGAACTCCTGCTCGGCCGACTTGTCCTTGAACTGCGTCATGCGTCGGAGCTCACCGAAGCTCGTCACGGCAGACAGAAGCCAAGCCGCTTCGGCGTGCGCCGGCACGTGGCTTTGCGCGAAGACGATCGACCGCTCCGGGTCGATGCCGGTCGCGAAGAGCATCGCGGCACCTGCCAGCGTTGCCTCGTGTAATCCGTCGGGTTCGTACGCCGTCGTGATCGAGTGCAGGTCGACGATGCAGAACACCCCGTCGCCCTGCTCTTGCGTCGCCTTGTACTGGCGATAACCCCCGCTGTAGTTGCCGAGGGTCTTGTCGCCGGAGGCGCGGATGCCGGAGAAGATCTTCACGCCAGGATTCTTCCTGGACCCGCGGGACGGCGCGAGGTCGCATCTACACTCACTCGCATGGAGGTCAGCGACTCGCCCGAGCTTCTCGCGTACCGGCTCGTCGGGCGGGATCGGACCCCGGACTCGACCGTCATCGAGGTTCGCGGGCGCCGGATCGGCGACGGCTTCTTCGGCCTGATCGCCGGCCCGTGCACCGTCGAGACGCGCGAGCAGACGCTGGAGACGGCGCGCGCGGTCGCCGCCGCCGGGGCGACGATCTTGCGCGGCGGAGCCTTCAAGCCGCGGACGTCGCCGTATGCGTTCCAGGGACTCGGACGCAAGGGTCTCGAGATTCTCATCGAGGCCCGGGAGGAGACCGGTCTGCCGATCGTCACGGAGCTCCTCGACCCCAGGGATGTCGAGGAGATCGCGGAAGTCGCCGACGTGATCCAGATCGGCGCGCGCAACATGCAGAACTTCAACCTCCTCGCCGAGGTCGGCCGGGTGCCGAAGCCGGTGCTGCTCAAGCGCTCTCCCGCGGCCACTGTCGAGGAGCTCCTGATGGCTGCCGAATACGTGGCGAAGGAGGGGAACGAGCGCGTCATCCTCTGCGAGCGCGGCATCAAGACCTTCGAGCGCTCGACCCGCTTCACGCTCGACCTCTCCGCGGTGCCGGTGCTGAAGCGGGAGACTCACCTGCCGGTGATCGTTGATCCCTCGCATGCGGCCGGTCGCAGCGACCTCGTCCTTCCGCTCGCAAGAGCTGCCGTCGCCGCCGGTGCCGACGGCGTCATGATCGAGGTGCACCCGCAGCCCGAGGATGCGCTCTGCGACGGTCCGCAGCAGATCAGGGTCGGAGAGTTCGCCCGCTTCGCGGACGAGATCCGGACGCTCGTCGCGCTGATGGGCAAGACCGTCGGTTGATTCCCGGCGGCTGAGTGAAGCACTAAAGCATGCGCATCGAGCCCGTGCCTGCGCTCGTCGGGCACGTCGCGGTTCCGGGCGACAAGTCGATCTCGCACCGAGCCGTCCTCGTGGGCTCGATCTGCGAGGACAAGACCCTTATCTCCGGCTTCGGTCGCTCCGCCGACACCGAGGCGACGCTCACTGCGGTCCGCGCGCTCGGTGTCGAGATCGAGGAGCAGGATGTCGACACGCTCACGGTTCACGGTGTCGGCCTGCGCGGCCTGTCCGCGCCGGCCCAAGCCCTCGACTGTGGAAACGCGGGGACGTTGATGCGATTGCTGTCGGGGATCCTGGCCGGACAGGACGGTCGGTTCGAGCTCGTCGGAGACGAGTCGCTCTCGGCTCGGCCGATGGAGCGTGTCGCAGAGCCACTTCGTCGGATGGGGGCGCAGATCGAGACGACTGACGGCCACGCGCCGCTCGTCGTCGAGGGCGCTCCCCTCGCCGCGATCGACTACGAGCTGCCGGTCGCGTCTGCACAGGTCAAGTCGGCGGTGCTCCTCGCCGGGCTCCTCGCGCAGGGGGAGACGACCGTGATCGAGCCCCTCCCGACGCGCGACCACACGGAGCGACTGCTCGAGCGGGCGGGGGCTGCGATCACGCGGCGGCCGCAGAGCGTCTCGGTTCGAGGCGCAGAGCGTCTCGCGCTCGGCGAGATCGAGATACCGGGGGACTTTTCCTCCGCCGCGCCGCTCCTCGTCGCGGCCGCGATCGTCCCGGGCTCCGCACTGACCGTGCACGGAGTCGGCCTCAACCCTCGCCGGACGGGGCTGGTCGACGTCCTCGAGCGCATGGGCGCGCGTGTCGCCGTCTACAACCGCCGCTCGATCGGCGGAGAGCCTGCGGGTGACATCGAGATGCGTTCCTCGGAACTGGTCGGCACGACGGTGTCGGCCACGGAGGTTCCGACGCTCGTCGACGAGCTTCCGCTCTTTGCGGTCGCTGCCTGCCATGCGCACGGAGACAGCCTCGTACGCGGCGCGGCCGAGCTTCGGCTGAAGGAGACCGACCGCATCGACGCGGTCGCCGAGGAGCTTCGCCGGCTCGGCGGTCACATCCGCGCGACCGCGGATGGATTCCGCATCCGGGGGGTTCCCGCCCGTCTCCGCGGCGGAATCTTCGACACCCGCGGCGATCACCGGCTGGCGATGCTGGGAGCGGTCGCTGGCGTCTCCTCCCGCGAGGGCGTGGAGTTGCGCGGCGCGGAGGCGGTCGAGACGAGCTTCCCTGGCTTTTTTCACCTGCTCGAGCAGGTGAAAAAAGGCCTAGATGGATAGAACTCAGGCGATGACGAGGGTACGGTTGTCTAGCCATTCCTCCTGCAAGGAGGGATGGCATTGATCGTGGCGATCGACGGCCCGGCCGGATCCGGCAAGAGCACGGTCGCTTTCGCGCTCGCTCGGCGGCTCGGCTTCCTCTACCTCGACACGGGTGCGATGTACCGCGCCTTGACCTGGCTCGCCGCGCGGGATGGGGTCGGACTCGAGGACGGGCCTGCACTGGCGGCGCTCGCGCGCGAGCATCCGGTTTCCTTCGATCCCGACGGTCGCGTCGAGATCGCGCAGGAAGAGGTCTCGGCGGAAATCCGCGAGGCTGAGATCGACCGACTCGTCCCGATCGTCGCGCGCCACCCGGAGGTACGTGAAGTGATGCGCGAGCGGCAGCGCTTGCTCGGATCGGTCGGCAACGCGGTCATCGAAGGACGCGACATCGGCTCCGTCGTCGCACCACAAGCCGAGGTGAAGGTCTTCCTCGTCGCGGACGCAGACGAGCGTGCGCGGCGCCGCGCGTCCGACCGGCCGGGAGTCGAAGCCGACGCACTCGCGGAAGATCTGCGGCAGCGCGACGAGCGGGACGCTGTGAACACGCGACCCGCCGAGGACGCCGTGCTGCTCGACACGACGACGCTCACCGTCGACGACGTCGTCGCTCGGATCGCCGAGCTCGTGGAGGCGAGACGATGACGGGCACCGACGCCGTGTGGGCGGTTGGCCGCGCGACGATCGGAACCGCGACCAAGCTCCTCACGCGGCTCGAGGTCTACGGGGCGGAGCGAATGCCGGTGGAGGGCGGCCTCGTCGTCGCGTCGAATCACTTCAGCTGGATCGACCCGCCTGCGCTCGGCGCGGCGAGTCGACGCACCCTGTACTTCATGGCCAAGGCCGAGGCCCATCGCGTTCCCGGGCTCGGCCAGCTGATGCGCTCCTTCGGCGCATTCGCGGTTCGGCGTGGCGAGTCCGATCGCGACGCGGTCCGCACGATGCGGCAGATCGTCCACGACGGGAACGCCCTCGGCATGTTCGCCGAGGGGACGAGGCAGCGCGGCGGCATGCTCGGGCCGGTGCAGCCGGGCGCGGCGATGGTGGCGATCACCGAGAACGTCCCACTCATCCCGGTCGCGATCCACGGGAGCCACGAGTGGCGGCTGGGGAACTTCAAGCCGGTGTCAATCGCCTGGGGCGAGCCGATGACGTTCGAGGGCCTTCCGCGCGGGGGCAAGGGCTACAAGGAGGCCTCGCTCGAGGTCGAGCGGAAGATCCAGGAGCTCTGGCAGTGGCTCGTCGGGGTGCACGAGCTCGGCCGCCCGCGCGACTCGACCCCGCCGCGATGACGAGGGCACGGCGGCCGAGAGCGAGGGTCAAGGACACGGATGTCGTCCCGAGCGAGCCCGTCGAGATCGCCGGCACGGTCGCGATCGTCGGATTTCCCAACGTCGGGAAGTCGACGCTCATCAACCGTCTCACCGAGACCCGCTCCGCGGTCGTCCACGAGACACCCGGCGTGACGCGCGACCGCAAGGAGCTTCTCTGCGAGTGGTCCGGGACGACGTTCCGGCTGATCGACACCGGAGGAGTCGATCGCGCGGATACGGGCCCGTTCGGCCCAAAGGTCGCCGAGCAGGCGCGGCACGCGATCGACGAGGCCGACCTCGTGCTCTTCGTCGTCGACGCCAGGGCGGGGATCACTCCCGGGGACGAGGAGCTCGCGCAGATCCTCCGGTCGTCTCGCCGCCAGGTGCTCGTCATCGCAAACAAGCTCGACGACCCCCGACGCGACTACGAGGCGCTCGAGTTCCACGGGCTCGGCCTCGGCGATCCGATCCCGCTCTCTGCACTCCACGGCCACGGAACCGGGGATCTCCTGGACGACGTCGTGAGCCGCCTTCCCGGAACCGCAGAGCGTCCGGTCGGCGAGGAGGCGATCCGCGTCGCGATCCTCGGGCGTACGAACGTCGGCAAGTCGTCGCTCCTGAACGCGCTCGTCGGCCGCGAGCGCGTCATCGTCTCCGAGGTTCCGGGGACGACGCGCGACACCATCGACACGGTGCTCCGCCGCGGTGAGACGACCTTCGTGCTCGTCGACACCGCGGGACTGCGGCGAAAGCGCAAGCAGAGGCAGGGGATCGAGTACTACTCGGAGCTGCGTGCGCTCGAAGCGGCGGAGCGGGCGGACGTCGCCCTGGTGCTCGTGGACGCGAGCGAGGGCGTCGTCGACCAGGATCTCTCGGTCGCGGACGTCGCTCGCAAGGCCGGCTGCGCCACCGTCGTCGCACTCTCCAAGTGGGACGTGTCGGAGGTCCGGATCGAGGACGTGCGCCCGCACCTGGAGACGCGACTCCGGCAGCGCCCACCGATCCTCGCCATATCCGCTGCGACCGGCCGAGGGCTCGAGCGGCTCCTCGACACGATCGAGGACGTCTTCATCCGCTACGCAGGCAGGATCCCGACGGCGGAGCTGAACCGCACGCTGCAGGAGCTGCGCGAGGCGCGCCAGCCGCCGGGCCGCCGCGGCCGCCGGCTCAATCTCCTCTACGGGACGCAGGTGAGCTCGCGCCCGCCCCGTTTTCGGTTCTTCGTCAACGATCGCCGGCTCGTGACGCGCGACTACGGCTTCTGGGTCGAGAACGAGCTCCGCCGACGCTTTAGGCTCGAGGGTGTGCCGGTCTCGATCGACTTCGTGACGTCCGAGTGACGTCGCCCTCCCGCCGACCCCAAGTAACAGTCTGTTACTTGGGAGCGAGGTCGTCATGCGCATCGTCGTAGTGGGTGCCGGTTCGTGGGGGACCGCCTTCGCCTCTCTGCTCCGCGACCGCGGCCATGACGTCACCCTTGCCGCGCGCGATCCCGAACAGGCGGCGACGATACGCGAGACGAGCCGGAACCCCCGCTATCTGCAGAAAGCCGATCTCCGCGGCATCGGCGCAACAACGATAGAAGCGGCTCCGATCGCCGGCGCCGACCTGGTCGTCGTCGCGGTGCCGAGCCGCGTGTTCGGCGAGGTCGTCGGCGAGCTTCCCGGAACCGCGCCGATCTTGAGCCTGACGAAAGGGCTCGATCCGAGGACGGGCGAGCGGCTCTCGACCCTTGTCCGGGATCGCCCGGTGGCGGTGCTCTCGGGGCCGAACGTCGCCGAGGAGATCGCCCGCGGACTTCCGGCGGCCGCGGTGGTCGCGAGCACGGATCTCGAGCTTGCGGTGAAGCTTCAGGTCGCGGTCAACTCGGCGATCTTCCGCGTGTACGTGAACGAGGACATCGCCGGAGTCGAGCTGTGTGCCGCGGCGAAGAACGTGATTGCCCTCGCCGCGGGCGGCGCCGACGGCCTCGGCCTCGGGGACAATGCCAAGGCGGCTCTCGTCTCGCGCGGTCTGGCGGAGATGCGGCGGCTGGCGGAGATGGCCGGCGCTCGCCCAGACACGTTTGCGGGACTGGCCGGGATGGGCGACCTCATCGTCACGTGTTGGTCCCCGTCGGGTCGAAACCGGCGAGCCGGTGAGCTCATCGCGCGAGGAGCGACGCCCGAGGAGGCCCGCGCGCAGATCGGGATGGTCGTCGAGGGCCTGACCACCGCTCCCGTGCTTCGCGACCTCTCGCACAGGCTCGAGATCGAGCTGCCGATCACCGCGGGCGTCTGTGCTGTTCTCGAGGGGGTCGCGCTGACGGATCTCGTCGGGCAGCTCATGCGCCGGGAGCCGACGACCGAGTGACGATCCCTCGCTACGAGTATCGGCTCGTGCTGAACGCCGCACCTCTTGCCGCGCGGCGGCCGCCCGCCGGCTCGAGCGTTCGGATCCCGAACGCCGACGACGTGGAAACCCTCGCCGACCTGATGCTCGACGCCTATCGAGGCACCCTCGACTACGACGACGAGACGCTCGAGGACGCGCGCTCGGAGGTCGCTCGATACTTCGCGGGCTCGCCCTTGCTCGATTGCTCGGGCGTCTGCGTTGCAGACGATCGAGTGCTTTCCGCATCGCTTCTCGGCCTCTGGCGCGACCGCGACTGTCCGATCGTCTCGTACGTGATGACTGGAGCCGACCGGAAGAATCGCGGTCTGGCGTCACTTCTGCTCGCCCGTTCGCTTGCCAGGCTTGCCGAGGCGGGGTATCCCGAGGTGCGGGCCGTCATCACCGAGGGGAACGGTCCGTCGGAAGCGGTCTTCGCGTGGGCTGGCTTCCTGCGCGTCTAATCGCGCCAGCGAATCTCAGGACGAAGACCCGCTTTGCGCGGGTCTTCGAGTGCTGCGGCCTTCGTCGGAGGGAATGCGCTTCTCATCCAAGCGCAGCTACTTGAGCGCGGGGTGAGAGGTTCCTAAGAACGGTCTAAGAAGGGCGAAGGTAGCCCTCGCTTCTACAAGACGACAGGCCCGCGGGTGCGGGCCCGTCGTTCCGGCCCTTGTGACAGGTCGTTGGACTTACCCGGCCGAGAACGTTCTCGCGACCAGTCGGTCGATCCGCGTTTCGATCTTCTCGAGCCGCCGATCGGCCTGAGCTTGCGTGATGCGCCCTGCCTGGACGGCCTTCGCCAGACGCGCCTTCGCCGGTGCGAGCAGCGCGGCCTTCAGGCTCGCGACGCTCTTGCCCTGATCGAGCGCGAGTGCGCCGAGCGAGGTCCCCGGAAGCTCCGCGCGCAGCTCAGCTCTCGTCAGCCCGAGAAACTCCGCCGCGGATCGGAGCACGGCGCGGACTCTGAGCTTCGCCCTGGCGTGCGCTCCCTGGCAGAGGCCGCCTTCGGCGATCCGCTCCTTCAGCCTGACGGCGCGCTCAGGTGTGACTCTGCCGGACGCGAGCGCTGCATCCACGCGCGCGGTCAGCTTCGCCTTGATGCCGGCCTCGAGCTCGGCGACCGACACGCCGCGTCTGTCTGCGAGCTTGGCGACACGCTCCTCGCAGCGAGCGCTCCGGTTGTCGTCGCCGGCTTGCCCCGCGAGCGCGGTTCCGCCTCCGACGAGGACGGCCGCTGCTCCGGTGAGCGAGGCGGCGGCGATACGATTGACTCTCATCCTCCCTGTCTCCTTTCGAGAAAACTCCCCGGGGGAATGCTGCCACTCGCCTGTTAGCAGGTATTGAGCGTTCAGTAAGAGTGTCAGATGCTTGATCAGGCCGCGCGGACGTAGATTCCGTCCGCCGCCTTCTCGCTGAGCGCGCGCTCGGCACCCTCGACGGCGACGGTCAGCTGACCTGCCGCGGGCTGCGCGCCGCGTATCGAGACGTGCGTGCCCGGCACGAGTCCTTCGTCGTAAAACCAGTGCAGGAGGTCGCCGTCGTGCTCCGCGAGCCGCACGATCTCCGCCTCTCGGCCGGTCTCGAGCTCTGCCAGCGAGACGAGCTCCGAGTTCTCGGCTTGCTCGGCGTCCGGATCGATGGGCCAGCCGTGCGGGCACCGCTCCGGATGGCCGAGGCGGTCGTTGATGCGCTCGATCATCTCGTCGGTGAAGGTGTCGCCGAGGTCGTCGGCGTGAACGTGCGACTCTGCTGCGGTATAGCCCATGAAGTCGGTGAGGAACCTCTCGATGATGCGGTGCTTGCGGACGACCCCCTTCGCGCGCTCGGTTCCCGCGGAGGTGAGGATGGCCTCCTTCTGGTCTCCGCGCTCGACCAGGCCGTCGGCTTCGAGGCGCTTCAGCATCTCGCCCGCCGACGCGCGCGACACGCCGAGCATCTCGGCGACGCGGGCAGCAATCGCGGTCGTTCCGGTCGACGGGCGGTACTCCCCGATGGGGAACGCGAGAAAGTAGATCGTCTCCAGGTACTCGTCGACCGAGTGGCCGTGCGGCTGGGCCATGCGCGGACTTTAGCCTGAGCTGCCCGACGCGACGTGACGGCTCGACGAGACGAGGTAGAGAACCGGCGCCGAGACCACGATCAACGTCAGTGCCGGCAGCGCGGCCCGCGAGTAGGCGCCGACCTGCGTCAGCCCCCAGATCTCGGTCGCGAGGGTCTCGAAGCCAATCGGCCGCAGGAGAAGCGTCGCGGGAAGCTCTTTCATCGCGGAGAGGAACACGAGCGCGGCTCCGGCGAGAACCCCCGAGCGCACGAGGGGCGCGGTGACGAGCGCGAGCGTCTGCACGGGCCCGCGTCCGAGGCTGCGTGCGGCTTCCTCGTAGCGCGGGTTCACGCGTTCGAGTGCGGACTCGACGCCTGACAGGCCCTGGGAGAAGAAGCGGACAATGTACGCGAACACGAGCAAGGCGAGGGTCTGGTAGACGGGCGTGGCGTAGCGGGCTGCGAAGAACACCAGCGAGAGTGCGATGACAAGGCCCGGTAGCGCATTTCCGGCGTACGAGAGTCGCTCGAGCAAGCGTGACGTCCTCGACCGGTAACGAAGTGCGAGGAGCGCGACCGGGAGGGCGGCGATGACGGCGACGACAGCAGCAAGTCCCGAGGCCGTGAGCGAGTTCACCGCTTCGTTCCACGGGATCTCGAGCTTGCGGTCGTTCGCCAGCCCGCGCGTGAGCCAGTAGGCGAGCACGCCGGCGGGAAGAACGAGGAAGAGACCGACGAGCACGGAGCAGAAGGCGAGCGCCGGCGCGGTCCAGCGGCCGAGCCGCACGATGGGCTGAGGCCGCAGCGAGCCTGGCCCACCGCGGTAGAGGCGGCCCCTCCGTCTGGTTCGCGACTCGACGACGAGCGCCACGGCGGTGAGCGCGACGAGCAGGAGCGCGAGGGTTGCTGCGGGAGCCCGGTCGAAGAGGCTCTTGTACTGGACATAGATCGCTCGCGTGAGCGTGTCGTAGTCCATCAGCGAGACGACCCCGAAGTCGGAGAACGTGTAGAGGGCGACGAGGAGCGCGCCGAGCCCGACCGCGGGCCGGATCGCCGGCCCTGTGACACGGAGAAAGATCCGCCATCCGGACGTTCCGAGCCCGCGCGCGGCCTCTTCCAGCGAGGGGTCGAGGTCGCGAAGTGCCGCCTGGGTGAGAAGGAAGACGTACGGGTACGTCGCGAGGGTCAGGGCTGCGAGGGACCCCCAGTAGCCCCTGATCTCGGGGAGCCGCTCGACGCCGAGCGCGTCTCCCAGAAGCCCGCGCTCGCCGAAGAAGCCGAGCAGGCAGAACGCGGCGACATAGCTCGGGATGACGAGCGGCAGCGCTCCCGCCGCGGACCAGATCCGGCGGGCGGGAAGATCCGTCCGCGTGACGAGCCAGGCCAGCGGGACGCCCACGAGAACAGATGCCGCCACCACTCCCGCTGCGAGCAGCGCGGTCGACCAGACGAGACGCCACGTGGACGCCTCGCCCAGGATCTCCAGCACCCTGCCGCCGCTCGCGACCCGTATGCCGAGGTAGGCGAGCGGCAGCAAGAGCAGCGCGACGACGGCTCCCGCGGCGAAGATGAGCGGGAGTGGGGGGCGCTGCGCTGCTCCCCGGCCCGCAGCGCGGCTCACGTCAGGTAGCCGGTTTCACGGAGAAGCTCGATCGTCGCCTCGTGCTCGGCGCCGAAGCTCGTGAGGTCGACCTCGGGTCCCGCGAGCTCGTCGAGCGGCGGAAGGCCTTCCCTGGGCTCGATGCCCTCGATGAGCGGGTACTCCGCCTCTTCCGCATCGTCGACGTAGAAACGCTGAGCTTCCGGCGAGAGCAGGAACTCGACGAAGCGCTCGGCTGTCGATGCCTCGTCGGCGCTCTCGAGGACGCCGACGCCGGCGACGCTGACGAGCGCGCCCGGGTCGCCTGCGGCGAGGAAATGGTTCGCGATCGGCGCGTCCGGCTGCTCCTTCCGGACGAGGTAGAGGTAGTAGTGGTTCACGAGCCCGAGGTCGACCTCGCCTGCAGCGACTGCTTCGACGATCGGCGTGTTCTTCTCGTACTCCTTCGGGTCGTTCTTCTCGAGATCCAGAAGCCATTGCCTGGTCGCATCGTCTCCCGCCGAGAGACGCATCGCGGTGACGAACGCCTGGAACGACGCATTGGTGGGCGCGATGCCGACACGCCCTTTCCATCTCGGGTCGGCCAGGTCGAACACGGAGTCGGGAACCTCGTCCTCGGAGAGAGCGTCCGTCGAGTACACGAGGACACGGGAGCGGCCGGAGGTGCCTACCCACCGTCCTTCGTCGTCGCGGTACTGCTCGGAGACCTGCCCGAGGATGCCTTCGGAGAGCGGATCGAGGTGATCCTCGACGGCGCCGAGCGATCCCGGATCCTGTGCCCAGAAGACGTCTGCAGGTGAGTTCTCGCCCTCCTCCGCGATGGTTGCGGCCAGCTCGGCGCTGTCGCCGTAGCGCACCTCGACCTCGATTCCCGTCTCCTCGATGAACAGCTCGAAGAGCGGGGCGACGAGCTCTTCCTCCCGCCCGGAGTAGACCGTGATCGTGTCGTCCGAGCCGCCGCCACAGCCGGCAACAACCGCGAGGAGCGCGACCATGCAGACCAGCGCCTTCAAAGCGTGTAGACCTCCGTGTAAGGGACTGCTTAGCCTAGTTGTAAGGCAGACCTTACAAGACGAAGAGGAGAGGTGTGCGTCAGTCGAGAACGGGCACGCGGCCGTCGTGGAGCCGGATCGAGACTCGGGCACCGAGCGGGACGACCTCCGTCGAGGGACGATGGGAGACGAGCTCCACGCCGTCGAGGAGGACGCGATAGAAGACGTCGTGGCCGCGGAACTCGCGAGCGACGACGTGTGCCTCGCCTGCGGGGTCGAGCTCGAGGCCGAGCAGCTCCGGGCGAACGAGAACCCTGGCCGCGTCCGCGTTCGACGCGCCGTTGGCGGGAAACGCACCGATCGGGGTCTTGACGAGCCCGTCGACGACGCTGCCGGTGAGCACGTTCCCGGCGCCGACGAACTCGGCGGCCCAGCGCGAGTCGGGCGCGAAGTAGATCTCCTCCGACGTTCCCTCCTGGACGACCGTTCCGTCGCGCATCAACGCGATGCGATCGGCGAGCGAGAAGGCCTCCTCGCGGTCGTGCGTCACGAGCACGACGGTGACGCCGAGCGGGCGGATGATCTCGGTGAGCTCGCCGCGCAGGCATTCGCGGAGGAACGGGTCGACGTTCGACCAGGGCTCGTCCAGAAGAACGAGCTCCGGGGTGGGAGCGAGAGCGCGAGCCAGGGCGACGCGCTGCTGCTGGCCGCCCGAGAGCTCATGGGGATACCTCCGTCCGAGCCCGTCGAGCCCGACGATGGACAGAAGCTCCGCCGTGCGGTCGGCTCGCGCGCGTCGCGCGAGCCCGAAGCCGACGTTCTCGGCGACCGTGAGGTGGGGGAAGAGGGCGTAGTCCTGAAACACCATCCCCACCCCGCGCCGCTCGGGCGGTACCCAGGTGCCGGCGCCTGCGGCCGGTCGGCCGGCGATCTCGACGGTGCCCGTACCGGGACGCTCGAAGCCTGCGATCAGTCGCAACAGCGTCGTCTTGCCGCAACCCGACGGCCCGAGGAGCGCGACGACCTCGCCTCGCTCGACGCAAAGAGACGCACCGGCGACTGCGGCGACGGCCCCGAAGTGCTTCGAGACACCGTCCAGCCGGATCATCGAGCAACTCATGTAAGGGAGACCTTACACCGATAGTGCGACGCCGTGGAGCGAGTGACGCGCTCGTTGCACACCGAGTGACGACAGTGTCAGTTGATTCGTGTGCCGAATGTGCGGCGGCGATAGGAGGGAGCGTAGGCGTTTGGTCCACCCGGCGCTTTCATCGAGTCGGTCGACACGGGACTCCTCGTCGTCTCGGCTGAGAGCCTCGTTGTCGGAACCGATGAGATCGGCCGAGCGAGTGTCGATCTTTCGTCTGGAGTCGGCAACGACGGCGAAGCCCAAGCGAGGTCCCTCAGCAGGCATCGAAGCAGGCTTTTCCTCGCCAGGTGCGAATCCCACCGTGGATTGCGGCAAGTGCGACGACGAGCGCTACGAGCGGGTCAGCCCACCAGATCCCAAAAGCGGCGTTGGCACCGAGTCCGACCAGGATCGCGAGTGAGAGGTATCCGCAGAGCAGGTTCTGGATCCCTTCACCCGCCGTCGCGGATGATTGCAGCCGATTTCCGATCCGCCTTTTTGCGTATCCGAAGTAGGGCATGAGCATGATGCTGACCGCTGCTAGGCCAACGCCGACCCAGGTTCCCTCGGCCTCGTTGCCTGTTAGAAGGCGACGCACCGCTTCGACGCCGATGTACGGAGCGATTAGGAAGAACGTCACGGCCACGCCCTTTTGAGCGGTTCTCTCGGCCGCGTCAGAGTGGACGCGTGAGCCCGTGAAGCGCCAGATGATGACGAGGCTGCCGATTCCGGCGATGGTGCTGTCCAGCCCGTAGCCGATGAGCGCGATCGAGTTGGCCGCGATTCCGGCCACGACACCGATCACACCCTCGATGGTCATCCAGCCGAGACTCAGCCAGGAGAGGACCTTGACCCGCCTGACGAGGAAGGCCCGGTCGCCAGCGACTCCTGCTGTTGTCTCGGTCATTCATCTGAATATATCAACATGTAACGGTGACAACAATTTTATTTGTTGTTACTAGAATCATCGTATGCCCGAGTTCGATCCTGCGGACGTCGATGAATGTCGTCGTATCGCTGAGGTGTGGGCGCCGACTCTGCGCGCTCTCGGCAGCTCAGAGCGTCTTCTGATCGTGCTGTGGCTCGCTGGCGGTACCAGGTCGGTGCGGGAGCTGGAGCAGGCGACGGGCTTGAGTCAATCGCTCGTCTCCTACCACCTTCGGGAGTTGCGCCAGGCGGGGCTGGTCACCTCTTCCGCTGAGGGGAGGAGCAACCGCTATCGCCTGTGCGGGTCGGATCTCGACGAGGTTGCGTCGCTCATCGGAAGCGTCGAGGTCGCCCCTCAGTAAGCCAACCGAGGCGGATGCGTGACCGTTGGCTCGCCGTGGGCGCGGATACGCTCGCCGCGGTGCCTCTCGCCGAGATCTACCCGCTCGTCACGGCCCGAGCCCTGGCACGGGCGTTCACCTACGAGGTCCCGGAAGACGTCGAGCGCGGGGCGATCGTCTCGGTGAGCCTGGGCCGCAGGCGCGTCCGCGGCGTCGTCGTGGACGTGGGTGTCGAGGCGCCGCCCGGCATCGAGATCGTGGAGGCGGGGCCCGTCGTCGACCGGGTTCCCGCCCCGCTCGTCGAGCTCGCGCTCTGGCTGGCCGACTACTACGGCTCGACTCCAGCCCGCGCTCTTGCGCTGGTGGCGCCGCACGCACGCACGCGGCGGGGCGAACGACGTGCGCCGGTTCTTCGGGACGCGCTTCCTGGCGAGCCCGAGCCGGAGTCGCTCACCGATGCACAGCGCGAAGCGGTGGCCCGGATCGTTGCCGCCCTCGACGGCCCTGGCAGCCACGTTCTGCTCCACGGCCCGACCGGAAGCGGCAAGACCGAGGTCTACCTCCAGGCGTGCGCTGCGGCGCTCGAGCGTGGACTCGGCGCGATTGTCCTCGTGCCCGAGATCGCGCTGACGCCGCAGGCGGTGGGCAGGTTCGCCGCGCGGTTCGGTGACCGTATCGCGCTTCTGCACTCCGGGCTGAGCGAAGCCGAACGACGGGACGAGCGGGAGAGAATCGTCGCGGGAGAGGCTCGAATCGTCGTCGGCGCACGCTCCGCGATCTTCGCGCCGGTTCGGTCACTGGGCCTGATCGTCGTGGACGAGGAGCACGATGCCTCCTTCAAGCAGGAATCGGACCCGCGCTACGACGCCCGCACCGTGGCCGCGAAGCGGGCAGCGCTCGAAGGCGCGGTCGCGGTCTACGGGAGCGCGACTCCTCGGGTGGAGAGCTGGGCGCGGCTCGACCGGTTGCAGCTCCCCGCCCGGATCGGCGCGCCCCTTCCTTCTGTCCGCATCGTCGACCTCCGCCGCGAGGCCGGCTACCCGCTCTCGGCGCCGCTTCTCGCCGAGCTTGCCGGGGTCGAGGAACGGGGCGGACGAGCAATCCTCCTCTTGAACCGGCGCGGCGTCTCGGGTGCGATCCACTGCCGCGCGTGCGGTGTCTCGCGCCGCTGCCGGAGCTGCGATGTGACGCTCACGCTGCACGGCGACGGGCGCCTGCATTGTCATCACTGCGGATACACGGAGGAGCTACCCCCCAAGTGTCCGGAGTGCGGCTCGGTCGAGCTTGCTCGGATCGGCGCTGGAACGCAGAAGCTCGAGTCCGAGCTCGAGCGGCGGGTTTCCGGCCTCGAGCGCATTCGTCTCGATGCCGACACCACCGCGCGACCGGGAGCGCTTCGCGAGGCGCTCGAGCGCTTTGCGAGCGCGCGAGCCGCAGTGCTCATCGGTACGCAGATGGTCGCCAAGGGACACCACTTCCCCGGAGTCGCCGTGGCCGCAGTCGTCGACGCGGACACCGGCCTGGCGTTTCCGGACTTCCGCGCCGAGGAGCGGACGTTCCAGCTCGTGACGCAGCTCGCCGGGCGCAGCGGCCGCGACGCACCGGGCATCGTCATCGTCCAGACATTCCAGCCGGACACGACGCCGCTCGCCTACGCCGCACGCCACGACGTGGCCGGATTTCTTGCGCAGGAGCTCGTCCGGCGCGAGGAGCTCGGCTATCCGCCCTTCTCCCACCTGGTCTCGACCGTCGTCTCCGGACCGGGGGCGGAAGCACCGCTTCAGGCTCTGCGCGAGCTCCGGGAAGCGCTGCAGCTGCCCGGCGTCAGGCTGATCGGACCCGCGCCGTTACTCCGCCTGCGCGGCCGCCACCGCGCCCAGCTCATCGCCAAGACCACCTCACCGCGCGCGTTCGCAAGCAAGGCGGCGGCGCTCCTTTCCGCGGCAGCGCCGGCCATGCGCCGAGACGGCCTCTCCGCGGTCGTGGACGTGGATCCGCAGTCGCTCTGAGTGCTTCCCGCCGTAGATACGGTCGCGATTCGCCGGCGAGAACCGAGCAGGCCTAGGACGCAGGGAGCGCCAATGTTGGTGAACATTGGCGCGACCGAGGACGACGGCATGCGAGGTGTTCGCGAGGAGCGCGAGGCGCGGGCGTATCTGCGGCGGGCAGCACTAAGCTCGTTGCCGATGCGGATCCTCGCGGTGGTGGCGGTGGCTATCGTGCTCGTGTTTGACGCGAACGCGGCCCGACGTCCCGACAACTCGTGAGCAGGCGGAGATCGTGCACGCCGTGGCGATGCACTTCGAGCGTGCCAATCCGTTGGTACTCGTCCGAGTCGACCAGATCGTCATCTCGACGGTCCAGCCTGGACCACGCACCGGCTTCACGCGCTTCGCGATCGCGGTCGGTCTTGGTCGGACGGCGCTTCTCGGCTACTACCCGAGCTCGAAGGCCTGGTACGTTAAGAGCTACGGATCCAAGAGAGCAGCGTGCCGTACGTCTCCGTATCTCTTCGGCGGCCGGCGGGCAGCGATCTTCCGCGACCTCGGTATCAAGTGCCCGTGACGTGTGGTTGAGAGCGACTCGTCTAAACTCGCCCGCGCGATGGCCGAGCCTGACCACGAGCACGAGCACGACGAGGAGGAAGAAAGGCTCGAGCGTGAAGCCCGGCGTATGCTCGCGCTCGCTCGGATCCGTCAGTACGGCGATCCTGCGCTCCGCATGATGGCGCGCGACATCGACGAGGTCGATGGGGACGTGCGGCGGCTCGCGGAGCGGATGACCGCGTTGATGCACGAGGCTCAGGGGGTCGGGCTGGCCGCGACCCAGGTCGGAGTCCTCCGGCGCCTGTTCGTGTTCGTCGACGAGGGCGAGGACCGCGTGCTCGTCAACCCGGTTATCACGCAGCGCTCGAACGAGAGCGATCTCGACGACGAGGGCTGCCTGTCGCTGCGGGAGGTTCTCGTCCCGGTCGAGCGTTCGGTCGCCGTCACGCTCGAGGGGCTCGATGTGACCGGAGAACCCGTCAGGTTCGAGCTCGAGCTGCCCTCGGCAAGGGTCGTCCAGCACGAGCTCGACCACCTGGACGGCGTGCTCATCGTCGATCGCACCGACGACGAGTCGAGGCGAGCCGCGTTCGCCAAGCTGCGCCCGCAGCCTGTTCTCGGCGCCAGATAGTGCGTCCACGAATAGCGGTCGCCGCCACTGCGCCCTTCGGCGCCGATGTCCTTCAGCGACTCGCTTCCTCGTGCGAGATCAGCTGTCTTCTCACCCGTCCCGACGCCCGTGCGGGGCGAGGGCGAACGCTCGCTTCGCCGCCGGCGAAGGAGGTCGCAGAGGCGCTCGGGATCTCGATCCAGCAGCCGGAACGCCTCGAACCCGGTCTCGACCTCGATGCAGCGACGGTCGTCGTCGTCGCGTACGGGAGGCTGATCCCCGAGCCGTTGCTCACGGAGCGGCTCTGGCTGAACGTGCACCCGTCGCTCCTTCCCCGCTGGCGCGGAGCGGCTCCGATCGAGCGCGCGCTCATGGCAGGAGACAAAGAAACCGGCGTGACGATCATCGAGCTCGTGGAAGAGCTCGACGCGGGGCCGATCGCTGCTCAGGAGGCCTTCGCGATCAAGCCGGGGGACGACGCGGGTGCGCTCTACGCGAAGGCTGCTCCGATCGCGGTTTCGCTGCTCGGCGCGGTCATCGGCAATCCGGATGTCTCGTTCCGCCCTCAAGCTGCGACGGGAGTGACCTACGCCGACAAGATCGTCGCAGCCGACCGCGTGCTCGACCTCTCGCGTCCCGCCACCCAGCTCGTGAGCCGCGTGCGCGCGCTCTCGCCGCACATCGGGGCGCGCGCCGAGCTCCA
>Ga0136633_1001303_pt1 | contig 18528 bp, 17 predicted proteins | sample AntDrymeUQ832206_2_FD_105494 | JGI IMG/M metagenome (GOLD analysis project Ga0136633, IMG submission 105494) | Polar desert sand microbial communities from Dry Valleys, Antarctica - metaG UQ83 (22.06) | ecosystem: Environmental > Terrestrial > Soil > Desert | place: Antarctica: Dry Valley...
GCGATCCGACCGTCCAGCGTGACCGCCAGCTTCAGGACAACGAAGGGCCGGCCCGTGCGCCGGTGGTGCAGGTAGGACTGCAGCTGCGCCGTCACCATCTCCGCCCCGCAGCCGACATCGACCGTGAGCCCTGCGTCCACCAAGGCGGCCAGCCCCTTGCCGCTCACCTGAGGATCCGGGTCCTCGATGGCGGCCACGACGCGCACCACGCCGGACGACACGATGGCCTCGGTGCAGGGCGGCGTACGGCCGTAGTGCGCGCAGGGCTCCAAGGTGGTGACGAGCGTCGACCCGCGGCTGCGATTGCCCGCTTGATCAAGTGCGGAGATCTCCGCATGCGCGCCGCCTGGCGCGGCCGTCGCCCCCTCGCCGAGGACTGTCCCATCCGGCCCCAGCACAACGCAGCCCACCCAGGGATTCGGCGGAGAAATGCGCCGGGCGCCCCACGCGAGCTCGACTGCCCGCTCCATCGCCTCCAGATGATTCATGGTCGGCCCAGAGAGAGATCGCTCAGTGCGATGTCGACTCCCCGGCCAGGAGAGCGAGTGCATGGGGCACCACGTCGAGCACTGCCTCCAGACACTCGACCGCGCCGCCGGGCGAGCCCGGAAGGTTCACCACCAAGGCGCGTCCCACCGTGCCCGCGACCGCACGGGAGAGACGGCCTCTCGGGCTGATCGCACGCGTGGCCTCCGCTATCCCCGGTGCGAGCCGGTCGAGGACCGCGAGGGTCCCCTCGGGGGTCAGATCACGCGGTCCGAACCCGGTTCCCCCGGTCGTCACCACCAGACCGGCAAAGTTCTCGCAGAGCTCCCTCAGGGCTTCCGCGACACCGTCGGCGCCGTCCGGTATGACCCGTGCATCAGACACGACGAAGTTCGCGGAGATCAACCATTCACGAAGCGATCGACCCGAAGAATCTTCACGTTCGCCGGCCGCCACTCCGTCCGACACCACGAGGACCTTCGCCTCTAGATTCATCGCGCGTTCTCGGCGGCTCGTTTGATTCTCGAGACCGCGTCTGCGGGGTCGGGTTGCGCGAACACCGCGGTTCCGGCCACGAAGAGGTCTGCGCCCGCAGCCGCGGCCTCGGGCGCGGTGGCTTCGTCGATGCCTCCGTCGACTTGAACGGTCGCGCTCCAGCCACGTCCGTCGAGCAGCGTCCGAGCGGCCTTCACCTTGGGCATCACGTCGGCGATGAACGACTGGCCGCCGAAGCCGGGATGTACGGTCATGAACAGGACCAGGTCGACATCTCCGAGAAAGGGCTCCACCGATTCGAACGGGGTGTCCGGGTTGACGGCCAGACCGGGCGCCAGACCGAGGTCCCGCATCTGGGCGATGAGCTCGCTCGTATCTCCCACCTCGACGTGCACCGTGCAGCCGTCCGCGCCGGCCTTCTTGAAAGCCGGGAGGTATTCGGCCGGGTCACTGATCATCAGGTGGCAGTCGAGGAACATGTCCGTGTGGCGGCGTAGCGACTGCACCACCGGTGGGCCGATGCTGATGTTCGGTACGAAATGGCCATCCATGACATCCACGTGCAAGATGTCGGTGGCGGGCGCGACCTGGGCAACCGCGGCCGCCAGGTTGGCGAAGTCCGCCGCCAGTATCGAGGGGGCTACGCGGACGGGGTGCACCTGGCTGAACCTAAACCGTGCCGGCCTCCGGAGCGCGGAGCAGCAGGAGGTACATCCCGTCGGTGTCAGCGTCTTGCGGCAAAAGCAGGCTTCCCCGGCCCAATGGTCGCCACGGAGGCGGAAGGGCGGCGAGGGGTTCGAGGTGGGGGAATTCCTCTGCCGCCCATTGGTCGATCTCCAGAGTCTCGGCCGCGGTCATGGTGCAGGCGCTGTAGGCGAGCAGCCCTCCCGGCCGAAGTGCCTCCGAGGTTCTTTCGACCAGACGTTGTTGCAGTCGGCTCAGGTTGACCACGTCCTGCGGCTGGATGCGCCATCTGGCGTCCGGTCGGCGGCGGAGGGCCCCCAAGCCGGAGCACGGCGCGTCCAGAAGTACGGCGTCGACGCTGCCGGGACGAAGTGGGGGCTTCTTCCCGTCAGCCACCATGGGTGCCACGTTGGTCGCGCCCAGGTTGCGGGTGTTCTGAGCGATCAGCCGCACCCGATGCGGCTGTAGATCCGAGGCGATCACTGTCCGACCAGTGCCACTCGCCACCGCGGTGGCTTTGCCGCCGGGTGCGGCGCAGGCGTCGAATACCAGCGCGTCGTCCGGCACGTGCTCCCGCACTGCATCGGCCACCCACTGCGAGGCCAGGTCCTGGAAGTAGCCGTCGGACCTGACTGATACCGGTGGCGCGTCGTTCATCCGCCGCAGTGCCTCGGTCGCGTCGGCCGAGCCGAGGTCGGTTTCAAGCCGCTCGAAGATCCAGTCGGGATAGCTCAGTTCCGTGGCGAGGTCGGGCCAAGCGACGTGCCGGTTGGAGATCTTCCGCAGCACCGCGTTGACCAGGCCGCGGGCCCGATGGGGCGTCATGTCGACCATTTCGGACACCGCGGCGTGCGGGGGGACCTCTAGCCACTTCAGCTGGTACGCGCCCAGGCGGAGGAGATTGCGCACCGCCGGTTCGAGGGGGCGGTCGACCAGTGAGTCGATGACGTGATCTACCGCTCGACGCATCCGGATCGTGCCGTAGGTCATCGCCGTGGCGAAGTCCCGGTCTCGCCGTTCCAGGTCGCTGGCGTCGAGAAGCTTGGGCAGCATCAGGTTGGAGAAAGCGCCGTTGTCCACCGCCTCCAGGGCCTCTAGCGCGACGGCTCGAGCCGACGTCACTCCAGGCGCTCCCCCGCGACGAGCCGTGCCCCGTTGGCCCAGTCCAGCGCGGGTACCGACCTTCTGCCCTCCGGCTTCACCTGCCGCACAATCAGCTGCCCCTCGCCGGCGGCCACCGCCAGGCCGCCCTCGACGGAAACGAGCTCTCCCGGATCCAGCTCTCCCGGGTCGCCCTCGGGGGGCTCGGTCCGCCATGTGGCGTCCACGACGCCGAGCCGGCGGTCCCTGAAGCGGCACCAGGCCGCACCAACCCGGATCTGACGATGGAGCGCCACCGCCGGATCGGTCCAGCGCAGCCGAAGATCGTCCGCGGTGATCTTCTCGGCATAGGTCGCCTCACCGGTCTGCGGAGATCCCGAGCCGAGGCCCTCGTCGAGGTGGCGGAGCAGCAACGGGATGCCGAGCTGAGTTAGTCGATCCGTCAGTTCGTCGGCCGTATCGTCGGATTTGATCGGCATCCGGTCGCAACCGTGGACCGGTCCGGTGTCGAGTCCTTCGTCCAGCGACATCAGGCATATGCCGGTCTCCTGGTCGCCCGCCAGGATCGCCCGCTGCACCGGGGCCGCGCCGCGCCACCGCGGGAGCAGTGACAGATGAAGATTGACCATCGGGACCCGGCGGAGCACGTCCTCCTTGATGATCCGGCCGAAGGCCACCACCACGCCGAGCTCTATCTCCCAAGCAGTGACGTCTCGGACTCGCTCCGTCGTCGGAATCCCGAGTCGCTGGGCTGCTGCCTTGACCGGGCTGGCCTCCAGCTGGCCCCGCCGCGACCGCCGACGATCGGCGCGCGAAATGACCAGAGCCACGTCGTGACTGTCAGCCAGCGCCTCCAGGACCGGAACCGCGAATTCAGGAGTCCCCAAAAACGCGAGCCTCATTGTTCACCAGTAACGCCTGCAGCGGTGCCGGCGGGGATGGGGCCCCCGCCGGCACCGCGATGAGCGCTTGCGCGAAGAGCCATCAGCACAGCCTCACTCGTCGGCTTCGGGGCTCAGGCCGTAGCGGCGGATGTCGCGCAGGGCCTGCTTGCGTTGCGCATCGGTCAGTCTGGTCAAGAGCAACGCGCCGTCTAGGTGGTCGGTCTCGTGCTGGAAGATGCGGGCCAGGTACTCGTCGGCATCGATGCTGAGCCGGTTGCCGTCCAGGTCTTCGCCCTCCAGGTGCACCTGTCCCGGCCGGATGATGGGCCAGTAGTAGCCCGGCACCGATAGGCAACCTTCTTCGTACTCCCAGTCGCCCGAGTGACCGGAGAGCACCGGATTCAGAACGGTGTTCGGGCCATCCCCCGCGTCGTAAACGAAGATCCGCAGCTGCACACCGACCTGCGGCCCAGCCAGGCCAACACCCGGCGCGTCGTACATCGTCTCGATCATGTCCTCCGCCAGGCGCCGGATGGCCGAGTCCACCTGGCGGACAGGTAGCGCGGGCTGGGTCAGCACCGGGTCGCCGTACGTCCTTATCTTCCGGATCGCCATGGGGAGCAAACCGTAAGCGAGCCAGAGCCCGAGCGGCTCCTCCGAGCGGAGAGCCAGAGCCAGAGCGGCTCCTCCGAGCGGAGAGCCAGAGCCCGCGCGGCTCCTCCGAGCGGAGAGCCAGAGCCAGAGCGGCTCCTCCGAGCGGAGAGCCAGGCCCAATCGATCTAGATGCTCTGATCGGCCTAGATGCGGCGGGGATCGACCTCCACCCTGACCCGCGCCGCGGGGCGGGGGGCGGCGGCCAAAGCGTCACAAAGGATCGAGGTGTCCGCGGCGCGCACCAGATGCCGGTCCGGAGTGCTGGACACCGCCACGTGGCCCTGAACGCCGGAAACGAATTCCGCCGCACCGGGCCCCGAAACCTCGGCCATTGCGGCGAAGGGGGGGAGGCGTAGCTCGCGTCGTTGGGTGCGCTCTGAATCAGCCAGCAGAGAAGGGTCGGCACGGCGGGCCGACTCGAGCACGAGGTGGTCCGGCTGCCGGGTCTGGACGATCACGCGACCGCCCCGACCCCGCACCATGCGCGCCGCACGGGCCAACAGGGCGAGAGCTTGTTCCGCGGCGCGCAGGCGCGGCGCCATGAGCTCCTGGTCGAAGTCCAGAAACACCACGGTCTCTCGCTTTCCGGCACGGCGCAGAGCAGCTTCGGTTCCCATGACGACGCGGGCGTCCCGCCCCACTTCGCCGGCGCGTTCGGCCCCCGAGAGCTCGGGCACGTCATGCCCTACCAGAGCCGCCAGATGCTCCGCCAGCCGCGTGGTGCCCGGGCGCATGGCCTTCAGACGCGACGAGCCGCACGACAGACAGACCATCGGGCGCTGCTCGCCGCACCGTGAACAGTCCAAGCGGCCCTCAGTGTCCTGCGAGACGGCATCACCGCAGCGCTCACATGCCGCAATCGCCTGGCACGTGCCGCACGTCAGCATGCCGGCCCGGCCCCGACGGTTGACCACGCAAACAACACGTCCTCCGTCTCGCACCGCGGCCACCACCCTCGGTCCGAGCAGTCCGTCCCGGGGGTCGGACTCACGCCGGTCGACAACCTCGAGCGCGGGCCAACCACGGCGTTCGTCCTCCCGGGTCAGGGTGAACAACGTGCCCCATTCGAGGTCTTCCAGCGTGGGACAAGGCGAGATGCGCACACACGGCGAGCCGTCGCGGGCACATCGTTCGGCCAGCGCGACCGCAGCCTCCCAAGTCGGTGAGCGCTCCTCGCGCAGAGCTTCGTCGTGGGAGTCCAGCACCAAACCTGCGCCAACTGTCGCCATCGGAGCCCAGACCGCACTTCGGGTCCCCACCGCGACCACTCCCCCTGCCGCGGCCTGCGCCCATTGGTCTGGGAGAAGGGCCGCGGGAAGGCCTCGGCGGGAGAGCTGGCGGGCCAGCCAGGCTGCCCGAGCCGCGGTGGGGACCACCACAATCGAGCCCCCGCGCTCCAGGCCCGCAGACCCGACCGCCATCGCCCAGGACACCACGTCGGCCTCCGGAGGCAGACGCACGACCGCCCGCCCCGCCGAGAGGGCCTCGCGCATGAGCGGGTCGGGCAGAACCGTGACCGTCGGAGCCGGAGCGCGAGCCGGGATAGACCGCACGACCGTGGGCGGTGACGCGGTCGCCAAGAAGTGGGCGCGGCGACCGGCCCAGCGCCATGCAGCCCAAGTGGCGAGGGAGACGACCTCGCGGGGCGGGCCCCAACCCGACAAGCCAGAGAGCGGCTTGAGGTCAACACCGTCGGGCGGTTCGACGCCGACCGAGGTGATCCAGCCGGCCACTCTGCGACCGTGGAGCTCGATGCGGACCCGCGTCCCGACACGGACCTCCGCCCGCCATTTGTCCGGAACGGAGTAGTGGAACTCGCGGTCGACCGCGGGCAAGTCCGGAAGGACCGCCGCGGCTAGAGGTTCAGCGCCGATCGCAGGTCGTCGAGCCGCGGCGTCTGCTCCCAGGTCATCTCCTTGTCGGAGCGACCGAAGTGGCCGTAGGCCGCGGTCTTGCGGTAGATCGGCCGGCGCAATTCGAGGTCGCGAATGATCGCCGCTGGTCGGAGATCGAACACTTCGCCGACCGCTTCCGTGATCTTGGCGGGGTCGACTTCTTCGGTGCCGAACGTCTCGACCAGAACCGACACCGGTCGAGCCACGCCGATGGCGTATGCGACCTGCAGCTCACACCGACGGGCCGCGCCCGAGGCAACGACGTGCTTCGCGACCCAGCGGGCCGCGTACGCCGCGGAACGGTCGACCTTTGACGGGTCTTTGCCCGAGAAAGCGCCACCGCCATGGCGGGCCGCGCCGCCGTAGGTGTCGACGATGATCTTGCGACCGGTCAGACCGGTGTCCGCGTGAGGGCCGCCGAGCTCGAACTTGCCGGTGGGATTCGCGTAGAGGGTGTAGCCACCCTCCAGGAGCTCAGGGGGCACGATCGGCGTGATCACGTGCTCGCGCAGGTCGGGCTTGAGCAGCGTCTCTATGTCCAATCCGGGCTGGTGTTGCGTGGAGATAAGCACGGTCTCGACGGCGATCGGCCGGCCGTCTTCGTACACAACCGTCACCTGCGTCTTGCCATCCGGGCGCAGGTATGGGAGCACCTCGGCCTTGCGTACCTCGGCCATGCGTTGGGCCATTCGGTGAGCCAACCAAATCGGCAGCGGCATGAGGTCGGGCGTCTCGTCACAGGCGAACCCGAACATCATCCCTTGATCGCCCGCACCCTGGAGATCGAGATCCCCGCTACCGATGCGCCCCGAACCGCTCTTGTCCGGCACTCCTACCCGGTGTTCGAACGCGTCGTCCACACCTTGGGCGATGTCACCCGACTGCTCATCGATCGACACAATCACGCCGCAGGTGTTCCCGTCGAACCCGAACGACTCGCGGTCGTAACCGATCTCCTTGATCGTCTGGCGCACGATGCTCGGGATGTCGACGTAGGCCTCAGTCGTGATCTCCCCAGCCACCACGACCAGGCCGGTAGTGAGCAAGGTCTCGCATGCGACCCGGCCGTAGGGGTCCTGTTCCAGGATCGCATCGAGGATGGCGTCGGAGACCTGGTCCGCCATTTTGTCGGGATGGCCCTCGGTGACGGACTCGGAGGTGAAAACGGTACGCAGTGTCATTTGGTTGGTGGAGTTTCCTTTCCAGGGGGGCCGGCGATGCGCCCCGCGATCCGGTCACGGCATGCTGTCACGGCATCGAGCACCGCGGCGGCGATGTCCCGCTTCGAACTGAGAGGCACCGCCCGCCTGACCCCTCCGGCACCGAGAATCAGTACTTCGTTGGTCTCGTGGTCGAAACCCGCGCCCGGGGCGGAAACGTCATTGGCGACGATCAGGTCCAGCTGCTTGCGCTCCAGCTTTTGCCGGGCGTTCTGCTCGACGTCATCGGTCTCCGCGGCGAAGCCGACGAGCACCTGGCTCGGGGGCTTGGCGCGGCCCAGGTCGACCAGAAAGTCATGAGTGGGCTCGAGTTCGATCGAGGTCGGCGCCTCGGCCTTCTTTGTCTTGCGCCCCGACGGATGGGCCGCCCGCTGGTCCGCCACGGCCGCCGCCATGATGACGACGTCGGCACCGGCAGCCCGGGGCATCACTGCGCCCTGCATCTCGAAGGCCGTCTCGACTTTGACCACCTCGATTCCCGCGGGGACCGAGTGCCGGGTGGTCGTGACCAACGTGACCTTCGCGCCGCGAGCCGCGGCCTCGACCGCGATGGCCGTGCCTTGCTTGCCCGAGGAACGGTTGGCGATCACCCGAACCGCATCTATCGGCTCTCGGGTCCCGCCCGCGGTGACCAGCACGGTCACGCCTTCCAGATCGCGGGGTCCGAGCAACGATTCGGCGGCAAAGAAGATGTCCTGCGGCTCGGCCATCCGTCCCGACCCGGAATCGCCTCCGGCCAAGCGACCGCTGGTCGGTTCGACCACGGCCACACCGCGCGACCGAAGCAGGGCCAGATTGTCCTGGGTCGCTTCGTGCTCCCACATCTCGGTGTGCATGGCGGGACAGACGAGCACCGGTGCCGCCGTGGCGAGCAGCGTCGCTGTCAACAAGTCGTCGGAGATGCCGTGCGTCATGCTGCCGAGAACGCGGGCGGTCGCCGGGGCGACTACCACGAGGTCCGCGGCTCGTCCCAGAGTCGTGTGCGGGATCGGATCCGGGTCGTCGTAGAGCGAGGTGCGGGCCCGCTCCGACGCGAGGGCCGAAAACGTGATTGGACCCACGAAGCGGGTGGCGGCCTCGGTCAGGATGGGTGAGACGAATGCGCCCGCATCCACCAGGCGGCGACACAGCTCGACCGCCTTGTAGGCCGCGATTCCGCCCGAGACTCCGAGAACAACCCGGCGGCCGTGAAACCGTTCAGGCATCTAGACGTTCAAGCATCTAGGCGGCGTTCAGACATCGAGACGCTCAGGCATCTGTATTGGCCAGCTCCCGGAACTCGCCGGACAGCCCGATCCGTGGATCAGGCTTCGGGCGAAGCCCCTTCGGCCCCAACTTCCCCGGCTTCAGGGGGAGCGCCCTCGACCTCGGAGCCGGCCTCGTCGGCCGCTTCCTCCACCTCGGGGACCTCGGCCGGGTCGGGCCGCTCCACCCGCTGGTAGACGAGCTTGGCCGCCGCGACCTCTTCCAGTGCGATCGACAGGGGCTTGCGCGACGTCGAAGCGACCTGGGGAGGCACGACTGCTCCGATGCCTTCGCCGAGACCCTTGAAATAGCTATTGATCTGCCGGCCCCGCTTGGCCGCCAGGGTTACCAGCGTGAAACGGGAGTCGACCTGCTCGAGGAGGGTCTCGATCGCGGGGTACATCATCGTTGCGCGGCGTACGGCCATTAAGAGAACCTCCGGTAGCGGGGAAGGGCTTTACAGCTTAGGCCCTGCGAGCAGCCAGGAAGGCCGCTATCTCCTGGGCGGCGCGATCGACGACGTCATTGACCACCACCAGGTCCGCGATCGCCCGCGCCCGGACCTCCTCGTCTTCGGAGGTCGCGAGCCTGCGCCGGATCGAAGCCTCGTCGTCTCCCCGAGCTCGCAGACGCCGCTCCTGCTCCTCGCGACTGGGTGGAACCACCAGCACTACCGAGGCGTCGGGGTGCTGGGCCCGTACGTCCTCCGCGCCCTGGACGTCGATCTCCAGGACGAGGTCGCGACCGGGCGGCGGGTCCGGGCGAGGCGTGCCGTAGTAGTGCCCCAGCGTCCGGCCCGCGAACTCCAAGAAGAGGTCGTTGGCGATCGCCTTCTCAAACTGCTCCTGGTCGACGAAGACATATGCGTCCTCGGGCTCGCCCTCGCGCTTGGGCCGCGTGGTCCACGACCGGCTCAGCCAAAGCTTCGGATCTCGCGCCACGAGGTGGCGGACGACCGTTCCCTTGCCGACCCCACCGGGGCCGACCACGACGAGGATCAGAGCTTCCGGGTTTCCGCCCTGGACAACAGGGCTTCGCGCTGCTTGCGTCCGAGTCCCTGGATGCGGCGGCTCTCACTGATCTCGAGCTCTTCGAGTAAACGGCGAGCCTTGACCTTCCCGAGCCCCGGCAGGGATTCGAGCAACGACAGCACCTTCATCTTGGCCACCATCTCGTCGGTGTCTCCCTGATCGATCACCTCTTGGAGCGATACCGAGCCCATCTTCAGCTTGTCCTTGATCTCGGCACGGAGGCGGCGGGCGGCGGCGGCCTTTTTGAGGGCCGCTTGCCGCTGCTCGGGAGAGAGCGACGGAGGTAGGGGCATGGCTGCGAACTTACCCAAGACGGGGCAGGGATGCGACCAGCTCCGCCGCGGCCGCAGGCGGGTCGGCGACGCGCGTGATGCTGCGACCCACGACGATGACATCCGCGCCCAAACCGAAGGCGCCCGCGGGCGTCGCCACCCTCACCTGATCATCGACGCCGGTTCCCTCGGTGCGGATTCCCGGAACCATCGTCAAAGCCTGCGCGAAAACGGTTCGAACCTCGGCGATATCCGACGCGGCGCACACCACTCCCCCGCATCCAGCCGCGGCGGCCGTCGCGGCCCGGCGGCGCAGCAGCTCGGGATCGGGCGCGTCACTGGTGAGCACGGTGACTCCCAACCCGACCGGCGGAGGGTGTCCTCCATCGGACGCGCCGGACGCGAATCCTTCGACGCCGGCGCGCAACATGGCTTCGCCGCCGGACGCGTGGAAGTTCAGATACGAGGCTCCCAACCGGCCAAGGACTCGCGCGCCGCGGCCGACCGTCGTGGGGATGTCGTGAAGCTTGAGGTCCAAGAAGATGTGCATGTCCAGAGCCCGAAGGAGCTCGACGACCCCGGGCCCGGCCGCGGCGTACAGCTCGTAACCGACCTTGGCGACACCGAACCAGGGCGCGAGTTCCTTGGCTAGGGATAGGGCCTCGTCCGTCGACTCGACGTCGAGCGCCACCGCCAAGCGCCGGCGGATTTCAAGCTCAGCCATGGGCCGCGCCGGTCAATTCGGCCACCCGGGCCACTTGTCTTCGCGAGCACCAGCGCCGCAGGTCCCGCAGGACGCGGCCGGTGGCCCGGGGGTCCCGGAGGGCGGCCGTTCCTATCTGGACCGCGGCGGCCCCGGCCATGAGCAACTCGACCGCCTCGGCTGCAGTTCCGACCCCACCCGAGCCGACGATGGCGACATCGCCCAGGGCGAGACGGCAGTCCCACACGGCGCGCACCGCGACGGGGTGAAGCGGCGGCCCGGAAAGCCCTCCTCCGCCCGCGCCCAGCACAGGGCGACGAGCCTCCACATCGATGACCATCGCCGGCATGGTGTTGACGAGGGTGACGGCCTCGGCTCCCGCGGCCAGCACAGCGCGCGCCACCGCGGGCAGGTCGGCGACCGCCGGGCTGAGCTTGGCCCACACCGGCCTTCCGCAGGCCAGTGCGGCGGCCGTGGCTTCGGCCGCGCTCGAGGGCCGCGCGGAGAACATCTCGTGTTCGCCGCCGAGGTTCGGACAGCTGAGGTTGACCTCCACGGCGACCACTTCGCTTCCCGCGCTGGACAACATCTCGGCGGCCTTGGCGTAGTCCTCGATCGAGCGACCCCAGATGCCGGCGACAACCCGCGCACCCGCGGTGCGCAGCGCGGGCAGGTCGTCCTCCAGCCAGGCCTCCACCCCCGGGTTCTGCAGACCGACGCTGTTGACCATTCCCCCACCGGTTGCTCCATGGAGGCGAGGCGCGGGATTTCCGCTCCACGGCTCGGCCGATAGTGACTTGACCACCACCGCGCCGAGCTCCGCCAGATCCACGTAGGCAGCCAACTCCGCGCCATGACCCGCGGTGCCCGCGGCCGTCATTATCGGATTCGGAAAAGTGACGGAGCCGACCCGGACCCCAAGGTCGACGCCCTTCAAAGCTCTAGGCGTAACTGGTCGTTGGCCAGGATCTCCTGGAGGGAGCGGACGGTCAGGCTGGTCGTCGACCACTCGGCCATTCCGGCGGCGGCGGCTCGCGCCGCCGCGACGGTCGTCAGGCAGGGGACACTCGAGGCCGCGGCGGCGTGGCGGATGTGCGCTCCGTCGGCCCGCGGACCACGACCGCGCGGTGTGTTGACGACTAGGCGCACTTCCCCTCCGCCGATCAGGTCGACCGCGTCCGCGCCGTGGTGGTCGCCCACCTTTCCGACCACTGTCTTCACCGGGACGCCGCGCCCTTCGAGAAAGGCCGCGGTGCCGGCCGTGGCGGCGATGCCGAAGCCCAGCTCGATGAACCGAGCCGCGGCTTCCACTCCGGGCTCCTTGTCGCGGTCGGCCAAGGACATGAAAACCACTCCGGACTCGGGCAGCCGGTTTCCGGCCGCCAGCTGACTCTTGGCGAAGGCCAGCCCGAAGGTCCGGTCGATGCCCATCACTTCCCCGGTCGAGCGCATTTCCGGTCCGAGAACCGTGTCGATCTCCGGGAAGCGGTCGAAGGGCAGGACCGCCTCCTTCACCGAGACATGGCCGCCCGTAGCCGGCTCCGGACATACCCCGGATTCCCGCAACTCGGCGATGGAGGCCCCGGCCATGACCCGTGCCGCCACCTTGGCCAACGGGACGCCCGTCGCCTTCGACACGAACGGCACGGTGCGACTGGCCCGCGGGTTGGCCTCGATCACGAAGACCTGACTGCCCTTGACCGCGAATTGAACGTTGATGAGACCGCAGACGTTCAGGGCGGCGGCAATGTCGCGGGCATAACCCTCGATGACCCGGATGACCTCCGCGGGCAGGGTCGGGGGCGGAATGGCACACGCGCTGTCGCCGCTGTGCACCCCGGCCTCCTCGACGTGTTCCATCACTCCGCCGATGAGCACCTCGCCAGTCGAGTCCCGCACCGCGTCCACGTCGACTTCGATGGCATCTTCCAGGAACCGGTCCACCAGGACCGGGCGCTCGGCCGATAGCCCGCCCTCCCGGCCGAGCGATCCGAAGCCGGCCAGCTCGGCCATGGCCCGCCGCAGGTCGGTCTCGTCGTAGACGATCTCCATGGCGCGCCCGCCTAGGACATAGCTGGGGCGCACCAGGGCCGGGTAACCAATTCGCTCGACGATCTTCAGGGCCTCGTCGATACTCACCGCGGTGCCGCCGGCGGGCTGCGGGATCTCCAGCCGGCTGCACAGCGCGCTCCAGCGCTCACGGTCTTCCGCCGCGTCGATGGACTCCGCGGGGGTGCCCAGAACGAGACCGTCCGGCAGGCGGCCCGCCAGTTTGAGCGGGGTCTGACCTCCGAGCGAAACGATTACGCCCTTCAGGTCCCCGGCCTCTTGTTCCGCCTCGATGACGTTCAGCACGTCTTCATGGGTCAGCGGCTCGAAGTAGAGACGATCGGACGTGTCGTAGTCAGTCGACACGGTCTCGGGGTTGCAGTTCACCATCACCGTTTCGAACCCCGCCTCGCGAAGCGCCAGCGCGGCGTGCACGCAGCAGTAGTCGAACTCGATTCCCTGACCGATCCGGTTGGGGCCGGAGCCCAGGATGATGATGCGCTCGCGGCCTGTGGCCGTTACCTCGTCCTCGTCCTCCCAGGTCGAGTAGTGGTACGGCGTCGAGGCTTCGAACTCCGCCGCGCAGGTGTCGACCGTCTTGAAGGTGGGTCGGACACCGGCAGCCTCACGGGCAGACCTCACCTCGTCCTCGGCCTCCGTCCAGAGCCACGCGAGTTGCGCGTCGGCGAACCCGAGCCGCTTCGCCCGGCGCCAGCGCAGCCGGTCCATGCCGGCCAGACCGACGGTCGCCAAGGATTCGCGCTCGCGGCTGAGCCGCTCGATCTGATCGAGGAACCACGGGTCCACCGCCGTCACCTGGTGCAGTCGCTCCACCCCGAGACCACGACGAAGGGCGGCTTCCAGCTGGAACGGACGATCGGGGGTGGCCAGTGCGGCGCTGCGCACCAGCTCGTCGTCACTGAGCGAGTCGGTGATCGCCTCGGCCGGGTCGCAGTTCAGGCCGAGCCGTCCGTGCTCCAGGGACCGCAGGGCCTTTTGCAGCGCTTCGGGGAAGGTCCGCCCGATGGCCATGGCTTCGCCCACTGATTGCATCCGCGTTCCGAGCACCGCGGGCGCGCCGGGCAACTTTTCGAAGGCCCACCGGGGCGCCTTGACCACGACGTAGTCGATCGTCGGCTCGAAGCAGGCCGGTGTCTTCTGGGTGATGTCGTTGGGGATCTCGTCGAGCGTGTAACCGATGGCGAGACGGGCCGCGATCTTGGCGATCGGAAAGCCGGTGGCCTTCGACGCCAACGCGCTGGAGCGGCTGACCCGGGGGTTCATCTCGATGACGACCATCTCGCCCGTTCGAGGATTCAGCGCGAACTGGATGTTGGAACCGCCCGTGTCGACACCGATACGGCGGATACAGGTGAATGCGGCGTCGCGCATCAACTGGTACTCGACGTCCGACAGCGTCTGGGCGGGGGCCACGGTGATCGAGTCCCCGGTGTGAACCCCCATGGGGTCCAGGTTCTCGATCGAGCAGACGACCACGCAGTTGTCGGCGCGGTCGCGCATGACCTCCAGCTCGTATTCCTTCCAGCCGGCGATCGAGCGCTCCACCAGGATCTCGCCGGTGGGGCTGGCGGCGACACCCTCCGCGGCGAGGCGGGCCAGGTCCTCCGGTCCGGAGGCGATGCCCGTTCCCCGACCGCCCAGGATGAATGACGGGCGGACGATGATCGGATAGCCGATGTCCTCAGCCACGGCGAGCGCCTCGTCCGCGGAGTAAGCGAAGCCCGAGTCGGGCACGGCCAGGCCAACTTCTTGCATGGCTGCCTTGAACAGCTCTCGGTTCTCCGCAGTGCGGATCGCGTTGGCATCCGCGCCGATGAGCTCGACGCCGAACTTCTCGAGCACCCCATTCTCGTGCAGGGCCATCGCCAAGTTGAGGCCGGTCTGGCCGCCCAGGGTGGGCAGCACCGCGTCGGGGCGCTCCCGCTCGACGATGGCGGCCAGGACGTCGGGATCCAGGGGCTCGACGTAGGTCCGGTCGGCCAACTCCGGGTCCGTCATGATCGTCGCCGGGTTCGAGTTGGCCAGGATGACGCGCAGTCCTTCTTGGCGGAGCACCCGGCAGGCTTGAGTTCCGGAGTAATCGAACTCACAGGCCTGGCCGATGACAATCGGGCCGGAGCCGATGACGAGGACGGACTCGATGTCGGTGCGCTTCGGCATTAGCGCGACGCAGCCATGAGTTCAGCGAACTGGGCAAAGAGGTAGCGGGCGTCGTGGGGGCCTGGGCCGGCTTCGGGGTGGTACTGCACGCTGAAGGCCGGCACGTCCCGGCAGCGCAGTCCCTCGACGACTCCGTCGTTCAGGTTGACGTGGCTCACATCCGCGTTCGGAATGGTGCCGTCGGCCACGGCGTAGTTGTGGTTCTGGCTGGTGATTTCGATCGCGTTGTTGGCGAGGCGGCGCACCGGGTGATTGCCGCCGTGATGGCCGAAGGGCAGCTTGTATGTCTCGGCGCCGAGAGCCAGCCCGAGCAGCTGGTGACCCAGACAGATGCCGAACACCGGGACCTCACCGAGGAGGGCGCGCACATTGTCGGCTCCGCCCGCGACCGCGGCCGGGTCACCAGGCCCGTTGGAGAGGAACACGCCGTCGGGTTGCCGGGCGATGACCTCGGCGGCGGGAGTGCTCGCCGGCACGACCTCCACCGAACCCAGCTCCGCGAGGTGACGCAGGATCGTGGCCTTGATTCCGAAGTCGTACGCCACCATGCGGTAGGGGCCCGTGCCGACCCGCTCATAGGGATGGTCGGTGCTGACTCCGGCGACCAGGTCGACGCCCTCCGTGCTCGGGGCTGAGGAGGCGGCGTCCCGCAAGACGTCCGGGTCGGCCGTACCGATGGCGGCCGGCATCGAACCGGCTTGGCGGATGTGGCGGGTAAGGCGGCGGGTGTCTACTTCGGAAATCCCGGCCAGGTTGTGACGGCGGAGGAAGTCCCCTAGGTCCTCGTTAGACCTCCAGCTGGAAGGGCGGGGCGACAGCTCGCGAACCACTACTCCCTTACAGGCCGGGACCGGGCTCTCGTCGTCCTCCGGCGTAGCCCCGTAGTTGCCGATGTGCGGATAGGTGAAGGCAATGATCTGCCCGGCGTAGGACGGGTCAGTGACGACCTCCTGATAGCCCGACATCACCGTGTTGAACACGACCTCGCCGGTGGTGACCCCGTGAGTCGGCTCGGCGCCGATCGCCTCTCCCTCGAAGACCTCGCCGTCGGCCAGAACCAGCCAGGCGGATCTCATCGTTGGGCCTCCCCGTCGCGGACTACCAGCTCGCCGCCGAAGATGGTGTGGCGGACCCGGCCGGTCAGCTTCCTGCCGGCGAACGGCGTGTTGCGTGCCGCGCTGGCCATTGCCGTCCCGTCCACCGACCAGGTCTCTGCTGGGTCGATGACGCACAGATTGGCCGGTTCGCCCGGCGCGACGCGGCGCCCGTGGTTCTCGATGCCGGCAATGCGCGCCGGCCGCCAGGAGAGTGCGGCCAGGACGGCCTCGACTGGCATCTCGAGCACGGTCAGCGCCACCGCGAGAGCCGTCTCCAGGCCGAGCATTCCCGGCGGGGCTTGGTCGAAGGGGGCCTGCTTGGCGTGGGGGGGATGGGGGGCGTGATCCGTCGCGATGGCGTCGACTGTCCCGTCGGCCAACGCGGCGCGCAGGGCGGCAACGTCCGTCGCGGATCGCAGGGGCGGGTTTACCTTGAATGCCGGGTCGAAGGAGGCGACCTCCTCGTCCGTCAGCATCAGATGGTGAGGGGCCACCTCGCAGGTCACCGCCAGACCCTTAAACCGGGCGGCCCGAACCAGCTCGATGGAGCCGGCCGTAGACAGGTGCAGAAGGTGCAACCGGCCTCCGGTCAATGCCGCGAGGGCCAGGTCACGCGCCACCATCGCTTCCTCGGCGAGTGCGGGCGCTCCTGGGATGCCGAGGCGAGATGACCACTCCCCTTCGTGCATGTGGCCGCCGGCCGCCAGCGAGTTGTCCTCACAGTGCTGAGCCAAGGTGATACCCAACGGAGCCGCGTATTCCAGCGCCCGGCGCATCAAACCCGCGTCCTGGACACCGCTGCCGTCGTCGGTGAATAGGCGAACGCCGGCATCGGCCAGCTCGCCAAAGGGCGCAAGTCGCTCCCCGGCCCGACCGATAGTTATGGCGGCCGCGACCTCGACCTGACACAGCGCGCCGCGGGCCAGCCGCCGCACCTGCTCGACCACCGCCACGTTGTCTATAGCCGGTTCGGTGTTGGGCATGGCGACGATGGCGGTGTAACCGCCGAGGGCCGCGGCCCGGGAACCTGTCATCACCGTCTCCGCCTCGGGGTCCCCGGGCTCTCTGAGGTGGGCGTGGAGGTCGACCAGACCCGGCGAGACCACACATCCGTCGACTTCGAGTACCAGCGCGCCCGACGGTACGGCCAGGGCGTCACCGACCTCGCGGATCAGCCCGTCGACGATCAGCACGTCGGCTCGACGCGACCCGGTCTCGTCGATCACCTCGGCTCCCCGCAGGACGATCGCCTCACTCACCGGAGTCACGGCCCGCGGATAGAAGTTTGAAGAGGACCGCCATACGCGTCGCCACACCGTTGGTCACCTGGTCGGTGATCACCGAACAGGGCAGGTCGGCGGCATCGGAGGACAGCTCCACGCCACGGTTGATCGGACCAGGGGCCATCACCAGGGCGGAAGGATCGAGGCGTTCGGCGCGGGCCGTCGTCAGCCCCCAGCGAGCCGTGTACTCCGGCAGACTGGGCACGCGCGCTTCGCGTTGGCGCTCTAGTTGCATACGGAGGAGATAGACGACGTCGGCTCCGAGGAGCGCCTCGTCGAGGTCGGTGCTCGTCGATACGCCCCAGCCCTTAGTCGTTACGGGTAACAGGGTGGGAGGTCCCACCAGCGTCACGTCGGCGCCCAGCGCGGTCAGCGCCTCGACGTTGGAGCGACAGACGCGGCTGTGGCGGGCGTCGCCCACGATCAGCACGCGCAGGCCCTCGAAGAGTCGATCGGCGGGGGCATCGGCGCGGTCCGCGATCTCCTTGCGGTGCTGGCGGATCGTGTAGCAGTCGAGCAAGGCCTGGGTGGGGTGGGCATGCGCGCCGTCACCGGCGTTGACGACAACTTCGCCGTTGCCGTCCGCCTCCAGCCAGTGGGCGATCTGGGCCGGAGCGCCCGACGATGCGTGGCGAACCACGAAGGCATCGACGCCCATGGCCGAGACAGTCAGCACCGTGTCGCGCAGCGACTCACCCTTGTTGAGCGACGAGGTCTTGGCCGTGAAGGTGAGCACGTCGGCCGACAACCGGCGGGCCGCGGTCTCGAAGCTGAGCCGGGTTCGCGTCGAGTCCTCGAAGAATAGTTGGGCGACGGTTCGGCCGACCAGCGCCGGAACCTTCGGGATGGCCCGGGTGGCCACTTCGGTGAATGTGTCGGTCAGGTGGAGCAGCTCGACGATCCCGTCCGCGCCGAGGTCTTCGATGGTCAGGAGATGACGCTGTGTCATGACTCTTCGGGCAAGCCCTCATCGCGGTGCGGCGGGGGACCCCCAACCCCCACCGCCTCGCTGCGGGCTTCTCTCAATAGATAGACGCCGTCCTCTCGGACGTCGATCGCCTCGTCCCGGGAGGTGGGGAGGTTCTTGCCGACGAAGTCGGGACGGATAGGGAGCTCCCGGTGGCCCCGGTCGACCATGACGGCGAGCTGAACCACTGCCGGCCGACCGTAGTGACCCAGCGCGTCGAGCGCGGCCCGGACGGTTCGGCCCGTGTAGAGCACGTCGTCGACCAGCACGACAGTGCGGCC
>Ga0136633_1001304_pt1 | contig 18525 bp, 24 predicted proteins | sample AntDrymeUQ832206_2_FD_105494 | JGI IMG/M metagenome (GOLD analysis project Ga0136633, IMG submission 105494) | Polar desert sand microbial communities from Dry Valleys, Antarctica - metaG UQ83 (22.06) | ecosystem: Environmental > Terrestrial > Soil > Desert | place: Antarctica: Dry Valley...
ACGTTGAGCCGGGCCATGCCGGTGAGCTCGCACGACCGGATCAGGTTGGGCACGCAGTCGAGCGTGCCGGTGAGCTTGACCCCGTGGTCGAGAACGTCGTCGACGTACCTCTTGATCTCGAAGACGGGCCGTAGGACCCGGTTGAGGAACAACAGGCACACAGGTGCCACCACGGCTATGAGAACGATATTGCCGATCCACCACAAGAGCACTGGCGAATACCTCCATGTGGGCCAGATTGCCTACGAGTCGGGATTGTATTGCGGGCTCGGAGGGGGCGAAAGAGTGTCGAAAACATAGAGCGCGTGCGGCCAGTGTTTCGGACATAGAGCGCGCCGACATTGACAGAAGGCGCGCCGGAGAGAGTGCCTCTGCCGGGAAGAACTAGCGGGCGAGGATCAGCCGGGAGCAGATCGAGCAGTAGAAGTCGGTTTCGTCCAACCGCTCCCGCCACCCGTCAGGCAACCACTGAATGCTCTTGCACTCGCGACAGGTGATCTTGTTCGTGTGCAGGGCCTCGCCCATGCCGGCGAGGGCCAGCTTGGCGCCGCCGGTCTTGGGCCGGCTGATGGCCTTGCCCTGGCGGGTGCTCTCCTCCTTGGCCCGGCGCACTTCCTTGGCCCGGGCCTCGGCCTGCGCCCGGTGGCGGACGACTTCGTGCCAGGGGGTGGCCGACGCAGCCCGGGCCGCCCGGGTGCGGGCCACGGAGTTCTCCCCCGAGCTGTTGTTGCTGCCCCGGAAGAAGGCGTAGGCGTCGTTGACCTCGCCCATGCGCCGCTCCGCCTCCTTCTGCACGGCGGCGGGGGCACCCGAGAAGCGGTCGGGGTGGAAGATCTGGGCCAGCACGCGGTACGCAGCGGTGATCTCGGCGGGCTTGGCCTTGGGGCCGATACCCAGGATCTCGTACGGCGTCACCTGGGGCTCACCGTCGACCAACCGGCGCGCCGAAGCCGGCGGCGACCGGGCCGCGCTAGCAACAGATCATCTCTGGGAACTCGCAATCCTTGACAACTGTGGGCATTCTACTGCCCGTCTACCCCGACATCGGGGGCGGGGTGCTCCCCAAGGACCACACGAGCACCCGGTGACGGGTGCAACCGCCAGCCCCGGACCGGGCTGTCGGCGTCGGCGAGGGCCACTGCACAGCCACCAAACCCGGCGCCGGTGAGCCTGGCGCCGTACACCCCGGCGACGGCCGAGAGCTCGGCCACCGTGGCGTCGAGCGCGGGAGTGGACACCTCGAAGTCGGCGGCCAGGCTGGCGTGGCTGGCGACCATGAGCCCGCCGGCTTCGACGAGGTCGCCGGCCCGGAGGGCGGCGGCGAAGTCGAGGACCCGCCGGTTCTCGGTGACGACGTGGCGGGCCCGGCGCCGGAGCAAGGGGTCTTCGAGCCGGGCGACGTCGTCCACATCGGCCTCCCGCAGGGGGCCGATGACCGCGGCCGCCGCCTCGCACTGGGCCCGCCGCTCGGCGTAGGCCGACCCGGCCAGGGCCCGGGCCTGGCCGGAGTGGACGACGATCACGTCCACGCCGGCGGGCATGGGCACGGGCTCCACCTCGTGGGAGGAGAAGTCCATGAGCAGCGTGTGGCCGTCGACACCGAGGACCGACGCCAGCTGGTCCATGACGCCGCTGGGCACGCCCGACGCCAGGTGCTCGGCCCGCTGGCAGGCCAGGGCCAGCGTGTGCGGCGTGCCCACGAAGCCGAGGGCGAGCGCCACCGCAACCTCGAGCGACGCGCTCGATGACAGGCCGGCGCCGACCGGCAGGGTGGTCCGCACTGTCCCGACCACCCCGACGGCCGGGCGCAGGACGGCGACCACGCCGGCCACGTAGCGGGCCCAGGGCGGATCCACGGCCCGGGGATCGACGACGTCGAGGGCGACGACGGCGGGCTCGGCCTGTTCGGACGACGACAGCTCGACCCAGTCGCCGCCCCGCTCGACCTCCACCGTGGTCCCCCACTCGATCGCCATGGGCATGGCCACGCCGCCGGTGTAGTCGGTGTGGTCCCCGATGAGGTTGACCCGTCCCGGGGCGAACGCCCGTACCGTCGCCATCATCATGACGGTAGCGTCGGCCTGATCGAGTTCATCGGCGCGTTCGAGTCCACCTACCAACCGGCCTTCGACGTCGACGTGGCCGAGACCACCGGCCACATCGCCCGCTGGCGCCAGGACCTCGAGCTGCTGCTCGCCTGCGGCGTCACCCGCCTGCGATACCCGATCCGCTGGCACCGGATCCAGGCCGACCGGCGCGCCTTCGACTGGCGGTCCACCGACGAGGTGCTGGGCTGGATGCACGACGCCGGCATGCGGCCGATCGCCGACCTCTGTCACCACACGAGCTACCCCCGGTGGCTGCGGCGGGGCCTCTCGGACCGGAAGTTCGGTCCCGCCTACCTGCGCTACGTGGAGGCGTTCGCCGCCCGCTACCCCTGGGTGCAGGAGTACACCCTGTTCAACGAGCCGTTCACCACGTTTCTGTTCTGCGGGGAGATGGGCGTGTGGCCGCCCCACTCCCGGGGGCTCAAGGGCTTCCTGACCCTGGCCCGCAACGTGATGCCCGCCCTCACCGAGGCCGACCGGGCCTACCGGGCGCTGGTCCCGGGGGCGCGCCACGTCTACGTCGAGACCTGCGAGCGGGCCTCGGCCGCGGTGCCCGAAGCCCGGGGACCGGCCGACCTTGCCAACGACCGCCGCTTCTTCCTGCTCGACCTGTTCCTGGGCCGTCCGATCGACGCCGGCCGCCCGTACGTGGCCGAGGTGGTGGCCGCCGGCGGGGAGCCGCTGTTCGACCTCCAGCCCGGCTCGATCGACGTCCTCGGCCTCGACTACTACGCCCACAACCAGTGGCGATACCTCGACCGTCACGGCCGTGGCCTCACGGCGTCGCCCGAGCCCGGCTCCCTGGCCGACCTCATCGTCGAGTACTGGGACCGCTACCGCATTCCCTGTGCTCTCGGCGAGACGAACATCCGGGGCTTTGCGCCCGACCGGGCCAGCTGGCTCAAGTACACCCTCGAGCAATGCGAGCTCGCCGAGGCCCGGGGGGTGCCGATCGACGGCTACTGCTGGTTCCCGTTCGTCGACTCCTGCGACTGGGACTCGCTGCTCGTCCGCTACGAGGGCAACGTGGACCCCGTGGGGGTCTACTGGCTCGACGAGAAGCTCGACCGCCGGCCGTCGTCCATGTCGAAGGCCTACGCCGCCGCCGCCCGGGGGGCGCCGGCGGCCGACCTGCCCGCCTACGCCTTCCAGCCACCCGTGGCCGGACAGCTGGCCGGGTGGATGCCGCAGATGGCCCACTGGGACTGGCAGGCCCCGCCGGCACAGGAGGTGGTGCCTCGAGGTGCGGGCCGACCGGGCCATTGAAGGCAAAAGGGCCACTCGCGCTGGGCCAATAAGGTGCCCTGATGCAGTTCGACAGCCGGCGCTGCGCCTCGCTCGACGGCGTCTGGGAGTTCTTTCCGGGCGACCACGACCTGGCCGGCCTCGACGACCTGGTTCCCGACCACATCCGGGTGCCCGGGCTCTGGGAGGCCCAGGGCTGGCTCGACCTCGACGGGACGGCCTGGTACCGGCGGGAGTTCGACCTGGAGGACGCGTCCGGCCACTGGACCCTCCGCTTCGACGCGGTCATGGACCGGGCCGAGGTCCACCTCAACGGCGTCGCCCTCGGCGCCCACGACCAGGCCTTCACCCCGTTTGAGCTCGACGCCACCGCCGCCCTGCGGACGGGGCCGAACGTGCTGGCCGTGCGGGTGACCGACCCGTCCCTGGACGACGCCGACCACACCCGCATGGCCCACGGCAAGCAGGGGTGGGCGAACCACGTCTTCCCCAGCCGGCCCAGCCTCTACATGACCTACGGGGGCATCTGGCAGGGCGTCAGCCTCCGCCGCCACGGCCCGGTGGTCATCGAGAGCGTCTTCGTGAACGGCGACCCGGAGGACGTGGCGGTCACCGTCGACGTGCGCAACCGGTCGCGAGAGGAGCAGATCGTGCGGGTCGGGGTGCGGATGCTGGGGACGCTCGCCGAGCGCGAGATCGACATCCCCGCCGGCGCACCGCAGCGCGTCGACATCGCCTTCGGCCCTTCGACCGCCCGCCGGTGGGGCCCGGGACAGCCGGTCCTCCACGAGGCGGTGGTCGACATCTCGGCCGACGACCGTCCGAGTGACTCCAGCTCCGTCCGCTTCGGGCTGCGCTCCGTGCGGATGAGCGGCAAGCGCATCCTCCTCAACGGCGAGCCGTACCGCATGAAGAGCGCGCTGGTGCAGGGGTTCCGCCCCGACTCCCTCTACGCCGAGGGGGACCGGGCGCAGATCGTCGAGGAGGTGACGGCGGCCAAGGCCATGGGGTTCAACACCCTGCGCCTCCACATCAAGGCGTTCGACCCCACCTATCTCGACGTGTGCGACGAGCTGGGCATGCTCCTGCACTGCGACATCCCGGTGGCCGAGCCGCTGACCCACGAGGAGATGGGCGGCGACTCCCTGCTCACCCGGCGCTGTGTGGCTGCGGCCCGGGAGCAGGTGCGCCGGGACCGCAACCACCCGAGCATCATCCTGTGGTCGGCCATGAACGAGGTCTGCGAAAGCGAGTGGGAGGCTCGGCACAGGCCGGGATACGAGCAGTTCGCCCGGGCCCTGTTCGCCGCGATCACCGCCGAGGATCCCACCCGGCCGGTCATTGAGAACGACTGGATCGAGCCCGATCCCGACTACGTCTTCGTCTCGCCGATCCTCACCGCCCACTGGTACGGGCGCCTGCACCGCGACTACCTCGACACGATCGAGGCGTCCTCCCGGCGCTGGGCCGGCGAGGACCGGCCCCTGTTTGTCACCGAGTTCGGCGACTGGGGGCTCCCCGACATGCCGCTGGTGGCCGATCCTCCCTTCTGGGACTCCCGGGCGGTCTACGCCGCCGGCCTGGCCGTCACGCTGTGGCCCGGCAGCATCCCCCGCTTCATCATCGAGACCCAGCGCTACCAGGGACTGGCCGACCGCCTGCAGGCCGAGGTCTACCGCCGCCACGAGCACATCGGCGGGTACTGCCTCACCGAGCTCACCGACGTCCCCCAGGAGCTGAACGGGCTGCTCGACCTGTTCCGCCGGCCCAAGCGGATCGCGGTCGAGGAGATGACCCGCGCCAACCAGGTCGTGCTGCCCATGCTCGACCTCGACAGCCTGGCGGTGTCCGCCGACGGGCTGGTGCGCGCCCCCCTCTACGTGGCCAACGACGGCCCGGCCCTGGCCGACGTCACCGTCGAGGCCCGCTTCGGCGACACCGCTCCGGTCCTGAGCCTCGAGGAACTGCTGCGCCTGGACAGCCGGGAGCTGCCGCCGGAGACGGTGGTCGAGCGGTCCCGGGACACGGAGTCGGTGGTCCGCCTCGGCGACGTCGAGGGCTGGACGGCCAGCCGGTTCGGGCCGCTCGAGGTGACCGCTCCGTCGGTGCCGGGCAGCCACGACCTGGTCCTGCGCCTGCTCGCCGGCGGGGTGGCGGTGGCGGAGAACCGCTACCCGATCCACGTCGTGGCGCCGGTCGAGCAGCCGGTGCCCGTTCAGGTGCTGGGCGAAGGCCGTACCGCCACCGCCCTGCTGGCCGCCGGCATCGCCTGCGGCAAGAACGGACCCGCAGTCGTGGCCGAGGACGCCCTCGACGCTGCGGTCGGGGTGGAGGTCCGGGCCCGGCTCGCCCAGGGCGGGGTGGTCGTCATCCTGGCCCAACCGACGGAGGCCGCCCCCCACTACCCGGTACCGGTGGAGCTCGAGGCCCTGACGTCGGTCTGGGGGTCCACCGTCTTCCGCTTCACAACCGACCACGGCGCCGTTCCCACGCTCCCCCGCCGGGCGGTGCTGGTGGCCGAGGACTCCACCGTGCAGTCGGCGAGCGTGGTGTCGCGCGTCGGCGACGCCCTGTTCCCGGACACCCCGGTGGTGATCGCCTACAAGCCGGTTCCCGGCGCCATGACCGGTACGGTGCTCGGCTCCCACCCGGTGGGCGCCGGCCGCCTGGTCTTCTGCCAGTACCGGCTCACCGACAGGGCTGCGGCCGGCGACGCCACCGCCTGCGCCCTGCTGGCCGACGTCCTGCGGTGGGCGGCGTCGCCCCGACCGGTCATGCACCGCGACGACCAGGTCAAGGACGACGGCCGCCGGCTCATCGCCTACTCCTGGACCGACGAGGTCGCACTGTGACCGAAAGACGCTACGACCCGGTCACCGGCGAGTGGCGGATGTTCGCCACCCGCCGCCAGGACCGCACGTTCCTCCCGGCCGAGGACGCCTGCCCGCTGTGCCCCACGAAGGAGGGCGCTCCGGCCACCGAGATCCCGCTGCCGGCGTTCGAGGTGGTGGTCTTCGAGAACCGGTTCCCCTCCCTCGTCCGGGAGCCGCCGGAGCCCGACGTGGCCGGCTCAGCCCTCTATCCGGTAGCGCCTTCCACCGGCGCCACGGAAGTCGTCGTCTACTCCGACGACCACCACCTGGGCCTGGCCGAGATGGACGTGGCCCGCATCGCCCGGATCGTCGACGTGTGGGCCGACCGGTACTCCGAGCTCGGCAGCCGTGACGACGTGGCCTACGTGTTCGTGTTCGAGAACCGGGGCGTGGCCGTCGGCGTGACCCTGCACCATCCCCACGGCCAGATCTACGCCTATCCGGAGATCCCGCCCCGGGCCCGGCGTGAGCTCGACGTGGCCATCGCCCACATCGAGGACTTCGGCACCTGCGTGTACTGCGACGTGGTGGCCCGGGAGCGGGCCGACGGAGTGCGGGTCGTCGCCCACAACCGGAGCTTCCTCGCCTTCGTGCCCTTCGCCGCCCGCTTCCCCTACGAGGTCCACGTGGCGTCGGTGCGCCACGCCGCCAGCCTGCTCGACCTCACCGATCCGGAGCGCCTGGCCCTGGCCGACATCGTGCAGCGGGTAGTCGTTGCCTACGACGGCCTGTTCGACTTTCCCCTCCCCTACGTGATGTCCATGCACCAGGCCCCCACCGACGACGGCGAGCACCAGCACGTGAGCCACCTGCACCTGGAGTTCACGCCCCTGCACCGCACCGCCCAGAAGCTGAAGTACCTGGCCGGCTCCGAGCTGGGCGCCGGCGCGTTCATCAACGACACCGCCCCTGAGGACACCGCCACGAGATTGCGTGGGGTGGGGACGGCAGGGCAATGACCGGCGGCGCGCAGCTCGGCGACGCTACCCTCGACGAGATCGCCGCCATCCTCGCCGACACCGGGGCCGGCTCCGGGCCCACCCGCCCGGGCGCCGAGTAGGGGCCGGAGCGAGCGCGGCGGATGGGCGACAGGTCGTGACGGGCCCCGACTTCGAGATGCCGCCGGACGGTCCACCCGATCTGCCGGTCGACCCGACGACTCCGGTCCGCCCGATGCTGCGCCGACGGGTCGGCATCGCTGCCGCAGCGGTGACGCTCGGCCTGTCCGGAGCAGGTGCCTTGGCCTGGTTCACGAACCAGGGCACGTCGCCATCGTCGGTGGCCCCGCCGGCCCCGTCGACCACCCCCGCCACACTGACCCCGTCCACGCTGGTGGCCACCACGTCGACCACCCGCCCGGCGACGCCGACCACTTCGGGGACAGCCCTCGGGCCGACGTGCGTGGACTCGGCGGACAACCCGGAGGCGTCCAACGGGTCGTCGCCGGACGGATTCCCGTGGATCACCTTCCGCTCCGGCCCGCGGGCGTCCCGAACGGCCCTGACCCGGATCGCCCAGGACACGGCGACGGCCCGTGACGCCCTCGGGGATGCCGGTGCCGTGGGGGTACGGGTTTACTGCTCCGTCGAGGAGTACGCCGGCGCCCTCGGCCTGCCGCTCGAGGAGGCCCAAGCGCTCATCGCCAAGGGGCGGGTGGCGTCTGCTCTTCAAGGTGACATATGGCTCTTCGGCCCGAGCTTCGAGAAGCTCCCCCCGGTCAACCAACATCGCTCCGTCTACCACGAGTACTTCCACCTCCTGCAGCGCTCCCTCTCCCGGCTCCGGACCACCCGAACGGACATCGTCCGTCCTCTGTGGCTGATCGAGGGCAGCGCCCGGTTCTTCGAGAACGCAGTGACACCACGTGAGCTCGACGACTTCCGCAGGAGGTCAGTCAGACAGTGGGCGGCCATGCCGTCGCTGGAGGAGCTCGAGCAGTCCGGTGAAGCCCCCTCCTCGGGCGGAACGGGCGACGCCTACACGATCGGCGCCGTCGCCGCCGACTACCTGGCCACCACGTACGGACGGGAGCTGGTGCAGAGGGAGCTCTGGGTGGCATTCGGGACCACGACCGACTGGCGCGCCGCATTCGCGCAGGTATTCGGCGTGCCCGTCGAGCAGTTCTACTCCGACTTCGCCACCTACCGGCAGGGCCTCCGCCCCTGACGTCGACCGTTGGTCACTAGCCTGCCACCATGAGCAAGGCACACGCGGGGCGGTGGCTGGTGGAGCCGGGGACCAAGGTCCACCTGGGCACGGTCGACACCCGCGGCACCCAGGGGGCGCCGGGTGACAAGGCGGCCACCGAGCCGGTGGTCGCAGGGATGCAGGACGAGCTGGCCCACCTGCAGGAGCGCCTCTACGCCGAAGGTGAACAGTCGCTGCTGGTCGTCCTCCAGGGCATCGACGCCGGCGGCAAGGACGGCACCATCAAGCACGCTTTCCAGGCGTTCAACCCGGCCAGCTGCCGGGTGGTGTCGTTCAAGGTGCCGTCGGAGGAGGAGCGCAGCCACGACTTCCTGTGGCGGGTGCACGCCAAGACGCCCGCCAAGGGCGAGGTGGTGGTCTTCAACCGGTCGCACTACGAGGATGTCCTCGTGGTCCGGGTGCACGACCTGGTGCCCGAAGCGGTCTGGCGACCCCGGTACGACCTGATCAACGACTTCGAGGCCAACCTGGCGGCCGCCGGCACCCGGATCGTGAAGCTGTACCTGCACATCTCGAAGGAGGAGCAGGCCCAGCGGTTCCAGGCCCGCCTCGACGACCCCACCAAGCGCTGGAAGTTCCGCAAGGGCGACCTCGATGAGCGGGCCCGCTGGGACGACTACGTGGCCGCCTTCGAGGAGGCCATCAGCCGCACGTCCACCGCCGCCGCGCCCTGGTACGTCGTCCCCGCCGACCGCAAGTGGTACCGGAACTGGGCCGTCAGCCGCATCCTCGTCGAGACGCTGGAGGAGATGGACCCGCAGTACCCGCCGGCCGAAGACCTGGCGGGTGTGGTCGTCACCTAGTTCCTTCAAGGCCGCGGGCGTTCTTGCGCGAGCGCACCGACGACGCTGGCGGGGTGACCGTCGATGACCTGGCCCGCTTTGCTCAGACACTTCGCCGACCTCGAGAACCCGGAGGTCATGGGCCAAGCGTGGCATCACCGGCCAGCCAGTCGAACGCCTGCGGCTCCTCTGAAAGGCAGGGGGCGCCGACGGGGGACCGATTAGGGGTTCTCGATCCGCATCGGGTGCTCGGCGATGACCGAGTCCGCCACCGCCCGCATCGACTTCCCGCTGACGAGGGCCACCTCTCGGAGCTGGTCGAGGGCCTCGTTCTCCGTCCGCGCCTCGATGGCCATGATGATGCCGGCGGCCTGGGCGACGATGGCCTGGCTCTCCCGCGACTCGGTGAGCCCCTCCACCATGTCGAGCGAATAGGCGTACAGGGGGGAGGTGGCGATCATCTCGGCTGCGTACGCAGCGAGAGGCAGAGCCACCTCCTCGGACCGGGAGTCGAAGCCGTTCGGGGTGCGGGAGTAGAGGTTGAGGGCTCCCACCACGCTGTTGCCCACGGGCAGCGGTAGCGAGAGCACGCTCTCGAGGTCGAGATCGAGGGCGCCGGGGGCGAAGTGGGTGAAGCGGCTGTCCCCGTCGAGGACGTCGATACTGACGACGTGGGAGTCCTCGATCGCGGCGAGGCACGGACCCTGACCGCTGCGGTACTGGACCAGGTCGATCTCGACCGCCAGCCGGTCGCTCACCGCGGCCGTCGTCGGGCGGCCCTCGACCATCAGCATGATCCCCGCCGAGTCGCAGTTGGGCACAGTACGCCTGACGATCTCGACCACCGTCTCCAGCCTGGCCGGCAGGGAGCGCTGGGTCTTCAGCAGCTTGGTGACCCGGGCGAGCCGCTCGACCGCCTCCTCGGGAAGCTCGTGCACGCCCCGCCCCTGCCCACCGTGGGCGTTCGGTAACCGGACGTTCCTGGTAGATCTCGGTCGTGGCCGCCACCGACCCGCAGGAGCGCCTGGCGACCTACCGCGCCAAGCGGGACTTCTCGGTGACCGCCGAGCCGTCCGGAGCGGGCGCTGCGCCCTCTGGATCGGACCGGTTCGTGGTCCAGCGCCACCGGGCCCGTCGCCTCCACTACGACCTCCGGCTGGAGATCGCCGGCGTGCTGGTGAGCTGGGCCGTGCCCAAAGGGCCCACGCTGGATCCCAAGGCCCGCCAGCTTGCGGTCCACGTCGAGGACCACCCCGTGGAGTACTTCGACTTCGAGGGGGTCATCCCCAAGGGCGAGTACGGCGGGGGCGACGTGGTGGTGTGGGACTGGGGCACGTGGTCGCCGGCCAAGGAAGAGGACCCGCTGAGGTCGATCGAGAAGGGCGACCTCCACTTCGACCTCCGGGGCGAGAAGCTGGCCGGACGGTTCGTCCTCGTCCGACGGGACTCGGGAACAGACACCTCGGGCAAGGAGCAGTGGCTGCTGCTCCACAAGAACGACGACGCCGCCGTCCCCGGCTGGGACCCCGAGGACCACCCCCGGTCGGTCAAGAGCGGGCTCACCAACGACCAGGTGGCCTCTGCGCCGTCCGCCCAGTGGCGCAGCGACCTGCCGGCGGCCGAGGCGTCACAGGCCCTCGGGGGCGCGCCGCCGCCCGTGTGGGAGGGCCCCACTGACGAGGAGCTGCAGGCGCTGGACAAGCTGGGCAAGGGGGGGCTCTGGACCATGCAGGGCAGGGAGCTCAAGCTCACCAACCTGGACAAGGTGCTCTTCCCGGGCCAACCACCCGTGACCAAGCGGGAGGTGGTGCGGTACTACGCCGTGATCGCCCGCTGGATGCTGCCGTACCTGTACGACCGGCCTCTGAACCTGAACCGCTTCCCCGACGGCGTGGCCAAGCCGGGGTTCTGGCACAAGGAGGTGCCCAGCCACGCACCGGACTGGCTCCAGCAGTGGCACAACCCCGAGGCCGACCCCGGCGAGACGCGGTGCTACGCCGTCGTCGACAGCGTGCCGGCGGTGGCCTGGATGGCCAACTTCGGCGGCCTGGAGCTGCACGCCTGGACGTCGCGGCTGCCTGACGTCCACCAGCCGACGTGGGCCCTGATCGACATCGACCCCGGCACGACCACCGGCTTCGACGACATCCTCGTGCTCGCCCGCCTGTACCGCACCGCCCTCGAGCACCTGGGCGTGGTCGGCATGCCCAAGGTGACCGGCAAGCGGGGCGTCCATGATCTGGATTCCGATCGCTGAGGGGTACCGGTTCTCCGACACGCGGGCGTGGGTGGAGACGGTGTCGAAGGCGGTGGGCCACACCGTCCCCGAGCTCGTCAGCTGGGAGTGGCACAAGACCCGCCGGGAGGGCCTGGCCCGCCTGGACTACACCCAGAACGCCATCAACAAGACCCTCGTCGCCCCGTTCAGCCCCCGGCCGGCGGCCGGCGCACCGGTGTCGGTGCCCATCCGCTGGGACGAGCTCGACGACCCCGACATCCGTCCGGACCGGTGGACGATCCGCACCGTCCTCGACCGCCTGGCCACCGCCGGCGACCCCCTGGCTCCCCTGATCGGCCGCCACCAGCAACTGCCCAAGCTGTAGTACGCCGGCGGGAGTAGGTGCGGGGCTCGAAACCTCCCGCAGGCCGATGCCAGCGACGGGCGCCTCCTTCATGCTCGTGGGTATGGAACATCGGAGCCGCCCTCGGCGGCATGCTTCTTCTGCTCATCGTGCTGGGCTTCATTGCCTTCTGGATCTGGTCGCTGGTCGACGCCGTACGGGTGACGGACGAGTCGTCCTTCCGGGCCGGGAGCAAGGTGATCTGGGTCCTTGTGATCGCGGTGACCGGCTTCATCGGCTCGGTCGTCTATCTGGCCGTGGGGCGACCGAGGACGGCGTGATCCGGCGGCGGGGGTAGGGCTGGGTCATGGGTAGGGCAGGGGCATGGGGTAGGGCAGGGTCATGCGAAAAGGACCGAGAATGCAGGAGGAGCCGACCGGCGCCGACGGTGTCGACGAGACGGAGTGGGCCGAGAAAACCGAGACGGGGGCCGACGCCACGTAGCCACGGCGCCGGTTGGGTAAGAACAGGCAGCACACCCAATCCTGGAGGTATCGATGTTCCGCACGCTCCGCCGCAAGATCTTCCGACTCGCCCTCGTGTCGGGCGCAGGCGCGGCCGCCAACTACTTCTTCGACAGCGAGCGCGGCGAGCAGCGCCGGGAGGAGGCCAAGGCCAAGGCCGACACCATGCTGAAGCGGTCCACCCCCAGTGCGACCTGGCAGCCCGAGCGCTCGGCGAACTCCTTCGACACCCCGACGGCCGCCCCGACGCCGCCGGCCGGCGCAACACCGGTCACAGCGATGACCGACGTCATCACCACCCCCGAGCGGGAGATCGACCCCATCGGCACCCCGACGGGCCCGGTCACCACGCCGTTCCCCGGCTGACCAGCGAGGGTCACTCCTCGATCTTGAGCGTCTCCACAACCTGGTTGACCAGTGGCATCACGGCCGCCCGCTGGTTGTGGCTGCCCAGGACGACGTAGAGGCAGAACGCCCGTCCGCCGAGAGAGAAGAACCACTGGGCCGCGGTGCGGCCGGGCATGGCCCGGGGCATGGCGGTGGGGCTGAAGTCGGTTGCGGCCAGGCCGGTGGGCATGCCCTCGTTGCGGAACAGGCCGGCGCCGGCGCTGTCGGGGTCGAACTCGAGCAGGACGACGAGGACGTCGCCTGCGGTCATGCGCTCGGCGGCCCCGACCGCGTAGTCGCCCAGGTTGGTCGGGAGGGCGAAGTTGGCCGCGTGCAGCGCCCGGCGGGTGACGCCGGCCCCATCGTCGGCCTCGCGGCGGTAGATGCGGGCGTCCCAGCCGTCGGGCAGTTCGATCTCCAGTCCCTGGCGGGTCAGCTTCTGCACGGCGGGCTCCTCAGTGGACGATGGCGACGGCGCCGGCGGCCACCAGGACGAGGCCCTGGACGGCGATGCCGATGCGTTCGGAAACGGGACGCCAGGCGTTGACCCGACGGAGGGCAAGGCGCAGCTGATCGGGTCGGCGGACCCGGGCCACGACGAGGATGACAAGGGCCCTGACCAGACCGAAGGTGGCGCCGACCGTGGCCCCGGCGACGGTCGAGCCGGTGAGCAGGGCCAGGGCCAGCATCAGGTAGACGGCGGCGGTGTTGACGATGGTCACCACGCCCAGGCCGAGCTGGACGCCGAACCCGACGCCGACCACCCAACCCCGGTAGCGGCCGAGCCAGTCCTTGTCGACCTGGCGATGGACCGTGGGGAGGCGCAGGCCGCCCAGGCCGAGGTCGACGGCGAGGGCCAGGGCCGAGAGGGCGACGACGGCCAGGGCGGTGACGCCGGCGGTGAGCGGGAGGGCATGGCCGGCGGCGCCCAGGACCAGGCCCAGCAGGGCCGCCGCCGCGGTGGAGCCCAGCAGGTAGGCCACCACGGTGACCCCCCACCGGCGTTCACGGGCCCGCTCCCCGAGCGGGTTGATGCTGGCCAGCATCGACTCGCCTCAGGGGGACCAGGTCGAGCGGAGGGCGGCGACGGTGGCCACGGCCATGCCGGTCGTCAGCACCAGCCAGGGGGGCACCCCTACTGCCCCTCGGAACGGGTCGGGTACAGGCTGTCATGCCCCGGGAGGATGCCGGCCTGCTGCAGCTCCCGGTCGGCCCGGGACTCCCCGCCCGTGTCGTCGGCCAGGGCCTGGGACCACAGCGAGACGACCTGCTCCCAGGTGCCGGCCGAGCCCTCGCCGACGATGCGCCCGGTGGGCCCGTCGACGTAGACGAAGTACGGCGTGTGGGGGACCTTGTACTCGAGCCACGCCTCGGTGGACATGACCACCGGGAAGGCCGAGGGCGACAGCTCCCTGATCTTCGAGGTGCTCTCCGACTCCGGCCCCTTGGTGACGACCACCAGCCGGGCGCCGCCGGGGACGGCGAGGCGGTCGGTGCGGGCGAAGGTGTCCCAGAAGCCGCCGCAAGTGAGGCAGCCGCTGGAAAGGAAGGCGAGGACGGTGCTCTGGCGGGCGCCGACCACGCCGATGCGCACCGCCTCGTCGGCGGGGGTGGTGCCGGCCACGTCGAAGGCCGTGGACGCGCCGCGCCGGACCGGGGCGGCCACCGCGCTGGTCACGCCGGCGCCGGGCCGGGCGTCGGGGTCGACGCCGGCGCCCAGCTCGTGGAGCTTGCGGAGGATCTCGGCGTGGCTCCGCAGCAGCCCGGCGACGAGCACGCCGAGCAGCACGATGGCCACCGCCTGGATGGCGACGACTTCTCCCACTACGTCGGCGCCACTAGACGGACTGCCGCCGCCAGCGTTGATTGGCGCCACCGTTCCACGGCCACTGGATGACGCCGGCGCCGTCGGCGCCGCTCAGCCCGGCCACGTCGAGCACCTTGCCGCTGTGGCCGGCGGTGAACCGGAACGTGCCGTCGGAGAGGTTCTCCATGAGCCAGCGCTGGTTGGGCCCACCGTTCCACGGCCACTGGATCACGCCGGCGCCGTCGGCGGTGGAGGCGCCGTCCACATCGAGGACCAGGCCGCTGTGGCCGGCCACCAGGCGCACGTTGCCGTCACCGAGCGTCTCGATCGACCACCGCTGGTTGGAGCCGCCGTTGGGCGGCCACACGATGACGCCGGCGCCGCGCGCCATGGAGACGAAGGCCACGTCGAGGGCCTTGCCGCTGTGGCTGACGGTGATGCGGTCCCCGGTGACCGGCAGGGGGTTGGCGGGCTCGGGTGCCGGAGCCGGTGCGGGTGGCGGTGGCAGCACGGGCTTCGGCCCCACCGAGCCGCCTCCGCAGCTGGACGTGTGGTTGGCGGTGGAGTCGTCCCAGAGGGCGGTGCGCTCGCAGTCGAACAGCTCGTACGGCGGCGTGCACGTAACGACCCGGCAGGCGATGGCGCCGTAACACTCGATGTGCTGGTTGCACTGGCCGTAGCGGAAGACGTTGCAGCACGCCCGCCGGTTGCCGCAGTCGCCGTTGGCGCAGCCGCAGGAGCAGGCGCCCGAGCCGCAGCGGGCGTTGCAGTCGGTGTAGTAGCGGGGACCGTCGCAGTAGTCGGAGCCGTCGGCCCGCCACCAGCCGGCCTCGAAGGTGCCGGGGGGGCAGGCGTTGCTGCCGTCGGCGGTCACCGCGCAGCAGAACTCGGTGTAGCCGTCGCAGCAGGCCGACCCGCAGTCGCAGTCGGAGCCGGCGCAACCGCAGATGGCGGCGTAGGCGGTCACCGGGCGCAGCAGGTAGCGCATCGGCGTCACGGCCAGGGCCGAGCCGGCCATCGCGCTACGGACCAGGAAGCCGCGGCGGGAGGTGCGGGCGCTCAGGATCGTTGACGTCTTCTCCGCCAGCCACTGACTCATCGGAGGATCAGTCTCACTGCTGGACCGCCCGCAGCTTCGGGAGAGCAGTGAGGGCCAGGTAGGCGAACCATGCGGACACGGCGGTGAGGACGACGAAGGTGACACGCGAGAGCAAGGAACCCTCCATGGTGGTGATGTCGGCCAGCCCGCCGGCCGAAGCCCAGCCCACGGCGACCGAGCCGGCGATTGCGGCAGCGGCCACGTTGACGATGACGTGGATGCCCGTGGGTGGGGTGTCGGTGACGCCGAAGCACCCGCAGGACGATAGCGGCGTGCCCCGGCGGAGGGCGGCGAGGACGAAGGCGGCGAAGCCTACGTAGGAGGCGGCCACCAGGGCGGCGAAGACGCGGCCGCCCCCGGCCAGCGCGCCGGCAGCCACGCCCAGCTCGGCGGCGGCGCCGATGCGCACGGCGACCGGAGAGACCTTCAGGCCCATCTCGTCCAGGGCCCGCGCCGTGGTGGCGGGCCGGACGACCTTCGAGGCGCCGCCGGCAGCCAGGAGCGCGGCAGTCACGAGGAAAGGGCCCGCCAGGGTTGCCATCGAATCGCCAGTCTAGGACGCTGGGGTTCGGACAGCTGACGGGGCCTACGGCACCGGTGCGGCGAGCGAGAACGCCGTCTCCGACACCTTGACCTCCACCTTGCCGGCGGTCCCGGCTGCTGCGGTGTCGTCGATGGCCGGGCTCGTGCCCCGGAACACCGCCAGTGCGCCCGGGCTGATGGACGGCACCCGCGGACTGAAGGTGCACGCTCCGGACCGGTCGCGGAGCATCACCTGACCCGGCCTGGCCCCCGGCGCGGTCGTGAACTCGAGACGGACTGGAGGGAACGGCGCCGACCGGTCGGTGGCTGCGTTGGCCACGGTCAGGGTGACCGGGAGATAGGACTGGCCGGGCGTGGCCGTGCCCGGGCAGTCATCGGGAGCGCCGGTGGGCGAGCGGGCTCCGACGACGACCGTGATCGTGTAGCGGTAGCCGTCGGTGGTGGTGAGCTCCGCGCTGTAGGTCCGGTCCACCGCGGTGGTCGAGGTGGCCGCCACCACCTGGCTGGTGACCGTCTGACTGGGGGCCTCATCAGCCGGCTCGTCACCGCAGGCCGCCAGCAGTGCGCCGGCGGCCAGTGCAGCGAGCAGCGGGAAGAACGGACGGATGCCCGGAGCGTAACCCCTTGGATCAGGCCGTGCGGGCGGCCGCGTCGTCGCGCGTGGCCCGTACGAGCAGGCCTCCGACGAGGAGGGCGAGGGCGCCGGCGCCGGCCAGTTCCCCGGAGCTCGACCCGGTGAGAGCCAGGCTGCGGCTGGCGGTGGCCGTGCTCGCTGCAGGGCGGGCGGTGGTCGCCCCGCCGGTGCCGCCGCCTCCGCCGCCCCCGCCGGTGGTGGTGGGCCGGGTGGTGACCGCAGTGGTGGCGGACGGGCACGGCGCGCCCGAGGCGGTGGAGTCGTTGATCGCAGTGGCACAGCCCGAGCTGACCGAGCCGTCGACGGCGATCGCGCCGCCCGAGCTGGTGGAGTCCAGGTTGGCCCGTCCGCTCCCTGAGCAAACCGAATCGCCGGTGGCCACGCAGGTGCCCGAGGCGACCGAGTCGTTGGTGGCCAGTGCGCCGCCGCTGGTGCCGGGACCGGAGGTCTGGGCGCTCGCCGGTCCGCCGATCAGCACGAAGGCGCCGGCGAGCCCAGCCAGCAGGAAAGCCCGTCGAATGCTTCTCGCCATGATTGGTGATTCTCCCTCTGAAAGTCGGACGTGCACCGCCGTCCTACCCCAAGGGTGGGCTGTCTACCCGCCGATCTGTTGGGCCAGGTAGTTGGCTTCGCCGATCTGGCGGATCAGCTCGAGCTGGGTCTCCAGCCAGTCGGCATGCTCCTCTTCGCCGGCGAGGATCGTCTCCGCCACTTCCCGGCTTCCGTTGTCGCCCAGCTCGACGCAGACGGCGATGCCCCGGTTCAGCCGGTCGATGGCCTCCGTCTCAACCTGGAGGGCGAGGGTCAACTTCTCGACGACGGTCTCCCCCACCCGGACGCTGCCAAGGCGTTGCAGGTTGGGGACGCCTTCGAGGTAGAGGATGCGGTCGATCAACTTCTCGGCGTCACCCATCTCGTCGATGGAATCGGCCCGGACCTTGTCGGCCAGCCGCCCGTAGCCCCAGTTGGCCATCATCTTGGAGTCGATGAAGTACTGGTTGATGGCGGTGAGCTCGGCCGTCAACACCTCGTTGAGGAACGACAGCACCGCCTCGTTGCCCCGCATCAGGCGGCGGCAGTGGCGGTTTGGGTGGAAGCGGCGGTGGAGGACATCTGGTCCTGCCCACCGTAGTTGGCCAAGAGCGCCCTGACGGCGGGGAGGCAGCCTCCGCACGCCCCTCCTGCGCCGCAGCGGCGGGTTACTGTCTCCGGGTCGCAGGCGCCGGACTCGATGGCCTCGCAGATGCGGCGGTCGGTGACGGCCCGGCAGTGGCAGATGTACATGGTTCGCGACCTAGCCGGTGGCCAGCAGCTTCTGGGCCGCCCCGTCGGCCGAGCGGACGACGGTGGGGACGCCACGGGCCCGCAGGGCCAACGCGGTGTCGAGGGATATCCGGCGGACGCTCGGCAGCCGGTGGCCGACGCCCAGCAGCTCACAGTGGACGCCGCCGGCGTCGACCACGATCCGCACCCAGCAGTTCCGCCGCATGCCGGTCTGCACGGTGGCTTCCTTTGGGAACCCGATCACTACTCGTAAGGTACTCCTAAGACCGCCTGACGACAACTGTCGCGAGGAAAATCTTCGGCGGCGCGAACGACGGCCCGCGGTGAGAAGGGACCGCGGGCCGTCGTCGGATTTCGTGGGCTAGGTGTTCGTGTGGCAGGTGTTCGTGTGGCAGGTGTTCGTGTGGCAGGTGTTCGTGTGGCAGGTGTTCGTGTGGCAGGTGTTCGTGTGGCAGGTGTTCGTGTGGCAG
>Ga0136633_1001305_pt1 | contig 18517 bp, 17 predicted proteins | sample AntDrymeUQ832206_2_FD_105494 | JGI IMG/M metagenome (GOLD analysis project Ga0136633, IMG submission 105494) | Polar desert sand microbial communities from Dry Valleys, Antarctica - metaG UQ83 (22.06) | ecosystem: Environmental > Terrestrial > Soil > Desert | place: Antarctica: Dry Valley...
CAGACTCCCGCGGCACTATCGGCATAGACGCGCCGAATTCGTGGCAAATGCGGCAGTCATCCTGCCGCGCGACGCGATCTGACAGGATGACCACTCGTTGTGCCGCTGGCATTTGAATCTGGCACAAGCCCGGACCCGAAGGACCTGGGCACACCGCGAGAAATGCTCACAAGACAGGCGCGATGCGAATTGGCCACGATGTAGCGAGACGCTCCGGCCGGGTAGGATGCCCGGATGCTGTACGACTACACCGCCGCAACGGTCGACTCCGTCCGTTCCGAGACCGACGCGGCGCTCGCGCTCGCGGATGAGCACGTCGCCCGTGCCGTCGCGAGCGCCGGCTCCCCCACCTTCGACGACACGCTTCTGCCCCTCGAGCTCGCGGGCGCGACACTCGTGCAGGCCTACGGCCGCGGGGCGTTCCTGGGCCAGGTCCACACCGACCCGGCCGTGCGCGACGCCGGGAATGAGGCGGAGGAGCGGCTCAACAAGTGGCGAGTGGCGCTCGTCTTCCGCTCCGACCTGCACGTCGCCCTTCGTGCGTTCGCCCAGACCGACGAGGCGCGGAGGCTGGAGGATGAGCGCGAGCGGCTCCTCGGACATTGGCTACGAGACTTCCGGCGCGCCGGCCACGAGCTGGGCCCCGATGAGCGCACCGAGCTCGAGCGGCTGCGCACCCGGCTCGTCGAGGTGGAGGTCGCCTTCCAGCGCAACTTGAACGAGTTCCGCGACGGGATCGAGGTCACTCGCGAGCAGCTCGCCGGTCTGCCCGACGACTACGTCGAGCGCCTCTCACCGGGCGAGCGCGATGGAACGTACCGCGTGAGCCTGGATTCGCCGGAGGTGAACCCGTTCCTGGAGCAGGCCCACGACCGCGGGTTGCGCCACGAGCTCTTCACGAAGAACTGGAACAAGGCGGTCGACGACAACCGGCCGCTCCTGGACGAGGCGTTGGCGCTGCGTCGGCGGGTTGCCGCCCTGATGGGCGAGCCGACGTGGGCACACCACGCCATGGAGCTCAAGATGGCACGCTCGCCCGAGCGGGTCGCCGCCTTCTACGATGAGCTGCTCCCTTCGCTGGCGGCGCGGGTGCGAACCGAGCTCGACCGGCTCGGCGAACGGCTGCACGCCGATGGCCATGACGGACCGATCACCGCCTGGGATTGGCGCTATTACGACGACGCGCTGCGGCGCCACGAGTACGGCGTCGACCAGAACCGGATCAGCGAGTATTTCCCGCTCGAGCGTGTCATCGATGGCATGTTCGCGATCACCGGCGAGGTGCTGGGCCTGGAGTACCGAGCGATCGAGGGTGGGCGTGCCTGGCACGACTCGGTCCGGCTGTACGAGATGCGTGACGGCTCGTCGGGAGAATTGCTCGCGCACTTCTACACCGACCTTCACCCCCGCGACGGCAAGTTCGGGCACGCCGCCGCCTTCCCGCTCATCATCGGTCATCGGTCCGGCGACGGCAGCTGGGTTACGCCGGTGAGCGCGATCGTCGCCAACTTCACGCCCCCGTCGGGGGATCGGCCCGCGATGCTCAAGCACAGCGAGGTCAAGACGCTCTTCCACGAGTTCGGCCACATCCTGCACATGAGCCTGACGCGGGCCGAGTTCGCACGCTTCTCGGGCGCCGAAACCGAATGGGACTTCGTGGAGGCCCCCTCCCAGATCATGGAGCACTGGACGTGGGACCCATCGGTCCTGCGCCGGTTCGCGCGCCATTTCAGCTCGGGCGAGGCCATTCCGGCCAATCTCGTCGATCAGATGCTTCGGGCTCGCTGGGTCGACGAGGGAATCAGGATCGGCGTTCAGGCCTTCTATGGCGGGATTGACCTGGCGCTCCATTCGGAGACCGATACGCCCGACGTCGACGCGGCATTGCGGCGCACCTATCCCGTGACCGGCATGCCGTACCCGGAGGGCACCTTCATGCTCGCCGGCTTCGGGCACCTGTTTGGCGGCTATGACGCCGGCTACTACGGCTATCTGTGGGCCGAGGTCATCGGCGACGACATGTTCGGCCGCTTCGCGCGCGAGGGCGTGCTTTCGCCCGTCGTGGGGGCCGAGTACCGGCGCGAGATCCTGGAACCGAACGGCTCACGCGACGCCGATGCACTCGTCCGCGGCTTTCTTGGGCGAGAGCCATCGAATGCGGAGTTCCTGCGCCTACGCGGAATGCAGTAGGGCTGCCGCGGCTGACCCGCTCCACGGGTCAAGGCGCGGAGGAGCCGGGGCTCTGTCGCCATTCGCCCGCCGCGCGGGTGAGCGCGCCGAGGAGCTCGCTGCATTGGCACGGTCCGTCGTGCCTTGACTCGCCCCACGGGTCAAATGGTCTGGTAAGCGCCGAATAAGTGATGCAGCGGACAATCGTTCCCATGCCGGTGCGGGAACGAGCCGTCGACGCGGGAGCCCGTCGGGGCCAACAGGTGAACAGGATGGTCGGCGCCGAGATCCGAGGCGCTCGGAGAATGGCGGGCATCAGCCAGGACACGCTTGGTGCTGCAGTGGGGCTGTCGGGGTCCGAGGTCGGACGAGTCGAGCGCGGCGAGGCCTCGTGGCTCACCATTGTGCATGCGGCGAGGCTCGTCAGCGCAGTCGGTCTGGATCTCTGGGTCCGCGCGTATCCAGGTGGTCCGCCCGTCCGAGATGCGGCGCACCTGAGGCTACTCGCCGCCTTCGAGGCTCGGATGCCTGTGTGGGTGCAATGTCATCGAGAATGGCCCATCCCGAACAGTCGCGACCGGCGCGCGCTTGATCTCTTTCTCGCTGGTTTGCCGCTCCCGACAGGCGTCGAAGCCGAGACGGTGCTCGCTGACGCGCAGGCGCTGGAACGCGACATCAACTTGAAGCGACGCGACGCCAGACTCGAGCGGATGATTCTCCTCGTGCGGGACTCGAAGCGAAACCGCGACATTCTCAGCTCGACGGATGTGCTCCGCCGCTCCTTTCCGTTACACACTCGTGCCGTGATGGCAGCGCTCAGCCGCGGTCGGGATCCGGGGGCCGACGGCATCGTTCTCCTCTAGCCGCGCAACCCGTACCACGGGTCAAGGCACGACGGAACCGGATATCCGTTGCGCCTCGCCCGCCCTGCGGGTCACCCAACTACGGAGCGGCTCTGCTTCAGCCCCTCCTCCTACGGTAGACCCGCCCCGCGGGTCAACCGTCGCGACCGGGGACAGGATCGGGCTGGTAGCCTCGCGCCGATGAACAGGACGCTCCTCGCCACCCTTGCCTGCATCGTGGCGGCGGCGTGCTGGGCAGCGAACGCGGTCATCGCGGCGGAGGCCTTCGAGCTCGGGATCAGCCCGGAGCGGCTGGCCCAGGCGCGCGTCGTCGTGGCCTTGATCCCTCTCGCCGCCTACCTGCTGCTGGCGCGGCGCGATCTCATGCGGCCTCCGCCGGTCGCGGTCCCGGCCCTGCTGGTCTTCGGCGCAAGCATGGTGATCGTCAACTTCGCCTACTACGTGGCGATCGACCGGGTGCCCGTCGGCGTGGCAGTCGCGCTCCAGTACACAGCACCGGTGCTGATCCTGGCTGGGACGGCGCTCCTCACCCGTCGCGTCCCGCAGTCGACCGTCTGGCTGGCCGGCAGTCTCACGCTGGCCGGGGCCATCCTGGTGACTGGCGCGTTGACCGGGGCGAGCCAGCGGCTCGACGGCCTCGGACTCATCGCCGGCGTCGGCGCGGCGCTGAGTTTCGCGGGGTATCTCGTGGCTGCCGAGATGGCCGGGCGTCGCGGCACGCACCCGGTCACCACCCTCCTCATCGGCTTCTGCGTGGCGGTTTTCATCTGGGCGATGGTGCTCCCACCCTGGGACTGGCCGTTCGAGCTGCTCGCGGACCCGCAGATCATGTGGCGCGTCCTGGCGGTGGGACTGCTCGGCACGCTCCTGCCGTTCGGCCTTACCGTGGCGGCGCTACGTTGGATCAGCTCCGCGCTCGCCGGCATAGCCACCACCACCGAGCCGGTGCTGGCCACCGCACTCGCCTGGGTCTTCCTGGGCCAGGCGCTGGGCCTGCCGCAGCTCATCGGCGGAGGGCTCGTGATCGCTGGCGTGCTGACTGCCCAGCTCGCTCGTCATGCGCAGCCACAGGTTACCCCGGTCGAGATCGCAGCGTGACAATCGAACACCCTGGCCCGTATCGGTGTCTGGACGGGTGAAGGCAGTGGAGGGGAACTCGTTGGAGCTCGTCAGGCGCGCCCAGGCCGGCGACCGGGAGGCATTCGAGATGCTCGTGGAGCGACACGCGGCTGAGACCTACCGCCTTGCGGGCGCCATCGTGGGCGAGGCCGATGCACGCGACGTTGCGCAGGAGGCCTTTATCGCTGCCTGGCAGCAGCTCCCCCGCCTGCGCGACGCTGACGCCTTCGCCCCCTGGCTGCGCCGCATCTGCGTGAACCGATGCCGGAACTGGCTCCGATCAAGCAATCGTCGCGGGCGCTGGGCCTCGCTGGAAGCCGCTGAAGCTGCCAACCTGCCCGACATGGGCCGCGACTTCCGGGGCGCCGTGGAAGCACGGACGGTGCTCGAGCCGGCATTCGATGCCCTTTCGGCCGATCAGCGGGCCGTGCTCGCGCTCCACTATTCGATGGGCTACTCGATCGCCGAGACGGCCGATGCGCTCGACGTTCGGGTCGGGACCGCCAAGTCGCGCCTCAGCGCCGGACTGGCGGCCTTGGGCACCGCCATCGGCCCCGACGAGCCCGCGGTCGAGCCGGAGGTGGCGTCGTGAGCGACGAGCGGATCGTCGAGTACCTGCGCGGCCGCGGACGTGTCGAACCGCCGCTCGACTTCACCGGCGCGGTGATGAATGTCGTGGCCGATGCGTCCCAGCGGCGGGCGGGCTGGTTCGCACCATTCCTGCCGGCCGGCGCAGTTCTGGGAGCTGCCGCGGTCCTCAGCGTCGTAGCCCTCCTCCTGAATCAGAACCCGAACATCTCTACGCCCGACCCGTCGCTCTCACCTCCCTCATCGGCATCGCCAAGGCCTATGCCCAGCGTGGCGCCGGAGGCGATCGGAGACCGCCTTGTCGAACCTGGGGATTCGGTGGAGATGCCCGCGATTGACGATTTGGGCGAATGGGGCACGATCCGACTCGAGCGCGGTGAAGAGATGGTCCCTTCCGATTCGGGTTGGTCGACCTACGACCAAGGGTCCACGCTCATCGAGATCTACGTGACCTACAGCGCGGAGCGCCGCAGTGAACAGTCGTTCGGTGTTCTCGATTGGGGCTTACGCATTCAAGATGGGATGCCGGGACTCGCTGGGCTCGGCGTTCTGCCCGCGGGGCGCAATCCGGAACGGCCGACCAGCGAAGCGCTGACCGACCACACGTCCGCCTCTGAGGGTTCTGTCACCGAGGGGTGGATTGCGCTGGAGGTTCCCATCGTCGAGGAGACCTCCGGCGTGTTTCTCACGTACCAGGGCGGCGAGCGACCGAGCGGCTCGTCCTCCGCGCCACTCTGGGAGGTCCTCGTTCGCGAACGTGACCGGAACGAACCGCCAATCGAAGGAGCAGATCTGCTCCACCCCCGAAACGCGACGCTCGTACCCGCGATGGCGCCCGACGGCCCCTTCGGCACGATCACGATCGATCGCGGCCATGACGTCGGCGGCTACCCCCTGGTGCTCGACCCCAGCAGTGCGAGCCACTTCTTCATCGAAGTCCTGGCGACGTACGAGCTCGACGACGTTCCGGATGGCACGGAATTTGGCGAGCTCGACTGGCGTCTGGAGAGCGAGGATGGCACGGTCGAGGCCGAGCTCCTCAATGCCTTCCCGCCAGTGAGAGGACGGGTTGGGCTCGGCCAATGGCCGGGAGCTACCGTTCCGCAGACGCGCTACACAGGCTGGATGATCTTCGCCGTACCCCGGGATGCCGCCAATACCAACCTCGAGCTCGTCTATCAGCCGACCGGCGTGGCCGATGCCATCCGCATCCCCGTTCGAAGCCCTAGCGAGGCGCCTGCACCCGTCGCGACGGAGTGGCCACGCCCGGATCCGGTGTATGTCACCCAGGACGGTCTCCCATTCACAGTCATCGAGAGCGCCGACGCCGATGCGCTCTTCGCCGATGCGGATACCTGCACAAGTCCGGAAGGCGGCTACACCGTGAGCTATCCCGACTCGTGGTACACCAATACGGCACTCGACAACGTCCCCGCCTGCTCCTGGTTCAGTCCGACCTATTTCGAGCTCAATGCGTCCGGGGACCTTCCCGAAGAGATCGCGATCGAGATCCGCGTCTTCGAGGGCGCGGTCGGGTTCATCTGGGTCGACCTGTACAGCGAGCAGATCTTGCTCGACGGCTTCTCCGCCAGGCGTGCCGAGACCGGCAAGACGAAGGATCCTGAGATGCCAACGGACACATTCCAGTACGACTACCTGGTGCAGCTCGACGCCGATTCAGAGGGCCGGAAACTGTGGGCGTTCACCGGAACCGATTACGGCGGTGACTACGAGCTCAATAAGGCTGTCTTCGACCGGATCATGGCCAGCCTCGACTTCACCGACTGACGGACGTCAGTAGTAGTCCGAGCAGCTCAGGAAGTAGCCGCAGCCGTGGCAGATGAGCTTGCACTTGCGCTCCTCCATCTCGGATCCGCAGTTGGCGCAGGTGCGCATGAGCCGATCTGGATCGGGCCGGGGCGGAGGTGGCTGTGCCTCGAGGGGCCGGGGCGGAGGCGAGGTCTGCATCGGCGAGCAGGATAGTCCGCGCGGCGCGCCACTTGCATCGGCTGCGTGCAGGAGGTGACCGAATGGAGACTGATCGCACCAAGGACAGCATCGAGCAGCTCGAGGGCCAGGAGCTGACGAACCCGATCACCGATGAGGACGCCACGCTCGGCGAGGCCGGCGACGCCATGAACCCGGAGGGCGAGGCACCTGAAAGGGACAAGGACGACGCCGTGGGACCTGCTCCGCACAGCAGCCAGATGCCTCGCTGACCGCGTCCCGCTTCCCCGACTATGGAGCATTGTTCAATTCGGGGCGCGCCACGCAGCGCATCGGTACGATACCCGTGTGACGACGGCCCCCGAACCGACCACCCTGGACCGTCTCGCCGACGACTACTGGGACGCGTGGCTGGAGCGCCATCCGGTCCATGCAACCGCGCTCGGCGAGCGCCGCCACGACGAGCGCCTGGAGGACCAGTCCCAGGCTGCTCGGGATGCCTGGCGAGCGCGACTGGATGCGTTCGAGGCCCGGTTGGCCCAGCTTGGCGCTGACGCGGAACCCATCACACGCACCGCACTCGCCGACGCCCTGATCACGGACCGCTCCTTCCTTGACGCCGACCTCGGTTCCTTCAATGTCGACCCCATGGACGGACCGCATGTCGCGCTCCTGAGCATCCCGTCGTTTCAGCCCATTCGCTCAGCCGAAGAGGCCGATGCGCTCCTTGCGCGCTGGCGCGCCATGCCGGCCTACCTTGATCAGGCGGTCGAGAACCTGCGCCGTGGTGTTGTTGAGGGCCGCATCGGCGTGAAGACGCTCATCGCGAAGGTCGAACAGCAGCTCGACGAGCTGCTCGCGCGTTCGGACGCCGAATGGCCGCTCATGCAGCCATCCGAGTCTGCGCCGGAGATTCGCGACCAGCTGCTGGCGGTCATCGGCGAGCAGATTCGTCCAGCCTTCGCTCGCTATCGCTCGGTCGTGGTCGACGAGATCACCCCCCAGGCGCGGCCGGACGAGAAGCCAGGCCTGTCACACATCCCGGCCGGTGCGGAGGCATACGCGAAGCTCGCGCGGGCGCACACGTCGCTCGACATCCCTCCGGAGGACGTGCACGCCATCGGCCTGGAGGAGATCCGACGAATCGACGCCGAGTTCGAGGAGCTCGGTGCGCGTCTTCTCGGCACGAGCGGCCTACAGCTCACGCTGCAGGCGCTGCGCGAAGACCCGAAGCTCCACTTCACCACGCGCGAAGAAGTCGCGGCCGTGGCGGAGGCGTCGCTGGCGCGGGCCAACGGCGCGATCGGCGACTGGTTCGACCGGCTGCCGAAGGTGCCATGCGAGGTCATCGTCATGCCGGCGCACGAGGAGAAGCACTCGACCATCGCCTACTATCGCGAGCCCGCGGCGGACGGAAGCCGCCCGGGCCGGTATTACATCAACACCCACGCGCCGGAAACGCGCCCGCGCTACGAGGCCGAGACGCTCGCCTTCCACGAGTCGGTGCCGGGACACCATCTCCAGATCGCGATTGCGCAGGAGCTCGAGCACGTGCCGGCCTTCCGGCGCTTCCTGGGCAGCACCGCCTACACCGAGGGCTGGGGCCTGTACACCGAGCGCCTCTCAGAGGAGATGGGCCTGCTGTCGGGAGACCTTGACCGCTTCGGCGTGCTCTCCTTCGACGCGTGGCGCGCGTCGCGCCTGGTCGTCGACACCGGGATCCATGTCCTCGACTGGACGCGGCAGCAGGCGATCGACTTCATGACGGCCCATACGGCGCTCGGACTGAACAACGTGGCCAACGAGGTAGACCGATACATCGCCTACCCCGGCCAGGCCCTGGCCTACAAGCTGGGACAGGTCGAGCTCCTTCAGCTTCGAGCCGAGGCGCGCGAGCGGCAGGGCGACCGATTCGACATTCGACGCTTCCACGACGTCGTGCTGGGTGAGGGCGCGCTGCCGCTGCCCGCCCTGCGCCAGGTCGTCGAGCGCTCGCTGACCTAGAGAAACCGATGGAGCGGCGCGATCCGTATCGGATTCTGCAGGTGCAGCCGGATGCCGACCCCGATGTCATGAAGGCCGCCTACCGCGTGCTGGCGCGCAAGGTCCATCCCGATGCCGGTGCGCCCCTGGACGAGGCCGCCGAGCGCCGTATGACCGACCTGAACTGGGCCTACTCGCTCGTGCGCGATCCCGTGAAGCGCGTGGTCTGGGAATCGGCTCGGCGACGCGCTCCCCCGCCGACTCCGGCCGAATCGGCCACGCACGGAGCGCCTCGCGGGCCGTTGGGCGCCGACGGCGGCGAGCAGCGTCTCGACTTCGGCCGTTACGAGGGCTGGACGCTGGGCGAGATTGCGCAGCGCGATCTCACGTACCTCGACTGGTTACGCCGGCATGCGTCCGGCGCGCGGTATCGCGACGCGATCGCCATCCTGCTGCGGGGCGTCCGCAAGAAGTAGAAGTCCAGCGTCCCGAGCGTCTCGTTGTACCCAGCGAGCTACGGATTCCTGGCTCCGTACCCGGAGATCGACCGTTGCTCCTACGCACCGTTCCCTCCGGATACGGACTCCTCGATCAGTACCCCACTCCGTAGAACTCCGGATACCCAGCGCGCCTTCGCGCGCCTAGCCTCACGCCATGCAGCTGTCAGCGCGGGACCGGGACCCGTCCAACATTGCAGATGGGTCTACGGAGGAAGGTCCCGCGCTGGGCGACGCGGCCTCGATTGCCAAGCGCATCACCGTTGACGAGGCCGCAGCAAGCGCCGCGCGCGACCGCTATCTCTCCGCGCCCGTGCCGCCCATCGAGGCCGACGGGCACATTGCCGCGCACCTCGCCCCGGGCGAGCAGATCCACGCCTTGCGTACCCGTGCGATCCTCAGGGCTCCCGGTGGCGACCAAGCGCTTGGATATGGGGGAACCCTGTACCTCACCTCACGCCGACTCGTCCACCTGGGCCAGGTGGTCGTGACCGTGAAGCTGACCGACATCCTGGAAGCGTCTCTCGCCGGCGAACGGCTGCTGCTCAGCCTGCGCGATGGCGAGGGCGTGACACTCGACGTCGACCGGCCCCGCCTCCTGCGTGCCGAGATCGCCGCCGTCACGCGCGAGCTGCGGGCATGACCACGCGGCGCCCATTCCGTGAGGGCATGACGGACCTCGACGCGCCACGTGCTCCGCCGATCGCGCCCGCGACACCCCAGACGCCTGAGACGCGGGTCGCGCAGAGGCGCAGGGCCGCGCATACAAACGGTGCCCACGGTCCCACCGTGGCCATGTCGCGCGATGAGGCCGAGGCACGCTATGTCCACCGCCGGGATGCCTGGACAGGCGCGATGCGCCGTGCGAACAGCGGCCGAGCGGCCGACCTCGCCACGCTGGCGATCACCCAGGAAGCCTACGAGACCGCAGCGGCCGAGCTCGAGCTGTGGCGGTCGGGGGCTCGCATCGCGATCCCCATTCAGCCTGATGGCCGGGCCGGCCTCGAGACGGTGATCGGCCAGGAGATGGCCTGGCGACGCCTCCATGAGCAGAACCAGAAAGGGCCCGGGCGGCTGTCTCGACTGATCCGCCGCATGTATGGGCGCGACTGATCGACTCAGCCAGACCGATAGCGCTGCGCGGCCTCTGCCCGATTGCGCACCTCGAGCTTGCGCAGCAGGCTGCTCACATGGCTCTCGACTGTGCGCGGAGAGATGGCGAGCGCGCCGCCGATCTCGCGGTCGGTCATGCCTTCGGCCAGAAGCCGAAGGACCTCGTTCTCGCGTGCGCTGAGCAGCCCAACCACGTCGCCGCCGGCGGATGCTCCGCGGGCGCCCCGCGCCAGGTGCTCGACCACGGTTGCGGCGTGCGAACGCGACATCGGCAGATCGCCGCGACGAATCCCGCGCACGGCGCGCAGGAGGGCATCGCCCGTGAGATCCTTGGTCAGATACCCGAATGCGCCGTGGCGGACCGCGGCGAGCAGGTCGCGCCGATCGGCCGAGACGGTCAGCATCACGATCTTCGTGTAGGGCAAGCGCGGCGCCATCTCGCGAACGGCCTCGATGCCGCTCAGACCCGGCAGGTCGATGTCGAGCAGGAGGAGGTCCGGCCGCAGGATCGGCGCGATCTCAATCGCCTCCTCGGCGCTGGATGCCTCCCCCACCACCTCGATGTCCGGTGCCTCGAGGGCCTGGCGGATCGCGGAGCGGACGAGCGCGTGATCGTCCACGAGCAGGATGCGCATCGGCGCCTCAGGCTCCATCGTTCGCCTCCTTTCGCGAGATCGGCATTGACACCTCGACGCGCGTCCCGTTCTGCGGCTCCGATGTGACAACCAGACGTGCACCGATCACGGCGGCTCGCTGTCGCATGCTCTCGAGTCCGAAACCGGCCGGCGCAGTCTCAGGACGGAACCCCCGGCCATTGTCGGTCACCGTGAGTCGCAGTTCTCCCTCGGTCACGACGTCGATGCGAACGACGGTGGCGTCCGCGTGCTTCCGCACGTTCGTCAGCGACTCCTGAACGATCCGTAGCAGCTCTGCCTGGGCCCGCGGGCCGATCTCGGGCAGCGGCCCGTCACTGGTCAGCTCCGCACGCAGCGCAAATCGGTCCGAGAAGTCATCCACATGTCGCGCGAGCACGTCGAGAAGCGGCCCCGACTCGGCCCCATGGCGCATGGCTGCCACCGCATGCCGCGCCTCCGCCAGCGCGCTATCGATGGCATCGCCGACCTCGTTGCTGAGCTGTCGCGTCTCGCCGGCGAGGCCGGCCATCTGGGCCAGGCGGCTCTGCTTGAGCTTCGCGTACCACAGGTCCTGCGCCAGGCCGTCGTGGATCTCGCGCGCAAGCCTGGCACGCTCCTCGAGCGCAACGCTCGCGAGCTCCGCGTCCGCCAGGCGACGCACCTCGACGTTCGCCTCGTCCAGGGCACGCAGGTCGTCGCGGCTGTCGACCACGAACCCGGCCAGCAGCACGGCGTAGAAGGCGAGGCGCAGCAGGTCGCCGGTGGTCACGATCGATGCGTAGCTGCCTGGATGAATCGCACTGTGGGCCTGGCTGAACGCGGCGACCATGAACCCGGCAGCGAGGAATGCCTGACCCAGGCGCCGATTGCTGCGCCATGACCGATACGCCAGAACCGCGGCGGCCACGAAGCCGATCCCGACCAGGGCTTGAGCCACAACGAGCCGCGGGGCCGAGCCGAGAGGCAGCTCGGACACCGGCTGCCGCATCATCTCCTGGAGGATCGACGCGTCGACCAGGGCCGGCAAGCGATCCTGGATCTGGGCGCCGAGAACGAGCAGGCACGCCAGCAGCGCCGCCGGGCCGATGAGCAGGATCGGCGATATCCGCAGAACGCTCGGCGCCCGCAACGCAAGGATGCCGGCCCCGATGAGGAGCGCGGCGCTGAGGCCGCGGCCGAGCACGCCGGCCAGGAGCGGGAGCTGGCCGGGAGCGTCGAGCGACGCCCCGAACGCCGCGTCGGCACCAACGAGCTGGACGAGGAGGATGAGCCCATTCAGGACGGCCAGTACGGCGAAGGCCGACCCGCGGAGGAGCGCCGCACCGTCTCCCGACACGCGACCGCGCGCCCAGTTGAGCGCGGCCACGGCCACCGACACGAGCGTAACGGCCGTGATGATGGCGATGTCGAGGCGGTCGTTGACGATGGCCGGCGCCGCGGCCGGCACGATGATCACCCCCGCGGTGAAGACGACGAGGCCGAGCGCCAGAAGGACGAGACCCAGGTCCACCGCCGGGTGGGGGCGCGGTCGTGCTCCCCCATCGACGCTCATGGTGCCTCCAGCAGCCCCAGGACCCGGTCGTGCAGCAGCCCGTTCGACGAGACGACCTGCGGACCTGACCAGGACGCTCGGCCGTCGAGATCGGTCATCCGACCTCCGGCCTCGGTCACGATGAGATGTGGCGCGGCCATGTCCCACGGCGCGACGCCGTACTCGAGCATCGCCTCGGCCGAGCCCTGGGCGACGAGCATGTGGCCCCAGAAGTCGCCGAAGCCGCGGTCCCGCCAGCTCGCGCCGATGAGGCGCCGAAGCCCATCGCCGAGCCCGGCAGCATCCAGCCCTCGCAACGTCGAGAACACGATCTGGGCGTTCGCGAGCGCGTCGACCGCCGACACGCGTATCGGTCGCTCGACGCCGTCGGCGCGAACGGTCGCTCCACCGCCGCGGATCGCCCACCAGCGCCGATGCATCGCGGGCGCCGAGACGACCCCCACCTGGAGCTCGCCGTCGCGCTCGAAGGCCAGGAGCGTGGCAAAGACCTCGATGCCGCGCACGACGTTGTGAGTCGCATCGATCGGATCCATGATCCAGCGACCGTCACCGTCATCCTCCGCGGTCCCGAACTCCTCGCCCGCGACCGTGTGCGCAGGGAACCGGGCGGCGATCCGGTCGCGCAGGTGCGTCTCGATCTCGGTGTCGGCCTGCGTGACCAGCGTGCGATCAGGCTTGGCGCTGATGGTCAGCCCGCCGGCGACGTGCCGAAGGGCGATCGCATCGGTCTCGTCGAGCATGTCGTGGGCAAAAAGCAGCAGCGGGAGGAGGTCGCCGCCGGGTAAGGTCATGTATCCCCTGCGGCTGTCGCTCGAGGTGGAGATCCATGGTCGTCTGGTTGAGTGGCCATCGGCCTCCGGAGTACGTCCCTCGGGATCTCAGCCTACACGCTCCGGCCCCGAACCGGGCCTGCGATCGGCGCCTCATCGGCCGTGACGCGGAACCCGCTCGGCGCGGCATCGCCGCCCTCGGCCACGAGATGGTGGTACACGGCGAGGTAGTCACGAGCCATGCGCTGGGCACTGAAGCGCTCCTCGAATTCCCGGCGACAGCCCTCGCGGCTCAGCGCGTCCAGCCGGTGGACCGCGTCCACCATCTCGTCGATCCCTCCAACGATGAAGCCACTGACGCCGTCGGTGATCACTTCCGGCACCGAACCCGACCGGTACGCGATGACGGGCGTGCCGCAGGCCATTGCCTCGATCATCACCAGGCCGAAGGGCTCCGACCAGTCGATGGGGAAGAGCAGCGCCCGGGCATTCCCGAGGAACTTCTCCTTCTCGGCGCCGCCGACCTCGCCGATGAAGTCCACGTGCGAGGCGCCCAGCAGGGGTTCGATCCGTTGCTCGTAGTATTCGCGATCGTCGTCATCGACCTTGGCCGCGATACGCAGCGGGAGCCCAACGCGTCGGGCGACCTCGATCGCACGATCGGCACGCTTCTCGGGTGAGATGCGCCCCAGGAAGGCCAGGTACTCCCCGGGGCCGAAGCGCGGCTTCATCTCGTGCGGCGGCATGCCGTGGTGAATCGTCGCCACCCAATTCGCCTGCGGAAGGGGCGCGCGCTGGTCGTTCGAGATGGACACGACCGGCATGTCGCCGAACTCGTTGTACAGCGGCTGGAGCTCGGGGATGTCGAGGCGTCCATGGAGCGTCGTGACGTGCGGAACGCCGAGCCGACGCGAGAGCGGAAAGTGGAAGTAGTCGAGATGCCAGTGGATGACGTCGAATCGATGCGCCTCAGCCGCCACCGCCTCGAGCTGCACGACCTGGAGCGCGTACGGGTCGACGAGATCGTCATTCAGGCGCAGCGAGCGTGCCGAGCACCGGATGAGCTCGGCCTTGGTCACCGAGTCGCCGCTCGCGAACAGGGTGACCTCGTGACCCTGGCGGACGAGCTCCTCGGTCAGGTACGACACGACCCGCTCCGTGCCGCCGTACGTCTGGGGCGGCACGCTCTCATACAGCGGCGCCACCTGCGCGATCCGCACGGTCAAGATCCTTTCTGCGATCCGGTTCGATCGATTTGCAGGGCCTGTGCCAGTGCGGTCAGGCGTCCAGCCGGCGGCGGAGCACGTCATTGACGAGGCGGGCATCGGCGCGTCCGGCTGTGCGTTTCATGACCTGCCCCACCAGGAAGCCGAAAAGCTGCTCCTTGCCGGTGCGGAAGTCGGCGACCTGCGACGGGAACTCGGCCAGGACGGCATCGATCTCGCCGCCGATGGCGCCGGCGTCCGAGACCTGTCCGAGCCCGCCACGCTCGATGATCGCGCGCGGCGACTCCCCGCTCTCGAAGGTGGTGGCGAGCACGGCCTTGGCGTTGGTGGACGAGAGCCTGCCCGCCTCCACCTCGCCGATGAGCTCCGCCAGGCCTTCCGGTCGAAGCGCGACGCGATCGGCGCGCAGGCCGTCGATGGCGTGCTGGTTGAGGATCCGGCTGAACTCGCCGGTGATCCAGTTGGCCGCGCTCTTGGCCGGGCTACCGGCCTCGACCACGGCGTCGAAGTACGTCGCGAGGGCAGCGTCGGAGGTCAGGACGCCGGCGTCGTAGGCCGACAGGCCGAGCGCATCGGTGTAGCGTGCGCGGCGCTGGGCCGGCAGCTCAGGCAGTTGGGCGCGGAGCTCCGCGACCCATGCATCGGACGGGCGCAGCGGCGGCAGGTCGGGCTCCGGAAAGTAGCGATAGTCGTTCGCCTCCTCCTTGCTGCGCTGGATGATGGTTCGGCCGTTGTCCTCGTCCCAGCCGCGTGTCTCCTGCGCCAGCGCGTCGCCGCGGTCGAGTGCGTCGGCATGGCGCTCGACCTCGTACTCCAGGGCTCGCTCGAGCGAGCGGAAGCTGTTCAGGTTCTTGACCTCGACCTTGGTGCCGAAGCTGGTGGCGCCCATCGGTCGCAGGCTGACGTTGCCCTCGATGCGCATGGAGCCAGCCTCCATATCGGCGTTGCTGGCGCCGATGGCTCGCAGGAGCTCGCGCAACGCCTCGCCATAGGCGCGCGCCTGGGCCGGCGATCGGATGTCCGGTTCGGTCACGATCTCCATCAGCGGGACCCCGGCGCGATTGAAGTCCACCACGCTGTACCCGCGCCCGGCGTGCTGCATGCGCGCCGTGTCCTCCTCGAGGTGGGCGCGGGTGATGCCGATGGTCACCTCGCCATCCTCGCTCGGCACCGGAACCAGCAGCCGGCCGTTGCTCGCCAGAGGAAGAGCGTACTGGCTGATCTGGTACCCCTTCGGCAGATCGGGATAGAAGTAGTTCTTGCGCTCGAACCGGACGGCTTCGGTCTCGACGTGGCAGTTCAGGGCCAGCCCGGTCAGCATCACCAGCTCGACGGCCCGCCGGTTGATGACCGGCAGCGTGCCGGGCATCCCCAGGCAGATGGGGCAGGTGCGCGTATTCGGCTCATCCGTCCCGCCGTCCGGCGGTGCCGTGGGGCAGGAGCAGAACATCTTCGAATCCGTGCGCAGTTGCGCGTGGACCTCGATCCCGATGATGGTCTCGTAACGCGCGGCGATCCCGGTGACAGTCACGCACCGATTCTATGCCGCCTGGTGACTCCGCCGCCTGCGCTGCCGAATCCAAACGAGCCACGCCGCGCCCAGCACGGCCAGAGCAACCACGCCTAGAAATCCTATTGGGAGCGCATTGCCAATGATGGCGTCGATCGCGGGCTGAACTATCGGGGTCGCTTCGAGGTTCGCATCCGAGACGTCCGAAGGCTGAGCCGCCTCTTCCACCATGAACGGCAGGCAGTCGGTGGCATCGGCCGCGCCGGTCTCCTCATCCTTCAGGGCTAGCTCGGCGCAATACCCGCCGGGAGGAAGGGCATTGGCGAGCGGCGTTTCGAACAGCGTCTCTGAGCCGGCATACACGCTGTCCATGACGGCCGCTGCCTCCACCACGGTGGTCCCGGTCGCGTCGCGCAGCGTGTAGCTTCCCCGTGGCTTGAGGTGCACGTTCCCGACGTTGCCCACTTCAAACGCGAGGAACGACACGTCGGGCGCCACGTGGTGCGAGACCGCGCCGATCTCGAGTGAAGCCGTGCGCCGGCCGGGCACATTGATGGTGACGGCGAGTGCCACGCGGTTGACCTGCTCGACAGCGACCGACCCGGATTGGCCCCGGTATGGTGTCACGTTCTCGGCCACGATGCCCGCGATGTAGTCGCCCGGCAGCGTGCCGACAGGGACTGTGACGCTGAACGCAACAACCGCAGCGTCCTCCGGGCTGAGCGGGAACTCCTGGCCAGGATAGTCGAGCCACGTCGCTGCACCGGACGCCGGGTCGCCGAACAGCCGTGCACCGAAGCCGCCGTTGATGAGACTGTAGGCGTCCGCGGCATACGTTCGGGCATGAACGTCCTCGTCACCAAAACTGGCCAGCTCAAGCCGGAGGCTGGCAGTTTCTCCCGGTTCGAGGCGGAGGTCGAAGAAGGATCCGTTTTCACCGACCGGCGTGAGCCCGAGGCGTGGCGCCTCGTGCTCCGCGAGTGCCGGCGCTGCGGCCCCGAGCGCAAGCGATGCGCCAAGCACCAGGGCGCGGGTCGGTGTTCGAGCCTGGATCTTCATCGACGGATGTGGAGTCCTCGCAGCCGCAAGGCGCCAACCGCCACGCGCGTCCGCACGCTGCTAGGGCGCGGCGCTGATGGTGGTGGTCAGCGTGCCCGTGTAGGTCCCGGCGGCGCTCTGGGCCGGGATGACCAGGCTCACGCCGAGCACCTGCGTGTACGTTCCATTTCCGAACAGCGGAGCCGCCTGCACAGTCTTGCGGGGGCTGTCCAATGTGCCGAGGGGACTGATGGTCGGGACCTTGGGGCCGCCGACGCCAAGGGTGTCCACAGGCTGACCGGCCGTGGCCGTCGGCGCCGCCGCGGATGTCAGCGACAGGTTGGCGGCAGGGATATTCGACCCGGAGTTCGCACCGCTGTACACCCAGGCCGATGACTGGATCGTCACGTTCCAGCCGAGATTGGAGCCGGTGCTGTCATCGGCGGTGATGGTCATGCTGCCCGTGTTGGTCACGGCGCTGTGCGAGTAAGCGACACTGGGCAGCGTCAAATTGGGAATGCTGGCGCTTCGGGTGCCGGCGGTGACCGTCTGCGTCATATCGGTCGCGGCCACCGGCGCAACGGCCACGAGGCCCATCAGGCCGGCAATGGCTACGCCGAATGCCGGACGGCGACCACGGATGCTGAACATATGCGTTCTCCCTCGTTTACGGTCCGATCCGCAGGCTCGAGCCCGCCTGATTCATCCACGGTCGATCGGTACGGCGTGCGCACCCATCCAATGATTCGCGGTACGCGCTTCGCACGCTAATGGGGCCAGATCAGTTCGATCAAACTGATCCTCGAGCCCGACGGGCGGGTGAGCACTGACGGTCGCAGGACACCCGAGTCCTAAGTCTAGGGCGTGCCCCCGCCGGCGGGAGGAGCACCGAACGGCTGCTGGGGTGGCGTGCCACGAGAGCACTGGTCCATTAGCTCGCCGCGGATCTCCTCGAGGGCCAGATTTGGGTACAGCCTGGAGGAGGTGCAGGATTTGACGATCTTCGTGGGCATCGACTGGGCCGAGGAGCACCATGACGTGTGCCTGCTCGAGCGTGAGGGAGCGGTGCTGGCCAGCCGCCGGATACCCGATGGACTGGAAGGCGTGGCGCGGCTGCACGCCCTGCTGGCCGATCACGCCGACACTCCCGGCGAGGTGATTGTCGGCATCGAGACCGATCGCGGCCTGCTGGTGGGCGCCCTGGTCGGCGCCGGCTACCAGGTGTATGCCGTCAACCCGCTGGCGGCCTCGCGCTACCGCGAGCGCCACACCACCAGCCGCGCCAAGTCGGATCGTGGCGACGCCAAGATGCTGGCCGACCTGGTGCGCACCGACCGCCACAACCATCGTCCGCTCGAGCCCGACAGCCAGCTGCTCGAGGCCGTCAAGGTCCTAGCGCGCAGCCACCAGAACCTGATCTGGACCCGCCAACGCCAGCTCAACCAGCTGCGCAACGCGCTGCGCGAGTTCTATCCCGGCGCGCTGACCGCCTTCGACGAGCTCGGCC
>Ga0136633_1001306_pt1 | contig 18511 bp, 17 predicted proteins | sample AntDrymeUQ832206_2_FD_105494 | JGI IMG/M metagenome (GOLD analysis project Ga0136633, IMG submission 105494) | Polar desert sand microbial communities from Dry Valleys, Antarctica - metaG UQ83 (22.06) | ecosystem: Environmental > Terrestrial > Soil > Desert | place: Antarctica: Dry Valley...
CAGTTGTGCCGGGCAGCCCCCGTCGGGCGCCGGGATGATGTCGTCGTCGTGCCCGGAGTGGATGTCGAGCTGCTGGCCCGAGACGGAGATCTGCTGGTAGGGGTTGTTCGGCGACCCCGTCGCGTGGCAGATGTCCACCGTCTGGGCACGCGCCGGTGCAGCGGCGCTGAGGGCCAGGGTCGCGCTGAGGGCGACGAGCAGTCGAGCGCCGATCACCCGCCGCAGACTAGAGCGGCGAGCGGTCCGGCGCACCTCGGGTGAGCCCGCACCGCTCCGCTTGCGTACGGTGAGGGAAGCGAGAGGGAGACGAACGATGCGCATCACGATCACCGGAGCCACGGGCCTGATCGGCCCGCAGCTCGTCAAGGCACTCAAGAACCGCGGCGACGAGGTGACGGTCCTCTCGCGCAACCCCGAGAAGGCGAAGGCGGCGCTCGGCGTCGAGGCGATCGCCTGGGCTGACCCTGCAGGCGAGCCGGCACCGGCGGCCGCCTTCGAGGGCCGCGACGTCGTCGTGCACCTCGCGGGCGAGCCGGTCGCGCAGCGCTGGAACGCCGCCGTCAAGGAGCGCATCCGCTCCTCGCGCGAGGAGGGCACGCGCCATCTCGTCGCCGGCATCGCCGCGGCGCAGGAGCGCCCAAAGGTTCTCGTGTCCTCGAGCGCGGTCGGCTACTACGGCCCCCGCGGCGACGAGCGGATCCCCGAGTCGACGGCCCCGGGCGGCGACTTCCTGGCCGGCGTGTGCGTGGCCTGGGAGCGCGAAGCCCAGAAGGCGGTCGACCACGGGCTTCGCGTGGCACTGGTGCGCACCGGCATCGTGCTCTCCGAGGAGGGCGGAGCGCTGGCCACGATGCTGACGCCGTTCAAGCTCGGCGCCGGCGGCCCCCTGGCCGGCGGGCGCCAGTACATGCCCTGGATCCATCTCGACGACCTTGTGGGCATCTACCTCGCCGCGATCGACGGCGAGGGCTGGAGCGGCCCGGTCAACGGGTCGGCACCGGAGCCGGTGACCAACAAGGAGTTCTCGAAGGCGCTGGGCCGCGTCCTGCACCGCCCGGCCTTCGCGCCCGTTCCGAAGCTCGCGGTCAAGATCCTCTACGGCGAGATGGCCGACGTCGTCGCGACCGGAGCGAGGGCCGTGCCCGAGCGCACGCTGGAGCTGGGGTACTCGTTCCTCCACGCCGAGCTCGAGCCGGCGTTGAGGGACGCACTTGGTCGTTGAGTTCAGCGCTCGCGGGTTCGAGCATCCTCGCGGGGTCTGAACGGCAGCACCGAGGAGGTGAAGGCTCCGGTGTCGGTGGCGGAGAGGGGCCAAAACGTGCGGATGGACGAGGCCTCCGGAAGACCATCCGCACACAACTGGCCTCCAGGGACAGAAACATGCGGCGTGGCATCAGAACGGGGCACGCGCCGCACGTTCTGGCCCCTCTCGCCCCGCGGACCGCCACCACCCCCTCGACCATCTTCCTCAATGCTGCCGTTGTTCGACGCCCCTAAACCACAACCGCCCCACTCGAGAGCGGGGCGGTGGCAAGGCTGATAGACGAGCTACGACGCGAGGGCTACGCGGTACCGCTTGGGTCGGCTCCGCCGGACGTCGAGCGGGCTGTGCCGACGTCGGCCATCTCGGACTCCTTCGGCTTGCGCCTCGGAACCCATGGCTTGCGGGTGTGCCACTCGGCGTCCTCGTCCTTCGGCGGGACGAACAGCCAGATGATCGGACCGAGGACCGACAGCAGGAGGCCGGTGCCGAGGCCCGGCTTCTCGCCGTAGCCCTTCGACTTCGACAGCGAGGCCGCGGCGATCGCCGAGGCCAGCCAGATGTACATCAGGTAGAGCGCCTTGGCGCCTACGGCTGCGATGACGAGCGTCATGTTCCCAGGTACGCCTTCTGAACTTCGGGGTCCGTCCGCAGGGACGCCGAATCGTTGGACAGGACCACCTTGCCGGTCTCCAGCACGTAGCCGCGCTGGGAGACGTCGAGGGCGTAGTTGGCGTTCTGCTCGACGAGCAGGATCGTGACGCCGCGCTGGTTGATCTCGCGCACGATCTCGTAGATCTTGTCCACGATCACGGGCGCGAGGCCGAGCGAAGGCTCGTCGAGCAGCAGCAGCTTCGGGTTGGCCATCAGCGCGCGGCCGATCGCCAGCATCTGCTGCTCGCCGCCGGACATGGTCCCGGCCTTCTGCTTCTCGCGCTCCTTCAAGCGCGGGAAGAGGTCGTACACACGGTCGATGTCCGAGCGGATCTGGGCGTCGTTGCGGATGAACGCGCCCATCTCGAGGTTCTCGAGCACCGTCATGCGGGCGAACACGCGCCGGCCCTCCGGCGACTGGGCGATCCCGAGCTCGGCCACCTGGTGCCCCGGGAGGCCCGTGATGTCCTTGCCGCGGAACTGCACCGTCCCGGTCTTGGGCGGGTTGAGCCCGGAGATCGAGCGCAGCGTCGTGGACTTGCCGGCGCCGTTGGAGCCGATCAGCGTGACGATCTCACCTTCGTAGACCTCGAGCGAGATGCCCTTCAGCGCCTGGATCGAGCCGTAGTAGGTGTGGATGTCGTCGACCTTCAGCACGGGCGTCTGCCCGGCGTGGGTGGACATGCCCGGGGCTTTCTCCTGGCCCCAGGCGGACTTCGTGTCGCCGCCCTCGGCGGGCGGTTGGACGGGCTGATCGCTCATGCCTGGCTCCCGAGGTAGGCCTCGACGACGCGCGGGTTGGCCCGCACCTCCTGTGGCTGGCCGGCGGCGATCTTCGCCCCGGACTCCAGCACGGTGATGTGATCGGACACCCCCATGACGACCTTCATGTCGTGCTCGATGAGCAGCACCGAGATGCCGAGCTCCGTACGCAGCTTCTGCATCAGGCCGGTCAGCTCCTCGGACTCTTGCGGGTTCATCCCCGCGGTCGGCTCGTCGAGCAGCAGGAGCTTCGGGTCCGACGCCAATGCGCGGGCGATCTCGAGACGGCGCTGATCGCCGTACGGAAGGCTCGAGCCCAGATCCTGGAAGCGCCGACGCTCGATCCCGACCAGGGCCAGCAGCTCGCGGGCACGGCCCTCGGTCTCCTTCTCCTCCTTCTTGGTGAAGGGGGAGTGAAAGACCATGCCCGAGATGCGCGAGCGCAGCCGGCAGTGCCGGCCCACCTGGACGTTCTCCAGGACGGTCATGGTCTTGAACAGCTTGATGTTCTGGAACGTGCGCGCGATGCCGGACTCCGTCACGACGTGCGGGGGCTTTCCGGTGATGTCGCGACCGTTGAACATCACCGTCCCGGTCGTGGGCTTGTAGAGCCCGGTCATGCAGTTGAAGAACGTCGTCTTCCCGGCGCCGTTGGGACCGATGAGCGACACGATTCCTTTCTCGGGAACCGAGAAGTCGACGTTGTCGACTGCGGTCAGACCGCCGAACTGCTTGGTCACATTCGTTGCAACGAGGACGTCGGCCATGTCGCTAACCCCTCACCGAGTAGAGATCTTCGTCGGAGGCGACGCCGCCTTCGTGTTCGCCTTCGTGCAACTCGAGCTTGCGCCTTCGGTTCGGGATGAAGCCCTCCGGACGCAGAATCATCATCGCCAGCAGGAAGAAGCCGAACAGCCCGAACTTCACCGAGGAGAAGTCGAAGTCGAGGCCGACCTTCGAGGGAAGGGTGTCGAGCTGCTTCAGCCCGTAGCGGTCGAACATCGCCAGCGCGATCGCCCCCAGGACGACGCCGCCGATATTGCCCATGCCACCGATGACGACCATGCACAGGACGAACACCGAGAAGCCGAACTCGAACTGGTCGACGTTGACGGTGTTGTTGAACGTGGCCAGGAACGCGCCCGCAAAGCCGCCGAGCGCGGCGCCGATGGCGTAGGCCCAGAGCTTTACGCGAACGAGGTTCACGCCCATCGCCGCCGCAGCGACCTCGTCCTCGCGAACCGCGATCCACGCCCGACCCAGACGCGAGTCGCGCAGCCGGAAGTTCAGGAACAGGGTCACGAGCAGCATCGCGAAGGCGATGAAGAAGAACGGCTTCAGGTCGATCCGGGTGATGTTGTCCAGACCAGGAATCGGCAGGTACGGCTTGTCGACCGGTGTGATGCCCTGTCGCCCGTTGGAGAAGTCCGTGTTGCCGATGCCGAAGAACCCGCTCGTCGACAGCTCGAAGACGCGCGGGACGATCTCCCCGAACGCCAGCGTCACGATCGCCAGGTAGTCCCCGCGCAACCGCAGCGTCGGGAAGCCGAGGACGGCCCCCCAGAGTGCCGTGAACGCGGCAGCGATGACGAGGATCAGGAAGAAGTTGATGTGGATGCCGGCGTCGGGTGTCAGATCCGATGCCAGGAACTTGAAGTTGGCGTCGCCGAAGTGCGCCGAGCCGAGCCATCCCATCACGAAGGCCCCGATGGCGAAGAACGCCACGTACCCCAGGTCCAGCAGGCCGGCGAAGCCCACGACGATGTTGAGCCCGAGACCCATCATCACGTAAGCGATCGTCGTGATGACCGCGGCGTAGAAGTCGCTGTTCGTCGTGTTCTCGCCGATGATCCCGAAGATCACCATGACGGCCACGAAGACGGCGATCAGGATCCGGAAATCCAGATCTGCGAGCTTGCCGAATGCATTTCTCACCGCGCTCATCCTTCTCGCGTCTCCTCTCCGAACAGACCCTGGGGGCGGAAGACCATGACGAGGATGAGGATGGCGAAGACCGCCACCGGCGCCCAGGCCGAGCCGTCCTGTGGAGCCCGCGACTCGACGGTCTGCTGCACGAAGCCGATCAGCAGTCCGCCGATGACGGCGCCCTTGAGATTGCCGATGCCGCCCATGACCGCCGACGTGAAGGCGATCAGACCGGCGGTGAAGCCCTGGTTGAACGAGACGGTCAGGTTGTACAGCGCGTAGATGAGACCCGCGGCACCCGCCAGCAGGCCGCCGAGGATGAAGGTCAGCGCGATCGTCTTGTCGACGTCGATGCCCATCAGGCGCGCCGCGTCAGGGTCCTGTGCCGTCGCTCGCATCGCCTTGCCGTAGCGCGTGTGACCGACGAACCACAGCAGGGCGAAGAGCAGTGGAGCCGTCACGGCGACGGCGAACACGTCCGAGCGGACGATCTCGACGCCGAACAGGTTGACGAGCTCGATCTGGGAGCCGAGCAGGTCTGGCGCCGAGTCAGGAGTGGGCCGCCAGAGGAGGCCGACGTTCTGCAGGATGAACGACATGCCGATCGCGGTGATGAGCGGCGCCAGCTTAGGCGCACCGCGCAATTGGCGGTAGGCGACGCGCTCGATCATCGCGTTGAGGACCGCGCAGGCGACCATCGCGATCAGGAGCACCAGCAGGATGCCGAGTACCAGGCCGAAGAGACCGGTGCCCTCGACGATGCCCAGGGATACGAAGAGTGAGACGGCGACGAAGGAGCCGATCATGAAGACCTCGCCATGGGCGAAGTTGATGAGCTCGATGATGCCGTAGACCAGCGTGTACCCGAGGGCGATCAGCGCCCAGATCGTCCCGACGGAGATGCCGTCCTTGATGTTGTTCGCGAGCAGGCTGATGTTGCCGTCATCGGTCAGGTCGACGATGGCGAGGATCACCAGGGTCGCTCCGAAGATCACCCAGAGGATGTTGTCCCAGATGACGGAGCCGGGCGATTTCGCCGGCGGTGAGGGGGTTATGGATGCAGCTTCCATGAAGAGTTTGGTGGTCCCGGGTCGAAGTCGCTCAGCGTTCTAACAGATCGAAGCCCCGACCCGCGGCACGGGTCGAGGCGTCAAGCAGCGGCGGGGCGGCCCGGAATTCCCGGGCCGCCCCACGCTGAACCTGCTTCAGACGTCCACTAGGAAGTGGCGGCCTTGATGACCTTGTCGAAGACGAGCTTGCCGCCTTCGATCTTGTATCCGCCGTAGTCCGACAGCGTCGTGTCGCCGTTCTCGTCGATCGAGTAGGTGCCGAGCACCGACTCACGGTCCTTCAACTGGAAGAACGCGTCGACGACCTTCTGACGACCCTCCGCGTCCGGCTTGACTCCGCCGGCAGCTTCGATGGCCTCGAGCGCAGCGCTCATGGCCTCGAAACCGTAAATGGCGTAGGGCTCCGGATCCTTGCTGTACTTGGCCTTGAAGTCGTCGAAGAACTTCTGGGCCGAGGCCGGGTAGAACTTCGGGTCGAGCGTCGGGTTCGTGATGAAGATCTGCTTCTCCAGGGAGGAGCCGACCTTCTCGGTGAACGCGGACTCGGCGACGCCGTCCGGGCCGAACATCTTGATGCCCGAAGCAGCAGCCGCGACGTCCTTGAACAGCTGGACGCCCTTGTTCTGGGTGATGCCGCCGTAGAAGAAGCAGCCCGCGGAAGCGGAACCGATCTTGTCGGACAGCGAACGGAAGTTGGCTGCCTTGGTGTCGATGCCATCGTTGCCGAGGACCTCGACGCCTTGCTCACCGGAGATCTTCTCGACCTGATCGGCGATGCCCTTTCCGTAGACCTCCTTGTCGTTGAGGATGTACACGTTGGAGCAGCCCTGCTCCTTCATGTAGCTCACGACAGCAGCGGCCTGGATGTGGTCGGCCGGAACGACGCGACCGAACGTGCGGTTGCCGGACGGGTAGTACTTGTCCGGCTCGCCCTTCTCGGCACCCTCTGCGCGGGTCAGACCCACGTAGGTGTTCGAGGGCGAGACCTGCAGGATGCCGGCCTCGTTGATGATCGGGATCGACACGGCGGACGCGCCCGAGTTGAACTCGCCGAGGTAGGCGATGGCCGAATCGTCACCGACCGCCTTGCGGGCGTTCGAGGAGACCTGGCCGGGCTCCCACTTGCCGGTCGACGCGGTCGCGTCGTCCAGGGAGACGTACTTGATGGTCGAGCCGCCGGCCTTGCCGCCCTTGGACTCCAGGGCCAGCTTCATGCCGCGGACGACGTCCTCGGACTGCGGGCGCGAATCACCCTGCAGCGGGAGGGACGAGAAGATGGTCAGCTCGCCTCCACCTTCGGCGGCAGGACCACCAGTTTTCGGGGCATCGCCTTCGTCGTCGCCGCAGGCGGCAACCGTCATGGCGAGTGCGAGGAGCAAGCAGCTCCAGAGAACAATCCAGCTTTTACGCAAAAGTCCCTCCTCCAGGGATGTACTTCGATTCGGCGCGGCATCGTAGCCGCGCCATCAGCCGTCACGCAACAGATGGCGCGACGCACGAATGTGTGTCACGCGTCCCTGAAACGAGCCCGTCGTCAGATCAAGTCTTCTTGCCGGGCAGCGACGGAAGTGCGATGTGCGCAGCGGCGGCGGTGATCATGATCACGATCACCAACATGAAGGCGTCGAACGCCTTCGCACCGAGGGCCCACAGCACGATCCACAGCACCAGCGAGAACATCCAAGCGACGAGCAGCAGCATTAGTGAGCGGACCCTAGCCGATGAGCAGGGCGTCACGCAGCGCTTCCACGAGGCCGCGCACCTCTGCGCCCTCGTCGCGGCCCTCCGCGTGGGCCTCCGCCACGGCGCGGACCAGGCGCGATCCCACGATCACGCCGTCAGCTCCGGCAGCCGCTGCGGCAGCCGCGTCGGCGGGCGTGGCGATGCCGAAGCCGACCGCCACGGGCACATCGGTGTGGGCCTTGGCGCGGGCGATCACGGCCTCGAGATCGGCGTCCAGCGCCTGGCGCTCGCCGGTGGTCCCGACGACCGAGACGGTGTAGAGGAACCCTCGCGCGCGCTCGCCGATCAGCGACATGCGCCCGTCGGGCGTGGTCGGCGCGACCAGCGGGATCAGCGCGATCCCGTTCGCCTCGCAGGCGGCGTCGATCGCCGGGGCCTCCTCGAGCGGGAGGTCCGGGACGATCAGCCCGCTCGCCCCGTGCGCGGCCAGGGCTGACGCGAAGACCTCCACCCCACGTGCGTGCACGAGGTTGGCGTAACACATGACGACGACCGGGATGCGGGCGGAGATCGCCTGGCAGGCCTCCATGACTCCGGCGACCGTGGCGCCGGCGGCCAGCGCCCGCGAGCCCGCCTCGTGGATCACGGGACCGTCGGCCAGCGGGTCGCTGTAGGGAACGCCGAGCTCGACCAGATCAGCGCCGCCGTCGGCGTAGGCATGCCCGACCCGCACCGACGTCTCGAGGTCGGGAAAGCCCGCCATCAGGTACGGCATCAGGGCGGCGCGGCGGCCGTCGGCGCGGGCGCCGGCGAAGGCGGCGGCGATGCGCGCCTCACCCGCGGTCAGCGTCCTCGTCACCGGCCGATGACTCCGGCGCGCGCGGTCCAAGATGCGAGGAGAGTGCTCATCGCCCGACGACCTCGGCGAGGTCCTTGTCGCCGCGACCGGACAGGCAGATCAGGTCCAGAGCGTCGGGGCGTGGGTCCGGATTGGCCAGGACCCAGGCGATCGCGTGCGAGGACTCGAGCGCGGGGATGATGCCCTCGAGCTGCGCCACGCGCTTGAAGGCGGCGATCGCGGCAGTGTCGTCGATCGCGACGTAGGTCGCCCGGCCCGTGTCACGCAGGTGGGCGTGCTCGGGACCGGAGCCGGGGTAGTCGAGCCCGGCGCTGATCGAGTGCGCCTCGAGGATCTGGCCCTCGTCGTCCTGCATGATCGCCGAGTAGGAGCCGTGCAGGACCCCGCCGCGGCCGCCCGCCGTCAGCGGCGCGCCGTGGCGCCCGGAGTCCATCCCCTCGCCCGCCGCCTCGACGCCCACGAGCTCGACGTCCTCGTCGGCCGCGAACGGGACGAAGGTGCCGATCGCGTTCGAGCCGCCGCCGACGCAGGCGATCACGCGCCGCGGCAGGCGGCCCTCGGCCGCCAGGATCTGCGCACGCGCCTCGTCGCCGATCACGCGCTGCAGGTCGCGGACGATGGCCGGGAACGGCGCGGGGCCGACGGCGGAACCGATGACGTAGTGGGTCCCGGCCACGTTGGCCACCCAGTCGCGGATGGCCGCCGAGACGGCTTCCTTGAGCGTCCTGGCTCCGGCGTCGACGGCGGCCACCTCAGCACCGAGCAGATCCATGCGCTCGACGTTCGGGCGCTGGCGGCGCATGTCCTCGGTGCCCATGTAGACGATGCACTCGAGGTCGAGCAGCGCGCAGGCCGTGGCCGTCGCGACGCCGTGCTGGCCGGCGCCGGTCTCGGCGATGATGCGGCGCTTGCCCATGCGCTTGGCCAGCAGGCACTGGCCGATCGCGTTGTTGATCTTGTGCGCGCCGGTGTGGTTGAGGTCCTCGCGCTTGAGGTAGACGGCGTGGTCCACGACTTCGGAGATGCGGCGGGCACGGTAGAGCGGGCTCGGCCGGCCGACGTAGTCATTGAGCAGCGCGGTCAACTCGGCCTGGTAGCCGGCGTCGTCGCGCGCTGCTACCCACGCGGCCTCGAGCTCGGCGAGCGCGGGCATCAGCGTCTCGGGGACGTACTGGCCGCCGTACGGGCCGAAGCGGTGCTCGACGGCCTTCATGCGGGCTCCTCGACGGGCTCGAGTTCCTCGACGACCGGGCTCGCCGCGGCGAAGAACGCCTCGAGCTTGGCCGCATCCTTGACGCCGGGCTCGGCTTCGACTCCGCTCGCCACGTCGACCGCCCACGGATCGAGCGCCTCGATCGCAGCGACCACGTTGTCCGGAGTCAGCCCGCCCGAGGCGATCAGCGGCAGCTTCGACCGCCGCTTGGGCCCCAGCGTCCAGTCCCAGGTCGCGCCGGTCCCCCCGTGCAGGCCGTCCCGGCGCGTGTCGAGCAGGTGGTACCCGACCCCCCGGAAGCGGTCGGCGAACGCGACGTCCTCGATCCTCGCGACCCGGAACGCCCGGATCACGGTGCAGCCCGTGCGCCGTGCGGCCTCGTCGCAGAAGCGCGGGCCGACGTCGCCGTGCAACTGCAGATGCGTCAGCCCGATGCCGTCGGCGGCGCGCGCGACCTCGTCGAGCGTGGGATCCACGAAGACCCCGACGAGACTGGTCGAACGGCGCAGCCGCGCGGCGATCCCGGCCGCCACGGCGGGATCCGCAGCCCGCGGCGAAGCGCGGTAGAAGATGAAGCCGAGTGCCCACGCGCCCAGCCCGACGGCGAGCTCGGCGTCCTCGAGGCGGGTGATGCCGCAGACCTTGATCCGGGTCATGCGGGCCATCGTAGGTCGGCGTCAGCCCGTGCGGCCGGCGGGGCGGTCTCCCAGCACGATCCGCGCCGTGCGCGTGGCGCCTTCGCGGCGGAACTCGAGCGTCACGGTGTCGCCCGGCTTCTTGGTGTCGAGGACCGCGCGCACGGCTTCTGCGGTCTTCAGCGGTCTGCCGTCGAGCTTCTGGACGATGTCGCCGCCGAGGACGATCGACTCGCCGTTGAGCACCGCCGACTCGTCACCGCCACGCAGGCCCGCCTTCTCGGCGGGGCCGGCGGCGATCGCCTGCTGGACCAGCAGGCCGGATTTCGCGTCGACGCCGAGGGCCGCCAGCGACGGATCGATGGCCACGAACTCGAGGCCGAGCCAGGCGCGCTCGACGCGGCCGTTCTCCTTGAGCTGCGGGATCACCCGCTTGGCCGTCTCGATCGGAACCGCGAAGCCAATTCCGACGCTCCCGGTGGACCCGCTGCCAGTGGCGATCTGCGAGTTGATCCCGATGACGCGGCCCGCGGCGTCGATGAGCGGGCCACCGGAGTTGCCCGGATTGATCGCCGCGTCGGTCTGGATGACGTTCTCGATCGTGTAGCCGTCGGGCGCCGAGATCTTGCGCTGCAGCGCGGACACCACGCCGGTCGTGAGCGTGCGGTCGAAGCCGAAGGGGTTGCCGATGGCGATCGTGGGGTCGCCCACCTGGATGCTCCTGGAATCGCCGAACTCGAGCGGCCGCAGGTCCAGCCCCTTGGGCTCGACCTTGATCAGGGCGAGATCGGTGGAGTCGTCCTTGCCCACGATCGTGGCGTCCGCGACGTTCTTGTCGCCGAAGGTGACGCTGATCTCCGTCGCGCCGTCGACCACGTGGGCGTTGGTCAGGATGGCGCCTTCCTCGTCGATCACGAAGCCCGAACCGGTGGATTGCCCCTCCTGCGGCGTGCCGCTGAAGTCGAAGGGCGAGGCGCTCTGCTGGACCACGCGGGCCTGGATGAAGACGACGCCGGGAGCATCGCGCTTGTAGATGTCGCGCGCCGTCATGCCGGCGACGCCGTCGGAAACCGCTCGCCCGGGCGACGACAGCGGGGCCTGCTGGATGACGGTGGTGGTCTCTCCCCCGTCGACGACGCCCGCGCCCAGGAGGGCACCAGCGGTCACTCCGCCGCCGACGATGGCGGCCAGCAGGGAGGTGGCGATGGTCTTGCTCACGTCCCTCATCGTGCTCACCGCCGCTGAACCGCGCTTAAACCGAGGTCACCCGGCGGACGGGTCGACCAGCTCCCGACAGGCCGCCTCGGGATCGTCGGCGCGCATCAGCGTCTCGCCGACGAGCACCGCGTCCACCCCGACGCGCTCGAGCTCGTCGAGCTGCGCGCGCGTGGTGATGCCCGACTCCGAGACGACGGTCTTGCCGGCGGGGATGTCGGTGAGCAGCTCGAAGGTCCGCTCGAGGTCGACGGAGAAGTTCGTCAGGTCGCGGTTGTTGATGCCGAGGACGTCGGCTTCGAGCTCGAGCGCGATTTCGAGCTCCTCCTCGTCGTGGATCTCCACGAGCACGTCGAGGTCGAGCCCGCGGGCCTCGAGATGCAGGACGCGCAGGTCCTCCGGGTGCAGCGCGGCCACGATCAGCAGGATCGCGTCGGCGCCGGCGGCCGCGGCCTCGTAGACCTGGTAGGGGTCGACCACGAAGTCCTTGCGCAGCACCGGCAGCGCCGTGGCCGCCCGAGCGGCGCGCAGATCCTCGAGCGAGCCGCCAAAGTGGAACGGCTCGGTCAGGACGGAGAGGGCCGCCGCGCCGCCGCGCTCGTAGGCCTGCACGATCGCCTCAACGCTCGCGCCCTCGCGCAGCGCGCCGGCGCTCGGGGAGCGGCGCTTGTGCTCGGCGATCAGGGACACGCCGGGGCGCGTGAGCGCCTCGCAGAACGGTCGTGGCTCGCCCCGCTCGTGCAGTTCGGCTTCGAGCATGCGCAGCGGGACGGCGGAGCGCCGTCGCTCCACTTCCTCCCGTGTGTCGTCGACGATCCGTTCGAGCACGCTCACGAGGGTGACAGCTCCTGCGTGAGCGCCGCGAGCCGGGCGAGCGTGTCGGCGGCCGCGCCGGTGTCGATCGCGGCCTCGGCGGCGCGCACGCCGGCTTCGAGGGAGTCCACCCGGCCGGACACGTAGACCGCCGCCCCGGCGTTGAGGACGGCGAGATCGCGCTGCGGTCCGGCTTTCCCGGCGAAGATGCGTCGCGCCGTGTCGGCGTTGTCGGCGGGATGGCCGCCGCGCACTGACTCGAATTCGGCGTGCGCAAGCCCGACGTCTCCGGGCGAGACCTCGTAGGACCGCAGATCGGGGCCGTCGACTTCGACGACCCGCGTGATTCCCGAGGTGCTCATCTCGTCCAGTCCGTCCTCGCTGGACACTACCAACGCCTTCACCGCACCTAGGCGCGAAAGCGCTCCGGCAATCGTCTCGAGGAAGCGCGGATTTGAGACGCCGATGACCTGCCGCGCAGCGCCGGCGGGGTTCGTCAGGGGGCCGAGGAAGTTGAAGATCGTCCGCACCGCGAGCTCCTTGCGCACCGGCACGACGTAGCGGGTGGCGCCGTGGTGGGCGGGCGCGAACATGAATCCGAAGCCCACCTCGCGGATGCAGCGGGCGACCGAGTCCGGCGAGAGGTCGATCCGCACATCGAGCGCCTCGAGGACGTCGGCGCTGCCCGACAGGCCGGTGGCCGAGCGGTTGCCGTGCTTGGCGACGGCGCAGCCGGCGCCCGCCGCGATGATCGCTGCCGTCGTCGAGACGTTGAACGTCGGCTTCCCGCCTCCGGTTCCGGCCGTGTCGATGAGGTCGTCACGGCCGCCGTCGACCGGCGTCGCGAACGCCCGCATCGTCGTGGCCAGCCCGACGATCTCGTCGACCGTCTCCCCTTTGGTGCGCAGCGCGATCAGGACCGCCGAAGTCTCGATCTCCGAGGCGTTCCCGGCCATGATCTCGGCCAGGACCGCGGCGGCCCGGTGGGCGTCGAGATCCTCCCCGGAAGCGAGCGAGTCGATGGCCTGAGTGAGAACCGGGTTCGGCACGAGCCCGCGAACTCTAGAATCCGCGCGATGGTGCGCCGACTCGGAACGCTCGTCCTGCTCGGTGGCGCCCTCTTGGCCCTGCCCTCCCCGGCCCACGGCGCAGCCCGCCTGGATGCCGACCTCCGGGGCGATCTCGCCCGCTCCGTGTCCGGGCCGATCACCTTGTTCGTCCACGGCACGTCGGTCGCACGCGTCAAGCGGGCCGGCGACCGCCACGGCTTCAAGGCGTTGGGGCAGTGGCCCGCGATCGACACGGTGATGCTCCGCGGTCCACGCCGTGGCGTCGTGAGGCTGCGACGCGAGCGCGGCCTGCGCTTCATCGAAGGCGACCGCCGCTTCATACCCCTGTCCGGTACGGCCACGCAGGCCTCGCGCGCCGTGAACCTCGGGTCGTACACCGATCCCTCGGGCCTCGCGGTCGACGGGCGCGGCGTGAGCGCGGCGATCGTGGACACCGGAGTCGACGGGACCCATCCGTTCTTCTCCAACGACGGCCGCTCGCGCGTGGTCCGCAACCTCAAGGTGGCGTGCTTCGGCGTGACGCTCCCGAGCGACCTCTGTTACGTCGATTCCGGACCGGCCAACGACACCGACACCGCCTCGACCGGCGGGCACGGCACGCACGTCGCCGGCATCGTCGCCGGGCGCCCGGTCACCACGACGCTGTTCAACCTTCCCGTTCGCGGGACCGCGCCGGGGGCCTCGCTGGTGTCGATCTCCGGCGGCCAGCTGATCTCGATGGCGCTCAACCTGTCCGCGCAGGAATGGGTCCTCAAGCACCATGCGGCGCCCTGCGGCGCGGCGGCGAGCGCCGCGGCATGCCCGCCGATCCGGGTCGTCAACCACTCCTGGGGACCGTCGGGCGGCGGGACCTTCGCCGAGGGGTCCGCGACCGTGCGCATCCAGCGCGAGCTGCTGAAGGCCGGCATCGTGACCGTCTGGGCAGCCGGCAACGACGGCGGGGACGCGACGAAGATCGTCACCAACCCGCCGGGTCAGGACCCGACGCCGGGCGTTCTGATGGTCGCCAACTACGACGACGCCGACACGGGCACACGCGACGGCAAGCTCTCGAATTCCAGCTCGCGCGGCCAGAAGGGTGTGCTCTCGAGTTACCCCGACGTCGCGGCCCCCGGAACGAACATCACGTCCTCCTGCCGTCCGTGGCTGGCCATCTGCTCGGCCGAAGACAACGGCCCGGGCGCTCTGGACCTGCTGACCTTCGGCACCATCTCCGGGACCTCGATGGCGGCTCCGCACGTGACCGGCATCGTCGCCGCGCTCTTCCAGGCCGTCCCGCAGGCCTCGCCCGCGCAGGTCGAGGCCGCGATCATCGACACGGCCCACCGCTTCACCGCCGGGTTGCCCTACGAGGCCGACCCGCGCGGCGGTCAGACATCGCCCGACAAGGGCCACGGGCTCGTGCAGGCCGACGCCGCGCTGGTGCGCCTGCGCGAGCTCACCGGCGCCCCGGCGCCCGTGTCGGCGGCCGAGCCCGGCGCTACCGCCACGCCCGCTCCGACGGCGACCACCACCCCCACACCCAAGCCGGGGTCGGGCGGCTCCGGCAGCACGGGTGGTTCCGGCGGGTCCGGCGGCGGGACGTCCGGGCCGAGCGGATCGGGCGACGCTCCGACCGGCTCGACACCCGTGGGCGGCACGACGACGCCCTCCGGTCAGACCTGTCCGGCGGTCAAGAGCGCCGAGCGCAAGCTCACCGCCGCCAGGAAGGCGCTCAAGAAGGCTCGCGGCAAGCCGTCCCGCACCAAGGCCAGGCGCCTCGTGGCCAAGCGCCAGGCGGCGTTGCGCGCGGCGCGCAAGCGCTGCTGATCTGCGCGGACCGGGTCACGCGTCGCTCAGGAAGTTCTCCAGCAGCGCCTTCCCGTCCGGGGTGAGGACGGACTCGGGGTGGAACTGCACGCCGTGGGCCGGCAGGTCGCGGTGTCGCATGGCCATCAGGACTCCGCCGCCGGTGGCCTGGGCGACGAGCTCCTCGGGAAGCGTGTCCGGGTCGACGACGAGCGAGTGGTAACGGCCGACGGTGAGCGGGCTGGGCAGGCCGGCGAAGAGGCCGCTGCCGTCGTGCTCGATGTCGGTCGTCTTGCCGTGCACGGGAACGTGACGGGTCACGCGGCCGCCGAAGGCCTCGGCCAGCGACTGGTGGCCGAGGCAGACGCCGAGCGTCGGCACGCCCGCCTCGGGGAAGCGCCGCATGACGTCCACCGAGATGCCGGCTCCGGACGGCGTGCACGGTCCGGGCGAGACGACGACGCGGTCGGGCCCGCGCTCGAGCAGTTCATCGACGGTCGCCGCGTCGTTGCGCACGACCTCCATCTCGCACCCCAGCTCGCCCAGGTACTGGACGAGGTTGTAAGTGAAGGAGTCGTAGTTGTCGACGACGAGGACGCGCATGCGGGCAGGCGGCACGCTAGCCGCCCGCCCGCAGCAGGTCGTTCGCGTCTACAGCTTGCGCAGCGCGTAGTTCGCCGTCGACGTGGTCGCCGAGGCGACGGTGACGGACAGGCTCTTGCTGGCGTAGCCGGACTTCGACGCCGCGCACGTGTAGGTGCCGGCGGGGACGGAGCCGATCGTGTACCGGCCGTCGGTCCCGGTGGTGCCGGGGGTGGTCCCGGCGCCGCAGTCGACCGTCGCGCCGCTCAGCGGCGTCTTGGACTTGGTGCTGTCCGTGACGAGTCCGGCGACCGCGCCCGGCTCACTCGGGGCCGGCGTCGGAGTCGGGGTCGGCGTCGGCGACGTCGTTCCGAGCGCCGCGGCGAGGTTGAGGTTCGTGACCCCGGCGCAGGCCGAGCGGTTGTTCTGCCCGGTGACGGCGACGGCCGTGTTCTTGAGCTCCGTTCGCGTCTGCGTGTTCGTCAGCCCGCGCTCGGACATGACCAGGGCGGCGGCGCCCGCGACGTGCGGCGTCGCCATCGACGTACCGCTGATGACGCCGTAGGAGTTGCTCGGGAACGTCGACCAGATGTCCTCGCCGGGCGCGCCGATCTCGACGTCGCCGTTGCAGGTCGAGAAATCCGAGACGTCGTCATCGGCCCTCGTCGAGGCGACCGACATGACTTCCGGGTAGAACGCCGGGTAGTTGGCCTTGTCGTCTCCGCCGTTGCCGGCGGCCGCCACTAGCAGGATGCCCGCGTTGTTGGCGTCCGAGAGCGCCTGGCGCTCGGTGGAGTTGCTCGCGGTCGATCCGTAGGACATGCTCATGACCTTCGCGCCCGCCGTCTTGTGCGCCCAGCGGACTCCGGCGATCGAGTCGGCGACGAAACCCGATCCGGCGGCGTTGAGGAACTTGAAGATGGCGAGCTCGGCGTTCGGCGCGGTACCGGCGACCCCGACGCCGTTGCCGGTCGTCGCGCCGACGGTCCCGGCCGTGTGCGTGCCGTGCAGGTTGTCGTCCGAGCACGAGCCCTCGGTGACGACGCCGAGCGCCGTGACCGCCTGCGCGCAGGCCTTGACCTTGTTGAGGAACTCGACGTGGGTCCGGTCGATGCCCGTATCCAGGACGGCGACCCGGGTGCCACCCGACGATTCGATCAGCCCGGCCCCGAAGGCCTTGTCCCATGCCTCGGGGGCGTCGATGTCGAAGTCGGGCTTGCCGACCACGAACGAGCCGGTGACGGGCTGGCCCGTGTTGTTGAAGCCCCACTGATCCTTGAAGAGCGTGTCGTTGGTGAAGGCCTGGACGCGCGTGTTGAGCGCGGCGGACGCCACGGCGGCGCGGCGCTCGTAGGCGGCGACGGCGGAAACGGGGTCGAGCCCCTTGGGCAGCACGACGACGTGGGTGTCAAGCTCCGCGAAGCGGGTCGCGAGGGTGGTTCCGAGGGCGCTGTGGACGGCGGCGCGATCAGCGGCGCCGGCAGTCCGGTCGAACGTCACCAGGACGCTCGACGGGTGGTAGCCGGTCGGCGGTGCGGCCTGGCTGGTCGATGCTCCGACGGTGAGCAGCGCGATGGCTGCCGTAAAGATCAGGCGCGGAATCCGCACGATGGTGTCTCCCCCTGCTCGGGCAGACGCTCCCGAGGCGCCCGCAACAGTGTCACCGTATCCGCTCCCGTGCCGCGACAAACCTCGGGGTCCGGCTGCTTACGGCCACTCCGGCTGGCGCACCGCGAGCTCCATCGCACGCACCACGCCGCGGGCCTTCGAGCGCGATTCCTCGTACTCGTAATCGGGCCGCGCGTCGGCCACGGTGCCGCCGCCGGCCTGCACGTGCGCCACGCCGTCCTTGACGACCACCGTCCGGATGCAGATGCAGAAGTCCAGCTCGCCGGCGTAGGAGAGGTAGCCGACGGCGCCGCCGTAGGCGCCGCGCTTGACGGGCTCGAGCTCGTCGATGATCTCCATCGCGCGGACCTTGGGCGCGCCCGAGAGCGTCCCGGCGGGCAGGACCGCGCCGAGCGCGTCCATCGGCCCGACGTCCTCGCGCAGCGTGCCGGCGACGCTCGAGACGATGTGCAGCACGTGCGAGTAGGTCTCGACGGCCATCAGCTGCTCGACGTGCACGGACCCGTACTCGCAGACCCGGCCGAGGTCGTTGCGGCCGAGGTCCACCAGCATCACGTGCTCGGCGCGTTCCTTCTCGTCGGCCAGGAGCTCTTCGGCGATCCTGGCGTCGTCCTCGGCGGTCGCGCCGCGCGGGCGGGTGCCGGCGATCGGGCGCGTGGAGGCGTGACGGCCGGTGATCGTCAGCAGCGGCTCAGGCGACGCGCCGACGACCTGGAAGTCCTCGAAATCCAGGAAGTACATGTACGGCGAGGGGTTCACCGCGCGCAGCCCGCGGTAGATCGAGAACGGCTCGACGCCTGGCTCGGCGCTCCAGCGCTGGGACGGGACGACCTGGAACGCGTCGCCGGCGTGGACGTACTCGACGATCCGCGCGACCATCGCCTCGAAGGCCTCGCGCGGCATGTTGGGCTCGAAGCTCGGCTCGGGCCGCTCGGGCAGGGGCGCGTCGGGGTGGCGGGGGAGCGGGCCGGCGAGGCGGGCGCGCACCTCACGGATGGCGTCGACCGCTTCGTCGTAGTCCTCCGGCGACGTGCAGTGGGCGAGCACGGTGGTCGTGTGCTTGAGGTGGTCGAAGGCCACGAGCACGTCGGAAAGCATCAGCGCCATGTCGGGCAGCCCGATCGTGTCCGGGTTCGGAGGGCCGAGCGTGGTCTCCACCGTGCGCACGCAGTCGAATCCGAAGAACCCGACGGCGCCGCCCGAGAACGGTGGCAGGCCGGCGATCGGAGCCTGGCGATGGTCGGCGACGGCTTTCGCGGCCAGCGCGTACGGGTCCCCGCCGTCCTCGAGCCGCCAGCGCATCACCGACCGCGGCTTGTAGCCGATGAACGACCAGCGGCCGACCTTCTGG
>Ga0136633_1001307_pt1 | contig 18510 bp, 11 predicted proteins | sample AntDrymeUQ832206_2_FD_105494 | JGI IMG/M metagenome (GOLD analysis project Ga0136633, IMG submission 105494) | Polar desert sand microbial communities from Dry Valleys, Antarctica - metaG UQ83 (22.06) | ecosystem: Environmental > Terrestrial > Soil > Desert | place: Antarctica: Dry Valley...
AAGCGAACGGCGGAAAGATCGCGCCCGGGTCTCCGGGCAACGCGATCACGAGTATGCCGCCGGCGTCGCCGTCGTTCCCTGAAGGCGACGGATTGTCACTACACGCACTGGTGAGAAACGTGAGCCCGAGCACCGCGATTATCTTCATCGTCACAGAAGCTAGCGCGCGCGAGTCCGCGTGGAAGGGAACAACGCCGCGGCTGATATGAAACCGACAGTCCAACGATAAGGAATCGACGTTGACCATCGGCCTCCATCCATAGATCGTTTATGACACATGGGAAAAGCCACCGCCGAACGCCCGGAAGCAATGCCGACTTTTCAGGTCGCCCATCTTCAGCGGGACGGACAGCACGTGATCATCGTTCCCGTCGATCGGGCATACGGGATGCGCGCCCCGACGGAGCAGGCGCGCATCCTGGAAGCATTTCAGCGAAGCGCTGCCACCGCGAAGCTTCCCGGAATCGTCGTCCCCGTCTGGGAAGATGCATCCGGCCGGATGGCGTTCCGCGCGCCGACGCCGTGGCAGCCGTTCTTCAGGACCATCGACATGGTCTACGTCGCAACCGCCCTGAACAAAACGCTGAGCCTCGAGTAGCTCCGTCCTCGCGGGCTCCTGTCGGGAGCCCCGCCTGATTTACCACGACCACTTCTCGCACCGCGCGGCGCTTTACGCCGTATTCCGGCCGACTTATCCCGATTCCCTGTTCGATGCGCTTGCCCGGCTCCCGGCCCGCCGCCGCCTCGCGCTCGACTGCGGCACCGGCAACGGCCAGGCGGCTGTCGGACTCGCCGGCAGATTCGAGCGCGTGGTTGCCACGGATGGAAGCCCGGCGCAGTTGCAGCACGCGCAACCGGCGCCCAATGTGACCTACCGCCACGCCGCGGCCGAGGAAAGCGGGCTTCCGGATAATTCGGTGGATCTGGTGACCGCGGCGCAGGCGCTTCACTGGTTTGACATCCCGGCGTTCTTCAGGGAGGCGCAGCGTGTGCTGGCGCCCGGAGGCGTCATCGCGGTCTGGGGATACGGCGATCCATCCGTGGACGACCCTTCCGTGCAACTGGTGGTGCATGGCTTCAACAGGGGGACGCTGGAGGATTACTGGCCACCGGAGCGCCGCCTGCTCCTCGCAGGTTACTGCACCATCGAATTTCCGTTCGAGGAGATCGTTACTCCATCGTTTTCGCTCGAGCAGCGGTGGTCGCTTCCCCGGCTCACCGGGCTCATGCGCACATGGTCCGCGACATCGCGGTTCGCCGCAGAGCATGGTCGGGATCCGGTCGCCGACATCGAGGCCGCGCTTGCGCGCGAATGGGGAGACCCCGAGGAGGTGCGCGTGATCCGGTGGCCGCTATATCTGCGGGCGGGGCGCGCCCGCGGCTGACGCAACCCGAGCCGGGTTTCGCGAGCGGTTGCAACCGGCGACTCCCGGGATAATACTGCACGATGAGAACGATCCGCTGGTTGGCAGGGATGACGGCGATGGCGCTGTTGGCGGTTCCGGCCTTTCCCTCCGTTGGTGAGTCCCAGCACAAGCACGATCAGCCGTCGGTAGACGGTGGCGGCGACACGCTCGCTACGTCTCCGACAACCCCCCGGCGGCCCGTTGGCGACTCCGCACGGGTCGCGGACTCGCTGCTCGGCGCCTGTCGTCGGCACGCGAAGCACTCGCGCGACGCGTATTCAGGCTGCGTTGCGGGGGGACTTTCCGCGCTGTCGTCGGCGGGTAACATTGCGCTCGCCCTGGGTACTCTCGATCGCGTGATGCACAAAGACCCGTCATTGACACGAGTCGCGCATCCTCTCGCGCACGCACTCGGATACGCGGTGCAGTCCACGCCCGCCACCGCGTCGCTGCTCCTGGCGCAATGCGACGACCGGTACCAGTCGGGGTGTTATCACGGCATTCTTCAGCGTTACTTCGCGACACGGATGGGAATACCGCTGGCGCAGAAAGCTCTGACTGCGCCCTGCGATCCATTCCGCGGCACTTCCCAGTATTTCCGGCTGTTTGCGTGCGTGCACGGCACCGGCCACGGACTGATGATGTACCACCGGTACGATGCCCGCTCCGCCCTTCCGGACTGCGATCGCCTTCCCACGGACTGGGATCGGTCGAGCTGTTACGGCGGCGTCTTCATGGAGCACAACATGGGCGCGCGAATGCAGGCTTTCGGTCAGGATGAAGTCGGACTGCACCGTCATTCCACCCCTGCGCCCAACGTCGCGCTCTTCAAGCCCGGAGATCTCCATTACCCGTGCAACGCGACTCCGGAGCGATATCGGCGCGAGTGCTACTCGCTCCAGGCCGACCTCATACTTCCCGCGGTAAAGCACGACTATCCGAGGGCGGCGGGCGTCTGCGACGAAGCCGGTTCGCCGCATCTGGTGCGCGCGTGCTATCGCGGGCTGGGGAGAAACGCTTCGAGTGGAGCAGCCTTCGGGTTCGACGGAATCACCCGGCGCTGCGCGAGCGGCTCCGTGGCGGGGGCACCATTCTGCTATGAAGGTGCGGTTCGACAGCTCGCTTACGCGCCGAGCGAGCTTCCGCGCGGCATTGCCTTCTGCCGGACGATCGCCGGGGGCGAGCGACGAGCGCGCTGTTGGGGCGGGCTCGGGATGCAGATCGGGGGTTTCTTTCTCGACACGGCATCGCGGCGGAAAGCCTGCGAGTCGGACCAGGCAGCGGATGTCGCCGCGTGCGTCCACTCAGCGGGAGCGACAGGGCCGAGGAGCACCGACAAAGACCTGTGAGGAATTCGTAAGAGAGCGGCGATCTCGAGGGCGTAGAAGGTCTGATACAGTACGCTGACGCGAATGGAAGGGGTATGTTGGCTTGGTTACTGGCGCGTCCCGAGTAGCTTCAGTCATAGCGGGCGCAAGTTCCGCGTCCCAGGTGCACGCGAACGCCTCGGCGGCCACATGGCAGCTGAGCGCTACCGACCTACATCAGATCGACGAGGTGCTTCGCGCCGCGGTCTGAGGGCCGAACCAGTATGCGCGCCCAGTGTAGCACAGTGACGCACCTCGGTCGAGGGCGCGCAAAACAACCATCGAACATGGAGAAATCGTGAACCGTTTATTCATCGCATCAATGCTGGCCGGACTGGCCATCAGCGCTCCCGCGAAAGAAGCGAGTGCGCAGAATATGAACCCGTTCGAGATCGGGGGCGCCATTGGGGCGGCCGTTCCGATTGGTGATCTCGGGGACGTGACCGACATGGGGTACAACGCGACCTTCATGCTCGGCTATAACCCGGTGTTCCTGCCTGTTGGGTTGCGCTTCGATGCCGCCTACAACGAGTTCGGCATTACCGGTACCGACGCGAACATCAACATCCCGAGCTTCACCGCCAACGCCATCTTCAAGCTTCCCACGGGGGGATTCACGCCCTACGTGATCGGCGGCGCGGGTCTCTACCGCGTCGATACGAATCTGTTCGGCCAGACCAATGCCGAAAATCGTTTCGGCTTCAACGTCGGCGGCGGCATCAGCATGCCGTTGAGCGGCTTCAAGGTCTTCGTCGAAGCCCGTTACAACAATGTCAGTGGCAGCAACGGATCCACTGACCTCAGCTTCGTACCGATCGTCTTCGGCGCGAGCTTCTAAAGCTCCATGCGCAGCAACAAAAGAGGCCAGCCCTTCCGGGCTGGCCTCTTTTGCATTCCCTGTGGCGCCTACTGAACCGCGTTGATCATGTCGAAGATCGGGAGGTACATGGCCACGACCATTCCACCGACGACGACGCCGAGGAACACGATCATGATCGGCTCCAGCAGCGAGAGCAGGTTGCTCACCGCGGCGTCGACTTCTTCGTCGTAGAAGTCCGCGATCTTGGACAACATCTCGTCAAGGCCGCCGGTCTGCTCGCCGACGGCGATCATCGAGATCACCATTGGCGGGAACACTTTCGACTTCTGTAGCGGCTGCGCGATCGTGTCACCGCCGGCGATGGATGCCCGCGACGCCATGATCGCATCCTGGATGACGCGGTTGCCGGCTGTCTTCGCGGTGATCTCGAGACCCTCGAGGATGCTGACGCCGGAGCTGATGAGCGTGCCGAGCGTGCGGGTGAAGCGCGACACGGCGGACTTGCGGAGCACGTCGCCGAGAACGGGCATCTTGAGCGCCAGCCGGTCGATTACGAGCTTGCCGCTGGACGACGCGTAGTAACGCTTGAACAGGAAACCGAAGGCAATGACTCCGCCGCCCAGCACCCACCAGTACGCATTCAGGAACTTCGACGCCGCGATGACGATACGGGTCGGAAGCGGGAGCGCCTGGCCCACGGACGCGAACATGCTCTCGAACACCGGAATCACGAACAGCAGCAGCACGATGATGGCGATCGCGGCCACGCTCATGATGACGGATGGATAGATCATGGCGCCCTTCACCTTTCTCACCAGTGCGTCGTTCTTCTCCAGGAAGGTGGCGAGTCGCATGAGAATGGTGTCGAGAATACCACCGGCTTCACCGGCGGCGACCATGTTGACGTAGAGGTTGGTGAAAGCTTTCGGGTGCTTCGACAGTGCATCGGCGACCGTATTTCCCGATTCGACGTCGAATACGACCTTTCTGGTGACTGCGGCCAGGGCCTTGTTGTCCGTCTGCTCCGACAGGATCGTCAGGGCCTGCACCAGCGGCAGACCCGAGTTGATCATCGTCGAAAACTGGCGGGTGAAGATGACCACATCGCGCGTCTTGATCGCGCCGCGGCTCATCTTCGTCGAAGCGTCCTGGTCGATCTTTACCACCGAGAGACGCTGCTTTCTCAGCTGCGCGATGACATCGTCGCGTGACGGAGCCTCTATCGTTGCGGTCCGCAGGTCGCCGTTGAAGGCGCGCGCGGTATATGTAAAAGTTCCCATTGACTAATCCTCTCTAACGTTTCGTTTCGCGGCTGACTGCCGGGCGCGGTGTCCCGGGCTTGGCGGCGGGGTCGTCGGCGGGATCGAGCTGCCCGATCATGCGCTGGAACTCCGTCGGGTCGCCGCTCACGCGCAGGCATTCTTCCGCCGTCACTTCGCGGCTCATGTAGAGCTGGTACAGTGCGTCGTTCAGGGTCTGCATCCCCCACTTCTTTCCCGCCTGCATCGACGAGTAGATCTGGTGGACCTTGTCGTCGCGGATGAGCGCGCGGATGGCGGGTGTAACCACCAGAATCTCGGCGGCCATGACGCGGCCCTTGCCCTTTGCCCTCGGCAGCAGCGTCTGCGTGACGATTCCCTCGAGGACGAACGCCAGCTGCGCTCTCACCTGCGACTGCTGGTGCGAGGGAAAGACGTCGATGATGCGGTTGATCGCCTCGGCCGCCGAGTTCGTGTGCAGCGTCGCGAGCGCGAGGTGACCGGTCTCGGCGATCGTCAGCGCGGCCTGGATCGTTTCCAGGTCGCGCATTTCGCCGATGAGGATCGTGTCGGGGTCTTCGCGCAGCGCGTACTTGAGGGCATTGGCGAACGACTTGGTGTCGCTGCCGATCTCGCGCTGGTTGACGATGCAGGCCTGGTGCTTGTGAATGAACTCGATCGGGTCTTCGACGGTGATGATGTGCCCCTTTCGCTCCTTATTGATCTTGTCGATCATCGCGGCGAGAGTAGTCGATTTTCCCGAGCCGGTCGGGCCCGTGACGAGCACGAGGCCACGGGGTTTTTCCGCCATCTTGGCGATGGAGCCGGGAAGGCCGAGCTGCTCGAAGGTCTTGATCATGAACGGAATCTGACGCACCACCATCGAGACGCAGCCGCGCTGCTTGAAGCAGTTGCCGCGGAAGCGCGCGAGATTCTGGATTCCGAACGAGAAGTCGAGCTCGTCGTCGAGCTCGAACCTCTTCTTCTGCTGCTCGGTCAGCACGGAATAGGCGATCTGGAGCGTGTCCTTCGCCGTCATTTCGTGATCGACCGAGGAGTTGGTGATGTCTCCATCGATGCGGAGCTTCGGCCGCTCGCCAGCCACGATGTGGAGATCCGACGCGTTGCGGGAAACCATCTCCTCGAGCAGCGCGCGCAGATTGATGCCCTGTGGCTTGGGCGGCTGCGGATTTACCGGCAGGAAGTCGAGCTTTGGTGCGGTCATGTGGATGCGTGATGAGTGGGATTCGCGTCGGCGCTGGTCTCGCGCACGATCTGGTCGAGCGGACATATGCCCTTGATAACCTTGAGCCAGCCGTCCATGCGGAGGGTGAGCATTCCCTCCTCGATTGCCGCTTTCTGGATCTCCGCGGCGCCGACACTCTGCATGATCAGCTTCCGCAGCCGCGGGGTCATGTTCATGACCTCATAAAGGCCCTGCCGGCCCTTGAGACCGGTGCCATCGCACTGCTCGCAGCCCTGGCCGCGGAAAACGGGCAGCTTTTCCATTGGGGTATCGAGGGTGACTTCCTCGAGGTACGGGCGGGCGACTTCGGTCGCGCGCGCCTTCGCATCCTTCAACGCCATGTCGGTGAAATTGAGGTCACGAAGGGTCACGCCGCCGTCGATCTTCGCGCCGGCCACTTCGGCTGCATCCATCTTGTAGAGAGTCGCGCACTTGAGGCACACGCGCCGAACGAGCCGCTGCGCCAGAATCAGGTTCAGCGCCGACGCCACGTTGAATGGCTCGATTCCCATGTCCATGAGACGCGTAACGGTCTCGGGGGCCGAGTTCGTATGCAGCGTCGAGAGCACGAGGTGACCCGTGAGCGCCGCCTTGATCGCGATGCCGCCGGTCTCCAGATCCCGGATTTCTCCCAACATGATGATGTTGGGGTCCTGACGCAGGAACGCCTTCAGCGCGGCGGCGAAGGTCATCCCGATCTCGGTCCTGACCAGCACCTGGTTGATGCCGAACAGGTTGTACTCGACCGGGTCTTCGGCCGTCATGATGTTGACGTCGATGTTGTTGATCTTCGACAGCGCCGAATACAGCGTCGTCGTTTTACCGGAACCCGTCGGACCGGTGACGAGCACCATGCCGTACGGGTTCGAGATCGCTTCCATCAGCTCGCGCTCGGCGCGAGGCTCGATGCCGAACTTCTCGAGGTCGAGGGTGAGGTTGCCCTTGTCGAGAATACGGAGCACGACCTTCTCGCCGAACAAGGTCGGGAGCGTCGAGACACGGAAGTCGATGATCTTGTTCAGGACCTTGAGCTTGATGCGGCCGTCCTGCGGGACGCGGCGCTCGGCGATGTTGAGGCTCGCCATGATCTTGAAGCGCGAGATGAGCGCGGGCCGCATCTTGATCGGCGGCTTCATGATCTCCTGGAGCGCGCCGTCGATTCTGTAGCGCACGCGCAGGTCTTTCTCGAAGCACTCGAAGTGGATGTCGGAGGCGCCCTTCTTTACCGCATCGGTCAGGATGGCGTTGATGAGCTTGACGACCGGGGCCTCGTCGATGAGACCCGTGATTGCGTTGTCGACCGGAGCGGCCGCTTCGTTCTCGCTCTCGAGAATCTCGACTTCTTCATTGATGTCGTTGAGGAGATTCTCCATCTGCGCTTCGCCGGACTCGTAGAACTTCTCGATGGCGTTGCGAAGCGTGAACTCGCCGGCGATGACCGGGAAGATGTCCAGGCGCGTAATGAACTTGATGTCCTCGAGCACGCCGAGGTGGCCCGGATCGGACAGGGCGACAGTCAGCGTGCGCCCATCGCGCTTGAGCGGAAGGACACTGTGCTTGAGGGCCAGCTCGCCCGGGATCAGCTTGGCGATCTTCGGATCGACCTGGAACTTGGTGAGGTCGACGGCGGGCATGCGGTGCTGACGGGCAAGCATCCGGGTAAGATCGGTTTCCTTGACGTAACCGAGCTTTACCAGGTTGTAGCCCACTCTGGTACCGCTGTTTCTCTGTTCCTGAAGAGCCTTGTTGAGCTGGTCCTGGGTCACCAGCCCTTCTCTCAAAAGCAGATCGCCAATCCTAAGCGCCTTTGCGGCAGGAGCTGTCACGAGCGCGTATCCCTCCGGTGCGGCTTCCTGGGTGCTTTCGGCAGCTCGGAACGCCTGGGTATGACTGTGTTCTTAGGACGCGGTAGCAGCGAGAAGGTTACGCTGGTATCGAGCTTTCCTACCATAGAGGGTCCGATCCCTTTGACCCTGAGCAACTCCTCCCGCGAGCCGAACGGGCCGAAGGAGTCCCTGTCCGCTACGATTCGCCGGGCGAGGGCGGGGCCGATGTGCCTGAGAGACTCGATCTCCTCGGCCGTGGCAACATCCAGATCGACCGGTCCGGTCCGCTGGGCAGGCTCCTTTTGTTTTCTTCCCCGTTTCGGCTTCCGGCCTGCCTTTCTGGCCGAATCCGCCGCCCTTATCTGGGTCTCGAGGGCGCTCCTGGCCGGCCGGTCCGGGGGAGAGCGAGGCTGGACGGCATGGTAGACCCTTGTCGCTGTCCCCAGGACGAGGATGGCCGAGAAGAAGAGCAGCGCCTTTCGCTCGGCCTGGGTGCCCATGAGCGAACAATGGGCGGGTCAGCGGGAGGAGCGTCATCCCGCCGTTGCGGGGGACATTAACCCCGTGCGGCGGGGCACGAGACCGGGAGGGGGATCCAAGTTCCGAGTCATGCGTTGGTCAGTTCAAGTTATGAGTGGTTATCAGTTGACTGCCTACGACTCAGAACCACTGACCAACTTGAACTAACTCACTCACAACTCAAGACTCGGATCCCCTCCATGTTTTCTCGTGCGCTGCTCCGCGCTCCTAAGTTGCTAGGGTCGCGTCACCAAGGCAGTGGCAACATCCCCGACTATGGCAAGCGATCTCGCCGAGATCTTGTCCATGGTATCCTGCCGCGTGTGATGCGCATCGTACGTGAGGTCGATCACGTCGATGACGCGGAGACCCGCGTTGAGGAGCGGCAGGTGATCATCCGTTACCGGTCCCCCGCTCTCCTGGACGAAGATGCTGGCGTAACCGAGATCCGCCGCGGTCTGCCAGACCCGCGCCACCACCTCCGGGGCACGCTGAAACGAGTGAGTCTCGTAGGGGATACGAAGGTCGGCATCACCGATCATGTCCCAGACTACGCCGAACAGCGGCCTGTAATCGGGTGATGGCAGGTGCGATGCGAAGTACGTAGACCCGATGAGCACGTCCACTTCCGGCGGGCCGAACTCGCCGTAATCCTCGCCATCGACGAACAGCAGATCGACGCCAACGCTGGGCTTCTGCCGCTTCAGCACATCGCCGAGGGCGACGAACAGGCCGACACCCGCGGCACCATCGTTTGCGCCAGGGACGGGCAGCTTGCGGTCGGCATCACTCGCCGCGGCCTCTGAGATCGGCCGTGTGTCCCAGTGGGTCACGTAAAGCACCCGCTCGGAAAGCTCGGGCCGGAAACGCGCCAGAATATTTCGCATCGGCAGCTTCGTGCCGCTCGCGGTGGTGTGGGTCCAGGACTGGACGATTACCGTATCGGCCCGCGAGCGCATCTGCGCGACGATCCAGTCACCCGCTTTTTTCGCCGCCGGTGTGCCGGGCACGCGCGGCCCGAACTCGAACTGGGTCCTCGCGTAGCCCAGCGCCGCGCTGCCGCTGAAGGCGGTCGCTCCGCCCGCGGGGGCCTTTGTCGCGGCGCTGCCACGCTGGGCGTCTCCGCTGCAGGAGACGCCGGCAATGGACGCCGCGACTATGATCGCTATCGATCTCACTTGAACTCTCCGGCGTAGAACTGGAGGTGCATCACCGCGCTCAACACTGTCTGCGTGAATCGCCGGTTAAGGTTACGGTCGAAGCTCTCCACGCGCGACAGCACGAAGCTCGACGTCAGGTTCTCGGCAACGTCAGTATCGGCGCTCATGCTGAGGGCCCGCCGACCGTTGTCGGAGAGGCGGCTCTCGCCGGTGAACGAAAACGGATTGACGACGAAATTCTGGCCCTGGCTTTCCTGGTAGGTCAGGCGCGTCCGCAGATCGCTCCGGGCCGCCCAGTCGGCCGGCAGCGCCCACGGCTTGGCAAGATCGACGCTGAAATCGGAGTTGTTTCCGTTGCTGCGCAGCCCCGGCCGGGAATCCAGGCGCCGGGTCAGAGAAAACCCGACTGTGCTCGACAGCGGGCGGGCGCCCGCGAATACGACCGAGGCGCTAATGGGAAAGCTGCGTACTCTCAGCCTCCCACTGTCGTCGAACTCTTCGCCGAGAAGCGGCTCCGTTGCATTGAACTGCCGCGTCTCGAGCATGCGGGCGTTCGCACCGAGGCTGGAGATGACCGATTGCAGGGCGGCGGGCCTGCCGCTCCACCGCAGAGAGATGTCGGGAAAAACGACCTGAGTTCCGTCGACGACCTCCTGCCTCTCGTCGAACCTGCGGGTCCAGTTGCGGGTGTTGATGCGCTGATATCTGCTGGCGATGCTTGCGCCGCCGGGCAGGTTGAGAGACTGGTTCACCGAAAGCTGGGTGACGAGCCCCGCGCTGGTGGCCAGATCGCCTCCGAGCTCGCGGAAGGTGTTCACGCCGCCGAGCGCGAACTGGTAGAGCAGCGGCGCCTGGCGCGAGCTGCCGTCGTAAACGGACAGGAGACTGCGATTGAAGTTCACATCTGCCGGCTGGAACCCGCCGAGCAGACCGCGCAGGAGGCTCGCGCTATCGGTGTAGAGCTTCACCGCGCGTGGGAGGTCCAGCGTCAGCCCCGCCGTCATCGTCTGGGAATTTCCGAGCCGGCGAGGGATGCGGAAATTGCCGCTGGTGTCGGCATCGCGCGTGAAGCTGAGGGTGTTCGGATCGCGCAGCATGTTATACGATGTGCCGAAGTCGAGCCGCGGCCGGAACCAGGCGGTGATGGGTGGAGAGATGTTGATTCCCGCCTGCATCGCGCGCTCGCGCTCCAGTCCGGTGTCGGTGCCAAGGAACCGATCGCGATCGGTGGTTGCGATCAGTCCCAGAGGAGAGCTGGTGCCGTATCCGCGCAGGTCACGCACGGACGTAAGGTCCCACCGCACCGACGCGGCCTTGACCGGCCGGAAAACGAGGCTGCTGCCATTTCTCCACGTCGTCGTGCGGCCGCGCGCCGAGCGGGCCGAATCGTCGAAGGCCACGGCCGGCTTGAGGAACGAGGCGCGGTCATCCCGGCCATTGGTGTACACGCTGGTGAGATGGAGCTCGGTCGGCGTCCAGCGCGAAAGTCCGGGCAGCAGCGCGCGCGTCACGTTGAAATCGAGTCCGACGATCAGGTTTTGCGCCCGTCCCAGTTCGTACTCGCTGCGCGATCTACCCGTCGTGTACGCCGAATTGAGCGAGAGATTGTTGAGAATGGGAGAATAGAACTTCCCCATCGAAGGCGTCGATTTCCGCAGGCTGAAGGTGACCGATGTCGCGGCGGATCTGGGCCTGCGGAGTCCCTCGATCGCCTCAGCCTGGATGTCCGACTGCGACAGGTAAAATGGATCGACGGCGTCGGAGGTATGGTTGATGGTAACCGGCATCGCGATGCCGAGAGATGCCGGCAACAGCTTCTCGATGCGGAACGCGGAGCTGATGTTCAACGCGTTGTCGGCCAGAAAAGTAGGCTGCTCCGACAACTGCCGGAAATGCGGATCGCGACGACTGCCGCTAACCCGGATGTCCGCGAAATCGCCCGCGACGATCGAGAGGCCGATTTGACCCGCGAATCCAGTCTCGCTGACCACCCCCCCGAGGCGCATGTCGTCAACCCAGAGCTCGAGCGTGTCGCCGGGAAGGAGCGGGTTGGCGGAGCCTCCCGAGGGAAGCCTCAGCATTCCGACCGACAGTTCCTGAACCGCGGCGAGGTTGGGCGGACTCACAGCTGGATTGATGCTGTACACGATGTATCCGTCGTCGCACGCCGCGTAGCGCTCACCGCGGGTTGAGCCCGCGGGCACGGGAGTATTCTCGATCAGCACGGAATCGAGTCCGGTGCAGGTGTTCCGGGCGGTGCCTTTCAGCAACGCGTTTTGAATTTGCGCGCGGAGCGCGAACAGCTTGTCGAACCGAACCCGGATTTCCGGGAGCCACGCGGTCTTCGGAGCTCCGGAGTTGATCGGAGTCCGATACATGTAGAAGTTGTTCGCGTCGCGCCCGATCTTCACGTAGAACTGAAGCTCTCCAGCCGGTCCCCACCCATTGCGGACGCCCTGCGCCCACAGGCGCAGCTCCTGATACGCCATGAAATTCTTGTCCCCTTCAGGGAAGCGGTAATAAGCCTCCGCTCTCTCGTAGGGCTCGAGGTCGGTGGCGGTCAGGCGTAGCGATCGCTCGTTGATTTGCACGCGGCCAGGCTGATATGCGACGGTCTTGCTGGTCGGAGCGTCCGTGACGCCAGGCGGGGATTCATAGCGCACGCCGCCGGTCGCGACGTCGCGGTCCTGCGTACCGATCACTCCGGAGTGCACGACTCCGGCTGAGGTCTCGTCGCCGGCGATCCCGCGCAGCGCCCGATCGCTGACCTTGAGCCACGGCGCGCCGGTAAGGCGGAGGCGCGCCAACGGCACCGTCGTAAATTCACCGTCGCCGGCCCCCTCGCCCGATATCACCGTGATGCGGACCGCTCGCGCCCGGCGGAGGAGCGGTTGGCCCAATGAATCGTCGGGTTGCCGGAACGGAATCCTGAACAGCACCCAGCATACGACTTCTGTCGGGCCGGAATTCGTCGAGAGCCGCTGCTCGCGCGAGCATTTCCCCTGGCGGGTGTGCTTCAGCGTGTCCGCGAGGTTCACGATGTAGCGCTGCCACTGCTCACCGTCCCGCTCGCTGCTCGTCAGGTTGATGACGTTGTCGGCGTCGATGTCCTCTTCGTCGAGACGGTTGTTGTTGATCGTACAGTTCGTCGTCGCGTCGCCGAGATACTGACTGATCCCGTAGCCTCCCCTGCAGGTGGGGAATGACTCGTAATCGAGCGCTTGCGGCGACCCGCCGGCAATCGTGTCTATCACGGCATGCAGCGTATCGACCACGTCGCCGGGAAGGCCCCTGTCATTCGTCGCGGTGTTGAACGCACGCGAGAACGGATCGCGCTCGCTGTCCAGCCTGTCGAACCCCTGGATCTTCCTGCCGCGGTAGGTCGTATCGTTTACTCCCGATGGCAGCGCCCGCACCAGCAGGGAATCCGGGCTGAACGCAATCGAGTTCTCCGATACTTCCCCGAAATCGAAAACGACGACCGGATTACGCGAAAGCCTGGCACCTACCGGGATCTGCGCCCAGAACTCGAGGTTCTCCGCGCGGGACACATCCGAGCCGCTCACGCCAAGCGTGGTACGTATCGACCGCCAGCGGCGGCCCGGAGTCGTGCCCGGCAAGAGCCAGCGAAACTGTTTCTTCGCGTTATCGAACAAGCCGCCGACATTGAGCGGATAGAGGGTGAGCCAGAGCAGCTGCTCCGGACCGGTGACACCAGTGCCCGCAAACGCAGCGAGGGAATCGATGTCCGTGATGCTGTACCTCACCGGGCGTCCCTCCGCGTCGACACCATTGCTCTGCCAGGCGAGCGTGGATGCGCGGGTCAGGTCTACCACGCCAGCGCCGAACCGTGCCGGCAGCCGTGTGCCGAGGGCAGGCTGGCTGCTGTAGTACCACTGCTGGTCCGAGAGCGGGATAGCGAGACCGCCCTCTCCTTCGAACGACTCGATGTACGCCTGCTGCGACGCGCTCGTATTCGGCCGGCTTCCCGCGAGCTCCGCCGAAAACCCGATGCGGGAAGGAGCGGTCGTCTCGCCGAACGGCAGCTTCGACACCAGCCTGGTGAGAGGCTCTGCGTCAAAGCTGAATAGAGCATTGACCCCCGCGACCAGCGACGCCGCCGGCTCGAAACCCAGCGGCGGCCGCGTGAAGTTCGTTCGCTGGCTCTGGGAGATTGCGGTGAAGTTGATCTGCCCGTGTGAAAGCGGGAATTCGGCCGTGGCTCCAAAAATCGACGTAGGTGTTTCCTCGAAGACGGGATTTTCCTCGTACTGCACCGTGACCTGGCGGGGACGTGGGAAAAGCGTGTCAGGCCTGTTGAAGGAAACACGACCAAGATCGTAGTCGACGGAGTAGTCCGTCCCGCGCGTGAGCGGAATTCCGTCGACGAGGAGCCGTTCCGAATTCGGACGCAGCTGCACACTGCCGAGCATCAACGCCCCGCTCTCCCCGCTGCCTTCCTCCTGATAGCGAACACGAATGTGGTAGACCGCTACCGGCCGCTGCGAAGATCGCACGTATTCCGGCGGTGTCGTGTAGATGGTGTCGTTGGTTGGATTCCCGCCGACGGCAAGTCCGTCGGATGCGAACGGCTTTGCCGAGGGAAAGACGAGAAACTGATCCCGAATGGTGCGCGCTCCGGGAGATCCCAGACTGAGCTCGAAGTTGGGATCGCTGGGCCTGGGCCAGATCCGGTTCTCCAGATCGAAGCTCGAGCTGTTGGTGGCCTGGGCCAGTCCGAACAGCTTGAGGTAGGTATCGGCGCCGCCCCCGGCCGGCTTCTCCTGATCCTCGCTGCTGCCGGTCACGACCTTCAGAGTGACGCTCTGCCGCCGGAGATCGGCGCCGCCGAGGCGGTAAACGCTGCGAATCTCCCGGTCGAAGGCCGGATCGCCAGGCTGCACTTCCGGATCCCAGAGCAGGTTGGCGAACTGCTCCTTGGAGCCATCGAACACCAGATCGGGCGTCCCGCCCGTGCTGGCAAAAACAGTATCCCGGCCGTTGATGCGAACGCGATAAGCGACGACCAGGCGCTCGTTGTTGAGCGCGAGCGGCCGCACCAGCGCGATCCAGAGAAGCGATGGATCGGCGTAATAGTCGACACCTTCCCGCAGATATTCGTAGACCTGGCCGCGGCGGGACCGCGGATGCCCGATGAGCCTGAACTGCGGTCCGCTGGGGTTCGGCGGCTGCCCTCCGATGAGGAGCCGGTACAGAAAGATCTTCTTCGGGCGCAGCGTATCCGGCAGCGATGCTGAAACCGCCGCCATCCTTCTCGTATCGAGGATGTCGATGTTCGGATAGGCGGCGCCGAACAGCCTGGGATCGACCGTGAAGAAAAAGCGTCGCTGCTCGAACTGATAGTCCTCGATCTTCCGGTCGAGCGCGCGCAGCGTGCGCTCGCCAACGGTGAAGACGTTATCGCGCACGACGTTGCCTTTCTGCTGGGCGAGAATGGTCTTGAGCCGCATCGAGCCGATCCTGGTGACCGCCTGGATGCCGTAATTACCGCTCGGGATACCGGCGGTGATGTACCGCGAGGCCGGCGGCTGGAAGGTGACGTTGCCGATCTCCACCCTCTGCACGAGCTCACTGCCCCTTCCCTCGTAGTAAATCGAGATGTTGTTGGACGCGTCGAACTCCCGCTGAGTGTCGTAGTCGAGATCCACGTGCACGCGCTCGGCGACGATCCCGCCCGATTTGGCGGAAAACTGGAAATCAACGAGCGGCTCGAAGGCGCTGCGGCAGTTTACGGCGGGGTCGAAGAAGAAAGTGGACGAGCAAAGCGCGCTCTGATTCTTTTCCGCGCGGAACTCGAGGCGGCCATCGAGCTGTAATCCCAGGTCGGCGTACTCGCCGAGTATCGGGACGGGCCTGGGAGTGGCCGCCGGCTTGGGCTTGAGCGGCAGCTCACCGGGGTACGATGGCGCCGGAACCGGCGTGGCGAGGTTGCTCGTCGCCACCTGGCCCCACACCGCTTCCATGATCGCGCGCATGTTCTGCTGGAACGCCGTAGCCCTGGCCGCTTCGATCTGCGCCTGCGCCTGGCGAAATGACTCGCGATCGCCGCGCGAGAGCACAGGAGGAAGCGTCAGCGGAAGCGTATCCGTTCCGATCCGCAGCCTGATGCCGGGAGCGCCGGGAGTCCCGGTCGGAGGCGATACCGGTGTTCCGGGGATCGCGGTCCGCGTGGTGTCCTGTGGATCCTGGGCGCGCGCATCGGGTGGGCGGCTTATCGATGCCACCAGCATCGCTGCGAGGAGGCTCAAAACACGCGCCGCGCGCACCGAATCGTGCGTGGAAGTCGTTGTCGTCGTGCCGCTTACCAACGAGCGCACGGTATATTTCACACTGTGAAGATACTGCACCGCTACGTGCTAAAGGAACACTTGGGGCCGCTCACGTTCGCCCTGACGGCGCTGACGTCGATTCTGCTCCTCCAGTACATAGGCAAGCACTTCGGGCAGCTCGTCGGCAAAGGGCTGCCGACGCTGGTAATCGCGGAGTTCTTCGGACTGTCGGTGCCGCTGACAATAGCGCTGACGCTCCCGATGGCGGTGCTGGTCGCGACTCTGTACGCGTTCAGCCGGCTCGCCGCCGAAAATGAGATCACGGCATTGAAGGCGAGCGGAGTGAGTCTCGTCAGCGTGCTCCAGCCGGTGCTGTGGGCAGCGCTGGGAGTGACGCTCGTAATGGTTGGCTTCAACGACCAGGTCCTCCCCCGCTCGAACCACCGACTAAGCATCCTGCAGCGGGACATCGCGCAGACGAAGCCGACATTCGGGCTGCGCGAGCAAGTGATTAACGAAGTGATCCCCGGGAAGTTCTATCTACGGGCCGGACACCTCGACGAGGCCACCAACCTCATGCGCGAGGTGACCATCTACGACATGGGCGATCCGACGCGCCGGCGGACCATCTACGCCGACAGCGGGAACATGAGCATGACCCGCTCGATGACCGACCTCGAATTGACGCTCTACAACGGGAACACGCAGGATGTTCCGTCCGCGACCCCCGACGACCTCCAGCGCCTGTACTTCGACGTCGATGTGATCCGTATCCGCAATGTGGGGAACCAGTTCCAGAAGACGACCAGCGATTCGTACAAGAGCGACCGCGAGATGACGGTGTGCGAGATGCAGGCAGCACAGGACAGGTCGCGCAAGGAGCATGCGATGGCGCGCCGGGAATTTCTCGCCAAGCGGGCTGCCGCAATCAAGGGCGGAACGAAGCTGAGCAAGGAAGTGCTCACCGCGCGCACGAGCCCCGCCTGGGACATTGGGCTGGGCAGGGTCTACTGCAACGCGGTCAGTCTGCTGTCGGTGGGAACAGCCCAGGCGCAGGCGGTAACATCGCGTGTCCGTCCGCCATCCACAGGGATCACGGATCCGCTGGGGGCGACGATGCTGGAAGGGCTCCGGCTTCGAATGACGGAGAGCTCGCGGATCGTGAGCTCGTACGGGGTGGAAATTCACAAGAAGTTCGCGCTCGCGGTCGCCTGCTTCGTCTTCGTGCTGCTGGGGGCTCCGATCGCCTTGCGATTCCCCCGGGGGGGCGTGGGCCTCACGATCGGCGTGAGCCTCTTCGTGTTCGCGCTCTACTACGTGTGTCTGATCGCGGGCGAGTCTCTCGGCAAGCGCGGACTTCTCGCGCCGGTGGTGTCGATGTGGGCTGCCAACGTGCTGTTTGCACTCGTCGCGCTGTGGCTGCTGTCGAAGATCGGGCGCGAAGCGCGCACGGCGCGCGGCGGCGACATGGGTGAGATGATCGACGCGATCCGCGGCTGGGCGCGCGAGAAGATCGGCGCCGACCGGCGCAGGCGCGCTCTGGAGAGAGTCCCCGCTTGACGATCGTCCGCGCTCTGGACCGATACGTCTTCAAGGAATTCTGGACGATCTTCGTTCCGACAGCGCTCGGGATGCCGGTCCTGGTGAACGTCATCGACCTGACGGACAATCTCGACAAGTACCTGGCGCAGAAGCTGAGCGCCGGCCGCATTGCGCTCAGCTATCTCTACTGGCTTCCCGATTCGATGTTCATGGTGCTGCCGGCAGCCGTCCTTTTCGCGACGGTGTTCGCCATTGGGGCTTTGACGCGCCACTCGGAGATCACCGCGGCCAAGGCGTCCGGCATCAGCTTTTACCGCCTGATCGCCCCGATCTTCGTGGGAGCGGTCATCGCGACCTTCCTCGGGCTCTTCCTCGGCGAGCTCGCCCCGATCACCAACAAGAAACGCCTCGAGCTGCTCGAGAGCACCCGTGGGGCGGTAAGGAACGACCGGTACAACTTCGCTTATGCAGCCGACGGCGGGCGGGTGTACAAGATCGGCGGCCTGCACCTCCTCGATAATTCGGTCCAGGGATTGGTGATAGAGCGGAAGGGGGTGGGGCCGGAGTACCCGTCGTATGTGGTATCCTCGACTGGTGCGCGTTACCAGCCGGGCAGCGGCTGGATGATCGGCAAAGGGGCCATGCACGTGATCCCCGACTCCCTCTCGAACGTCACCTTCAGCTTCGACTCGCTTCTCGACAAGCGCTTCAGGGAAGAGCCGAAGCAGCTCACGCTTTCACAAAAGGCTCCTTCCGACATGGGCTTCCGCGAGCTTGGCCGCTTCATCACCTCGATGGAGCGTTCGGGAGCGCAGGTCAACGAGCTGCGCGTCGAGCGAATGCTGAAGCTGGCCATTCCGATCACGTGCATCGTGATCCTTCTCTTCGGCGCGCCGCTGGCGACGAGCACGCAGCGCGGGGGCGCGGCATACGGAGTAGGTCTGAGCCTGGCGACGACGGTGATCTTCCTGATGCTGATCCAGCTGACGAAAGGGATCGGAGGCAAGGGGATCATTCCCGCCGACCTGGCAGCGTGGCTGCCGAGCATCATATTCGGGGTAGTGGGACTCTTTCT
>Ga0136633_1001308_pt1 | contig 18507 bp, 16 predicted proteins | sample AntDrymeUQ832206_2_FD_105494 | JGI IMG/M metagenome (GOLD analysis project Ga0136633, IMG submission 105494) | Polar desert sand microbial communities from Dry Valleys, Antarctica - metaG UQ83 (22.06) | ecosystem: Environmental > Terrestrial > Soil > Desert | place: Antarctica: Dry Valley...
AGGTCGCGCCACATATCGTCAGCCTATAACGGACGGAGCGCGCGTCAACCGCGGATCGGCGACGGCCTGAGCTCGGCGCGGCGGGCCTCGCCTCCCGCCCCCGCGAACAGGCACAAACGACTTTCCTACATCCCCTCCCCGCTCGCATAAGCTTGTCGATGAGCGACTCGCCCGTCAATCTCTTCGCCTTCGAACCGATCCCCTCGGCCTCCAACCGCCATGACGGCTGGACGCCCGAGCGGCAGCGCGGCTTCATTCATGCCCTCTCCCGGATCGGCATGGTCTCGGCGGCGGCGCGCGCCGTCGGGATGAGCCGCAACGCGGCCTACGCCTTGCTGAAGCGCGCCGGGCCGGAGAGCGGCTTCGCTTGCGCCTGGCGCGACGCACCGGGTTGGCGCGGGTCACGGTGATGCTGACGGCCGTCGAGCGCGCGCTCGACGGGGTCGAAATCCCCTATTTCTATCGCGGCGTGCAGCGCGGCACCCGCCGCGTCTATAATGATCGCCTCCTCATCGCCGCCCTGCGCGCGGCCGAGCGGGTGCAAGGTGAGGACGAAAGTAGCCGGGGCGGAAAGTGACGCTTCTGCGCGCGACGTACCGTCATTTTCGTCACCTTCGCGCCACTCTGTTTCTCGCCCGCCACCCCGCTATAGGGAGCCATGGCCGCTACTCCGCCGTCCCTCGCCGCCCTCGCCCAGACCGGCCTCGATGCGCTGCGCCGGGGCGATGCCGGCGGCGCCCTGACGATCTTCGAAGCGATCGAGGCGCAGGGCGGGTCGCCGCCCTGGCTCGCGGTGGCGCGCGCGCGCAACATGCTGGGCGACGCGGCGGGCGAAGAGCAGGCGCTGATCCGCGCGCTGGAGCAGGACAAGCGCGATCTGCCCGCCTTGCTGGCGCTCGGCGAATTAAAGGCGCGGACCGGCGACGACCGCGCCGCGGGCGACAATTTCCGCGCGGCGCTGAACCAAGCCGCCGCGGTCGGCGCGGCGCCCCAGCTGCAGCCTTTGCTCGAACGCGCCCAGACCTTTCTCGCGGAATCGACCACCCGCTACGAAGCCCATCTCGCCGCGAAGCTGGACGAGGCCGGCCTGACCAATGGCAAGGCCAGCCCGCGCGTCGATGCCGCGCTCGATCTGCTGCTCGGCCGCAAGCAGCTTTATCTGCAGCAGCCGAACAGCTTCTATTTCCCCGGCCTTCCGCAGCGCCAATTTTACGAGCGCAACGAATTTCCCTGGCTGGCCGGGATCGAGGCGGCCTTCCCCGCCTTGCGCGACGAACTCCTCGCGGTCGTCGCGGATGCAGGCGATTTCGCGCCCTACGTCACCGGAACGCCGGGCCGGCCACCACCCAACAATCACCTGCTCGGAGATCCGAGCTGGGGTGCCTTCTATCTCTGGCAGAGCGGGGCGCCGGTCGCGGGCCAGGCCGAGCGCTGCCCGGCGACCATGGCCGCGCTCGAGGCCGCCCCGATCCCGGTCATCGCCAATCGCTCGCCCATGGCGCTTTACTCCCTGCTCAAGCCCGGCACCCACATCGCGCCGCATCACGGCATGCTGAACACGCGTCTGATCTGCCATCTGCCTTTGATCGCGCCGGAAGGCTGTGCGCTTCGCGTCGGCAACGAGACGCGCGAGTGGCGCGAAGGCGAGACCCTGATCTTCGACGACAGCTTCGAGCACGAAGCCTGGAATCGCGGCAGCCGGACGCGCATCGTCCTGCTCTTCGAGATCTGGCGCCCCGAAATCGGCGCGGCCGAGTGCGAGGAGCTGACCGCTCTGTTCGAAGCGGTGGACCTGTTCGGACAGTCGGATGGGCCGGATGCCTGAATGAAGATTGGTCGAATTCAAGCTCCGGCTTGGCTGAGCTTGTCGAAGCCCTCTCCTGCCTGTCGTTCCCGGAAAAGGAAGTGAGGGCCTTCGACAAGCTCAGGCAAGTCGCTTCAGGTCGAGCTGATCCAGCGACTTGCGTCGTTGAACCTCCGCACGTCCCGACCTAAGCGCCAGCGCGATGTCCACCAACTCGCCATTCCAGTTCCGCGATTATCGCGCCTTCTGGGCTGCGCGCCTCGCCAGCACGATCGCCAACACCATGCTGGTCGTCGTCATCGGCATCCACGTTTATGACATCGCACGGCTGACGATGAGTATCCGCGAGGCGAGTTTCTGGCTCGGCATGGTCGGCCTCGCCCAGTTCCTGCCCTTGTTCCTGCTGGTGCTGGTCGCGGGTTATATCGCCGACCGCATCGACCGGCGGCTGATCGTGCGGCTTTGCCTGGCCGCCGAAATGCTCTGCGCCACCGCCCTTGCCGCCCTGGTCTGGCTTGAGGCGATGAGCCTCGCGCCGCTCTTCGCGGTCGCTGTCGTGCTCGGCATCGCGCGCGCCTTCGCCGGCCCGGCTTTGGGCTCGATCGCGCCCAATCTGGTGCCGCCGGAGCAATTGCCCAGCGCGATCGCCTTGAACTCGATCGCCTGGCAATCCGGGTCAGTGGTCGGACCCCTGATGGGCGGTGCGGCTTACGCGCTCTCGACCAGTCTGCCTTACGAATTGTCGGCCGCGCTCTACACCCTGTCGCTCGTCGCCATGTTCCTGATCCGGCCGATCCCGCGCGGCAATGCCGGCGAATCGCACCCGCTGCGCGCGGTGATCGAGGGCCTCGCCTATGTCCGTGACAACAAGATCGTGCTGGGCGCGATCAGCCTCGATCTCTTCGCGGTGCTCCTCGGCGGTGCGACCGCGATGCTGCCCGTCTACGCGCGCGACATCCTCCATGTCGGCTCGGAAGGGCTGGGCGCATTGCGCGCCGCCCCCGCGGCCGGCGCGGCGCTCACCGCCCTCATCCTCGCCCGCTATCCCCTGAAGCGCCGGGTCGGTGCGACGATGTTCTGGTGCGTCGCGATCTTCGGCGTGGCGACGATGGTCTTCGGCGAAAGCCGCTGGATGTGGCTCTCGCTGGCCAGCCTGTTCGTGCTCGGCGCGGCAGACATGATCAGCGTCTATGTCCGCTCGTCGCTCATTCAGCTGCACACGCCCGATGCGATGCGCGGCCGTGTCTCCGCCGTGTCCGGCCTGTTCATCAGTGCCTCGAACGAGCTTGGCGAATTCCGCGCGGGGCTGGCCGGCGCGGCCGTCGGGCCGGTGATGGCGGTCGTCGGGGGTGGCGCGCTCGCGGTGCTGGTGACAGGCATCTGCGCCTGGGCCTTCCCATCGCTGCGCAAGGCGGACCGGTTCGTCCCTCCGGACGACATCCTGCTCGCCGGGGCGCCAGGCAAGGATCAGCCGCTCAACGAACCGCCCATCCTCGCCGCCGGCTACAAAGCGGAGCCGCCGGCGCGATGAGGCTCCAGCCCGCCAGTCCAGGCCACCAGCGCCCAACGCGTCCCGCGCGTAACCGGCGTGACCCGGTGCAGCGCCTGCGAGGGGAACAGGCAAACCCCGCCACGAGGCAGCGTCCTGTCAACGCCGACACTATCGGGCACGATTTCGAGCGCGCCGCCGTCATAGTCGTCGGGCGCCGAGAGCTCGACCGAAAGCGAGATCAGCCGCCTGTCGCCGAGGTCGCGCCCCGCATCGGTGTGCCACATCGCGAAATGACCGCCCGGGTCGTAACGGAGAAGCTGCACGGGCTCTGCGAGCGGGCCGACGCGCTGGCCGAATTCCGCCGCGCCCAGCTGGAAAAGTGCGTCGAGCCGGGCAAACAACCAGCCCGCCTCGTGCCGGGTGACCAGCGCCGACTGGACATTGCGCCGCGCCGGATCGATCACTTCGCCGCTATCGCCGTAAAGCGGGCCGGGGCGCAGCCGCCCGTCCGCCAGCGCAATCGCCGCCTCGCATTGCGGGCCGGTCAGCGCGTCCGGGACGGCAAGCAAAGCGCGCGGCATCGCGTCACGCTATTGAGGTTCAGCGAAGGAGACCAGCCATGAAAGCCGCCAACATTCTTGAAACGATCGGCCATACGCCGCATGTCCGCCTGAACCGCCTGTTCGGGAGCGCGGAAGTCTGGATCAAGCAGGAAAGGGTCAATCCCGGCGCTTCGATCAAGGACCGCATCGCGCTGGCGATGATCGAGGATGCGGAAAGCTCGGGCGCGCTCAAGCCCGGCGGCACGATCATCGAGCCGACCTCCGGTAACACGGGCATCGGCCTGGCGATGGTCGCCGCGGTGAAGGGCTACAAGCTCGTCCTCGTCATGCCCGAAAGCATGAGCCTGGAGCGCCGCCGCCTGATGCTCGCTTATGGCGCGAGCTTCGATCTGACCCCGAAGGAAAAGGGCATGAAGGGCGCCATCGCCCGGGCCGAGGAGCTGATCGCCGACACCCCGAACAGCTGGATGCCGCAGCAATTCGAGAACCCCGCCAATCTGGAGGTCCACCGCCGCACCACCGCGCAGGAAATCCTCCGCGATTTCCGCGACGCCCCGCTCGACCTACTGATCACCGGCGTCGGCACCGGCGGCCACATCACCGCCTGCGCCGAGGTGCTGAAGGCGGAATGGCCGGCGCTTCAGGTCTTCGCGGTCGAGCCGACTTTGTCGCCCGTATTGTCCGGCGGCCAGCCCGGCCCCCACCCGATCCAGGGCATCGGCGCCGGCTTCATCCCCGCAATCATGAACGTGGGCGTGCTCGACGGCATCATCCAGGTCGACCCCGCCGACGCCAAGGAAATGGCGCGCCTGTCGGCCCGCGAAGAAGGCATGCTGGTCGGCGTCAGCTCCGGCGCGACCTTGCAGGCGATCAAGCAGAAGCTGGCGGAGATCGGCGAAGGCAAACGCGTGCTGGGCTTCAACTACGACACGGGCGAGCGTTATTTGTCGGTGCCGGACTTCCTGCCGGAGGCATGAGGCTGGATTGCTTCGCCGCGCTCGCAATGACGATCATCTCCGTCACCGCGAGCCGCGAAGCGCCGCGGCAATCCAGGCGCTACCGGATCGTCGCCATTTCGTAGAGGAAATCGACATAGCCCATCGCCGCTTCCCTGAAGCCGGCGACGCGGGGGTTGTTCGATTCCATCAGCATGAACTCGTCCGGCGCGTGGGCACCGCTGCCATAGCCGAGGCCGAACTGGCCTGCGGGCTTGTTGAGCGGCGGGCCGGTGAAGACGAAGCCGGGCCAGGAGCCGGCATTGCGTGGGAAGAGCGAGTAGGCGACGTTGCTCCGTGTGAAGACCGCTTGCTGGGCGCGGATCACATTGCTGTTCTCGGCAGTCTCTGTCGGATCGTAGCCGCCCGACATATTGACCTCGACATCGGCGAAGCCCGCCGCCGCGAGATGGGCACGCAACTTGGGCAGGCAATCCGCGACGGTCATGTTGGGCACAAGGCGGAGGTCGAGCTTGGCGACGGCGCGCGCGGGCAGCACCGTCTTCCCGCCCGGGCCGGTATAGCCCGCGACCAGGCCCTCGATATTCACCGTCGGTTGCGAGGCGAGCCGCTCCAGCGACTCGCGCCACGGCAGATCGTCGATCCAGCGCTGCACGCCGAGCGATCTTTTCGCCTCCTCCTCACTGCGGGTCCGCGCCGCTTCGGCGATCAAAGCGCGCTCGCGCTCGGTCAGCGGCCGGACATGCTCGAACCAGCCGGTGATGGCCGGCGTGTTGCCATGATCGCGGGTCAGCGTTTTCAGCGCCTCGACAAGGTGCCAGACTGGCGAATCCACCTGCGCCTTGAGACTCGAATGGATGTCGCGCGCCGGGCCCCTGCCCCAGCGCTCGCCCGATGAAACGAGCTCCAGCTCGATGATGCCCTTGGCGCCCAAGGCGATATTGGCGTTGCCGTTCGGCCCCTGTCCGTTGGAGGGAATGATCACCCCGTCGGCCCGCCGCATCGCCGCCAGCACTTCCGGATCACGCAGCGTGTTGATGAAATTGGGCGAGCCGATCTCCTCCTCGCCTTCCGCAAGCAGGACGAGATTGACCGGGAGGCGCTTGTTGGCGGCGCGGAAGGCGTGGAGCGCGGCGAGCATTGCCATCTCCGGACCCTTCTGGTTGGTCGCGCCCCTGCCCCGGATCGCACGACCCAATGCGTGATCGAACATGCGCCCTTCGAGCGGCGGCGAGGCCCATTCGGCCGGATCATATTGCTTCACGTCGTACATGAAATAGAGGCCGACGGTGCGCCGTGCGCCCGCATCGAGCACACCGAACACTGAAGGCACGCCGCCGGTCGGGATCTTGCGGACGCCGGTGAAGCCCGCCTCGGTCGCCAGCCGCGCCATATGATCGGCGCCTTCCTGGATATTGCGCTGCTCGGCGGCGATGGTGGGGAGCGCGATCCATTCGCGCAGCCGCTGGATCGAGGCCTCATAGCCGGCGTCCACCGCGGCGCGGATCGCCTCTCGATCGCCGTCGCGGCGGGTCTGGGCAAGGCTCGCGGCGGGGGCGAGCAAGGCGGCTGAAGCAGCGGCGGCCTTGAGCACGGAGCGACGATCGGTGGGAAGGTTGGAATCGGACATCATGGACCCCCTGATTTGGCGCGGCGATTGAAGCCCCGTGCCGCGCCCCTGTCCAGCCCGAGCAATCGCCTTTGCCCGGAACTGGCGGCTTTGCAGCGGCGTTCTGGACCCGCAACAAGCCGGAGCGAAAATCATGGAAGAGCAGGAACGGCCGATCGAACGCGAGACGACGATCATCCAGACGGGCGAACGCCGTGGCGGCGGCAGCGGCGTGATAATCGCGATCGTCCTGCTGGCGATCCTGGCCGCACTCGCCTTCGTTTATTTCAGCGGAGGATTGCGCCGCGCGGCGGAGGATGTGAACGTCAACGTCAATGTCGGCGCGCCCGAACTCAAACTGCCCGACATCAACATCACGCCGCCAACCGCGCCTGCAGAACCGGCTCAGCCCGAGAACAAGAGCGGGAATTAGAGGTTCGCCGCGCAATCTTCTGCCCCAGCCGCAGCAGAAGAGTTCGTTAAGCATGCCGCTTAACCGAGGCCCAAGATACCGACGTTAGAGCTGCCCGTCCAGCGGGCCGGGTTCTTTCATGCGTCGTTTGAGTCTCATCATCGCAGCCTTGTGTGGCGCCATGCCGGCGAGCGTTCACGCGGCCGACGAAGGCGCACTCCCTTACATCGAAAGCCGCGCCGCTCGCGGCCGCGCGCTGGAATGCCTCACCCAGGCGATCTATTATGAGGCGCGCAGTGAATCCGAAGGCGGCCAGCGCGCGGTGGCGCAGGTCGTGCTCAACCGCACCCGCCACCCTAATTATCCGGGCAGCGTCTGCGGCGTCGTCTTCCAAGGCTCGGAACGGCGCACCGGCTGCCAGTTCAGCTTCACCTGCGACGGCTCAATGAACGGGACGATCGAGTCCGCCGCCTGGGACCGCGCCGAGCGGGTCGCGGGCGCTGCCTTGGCGGGGAGCGTCTATCGCCCGGTCGGCCTCGCCCTCAATTATCACACCACCGCCATCCGGCCCTATTGGGCGCCGAGCCTGGTGCGCCAGGCGGTGATCGGAGCGCACATCTTCTACCGCCTGCCGAACAGCACGTCGGAATCGTTCAGCCAGGCTTCGGTCCAGGACGATGCGGACGTCTATCTTCCCCCGATCCGCTTTGCGCCGCCCCCGGTCGGCCGCGCGCTCCGGCGCGGCACCACGCGGCTCGCCGATCTGGAAATCCCTGTGGAGGAAATCCCGGTCATCGAGCGTCCGGTGCGCTTCCGCACGATCGGCGCCCGTGCCACGCAGGCCGTGGCGCCGGGCAGGCCCGCGCCGCGCCGCGCCGCCGCGATTCAGCACGGCCCGCGGCTCGCGATCGAGGGCGGCGTCAGAGTCGCGCGCGGCTCCTGACGAATGACTAGATCCTAGTTGCGCGGCGCCTGCCGGCGATAGCTCAAAGCCTCCGCGACATGGACCCGGCCGACGCCGCCGCTGCCCGCCAGATCGGCGATGGTGCGAGCGACGCGCATGACGCGGTGATAGCCGCGGGCGGAAAGGCGCATCGCCTCGGCCGCCTGGGCGAGCAGCTTGCGCCCCGCCTCGTCGGGCATCGCGACGCTGTCGAGCAATTCACCGTCCGCTTCGGCATTGGTGCGGACCCTGTGCTTGTCGTAACGCAGGGTCTGGATGTCACGCGCCGCGCCGACCCGCTGGGCGACCTCAGCCGATCCTTCGGAGGGCGGCGGCAGACTAAGATCGGCCGCCGCCACCGCGCCCACATCGACATGGATGTCGATGCGGTCGAGCAAGGGACCCGACACCTTCGCCTGATAATCGGCGGCACAGCGCGGCGCCCGCGAGCAAGCGAGTGCGGGATCGCCGAGATGGCCGCAACGGCATCGTCGCGTTGCGCTGTCAGCATCATTTCCGAAAGGGAGGTGAAGAAGCCTGATTTCTACGTCGTCTTTGCCGACGATGATGCGATCGGTGATCGCTTCGACAATCTGCCGCTTGTCCTCAAGCGGCAGAGTATCCCAACGGGACGACAAGTCCCGTGCCTCTTCAACAGCTTCTGCTTGGGATACGGTCCCAATGCGCAGCACGTCCAAGCGTGCCTGGAGCCGGGGCAGCTCGTCTTCTAGCTGTGTGCGCCGTTCCGAAAGAGGCCGATGCCGCCGGCCGAAATCTTCCTTCGACAATTCGTCGGCGAGATAGAGCTGATAAAGGCGTTCGTCCTCCGTTTCGATCTTGCGAAGCTCCGCTTGTGCGCCAGTAATCAGATTTTGGCAGCCGACCATTTCCGCATCCGCCGCTTGCCGGTGCGCTTCAAGCTCCGTCGGGGAGAGGAGGAAATGCCGAAGCTGATCGCGATAGACGGCTTCGAGATCGACAATCGGGATTTTGTTGCGGCACTTCGCGCATACGTATTTCGGGGAATTCGACCAGACCAGCATCTTCGTGCCGCAATGGCAGAACGCGTAGCCGGCAAAGAGGTGTGGCGACCTGCGCGTGACCGGTTTGCGGCCCGCCCGCTGCGCATCGAGGATCGCATTGCACGAGGCCCAGAGCGCTTCCGAAATGACCGGCTCGACGGCGGTCAGCACCCAATCGGTTTCGGGTTTGAGTTCCCAACTCTTCGTGCGGTCGTTCGTTCGGGTGTAGTTGGCGCGATGGACGCCCTTTGCGGTCGGGTCGCGCAACAACCGTTCGACGGTCGTATCGGAAAAACGTGATCCGTTGCGGGTCCGATGCCCGCGTTCGTTCAGGATGCGGGCGACGGTCCGCTTGCGTTGCTGCTCCTGAAACAGTTCATGGACGAGGGCGCGGATCGGCGCTTCGTCGGGATTGGGTTCGAGCCGCTTGTCGCGCCAGCGATAGCCGAAGGGCGCCGCACCGCCGATCGGCTTGCCGAGCTTGGCACGGATAGGAACGGAGGCCTGGACGCGCTCCGCTATCTCCTCGCGCTCCCACTGCGCCATCGCCGCGATCATCGTGAAGAAGAGCCGCCCGGCGGGCGAACTCGTATCAATCGCTTCCTGAAGCGACACGAGGTCCGCGTCGCAGGCGCGGAAGATTTCTGCGAAATCCAAAAGCTCCTTGGTATTGCGGGCAAGCCGCGCGAGCTTCGAGAACACGAGGCCGGTGATCGAGCCGTCCCGGATATCGGCGAGCATCCGCTGCGCCTCGGGATGCGCCATGACCGATTTACCGCTTACGGCTTCGAGGCGATAAACCTCGGCGACGTGCCAGCCTTTCGCTTCGGCATAGGCGTGGGCGCGCTTTTCGTGATGCTCCGGGCTTTCGCCCTGCACCTGTTCTTCGGTCGAAACCCGAATCCAGATGCCTACGGATTTGACCGCGTCGCGGCCCCGCTCATTGGCCATCCCATGTCTCCGCTAGAGAATGGAATCTACGCTATTCCGAGTCGCTCGCAAGCGATCTTTCGGGCCATTTCGGAGCCGTCAAACCCCGTATCGCCGGTTGCCGCCGCTCGTGATGCAGTAGCGCCCGCCGCGAGGACCAATGCACACCCGTCCGCTGCTGCAGGGACAAGAGCCGCCAGCGCTGCCTGACGAACGCCGGCTACGCCCGCCACTCAAGCCCGAAGCGCGGGTTTGCCGAGGGGATCGAGCGTAAGGCCTTGCGCTGGAGCTGTAGCCATAGCCGCCTGCCGACGGAGCCGGTTGGACCGAACCGAGGAGGCGGGATGCGACCCAGCATCCGGCAGACCCAGACGCGACAACACGCGCCCACGTGCCACTTCGCTCTACCACGGTCAGATTGTCACCACGCGAGAAGGCGGCGACAATGGGAGCTGTGGTTGATGGCGCGCTCCGGCAATGCAGCGTTGTGCCACGCACATATTCCGCCTGCGTCGGCGACACAGCAGTGGCGGCCGCGAACAACCCAAACACTCCGAAGATGCGACCGCGCATGACATTGCTCCTTCATTCGCTCCCGGTGCACACTATTCCCGCAACCCCTCGTATCACGATATTTCTTGGTCCGAGAACAGGTGGAAGTGCATTTCCTAGGTGTTTAGTCCCGCGGAGTAGTATTTTTCGACTTTTCGATGATGACGGAGCCCCTCGGGTCGATAGGGCTTGATCTCATCGTAATGGAGCACGCCTGCCGCCTGGAACCGGTCTTCCACCGACGGATGCAGAGGGGCTTCCCGCAACGGCGCTCGAACCTTGCGCTTGGCGAAGCGAAACAGGCTAGTCTTCGCTTCATCATGCTGCATGCCAGCCGCGTCCGGATACAATTTCAGGACGCTCGGATCATAGTGTAAACCGACCTCGCACGCGACCTCCAGCATCCAGTCTAAGGCGATATCGGATAGGCGGGATTCATCTTCTGCGTAGCTACCACCGATATCGGAGTGATTGCCGGCGAACCACATCTGCTCAAACCAAACAGGCGTGCCGCCCTTCCATTGCCCAGGAAGACCCCATGGCACGCGCGCGAACGCCGCCCGATCTTCGTCTATCGCGATCGCGTGGCGCGCATATTTGACTTCGTCATCGAGCTCCGTGTCGTACATTTTCATTCGCGCGGTCGTGAGGTGGATGGTCCGCCACCACGGCACGCCCGGGAGTCCAAACGCCCCGCGGACGCGCAACGCGAGATTGATCAGCGTCGCGCCAAGCGCCGAGCCCAGGGTGGCCGCGAGAAACCAAGTCCAATACGATCCGGGGAGCCAAATTGATGCAAGGCTAATCAGCGCGAAAAATGCGATTGCTATTACACTGAGCCCAAGAATCGCGAGCGGATTTGCGAGCGAGGCCACGGTATCGAAGACCCCCAGGAAATAAGGCCTGGCGTTCCCTCCAGTAGCGCCATCCGACCCATATCTCGTACGAAATTGGGCGGCCAATAGCGCTCGCTGCCGAAGCAATTCGGTCTGCCGGGGGGTCTGCATCTTCAGAGGGCGCGAGTTCGTGTAATTGTAGATATTGACCGCCTTTTTCGCCAACGCTCGAGCCGAGGCAGGGTCGCGCCGCAAGAGCGCCCCGCCGGGGTCTTGTGTGGGCACGCCACAGAGCTTCATAACACCTCCGAGGCAGCGGACGGTGTAGGCTCCGCGACTGAACCCGAACAGAAACACACGGTCGCCGGGTTCCCAAAGGCGGATGATTGTCGAATAGCAGTCAATTATGTTGCGCGTGATCCCGAGCCCGGTCGCTTGGCTTGCGAGATTGTAGAGCGACCTGGCGAGCGCCGTGGGAGAGTCGATTCCGCCCGGAAGTGTCCCGAGGCCGGGATCATAGAACGCAACCTGCTTGGACGGGTCAACTGCGCTGTCCGGCCCGCATCGCGTGGCACGATACAGTTTGTAGATGTTGCTCCGGCGCTCGTCGAATTGAAGACCGCCCCGCTGGCCCGTCCCATCGGAAAAAATGATGATGTTGCGACCGGTTGTTCCGTCGCGAAAGGGTTCTCCCAACGCACCGCGTTCGCTATCCGGGTCGGCCGCCTGCCCCTCGCTGGCTTCATTCGACACGGGCTATCTCGTCTCGATTTCGCTCGGCGGCGTGGGCGGCGGAGGTGGTGACGTGCAGCCAAGATCCGCGTCCAGGCTGCCGAACGTCACCGTTCCTCGCATCGGGAACAACATAAGGCGGCTGCGGAGCTGGACTTCGAGGAGGGTGGCGCGATGGTCGCAATGGTTGGCGTTGCGCGGCGTGTTCTGGTCAAAGATGAACGCGGTCATGCGGCCGTCCGGCAGGACGATGATCTTCCAATAGCCTGACGGAACCCGATGCATTTCCGGGCCTGCGGGCATCGCCCGCATCGGCCGCTCAAAGAGCGGACCCGTCAATACGTAGACCGCGCCGTTGGCGCTCTGCGCAAGCGCGCGTTCACGGCCCTCCAACCTTTGCCAGGAGCCTTGATTCAGCGCCGAAGCCTGCGGCGTGATGTTTGAGAGAATATTGGTCTGATCTGCAAACGGAGTCCCGGAGAAGGCGGCGAGCGGAGCCTGGTGCCCACGGTCGATATGAATGGCATCCGGGGCGCCGACATAGCTCTCTTCAGTGAGGGTCTCGTCAGCAGCGAGCGAGGGGTCGGTGGCCCAATTCCGGCCTCCAGAAGGCCCTATCGTTTCCGGCGTCACCCTATAGGCGACCCAGTCGGCAAGCCGCGTGAGATCGTTCGACGATAGCGTGTAGATTTCGCGAACGACCACGTCGTTGGTGCCCGGGGAGCCGGTGGGGCAGCCGTACAAGCAGTGAAATGTGTGGAGTTCGCCATCAGTTGCGACTGCGGGTGCGGCCGACAAGGTTGCCGCAGCGACCAACACGAGCGTCTTTCGCATCGCACTTCCCTCCCTTTGGTTAGATCTCACCCCGCGAGTCGATAGGTGGCTCAACGCGCAAAGTCCGCCCCAATTAAGCATGATTCAAGGCAAAATAATTTGCGACATGCTTTCCCATTTAAGGAGACTATAGTTCTTACCGCGATTGCGAGCCGGACACGGCTCAACCCTCTAACGGTTCGCCGCCTGTCCTGACGTACGCGCCCGAACCACGACAGCTTGCCCTCAGTCCAGCAAAATAATCTGCTTGCCAACCTTGTGTTGTAGGCGATCATCTATCTGAACGGCAGGAGGGCGGCTGGCCGATGAGGCGCCTCGAAATCATTTTGATCGCGTTCGCGATAGCTGGCTGCACTGCCGCCGCGATGGCCTCTGAGACAATCACCTATACCTATGACGCGCGCGGTCGTGTGATCAGGGTGCAGAGCAACGGCTCGGTCAATAACGGCGTCTCGACCAACTATAGCTACGACAAGGCCGACAACCGCACTCTGCGCAACGTGACGGGCGCACCGAAGTGAGGGGTCGGCTCCTCGCGCTTTTCCTCCTGAGCCTTGTCGCCGCGCCCGCATTCGCACAGTCGGCCGTGCCCGCGCCGCCGGTCCGCCAGCAGGTCGATGCGAACGGCGTCGATGTGATCCACGGCACCTTCAACGTCACGACCACCGATGTAGCCGTCGGCCCGGCGGGTCCACAGGGCATGGCCTATGTCCGCTCGAACGCCGGCGGCGGCTGGCGCGACAGCCTTGCCGCAACGATCAGCAGCATCGGCGGCAAGGTGGTCGTCAGCGTCGGTGGGTCATCCGACAGCTTCACTCCCTCGGGAGGGGGCTACACGGCCGATCAAGGCAATGGCGCGACGCTGGTCTATAGTGGCGGCCTCTACACCTATACGAGCTCGAACGGCACGATCGCCGTCTTCACCCCCACCAACGGCCAATATGACCGCTTCGTCGCCAATCTCGGCTGGGCGATGCACGTCATCCACCCAAATGGCGCGCGCACCTATTATTCCTATCGCGGCCAAAACTATTGTCCGCACGAGCTCGACGCCGAATTCCCAACTTGCAATCAGCCGCTGGCCCGCAGCGTCCGTCTACAGGGCGTTACCAACAGCTACGGCAACATGATGAAGGTCACCTATGCCGGCAACACGTTGACCGACATAACCCAGCTCCAAAATTGGAACGATCTCGTTCAGGTCACGGGCATCAACCTTGCGGACGAATATTGCAGCGGCTCGGCGGACACCTGCACGCTCACCCAGACCTGGCCGAGCGCCAGCTACTCTTCGCAAGGGGCAGTGGTAACCGACGCGAACGGCGGTGTGACCACCTATTCGGCCGGCAGCAACGGCATCACGTCCATCCAGCCGCCGGGCGCGAGCAGCCCCACGGTGACGGTCACTTACGACGGCAACGGCCGCGTCTCGGGCGTCAGCAATCATGGCATTTTCTGGAACTACGCCTTCGTCGATTCTGGAAGCACCAGAACGCTGACCGTGACCGATGCCAACAGCGCAACCCGCGTCTACCAATCGGACAATACGACATTCACGTTGACTAGCTTCACCGACGAGCTTGGGCGCGTCACTACTTATCAATATGATTCCAACGCCGCGCCACTCGCGTCACGGCGCAAGAAGGCAATTACGTCCAATATACCTATGACGGCCGAGGCAACGTCACCGAAACCCGCTATGTCGCCAAACCCGGTTCGGGCCCGTCAGACATCGTCACTACGGCCACCTATGACAGCAGCTGCTCCAACCCTCTGACCTGCAACCAGCCCAACAGCATGACGGATGCACGGGGGAATACGACCGACTACACTTACGATTCCGCGCATGGCGGCGTGCTCACGGTGACGCGCCCCGCCCCCACCGGCGGCGCGACCCGGTCGCAGACGCGCACGACTTATGCTGGGCGGGAAGCCTATTTCAGGAACGGCGCGTCGAGTTGGGCCTATTCGCCCTGGACCGCTTATTTGCCGACCGAGGTCTCGGCCTGCGTCAGCGGCACCGCGCCCTCGTGCCTCGGCGGCGCCAACGAGGCGCGCAGGACAATCTCCTACGGGCCGACCGGCGCCGCCAACAATCTTCTGCCGGTCTCTATCACTCGCAACGACGGCAGCAGCAGCCTGGCCGCGACAACGGCCACGACCTATGATAGAATCGGCGACATGGCGACTGTTGACGGACCATTGCCGGGATCCGACGACACAACGACTTTTCGCTATGACGTGCTGCGGCGGCAAGTGGGCGTCATTTCGCCCGATCCGGACGGGGGCGGCTCGATGCTTCGCCGCGCCCAACGCAGCACCTACGCGTCCACCGGCCTCGTCTCTCAAGTTGATCAGGGTACGGTAACCGGCACCAGCGATTCCGCATGGGCGGCGTTCGCGACCCTACAGAGCGTGGCGCTGACTTACGACGCCAACCGCCGTTTGCAGCGTCAATCCTTGCTCTCGTCTTCGGCGGCGGTGCAGGGGGTACGCGACCTTTCGTATGACACACTCGGCCGGCCTCTGTGCGCCACGAACCGCATGAATCCGGCCGCGTGGTCAACGCTTACGGCCGCCTGCACGCTCCAAAGTACCGGGTCTGACGGCCCCGACCGCATTAGCCGGACGCTTTATAACGCAGCTGGAGAAGCGACCCAGGTCCAAACTGCTTATGGCACGAGCGACCAGGCGACAGTGGCAACAAGCACCTACACCGGCAATGGCCGGCTCGAGACTCTGACCGACGGCGAGGGCAACAAGACCACCTATGTCTATGACGGCCACGACCGCCTTTCGCGCACCCGCTTCCCCTCGACCACGCAGGGCTCGGGCACGAGTTCGACCACCGATTATGAAGAACTGACCTATGACGCCGGCGGCAACGTCACCAACCGCCGCTTGCGCGACAGCACGAACATAGCGTTCACGTTCGATGCGCTCAACCGCATCACGCTCAAGAATTTGCCCGGCTCAGAGCTCGACGTCACTTACACTTATGACCAGCTCAATCGTATGCTCTCCGCCTATACCTCAGCGCAGACTCTCAGCTTCACGTTCGATGCGCTAGGCCGAAATCTCACCCAGGTCGGCCCACAAGGGACGACAAGTTATCAATATGACCTAGCCGGCCGGCGGACCCGGCTCACTTATCCGGGCAGCGGCCTCTACGTCGATTACGATTACCTGCTGACCAACGATCTCACCACCATCCGCGAGAACGGCGCGACGAGCGGCATCGGCGTTTTGGCAACCTACGCCTATGACAACCTCGGCCGCAGAACGTCACTGACGCGGGGCAACGGCACATCCGCGAGCTTCAGCTTCGATGATGCCTCACGGTTGTCGCAGCTGGTGGAGAACATGAACGGCACGACCTACGATCTGACGCTCGGCTTTTCCTACAACCCGTCCGCGCAGATTATCTCGAACACCCGTTCGAACGACAATTACGCTTATACCGCGCGGGTCAACGGCGGCACGACTGACCCAATCAACGGGCTCAATCAGGTTACCGCGACAGGCAGCACCAGCATCAGCTATGGCGACGCGCGCGGCAACATTACGGCGATCGGCAGCGGAAGCTACGGCTACTCGTCCGAGAATATGTTGGTGACAGCGCCGTCGAGTGCGACGCTGGCTTACGATCCTCTACTGCGCCTCTACGAGGTGGTTGGCGGTGGTACGACGACGCGATACGCTTATGACGGTGCAGACATGACCGCGGAGTATAACAGTTCGAGCAGCCTCCAGCGCCGATTTGTGCACGGGCCGGGCGTGGATGAGCCGATCGTCTGGTACGAAGGAACCGGAACATCAGACCGCCGGTGGCTCCATGCCGACGAACGTGGCTCGATCGTCGCGATCTCCAACGACAGCGGAAATGTCACAAGTGTGAACAGTTACGACGAATATGGCATCCCCGCCGCCAGCAATGCCGGCCGATTCCAGTACACGGGCCAAGCTTGGATTCCTGAGATTGTCCTCTATTACTACCGGGCTCGGTTCTACAATCCTGCTGTTGGCCGATTCATGCAGACCGACCCGATCGGGTTCGGTGGCGGCATGAACCTCTATGCTTATGTGGGCGGGGATCCGGTCAATTTGAACGACCCGAGCGGACTTTGCTTCATGACGTTTACTCAAATTTGGCAAGTGTTCAGAGCTGGCGGGGGCCGGGAGATTGACCGCGTTAACTTCCAGTTTTTCAACTGCGACGGTTTCTTCGGCGGTGGCCCTATAAACTTTGGGAGCGATATTTCGCAGGGAGGGAGCGGAGGCAACGAGGGCACAGGCACCGAACCAGAGATCGTCGTTACCTACCAGCGCCGCCGATTGACACCGAACGTCTGTCAAACCAGCTTTGCGGGCGCGACGTTGAGTAATCAAGGGCTTAGAAGTTACGACCTGACTGGGATTGAATTTAGAGAGGGGCTTGATGACACGGCTAATATTTTCTCAAGAGGGGCTCTTAATACGCAAGGCACGTCGGCAGTTACGCAATACAGCACTATATTTGTCGATCCTTCTCGATGGAGTGACGTAACCGATCCAAATGGCTCAACGTTCTGGGAGGAAATATTCCATACTGTTCAATTTAGTATCTTGGGAAGGTCATTTTATGCGGCGTATGGGGCTGCGAGTGCCGAAGCGGCGGCTCGAGGCAGGGCGCCGTACGACAATTCAATCGAGCGGCAAGCACAAGACTGGGCCCAGAACATGTCCTCGCGTTATCAGGTAGAAAGACCATGTGCCCGCTGAGGGCATTCCTCTTCTCGATTTTGCTTTTGGCGCTCTCATCATGCTTGGCCCTACGCCCGAACCCGTGCGAAAGGGATAGCTTCTTTTGCTACGACGCCCGTGAGTGGAGGCAGCGAGCCTCTCTACTTAGCACCCCAAGAGTAGTTGAATTACATGTATTGAGCCAGCGGCTGATCGAGCCACATACAGATATATTTGCCAAGATATTGGGTGGCAGGGGACGAGAAAGTATCGTAGCCCTTATGGCTCACCTGAACAATAATCCGGTGGACCGAGATATTCTGATTTATAGGCCGATATTATTCGAGGTTATATTCCAAAGTGGTTATGACTTTTGCCGAAGCGGAGACTTTGAGAATTTCAATTCCATTCTCGGGCAGCGCGGCGGTCGTGCTGGTTACTCGGTGGAAGAAGAAAGGAGGAATCTCAGAATATTCTGTGATTCCTCGGTGAGCAGGCCACCGGAGCATCGAGTGCGTTCTGGGGACTGAGAATTTCGGATTACGGTGATGGCGTGGACGGCACTCGGATTGGCGATTGATACGGGCTTGCCGGGTGCCAGGGTCGTTGCGAAGCAAACCAATGAGGAACTCCCCCGGCCTTTCAGCGCAGTCTGCGGCAAGCTATCGAGCGATCAGCCATGTGTCACAACCGTTGGCCTTGATCAGGCCAAGCGTATATTCTTCGCTCACGCAGTGGATGCCCTGAGGCGGGCTAGTCGGGGCGAGGCGTTGCGGCGAAGGATGTCGTAACCTTCCTCAATAGGCTGCCGCCGTGTCTGGTGGGCATCGAGTCGTGGCGGTTCGGCGCGTCGTTGGGGCCACGAATTGCTGGCGCTGCGCCACTGGGAAATGTGCGTTGTTCGTGTGCCCGGCCCGAGCGTCAGGACCAATGTTCTGCAAAGCGCGCGTTGCATCACCTAGTGGATAAAATCTGACGGTGGAGTCCTGTAGGGGATTCCCGTTGAGGGTTTGGCATGCGAGTCTGGCGCATGCGCACTGGTATCTCGATTGACGTTTCACCATCCGACCTCCGCCGCCTTGAGGCGCTGGTCGGCAACC